>Ga0214472_10000951_pt1 | contig 34133 bp, 36 predicted proteins | sample RVTome_6_FD_207662 | JGI IMG/M metagenome (GOLD analysis project Ga0214472, IMG submission 207662) | Soil microbial communities from uranium-contaminated site in the Upper Colorado River Basin, Wyoming, United States - RVT140D175 | ecosystem: Environmental > Terrestrial > Soil > Contaminated >...
ACATTCACCCTGGTATCTACGGTCTACTTTAATGAGAACAATCAACGCAATTACTGTGCCAGAATCAAAAATTAACTATATTACAACGAGATAACTCTTTGAATAAAAATTCATTAACCATAATTGTAAAGAATTCTTACAGCCATTCCCCATCGATTGTATTATCAAGCTTGTAAAATCAGCAAGTTAGACATCTGTTTGAACCACTTACGGCGTAAAACCTGCCACTTTCAGATTGTAAAATTTTTCGACAGACGAGATGGAACTATTAGGAGGAGGTTTTTCTCACGGTAACGCACATCGCTTGAGCGAGCGATCTCCGGCACAAGGATTTTACACCCCCGCGGTCATGGAGAATAACCCCGGCTTGTTTCTACTGTGAAGATTATCTAATGGATAGTTCGACTTTTAGGCCTATAATCAACTGATAATATTCGTTCATTCATCAAAGATGTTCGGTGGGAATTTTCAACATCAAGAAGGTTGCGTAAGAGGGGACACCAAATGAAATGGCAATCCGCTGCTGCGATTACGATTTCCGTGTTATCGGGCCAGGCCGACAATTCAGTCGCGCAAACACTGCCCGCGACAAGCGATGATACTTTCAAATCCTTTGATATCGCATTTCCGGCGACCGAACCCGGCGATCAGTCACTGGAAGCCAAATTAGCCAGACTCGAACGAGCCATTGAACAGCAGCGGCAGGAAATCGACTTTCTCAGGGTACAACTCATGTCCCAAAACCGGGGCGGCTTCGCGCCCGATCCCGGGATCGCACTCAACTACAGATCCGCCGGACTCGGCGATACGACATTTCATGAAACGACAGATCAGCAAGCCGGTTCACCCGGAAGCGCCGCCGGTTCGGTGCGCCGAACAGCTACTTCACCGGTTCAAAGCGCGCAACAGAGCGGACAAGAGAATGGACAAAAACCTGTCGGACAGCCGCCAGCAGCCCCCGAGCAAAAGGCCACCGAAGTCCAGGCCATACCGGAACTTGGCGGCGTCCTGACTCCGAAAGGCACGCTCGTTATCGAGCCTTCGATCCAGTATTCCCATTCCCAGGTCAACCGCTTCACCTTTTTAGGAATTGAAATACTCGACACATTTCTGATCGGACTGCTCGAGGCCGAAGACACCGACCGGGATCTTTTCACCCCGTCCTTGACCGGACGGCTGGGTATCACCGACCGCCTGGAGCTCGAGCTGAAGGTCCCTTACGTGATCCGCAACGACCGGGTCAGCTTTGTCATCCCGCAGGTGGATCCCAATCAGACCCTCACCCAGGAAATAAGCGGCAATGGTCTGGGCGATATTGAAGCTGCGGCCCATTACCAGATCAACAGCGGGCTGAACGAATGGCCGATCTTCATCGGCAATCTGCGCTACAAATCAACGACGGGCACCGGGCCTTTCGACGTCGGACGGGATGCGAACGGTCTGGAAACCGAACTTGCAACGGGTTCGGGTTTTCATTCCGTCGAGCCGAGTGTAACGGTCCTCTACCCGTCTGACCCGGCGGTATTTTTCGCCAACCTGGGCTATCTCTATACGGTTTCCGATAATGTCGGAGCCACATTCAACGACCAGACCATCGGCGAAGTCGACCCCGGAGACGCCTATCGCATCAGCTTCGGCATGGCCTATTCGATCAACGAACGAACGTCATTCACACTGGGTTACAAACACGATTTCATCGGCAAAACCGAAACCGAAATCAACGGGGTCAAACTGTCGAGCAACACCCTGGACATCGGATCCCTGCTGTTGGGCTACAGCTTTCAGTTTGATGAAAACCTCGCGGCCAACCTGAATCTGGAACTGGGTGTGACGGCGGACGCGCCGGATGTCCTGATGACGTTCCGGGTTCCGATCCTCATCGATGTCTTTTAGGGATTTCTGACCGGCGAATCAGATCAGCCGGACTCGAGCCGCGGGGCGCGGAACCGCTCAGTTCAGATCCGCTCGCTCTTGCGCTTGCGTTCGGATTCGGACTTGAGCTGTCCGCAGGCGGCCAGAATATCTTCGCCACGGGTGGCCCGTATCGGTGCGGACAGCTGGCCGTCGTTGAGGATCTGCGCGAAGCGGTGGATCGCGTTGTTCGAGGAGCACTCGAAAAACGATCCCGGCCAGGGATTGAAGGGGATCAGGTTCACTTTCGCCGGAATGTCCTTGAGCAACTCGATCAGAGCCCGCGCATCCTCCGGGGAATCGTTGACCCCCTTCAGCATCACATACTCGAAGGTGATCCGGCGCGCGTTGTTGGTACCGGGATACTCGCGGCAGGTCTGAAGCAGCTGAGCAAGCGGGTATTTCTTGTTGATCGGCATGATCTTGTCACGCGTCTCGTCGTTCACCGCATGCAGGGAAACCGCCAGATTGACTCCCAGCTCGCGGCCGCAACGTTCCATCTCCGGCACCACACCCGACGTCGAGAGGGTGATCTTGCGCTTGGAAATGGCGACTCCTTCGCCATCCATGGCAATTTTCAGCGCCGCCGCCACATTCTCGTAATTGTACAACGGCTCGCCCATGCCCATCATAACCACGTTGGTAATCCTGCGGTCGAGACGGGTGCTCGGCCACTCACCAAGCGCGTCGCGTGCCAGCATGATCTGGCTGATGATTTCGGCGGGAGAAAGGTTCCGCACCAACCGCTGCGTGCCGGTATGACAGAACTTGCATGTCAGGGTACAGCCGACCTGGCTGGAAACACAGAGCGTGCCCCGGTCATCCTCGGGAATGTAGACCGTCTCGACTTCCTGGCCGTCAGCGAAACGCAGCAACCATTTGCGGGTTCCGTCGACCGACTGTAGATCCTGAACCACTTCCGGCCGGCGCACCACGAAACGCTCAGCCAGACGGGCCCTGAAACCCTTGCTCAGCGAGGTCATCTCATCGAATTCGGTGACACCCTTGCTGTAGATCCAGTGCCAGAGCTGGCGTGCGCGGAATACCGGCTCACCACAGGCAACGATCTCAGCTTCAAGCGCCTCGCGGGAAAGACCCACAAGGTTCTTGAATTCCGCCGAGTCGCGCGGCGGCGCAAACAGCTCTGCATGTGCGGTTCCGGCCATAAGCGTTAAATACGCGCGCGCCTGCGCAAACGCAAGCGATCCAGTGGTTTCAGATGCCAGCCATTTCGACGTCAAACGCGCGAGGCAACGTCAGTTTACGCCGCAACTCTTTGAAATTGCGCGATAAGCTGACGTGAAGCCTTTGAGCGAATAGGTATCGGTTGTGAGCGTTCCGCGCGACGAGGTTCCTTTGACCACCATCGATGTACCCCGGATCATCGCCTGGACCATTTCCTTGTCCATATTGTGGTCCGGCGTCCAGGCGCCGTCGTTCTGGGTAAAGAAGTCCTCGGTCCGATCTCCGATCGTGACCTTGGCCACGCTGTCTGCCTTGTACTCGTAGCCGGCGACAAAACTGACCTCGTCCCGCCGGGATTCAGCCGGACGATGGGTCACCAGAGCGTAAACGTCGCCGCGTTTTGAGTAGTCGCCCTCAGACTTGCCCGGCACACTTGCCATATAGCAGGCAGGCTTGCCATCCTCGACGAAGCGGTACGCGCTCCAGGAGTCGAAATCGCCCAAGCGCTCAATGCCCTGTGCCGACGCGGTGGCACCTGGCGCAAAAAAGAGCGGCAACGCCAGTAATCCGGCCATTGTCGCTCGCGTCGTTGCGTTTAAAGTCATGGTTCTATTATAGGCAGAGCTTTGCCGTTCGCTACCCCCTGATCGCAGGAAAATCTCGATCCGGGTCATTAAGGCAAAAAATTTCATCTAAAGTCGGCGGGAAGACGTACCCCGGGGATGGCGAAGGGCGCAAAGAATAAAGAATATAGACCCGGTAGCCCCCAGGTCACGGATTCACCGCGGCGACAGATCGCTTGCGGCGATTCCCTCTAACCCGGAACCTCTCTGGCAGCCGGCTCCACAGCCGACGTCTGACAAGCTTTACGCTGCGTCGCCGTCTGTCCTGGATTTCTGCTTTTTTTTCGTGCGCAGGACCTGCCCACCCTGGACATGTTCGGGCAAGGGCTGAGGAGTCGCGCGCGAATGCACCGGACGGGCCGGAAAACGCCCGTAGCTGATCAGACGGTCATACATCAGAATCGCGCCGGCGGTTCCCACATTGACGCAGAACTTCATCGGAATCTTCACGATGTGATCGCAGGCGGCCTGAAGCTCGGGCGAAAGACTGCCGCGTTCCGGCCCCAGCACATAGGCGGCGGCGGCCGGATGGCGAAAACTCGGCAGCTCAATCGCGTCATCGGTGAGCTCGACCCCGACAAGCGAGCACCCGCGCGGCAGGGCCAGCTCTGCAACCGAAGCATAGGTATAAAGCGGCATGGTCTTCGCCGCGTCCGAAGTATCGGCGTTCTTCACCTGCCGGGCATTGAACACCGGCGCGATGGTAAAAAAGAAGCTGCCGCCAAACGAATGGGTCGACCGGAGCAGATTGCCGAGATTCATCGGCTTGCTGATTCCCTCGACCCCAATTCCAAAATATCCACGCATGGTGCGAGAACTTGCATGCCCGGCGGCTGCAAGGCAAGTTGCTTTCGCTAATAAACGCTCCCGGGCGGACCTCGATCACTGCGCTCCTCAGGGACCGACTTCGACAACAGCCGACGACAACAGGCAAATCATGACCAGACCGACAACAAAGATTTCGCAGCCGGTAACTTTGACAGCCGCAGGCGATGCAAACAGTAAAACCCGGACCGGCGACAATCCGATCTCGGTCGAAGTCACCCGCGGCACAATGGTCGAAAGCCGGCACCGCGCGTCACTTGCCGTCGTCGATGCGAATGGCGGTGTCATGCTGTCTTCCGGCGCTTATGAGCGGATGATCTACGGCCGCTCGGCGATCAAACCCCTGCAGGCAATCCCGCTGGTCGAATCCGGGGCCGCCGAAGCCTATGGCCTGAGCCCCGCTGAAATCGCCCTGGCCTGCGCCAGCCATCAGGGCGAGGCACGCCATGTGGAGACGGTTCTGGCCTGGCTACCACGCATCGCGTGCGAGCTTTCGGATCTGGAATGCGGCGCCCACCTCCCCTACGGCGAGGCAGCCATGATAGCGCTGCTGCGCAGTGGCGGCGAAGCCACGGCCGCACACAACAACTGCTCGGGCAAACACACGGGCTTTCTGACCCTCGCCAGACACCTGGGCGTCGAAACCAGGGGCTACGTCAAGTACGAGCACCCGGTGCAGCAACGCATCCTCGGCGTTCTGGAGAGCATGTGCGGCCTTGATCTCAGCGACACGCCGCGCGGGATCGACGGCTGCGGCATTCCGGTAATCGGCATCCCGCTGGGAAACATCGCCCTCGGCATGGCGCGCATGGCAGATCCCTCGAGCCAGCCCGAAGCACGACAGGCGGCCTGCAGAACCATCCTCGCGGCCATGGCAGCGGAGCCCTTCATGGTCGCCGGAAGCAATCGTTTCTGCACACGCCTGATGGAAGCGACGAACGGCCGTGCCCTGGTGAAAACCGGCGCCGAAGGCGTCTATTGCGGCGCCGTCCCCGAACTGGGTCTCGGCTTCGCCCTGAAAGTCGACGACGGAGCGACCCGGGCCGCCGAGGTGATCACCGGGCGGATCCTGCGCGAGCTCGGCATTCTGAGCGCGGCGCAGGCCGAATCCTTTGCGACGCTGCTGGAGCCGCCCCTGTTCAACCGTGCCGGTGCCACAGTCGGGCAGATCCGTGCCGCCGCAGACCTGCCATTTTGATCAGGGAGCCTGCCCTTTTGATACAGCTGGTCCGGGTCGCCGGCCGGACCTCTTTCTGACTTCGGAGTTTTCCTGACAATGCGCGCAGTTCTCTGCAATCGATATGGTCCCGCAAGCGATCTCCGTGTGGGCGAAGCTCCTTTGCCCGAGCTCGGGCCGGATCAGGTTCGGATCGCCAACCATGCCGCCGGTGTGAATTTCGCCGACACGCTGATGATTGCCGGAAAATATCAGGAAAAACCTCCCTTTCCCTTCAGTCCGGGACTGGAGGGCGCAGGTGTGGTCGAAGCCATCGGATCCGATGTCCCCAGCCCTGAATCAGGTGGGATCTCGATCGGCCAGCGGGTGCTCTGTCTGACCGACAGCGGGGCCTTTGCCGACAGCGTTATCGCAAAGGCCGAAGATGTCCATCCGATCCCCGACAGCATGGATTTCATCACCGCTGCAGGCTTTCCCATCACCTATGGCACCGCCCACGGCGCTTTGACCTGGCAGGCCCGTCTGCGCTCGGGCGAGACACTTCTGGTGCACGGCGCGGCAGGCGGGGTCGGCCTCGCCGCGGTCGAGGTCGGCAAGGCGCTGGGAGCCCGGGTGATTGCGACGGCGGGCGGTCCGGAAAAACTGGAAGTGGCACGGCAGCATGGCGCCGACGACCTGATCGACTATCGCAGCGAAGATATTCGTGCGCGGGTCAAGGAGCTGACCGGCGGTCGCGGTGCGGATGTGGTCTTCGATCCTGTCGGCGGCGATGTTTTCGACGCCTCGCTCCGCTGTACCGCCTGGTCGGGCCGGATCGTGATCATCGGCTTTGCCGGCGGGCGGGTCCCGCAGATCCCCGCCAATATTCTGCTGGTCAAGAATATCGCCGCGCTCGGGTTCTACTGGGGGTCCTACCGGGAGCACGCGCCGGCCCTGGTCCGGCAGGAATTCGCCGAGCTGTTGCACTGGTATGAATCCGGCCGGCTCTCGCCCCTGGTTTCGCATCACTACGATCTGAGCGAAGCCGCAACCGCCATGGAGCTGCTGACCAGCCGCAGGTCCACCGGCAAGGTTGTGCTGACCACGGGCCGCAGCTGAAAACCCCGGCAAAAAGATGACCGAGATGCCCGACAGCGTACAGGATCAATACGAGGCCTTTCCCTATCCGACACGCGATCCCCGCGACGAGAAAAGGCGCCTGATCACCGGATCGCCAAGCAGCCTTGATGAGCTCAATCACTATCTCTTCGCCGGCCGGCGGGATTTCACCCAACCCTTCCGGGCATTGGTCGCCGGCGGCGGCACCGGCGACGCCACGATCATGCTGGCGCAGCAGCTCGCCGACCACGGCCCCGCTGGCGAGGTTGTCTATCTGGACCTCTCCACCGCGTCACGAGCCATTGCGGAGGCCCGTGCACAGGAACGCGGCCTGACCAACATTACCTTTCTGAGCGGCTCTCTGCTCGATCTGCCGGGAATGGACCTCGGTTCTTTCGATTACATCGACTGCTGCGGCGTTCTTCATCATCTGCCCCAACCTGAAGCCGGTCTTGCAGCCTTGACTGCTGTTCTCAATCCCGACGGCGGCATGGGTTTGATGGTCTACGCCACCTATGGACGCAGCGGCCTCTACCCGGCTCAGGATATGCTGCGAACCCTGGGTGCAGACCTGCCCCTGAGTGAGCGTATCGGACAGGCAAGGCGGCTGCTCGACGCCCTGCCCCCGACCAACTGGCTGCGCCGCAATCCCTTCCTGGGCGATCACAAGCGCAGCGACGCGGAGCTCGTCGACCTGCTGCTGCACAGCCAGGACCGATCCTACAGCGTTGAAGAGGTCGGTGAGTTCATTGCGTCTGCCGGACTGTACCTGGTCAGCTTCATCGAACCCGCACGCTATCGACCGGAAAGCTATCTGAGCGATCCGAAACTGACGGCTCCACTGAAGGCCCGGAGCCAGCTGGAACGCGCGGCTTTTGCCGAAAAGCTGGCGGGCAACATCAAAACCCACGTCTTTTATGTCAGTCGGAAAAGCGGCGGCCGGGCGGAACCCGATCATGAGGGCGATGGCACGGCGATTCCGGTTTTACGCAGCCTCGACAGACACGAACTTGCCCGCTCCCTGCGTAAAAACCCGATTCTCAATGTAACCCTGGACGGCCTGCCCCTGCACTTCAGGCTCCCGAGGCTCGCCGCCGCCATCGTAGAGCGGATCGACGGCAACACCGGCATCGCGCAGATTTATGAGAGTCTGTTGGAGTTCGATCCCCGTCTCGAACGGGCGCTGTTCGATCTGCAGTTTACCCAGACCTATGAGGCCCTGAACGGCGTCAATCACCTGCTGCTGAGGTTTTCGTCCGGCTGATCTGGAAAAGGTTCCTCACTCTGAGAGGCATTCTGGTTCAAGGATCGCTGCCGTTGGCGAAAGGCCTTTTTCTTGATCCGGTTCCCGCAACGTTCCATCGAACACCATCGACGCTTGCCGGGGCGGGAATTGTCGACAAAGAGGATTGAACAGCTTTCCTCGGCGCACTCACGGATCCGTCCGATAGACTCTCCGGCGAGCAGGTCAATCGCATCCCGCGCCACGGACACCAGCGCGGCTTCCAGCGGTTCTTCCGCCGTCCACTTCACCATCCGGCCATTTGTCATGAGTTGCGGCACCCGCGCCGGGCGGGCCGCCCAGTCGTTCAGGAATTCGATGTCACTCCGATCGAGAGACTGCTGCGTTCGGGCGGCCTGAACCACCCGGTAAATCACCTCTCGCAAGGCCCGGGCGGCTTCAAGATCCTCCGCCGACGCCGGCGGCGCAACAGCCAGGAGTTCAGCCTCCACACACCAGCGGCTCAGGTCTGAAGGCGTCTGCCAACGATCGAAACTTTCCGTTGTCCTTGCCCCGTGCGTTGCCACAGCGTTCAGGCAGAGACGGCCGGAATCGAGCGGGAACATCATGTCTTCCGGGTTGGGGAGGCTATCGCCTAACTTATACATCATGGAACTTGTTTAACCGGTTACGAAGTGTTATGCAATAGAACCGTTATAACTGGTTCCATTGCATAACAGGAGAAACCCGGATGTTTGAAGGCTTCGAGCACCGTCAGATCTCTATCGGAAGTTCCGGGATCAATCTGGTCATGGGTGGCGAAGGCCCGCCGCTCCTGCTGTTGCACGGTTATCCGCAGACCCATGTCGCCTGGCATGCGGTTGCCGGGCGTTTGTCACAGGGATTTGCGCTGATCATCCCCGACCTGCCGGGATACGGCGACAGCCAGGGCCCGGCCCCCGATCCTGAGCATCGGAACTACGCAAAGCGCACCACGGCAAACAGCATGGTCGAGCTGATGTCCGAACTTGGCCATGAAAGCTTCCTGCTGGCCGGTCACGACCGCGGCGGACGTGTCGCCTATCGTCTGACGCTGGACCACCCCGAGCGGGTGGAACGTCTGGCGGTGCTGGACATCGTCCCGACGCTCGATGTCTGGGAAGCGATGGACTGGAAAGAAGCTCTCGAGACCTATCACTGGCCTTTTCTGGCGCAACCGGCCCCGTTACCCGAGCGTCTGATCGGCAATGACCCCGATTTTTACATCAAGCATCTGCTGGATCGTTGGATACAGGATGGCAACACCCTGGATCCCGATGCCGCCGAAGCCTATCTGAAGCAGTTTCACAAAGCCTCGGTGATCGCAGCCACCTGCGCGGACTACCGGGCGGGCGCAAGCCTGGACATCGAGCACGACCGGCAAGACCGCATGGCCGGCAGGCGCATCTGCTGCCCGCTCCTGGCGATCTGGGGACGCGGATACCTTAAATCCAGTGAAGGGTCGCCTGCGGACAGCTGGAAAGCCTGGGCTGACAATGTGACGGAAACCGCACTGGATTGCGGTCACTTCATTGCAGAGGAAGAGCCGGAAGCCTGCGCCGCAGAACTTGAACGCTTCTTTTCAGCTTAAGTCATGGACCTACAAAAAAAAAAGAGCGGACCTTCCGGCCGCTCTTTTCTTAAAACGCTACTTGAAGACTATTCGGCAGGACCCGTTCAGCAGGCGCCACGATCCAGACCGAGATCACGCAGGATACGAAGATCGAAAATCCTGGACCAGCGTGATTTCCCTTTGATGGACGCCGTTTTCGAATAGGGCGCCTCCAGGGCATGACCGCCACTGCGCCGGGTCAGATCGCTTGCGCACAGGCCGGGCATCGTGCTGTCGGCAACAAAGTGAAAATCCGCCATTGTGCTGATCCTTCTAAGCGGCCCGCTCACAGATTTAACCGTGAATACTTCGAGCCCCTGATTAAAACTTCAATTGAGCCTCACTTAAGCCCCCTTTGATTACCTGACCAATGCCGAATCAACAGGCTCGCCATACTGTTTCCGCATGGCTGACACTCATAAAACCTTAACAAACAACCCCGGGAGAGAAACCCCGCCGCCAGGCCGGACACTGCCGGTTGTCAGAGCGGCCGGCCCAGGACCGGCTCCAGACGGTCCATCGCCTCTGAAAGGCGATCCAGCGTACCGGCATAACAAAGCCGTAAATTGCCCTCGCCACCCGGTCCGAACGCTGACCCCGGCGCAAGTCCGACACCGGTTTCACGGAGAATCTTTTTGGCTGCGTTCAGACTGTCGGTCATGCCCTCGACGGCAAAAAAGAAATAGAACGCGCCTTTCGGACAGGTCGCATGAACCCCCGGAAGTGCTGAGAGCCGCTGGAAAACGAGATCGCGGCCCTGCCGGCAGCGTTCCACCGTCTGCCGCACGAAGCTCTCACCGTCCCGCAGGGCGGCGATACAGCCGTGCTGGAGAAAACCCTGCGCACCGGAGGTGTTGAATTCGATCAGATTGTCCAGAACCAGTCCCAGCCCCGCCGGATGGATCAGCCAGCCCAGACGCCACCCGGTCATGGCCCAAGCCTTTGAGAAGCTGTTTACCACGATCAGTGCATCTTCAGGCTCGGCGACCTGAAGAAAGGAATTCGCCACCTCCTGTTCATAGACGAAACGATGATAAACCTCGTCCGCGATCACCCAGATTCCCCGGGCGCGGCAGAATTCGAGAATGGCCCGCTGTTCTTCCCGGGTAATCATCCATCCGGTCGGATTGCTCGGCGAAACCACGAAAACACCTCGGGTCCGCGCGTCGCACGCGGCAAACAATCGCTCGAGATCCAGGGAAAAGCCACCGTCCGCGCTTTGATCGAGGCTGAACTGGCGCGCTTCGGCCCCCATGATTTCAATGGCGCCAACGACATTGGGCCAGCCGGGGGTGACACAGATGACGTTATCGCCGGCCCCCGCGATCGCCTGGGCCACAAGCATGATGCCGTTCATGCCCGCCGAGGTCACAGTCACGCGCTCAATGTCGACCGGAACCTTGAAGGTCCGCTCCATATATCCCGACAGTTCGCCGCGCAGTTCCGGCAGTCCGCGTTTGTGCGAATAGAAGCAGACCCCGCTTTTCAGGGCGGCGTATGCCGCGTCGGAAATGAAGTCCGGGGTGGTTTCGTTTCCTTCGCCCACCCAGAGCGGGATCAGATTCTCGACGCCAAAACCCATCTGCCACAACTCGACGATCTTGGAGCTTTCGAGCTGTGCGATTTCGGGCCGAATCGGCGCCGGCAGAGCGGCCGAAACGGCCCCCCCGGACATCGAGACACCGTCGGCGGAAAAAAGGCGACTGTTCTTTTCTGGATAAAACATCGGACAAGCGCTTCGAAGTTGAACTTTCCAAAGAGGTGCCATGACATCAGGTCCTTGGCAAGCACCGTGGCTCCGCGGGCATGGCGCGCCGATTGAAGGCTGGTTTCTTCGCGTCCGCCTGGCTTTTGGCGCGGGAAACAGAGACATCCTTGAGCCAATGCTCGGGCTTAAGTATGATGCCGCGTTTTTGCACTGCAGCGATGATTGAAAAAAAGCAGCGAAGACGGTAACAAACCCACCTGATCGAGCGGCATCATTGCGTCGCGGCGAAACCATTGCGACAAGGTAAGGGACGGCATGAACAAGGTATTTCCCGATGCGACCAGCGCCCTGGACGGCCTGCTGTTCGATGGCATGACTCTGATGGCGGGCGGTTTCGGACTCTGCGGCGTTCCGGAACATCTGACCGTGGCCCTCAAGGCGTCCGGCGTAAAAGGCCTGACGGTCATTTCCAATAATGCAGGCGTTGACGGCGATGGCCTGGGTATTCTGCTGGAAACACGGCAGATCGCGAAGATGATTTCCTCCTACGTCGGCGAGAACAAGCTGTTCGAAAAGCAGTATCTGGACGGCGATCTTGAGCTGGAGTTCAATCCCCAGGGCACCCTGGCGGAGCGCATCCGTGCCGGCGGCGCGGGTATCCCCGCGTTCTTCGCCAAAGCAGGTGTCGGCACGCTGATTGCCGAGGGCAAGGAAGTCCGCAACTTCAACGGCCAGGATTACGTGATGGAGACCTGGCTGAAGTCGGATGTCTCGCTGGTCAAGGCCTGGAAGGGCGACACCGAAGGCAATCTGATTTTCCGCAAGACCGCGCGCAATTTCAACGCGCCAATGGCCACCGCCGGCAAGGTGACCGTCGCCGAGGTCGAGGAACTGGTCGAGCCCGGCGTTCTGGACCCGGATCAGATTCACTGCCCCGGCATCTTCGTGCAACGCATCATCGGCGGCGGCGCCTATCGCAAAGTCATCGAAAAACGAACCAACCGGCCCAGGCTCTGATCACAAAATGCGGCCAAATGGCCGACCCCACTGATTGATCAGCGATGATCGAATAACAAGACGAACTTATCAGATAGGAACTACGGTATGGCTTGGACGCGAGAGGAAATGGCGGCGCGCGCTGCGAAGGAATTCAGCGACGGCTTCTATGTAAACCTCGGCATCGGCATCCCGACTCTGGTTGCCAACTACATCCCCGAGGACATGCACGTTACCCTGCACAGCGAAAACGGTATGCTCGGTATCGGTCCCTTCCCCTACGAGGGCGAAGAAGACCCTGATCTGATCAACGCCGGTAAACAGACCGTCACCGAGTTGCCACAGAGCTCGTACTTCGACAGTGCGGCAAGCTTCGGGATGATCCGGGGCGGTCATATCAATCTGGCAATTCTCGGCGCCATGCAGGTGGCCGAGAACGGCGATCTGGCCAACTGGATGATTCCCGGCAAGCTGGTCAAGGGCATGGGCGGCGCCATGGATCTGGTCGCCGGGGTTCAGCGGGTCGTCGTCGTCATGGACCACAATTCCAAGGCCGGCGAAGCGAAGTTCCTGAAAGCCTGTGACCTGCCGCTGACCGGCACCCGGGTGGTCGACCTTCTGATCACCGATCTGGGTGTCTTCGACATCGACAAGAAAAACAGCGGCGTAACCCTCATCGAACTGGCGCCCGGCGTCACGGTCGATGAAATCCGCGCGCGCACCGAGGCTAACTTCGAGGTCACCGACAATCTGGCCTGAAGATATGAGCTGGCCTCAAGATATGGGCTGACCTGAAGGTTTAGGCTGACCTGAAGGTTCCGGATCCGGACCAGCGGTGGTGGTGCTCTTGCGGAAGCCGCCCGCCTTGCGCAGGGCAGGGCTGCGTCAAGCCAATCTAGTCGGCATTACAGTCTGACTGTACCCTGCGTGCGGTATGCCTCCAGCGAATCTGATTTTCGGCCGCACTGCAGCGATGTCCGCACCGGTGCAGGGCGCTCTGTTGATGACCCTTGCCGCGCTCGGGTTTTCGATCATGAACATCCTGATCCGTTTCGCCGCTGAGGAGCTGCACCCCTTTCAGATCGCGTTCTTCCGGAACCTCTTCGCGCTGATTTTCATCCTGCCGTGGCTGGTCCGTCACGGGTTGGCTGGGCTCAAGACAAAGCGCATCGGCCTGCATCTCTGGCGTTCACTGGTCGGACTGGCGGCAATGCTCTGCTGGTTCACCTCGATCACGATCCTGCCTCTGGCCGAGGCTGTCGCCCTCAATTTCACCGTCCCGCTCTTTGCCACGGCCGGCGCCTTCTTCATTCTGGGCGAAGTCGTCGGTATCCGCCGCTGGTCGGCGACCCTGGCCGGATTCGCCGGGGTTCTGGTGATCCTTCAGCCCGGCTTCATCGAACTGACTCCCGCCATGGCCATGCCGGTGATCGCCGCGGTCTTCATGGCAGGCTCGGTCCTGCTGGTTAAAACGCTGTCGCACACCGAAGACACCATCGCAATGGTGCTTTACATGAACCTGATCCTGACGCCCCTGTCGCTGCTCCCGGCACTGTTCGTCTGGCAGTGGCCGAGCTGGCCGGTGGTCGGTTATCTGCTGCTCATCGGTTTCGTCGCAAGCCTCGCCCATCTCGCGCTCACAAAATCCTACTCGATGGCCGATGCCTCCGCCGTCATTCCCTTCGACTACACCCGCCTGCCCTTCGTCGCCCTGATCGCCTATTTCGCTTTCGACGAACTGCCCGGGCTCTCGACCTGGATCGGTGCCGGCATCATTGCCGCGTCAGCCATCTATATTGCCCGACGCGAAGCCAAGGTCACACGTGAACGGACCGCCGCCGAGGCTGCCCGGGCGCTGACCTGATGCTATCTCCCGAATCGCGGAACGCACCTGATCCGCAGGAACCGGCGGGCTTCTGGCAAAGGCTGTCGTCGAACCAGCGTGGCGCCATCTGGATGATGGGCGCCACCACCGGGTTTACCCTGAACGGCGCACTGGTCAAAACCCTGGCCGAGCTTGATATGAATGCCTTTCAGATCAGTTTTTCCCGCGCCTTCTTCGCGCTTCTCACCATATCCCCTTTCGTGTGGCGGGAACGGCGGACGGTCCTCCGGAGCGCCCACTGGGGCATTCATATCCTGCGCGGACTTGCCGGTGCGACCGCCATGGTCTGCGGGTTTTACGCCGTGACCAAAATGCCGCTGGCCGAAGTCACCGCACTCGGCTTCACGCAACCGCTTTTTACCACGCTTCTGGCGTTTCTGCTGCTCGGCGAAGTGGTGTTGTGGCGCCGCTGGAGCGCGACGTTCGTCGGCTTTCTCGGAGTCCTGATCATGGTCCGGCCCGGCGCGGAGACCTTCGAGCCGAATGCACTGGCGGCTTTGACCATGGCGCTCGGCATTGCCCTGGCCGTCACACTGGTCAAACGCTTCCCTGCCGGCGAAAGCAGCGTCACCATGCTTCTGGTGTTCTGCCTCACCTCCATTGTCATCACCGCTCCGCCGGCACTCTACTACTGGCGCAGTCCCGATCTTTTCGAATTCGCTCTGTTGTGCGGAATCGGTGTCCTCGGTGTCGGGTCCCAGGCCATGATCATCAAGGCTTATCGCAATGGCGAGGCCTCCTTCATAGCGCCGTTCGACTATTCGAAACTCCTGCTCGCCGGACTGATCGGATTCTTTCTGTTCGATGAGGTTCCGGATGCCTGGACCTTCATCGGCGCGGCCGTCATTACCATTGCGACACTCTACATCATGCACCGCGAAAGCGTGAAAGGCAGCGACCGAACCACACCACCTCAGTCACGACTCTAGAGCGAATCATGTTTTGTCGGAATCACTTCGCGGTTTCGGTGAAATATGTGAATCCGCTCACTATCATATGGTTGGGTCAGATTCACCGGCACGACGGATCGCGTGTGGCGATTCCATCTAAACCGGAACCGATCCAGGCTGAGAACTAGATTTCTGGTTTCCGGCCGGTCTCCAGGTCCTCGGGATGAGCGAGGGCTTCGCGCGCACGCGTACGATGCTCATCTTTGACATGACCGGCGACACTGCGCAGGGCGATCAGAATAACCGACGCATCGTCAGTGAAACCGAAACCGGCAACAAAATCCGGAATCATGTCGGCCGGCATCACAAAGTAAGCCAGCGCGCCCATGATCGTTGCCCGGACCCATACCGGCGTCTTGCGGTCGACGGCACAGTAATAGGCCGCTACCGCATCTTCCACGAACGGGACCTTGCCGATCGTTGCCCGGACTTTCGGCCAGAAACCGCCGCGCACCCTGCGCCGGTTCTTTTCGAAAACTTCCGGAGTCACGGCTTTCAGAGCATTGTCCATTGATGACCCCGGAGGAGATTCCGTCAGGGACGGATCTTCCTCCCGGGCAGTTTCGTTTGCTGGACGAATCGAGGACATGCCATGGATATGGGAATGGATGGCAACAGTCGCAATGGCCGGTTCGATATGCTGGATTCCGGTCGGTTTTCACTGTATCAGTGAAGGCCGTGAATCAGCCTCCGGATCATAAGGTTGGAGTGCGATTTACGGTCTTGATCGTCTCAATCAGGAACGATCGCACCCCATGTGCCCGTTCCTTCCCTCAAGCAGTTGCAGAGAGTTCAAGCGATGCTCGAAACGGGCGCGGCCCTGATGAAGAATTTCTGGTATCTCGCGGTTCCCGGCAAAGGTCTGGCACGCGGCAGGACCCTGGCCAGGCAGCTCATGGGCGAGCCGGTGCTGCTGGGCCGGACAAGCGACGGTGCCGTCTTCGCCCTGCGGGACATCTGCCCGCACCGGGGGATACCACTGCATCATGGAACCTTCGACGGCCGGGAAGTCACCTGCTGCTATCATGGCTGGAAATTCGCCCCCGACGGCCGCTGCACCGAAATCCCGTCGATCGCCCCCGGACAGGACTTTTCCTGCGACCGCATCAAGGCCAAAAGCTATCCCTGCCGTGAAGTTCAGGGCAATATCTGGGTCTACTTCGCCGACAGCAGCGGCGGGCCGGAAACGCTACCGGACGTACCGCGCATGCCGGGCATGGGCGAGCGCGCCCCTCAGGTCGCAATATCCATGGATTTCCCCTGCGACGCCGATCAGGCCGCGTTCGGCCTGATGGACCCGACCCATGCCGCCTTCGTCCATACTTCCTGGTGGTGGAAGAAGCAGGCGACGAAACTGCGCGCGAAGGAAAAGCACTTCGAGCCGGCGCCGCTCGGCTGGCGCATGGTCCGTCACAAACTGCCGGCGGAGCACCGGGTCTACAAAATTCTGGGGAACAACGTCACCACGGAAATCGTCTATGCCTTGCCCGGCCTGCGCATAGAGCATATCCAGGGCGACAGACACAGCGCGGTCGGCCTGACCGCGATTACGCCCCTGAACGATCACGAGACCGAAGTGCATCAGTGCCTCTACTGGACCATCGGCTGGCTCGCCCCGCTCAAACCCCTCGCCAGGCATCTGTCACGGGTATTCCTGGGCCAGGACCGGGACGTTGTGGTCAAACAGCAGGAAGGTCTGGCCTACAGTCCCACGCTCATGCTGATCGACGACGCCGACACCCAGGCCAAGTGGTACTATCGGCTCAAGCGGGAGTGGCGGAAAGCCGCGGAAGAAAAGCGGCCTTTCGAAAACCCGGTCAAGGCAAAGACCCTGCGCTGGCGGAGCTGACGGCCGGTGGCGCATGACCCGCTTCACCCCGGCTATCGCCTTGGCGGGCAGCGTCTGCTATAGACCCGCCGCATGGAATTAAGCGGCTATAGATTGAACGGTTAAAGACGAAACGGCTGAGCACTGAAAAAATCGGCAGCTTTGCCAAAGAAGGAGAAAGAGGAATGAACGTTAAAGGGCTGGCAGCGGTTGTTACCGGCGGTGGATCGGGTCTTGGCGCGGAAACCGCGCGCCATCTGGCCAGGGCCGGCGCGAAAGTCACGCTTCTCGATATGAATGCCGAGACGGTTGAGGCGGTTGCCAGGGAAATCGACGGGCTGGGCATTGCCTGCGATGTCAGCTCCGGCGCCGAGGTCGAAGCTTCGCTGGGCAAAGCCCGGGATCTGCACGGCCCCTGCCGTGTCGCCGTCAACTGCGCGGGCATTGCGCCGGCCAAACGGATCGTTGGACGCAGTGGCGCCATGCCGCTGGAAGACTTCGAAAAGGTCATCAAGGTCAATCTGATCGGCAGTTTCAACCTGCTGCGCCTCGCGGCCGCCGAGATGCTTGCCGAGGAACCGCTGGACGAGGGAGAGCGCGGCGTTATCATCTCGACCTCGTCGATTGCCGCGGTCGAAGGTCAGCTCGGCCAGGTGGCCTATGCCGCCTCGAAAGCCGGCATCAACGGTATGATGCTGCCCGCCGCCCGCGAATTCGCGAAAAACGGCGTCCGGGTTCTGACCATCGCGCCAGGCCTGATCGGCACGCCGCTGCTGCTTAACATGCCGCAGGACGTTCAGGACAATCTGGCGGGACAGGTACCCTTCCCGCACCGCTTCGGCCGGCCCGAGGAGTACGCCCGGCTCGTCATGCATATCTGTGAAAACATCATGCTCAATGCCGCAACCATCCGCCTGGATGGCGCGATGCGGATGCAGTGAGTTAACTGACCGGCGATTTTTTGCGCGGCGTAAGCACATTGGAAGGGGTCGGATCTTCCGGCCCCTTTTTCATTCAGCCTGACCCTGCCAACCTGACCCTGCACGACGCCTGCGGGTCCGGGTCACGTCCGCTTCACCGGGCGAAGGCATCCATTCGCTTCGCCAGCCTGACATCCAGATCGGAAAGACCGCCGCAGTCATGTGTCGTGAGAACGACATCCACCCGATTGTAAACATTGAACCATTCCGGGTGATGGTCCATCTGTTCGGCCACCAGGGCGACCCGGTTCATGAATCCCCAGGCTTCGTTAAAGCTCTTGAATTTAAACGATTTCTCGATGGCATCCCGGCCTTTGACCTGCTGCCAGCCCTCCAACTCGGCAAGCGCTGTCGCGCGCGCGGGTGCGGTTAGCTTGTCGGCCATGGCTTTTCCTCTTTAGTGGTGGTGGTTCTTAGGTTATCTGGTGGCACAGCTTGCGACAACGTCGATGCGCGGCGGCATCGACGGATCGCGTGAGAGCAAGGAAAGCGTTAGCGAACACGCAAAGCCCGGCTTTACCCGTGGAGAGCAGACTTGGCGCGTGGTTTATGCTGCGCTAGGGTCAGGGAGAATATGGCACACCTACACGACATTGGACGCTACACCACGCCGCCCGAGTTGTCCGACCTTGAGGCCCAGGCCCGAGAAGCCTATGCGACCATACCCAAGGAACTGCGGAACTACGTCGGCGAAGTCGTCATTCAGGTTACCGATTTTCCGGACGAGGAAACCCTGGAGATCATGGAGTGCGAATCTCCTTTTGATCTCCTGGGACTTTATCGCGGTGTCGATCTAACACAAAAGAGTGTTCTGGACAGTCCCGTCGATCTCGATATGATCTATCTCTATCGCCGTCCAATTCTCGATTACTGGTGCGAAACCGGCGAGGATCTGGTTCACATCGTGCGGCATGTTCTGATCCACGAGATCGGCCACCATTTCGGTCTTTCGGACGACGATATGGAGCGCATAGAACAGAATGAGGCTCATCAGTGACGTTTGATGCAACCCTTGATTGATTTGTTCGGACAAATGTTTCAGATCTAAAATTTTTGTTAAGAGATCTCTGTTATAGTACGCGAACTCGGCAGTTCTCCATTGAGGTGAACCAAACGATGTATTCTCGGACTCTAGGGACAATTGCAGTATCCGGCGCCCTGTCGCTGGTGCCTGCGGCCGCTTCGGCGATAGACTTCGAAGAACTCGTGCCGGGTGGCTATTTCACTGAAGATGCCGCCGCAGACACTGCTGCGGGCTCTCCGGGCTGGTCCCTGCAGCCTGTTCCCAACGTTAGTTTCTCGTCTCAGGCGTCTCTGGAACGTCTGACGAACCGGACCACGCGTTCGGATGCCCCGCAGGATTACAGGTTCTCGTCCGGCAACCGTCCCGCCGAAGACGCCATCGCCTTCTTCACCCCAAGATTTTCCGGACTTCAAGGCGGCATCGGCTATCGCCCGGACTCACTGACTGCCAACGGCGCGACCGAGATCGGCCTGAACTGGAACCTGGATTTTTCCTCTGGAATCCGGATATCCGCAGTCGGGAGTTACGAACTGGATCAAGGCAGTTATGACTTCGGTGCGAGCTATGCTCAGGGTCCCTGGGAACTGCAGCTGACCTATGGCGCCAAGGACCGCGAAACCGAGTATGAAGAAATCGAATCCCTGGCCCTCAGCGCCGGCTATTCCGCTGGGCATGGGATCAGCCTCACCGGTGTCCTGGGCGCCGCGGGCCGAACCAAGACCACTGAAGAAAATGACCGGGTCGAGAAATTCGACAATGACGACTTCTGGGTTGTGACCGGCTTCAGTATCAGGTTTTAAAGCAGGTCCCTGACCCTCGCACGCAGGACAGGAACGACCTCGTCCTCGAACCAGGGGTTCTTCTTCAGCCACAGCGTCGAACGCCAGCTCGGATGCGGCGTGGGGATGAAATCCGGCTGGTACTCCCGCCATTGTCTCACTGTCTCGGTGAGAGTCTTTTTCCGGCGCTTTCCCAGATAGAACGCCTGTGCGTACTGCCCGACAAGGAGTGTCAGCCCGACATTGGGCAAAAGCGTCTGCAGCGGCGCATGCCACAAGGGCGCGCACTCCGGACGCGGCGGATTGTCACCACCTTTCGGATGACGACCCGGATAGCACAAGCCCATCGGCACGATGGCGACCCTGCTGTCGTCGTAAAACATCTCCGGTTCCAGATTCAACCATTCGCGCAGCCGCTTGCCGGACGCATCGTTCCAGGGGATTCCGCTTTCGTGCACCTTTGTTCCCGGCGCCTGGCCGACAATCATGACCCGCGCCGAAGCCTGCGCGCGCAGAACCGGCCGCGGGCCCAGCGGAAGATGAGGTTCGCAGAGACGACAGGCGCGGACTCGCTGCAGAAGCTCTGCAAGATCCGGCGCTTCCACCGTCTGTCTCCTGTCTTTGGCAATAGTCTCAGGCACTTTCCGGTATCATCTCCTTCAGTCGATGAGCACAAGTCTAGCGCGAGACACTGTTGTCACGACAGAGCGCTCGTGATCCGTCCCGCAATCGTGATAGTTTTGCCGCCATGACCAACCCTTGCGCAACCGAACACCTGCAGCAAATCAGAATCCGCCCGGCGCGGGAAGACGAGGCCGAGCAACTGCGGTCCGTCGAACGGATTGCTTCGCAACGTTTCCGCGCCATCGGCCTGGATCGTCTAAGCGATATCGAGCCGATCGGAAAAGCGGTCTTCGAGCAGGCGGCCCGGGAGAAGCGATTGCTTGTTGCTGATATTTTAACAAAAACGCCGCCCCCAGGAACCGCTGCAGGCTTTGCCCTGTTCGGCTTCCTCGACAAGCAGCCCCATATCCTCGAACTCGACGTGCTGCCGGAACATGCGGGGCAGCGGGTGGGCAAGAGGCTGATCGATGCCGTTGTTGAAGCCACCGCCGCGCACGAAGACCGCATCTGGATCACCCTGACGACTTTTCGCGACGTCCCCTGGAACGCCCCTTACTATCGCCGCCTGGGGTTTGAAGTCATCGACGACAAGGACCTTGGTGAAGCTCTGGCGGCCTGTCTTGAACGGGAGCGGAAGTCTCTGACGGCGCGGGGTTTCGGAGCGCGCGTCGCCATGCGCCGGCGGCTCCGGAAACTCTGCCCCTGAAGGCTGATCTGAAGCCGTGCGCGCCTGTGCAGGGTCAAGCACGTCCGTCGACTGAACTCCGAGCGCGCCTGTGACAACATCGCGGCAGCCCGAAAACACGGCAAACCTGTTCGGACCCGCGGGTGCCTACGCCGTGTCGAGCAGATGCGCGACATAGGCCGGCACGATCCCGCTGGCCGGCCCATGTATGGCGTCATGAAACAGGCTGGCGCCGTCCGAGGGCTCGAGATTCAATTCTACTGTATGCGCTCCCGGACGCCCGGATCTGCGGACCTCCTCGACAAACCCCGCCGCCGGATAGACGCTGCCCGACGTTCCGATGGAAAGAAACAGATCACACGTCGCCAGAGCCTGATAGATCCGGTCCATATGATACGGCATCTCGCCGAACCACACGACATCAACCCTCAGGCCACCGGACTCGCCGCAAACCGGACAGCGGCTCTGCCATGACATTTCGGATCGCCACACCGAGACTCCGCGACAGCCAAGACAGCGCGCCTTCAGCAGCTCACCATGCATATGCAGCAGATTTGCGGAGCCTGCCCGTTCATGCAGATCGTCGATGTTCTGGGTGACCAGCAGCAGCTCACCGGGCCATTCCGCCTCCAGCAGCGCCAGCGCCTGATGGGCTGCGTTTGCCTGAACATCGCTTCGCAAAAGTCCGGCGCGGCGATGATTGTAGAATGCATGCACCCGATCCGGATCGCGCTGAAAGGCTTCCGGTGTCGCTACGTCTTCAAGCCTTACCCTGGACCAGATCCCGTCCGCATCGCGAAAGGTGTCCAGACCGGATTCCTTTGAGATACCGGCACCGGTGAGAATGACCACTGACTTGCCCATAATGCAATTTTCCTACAAAGTTATGGCCCTGGTCCGCGAGTTCCCGAATGCATTCCGTTCACGGCGCATCCAGGAGGCGCGGGTACCGGTCTCCCCTCAGCCCACGTCAAGTATGAGGTCTCGCGTGACGGCGCTCCAGGTTCTCTTTGTCTGCACCGGAAATACCTGTCGTTCGCCTTCCGCCGAGGGCGTTCTGCGTAAATACCTTGCCGACGCCGGTCTCGGCGACAGGATCAGCGTCGATTCCGCCGGGACCCAAAATGATCGTAGCGGTCAAGCACCTGATCCCCGCGCCGTTCATAGCTGCGCACAGCGTGGCTACGACCTCACGGATCTGCGCGCCCGCTCACTGACGCCCGGTGATTTCGAGACATTTGATATCATCGCGGCGATGGCGCGGGGCCATGTCGAAATTCTGCAGCGGCTCTGTCCGCCCGGCCAAAGCCACCGGCTTCAACTGTTTCTCGATCATGCCCAGCCGCCGCTCAAGGGCCAGGATGTTCCGGATCCCTATTACGGCGGTCCGGACGACTACGAGCATGTTCTGGATCTCATCGAACACGGCATGAGCGGTCTGATCGCACATCTGCAAGGCAGATTGTGACCACGGACCAGCCTCACAACGACCGCATCGGCCATGGGATCCTCTATGCCCTGGGCGGGGTACTGACCATGTCCATTATGGACACCATGGTCAAATGGCTCGGCAGCGGTTACCCGGTCAGCGAAATTGTTCTGTTCCGCAACCTTGTCGGTCTGTTGCCTTTGCTTGCGGTTCTCGCCTGGACCGGTCGCTTTGCATCCTTGCGAAGCGCCAATCCCGCCCTCCAGGTGTTAAGGGGCGCTTTCGCTCTTGGCGCCGCTTTCATGTTCTTCGCCGCGTTGCGCAGCATCCCTCTGGCCGAAGCCTTTGCGCTCGCCTTTACGAGCCCATTGTTCATCACCGCCCTGTCGGTTCCCCTGCTCGGCGAGAAGGTCGGTCTCCACCGCTGGTCGGCGGTCATCTTCGGCTTTCTCGGAACGCTGGTGATCCTGCGTCCGGGTGCCGAAGCCTTCAATCCGGCCGCTCTGCTGGTGATCGGCGCCGCTTTTTCCTATGCCATGGTCATGATCCTGACCCGACGAATGGCCCGGCGGAACACCACTCTGTCGATGATGGTCTGGACCGCCGTGATATCCAGCTGTATCAGCGGGGCCGTAGTCCCCTTTGAGTGGGTTACGCCGAACGGCGCGGATTTTCTGCTGCTGGTCATGACAGGTCTGGTCGGCAGCGCCGGCATGTTCATGATCAGCCAGGCCTATCGTTATGCGCCTGCCGCGGTCGTCGCCCCCTTCGACTACACCATGCTGCTATGGGGAACTCTTTTCGGCTGGGTCCTCTGGCGCGAGCTCCCGGATGCCTATGTGGGGGCCGGCGCCGCGATGGTCGTTGTCGGCGGTCTCTATATCGTGCACCGGGAGACCCGTCGCACGTAAGTCACGCGGCCCGAACGATCCGTCGGACCGGTGAATCTGATCTCACCGTACGATCGTCTCCAGGGCTCACGCCGTTGAAGTCTTTCCGGGCTTGAGAACGTAGCTGGCTTCCCGGTTATAGAGCGGCGCACCGCTTCCCAGCACGCTGGAGTAAAGTTCGAAACTCGTTACCTCGAAAGGCGTGGTCCTGAAAAGCGCGTGCTGCGCAAAGAAGGTCCGCAGCTTGATTCCCGGGTTGGAAGAAAAGCGCGCAAGCGTCACATGCGGGTGAAACTTCCGCGATTCCGGCTCAAGACCGGCTCTCACGATTGCCCGCTCGATCTTACTCTGCAACGCGGCCAATTCCGGCGTTGGCGCGACGCCGACCCACACCGCACGTGTCTTCCTGCCCTCGCCAAACTGCCCCAGACCGGTGAGCGACAGCTGAAAAGACGGGACCGACACCGCCGACAACGCGGCATCGATATCATTCGCCTGCAAAGCGTCGACCTCGCCAATAAACCGCAGGGTTACGTGTAAATTCTCCGGCCGGACCCAAACCGCGCCCGGCAGTCCCGCACACATTCTCTCCAGCCGTTCGACAAGATCGTCCGGCAAAGCCAACGCAACAAACAGTCGCATTTCATATCGTCCCTAGAGTTACTGGCCTGAATTACCTGTCCGAATGATCTACCTGAACAACTTGTATGGACTAACTTCGTACCGAACGGTCCAAGTAACCTTGCCGCCTGCCGATCTGCGCCTTTACGGGCAGGGATAGGTATAAACCTTATGTATCTGTTCAAGTGCATCCAACACCTCGGCCGACAGCGTCACCCGACTTGCGTCGATATCGAGTTTCATCTGCTCCAGGGTGGTCGCGCCCATGATCGCCGCCGTGACGAACTGCCGGGAAATAACATAGGCCAGCGCCATCTGAGCGGGATCCAGTTCGTGCGCCCGGGCTAGTTCCACATAGGCTTTCACCGCGGATTCCGCCTGTGCGCCGCGGTAACGCTTATTGTCCGGATAGAGCGTCAGACGCGCCGCCGGCGGATTGCGGCCGTCGAGATACTTGCCGGTCAGCGCACCCGCGCCCAAAGGGGCATAGGCCAGCAAACCACAGTCTTCGCGGACCGCCACTTCCGCCAGTCCGGCTTCGAAGCTGCGATTGAGAAGGCTGTAGGGATTCTGAACCGTCGCCACCCGCGGGCCGCGCCCCATCTCCGCAAGCCGGAGAAACGACATGACACCCCAGGGTGTCTCGTTCGAGAGTCCGATCTGACGGATCTTGCCGTCGCGCACCAGATCGCCCAGGACGTCCAGCGTTTCTTCGATCGGTGTGACTTCCTCTGCCGCGTCGTGAGAAAAACCCAGCTTGCCGAAAAAGTTTGTCGAACGGTCCGGCCAGTGAAGCTGGTAGAGATCGATATAGTCGCACCCCAGGCGCTGCAGACTGCCGTCGACCGCTTCCAGGATGTGCGCGCGGGTCAGACGGGGTTTGCCGTCTCTGATATAGGGAAAGCGGCTGCCAGGTCCGACCGCTTTGGTGGCGATGACGATCTTGTCGCGGGACCCGCGGCTGGCCAGCCAGGCGCCGATAATCTGCTCGGTTCTGCTGTAGGTTTCTGCGCGCGGCGGTGCCGGGTACATCTCCGCCGTATCGAAAAAATTGACCCCTTCACCGACGGCATAGTCCATCTGCGCGAAGGCTTCGTCCTGGGTGTTCTGCGACCCCCAGGTCATGGTTCCCAGACAAACGGCACTCACAGTTACGTCGCTGCGCCCCAGGCGGCGATACTCCATTACTTTTCCTCTATCTTTTCTTGACCTGGAACCGGATTGAATCAGCGGAACAAAGTCAAAACACCGGTGTAACCGTATAGCCGATCCCGGGAAATCTCGCCATTGGCGAAAAAGCCCGTTATCGGGATGTCCCCCAACTCGTCCTGAATTATCTTCATTTCCTGCGATTCAGAGCCAAAAAGGTTCTGCCCGCGTCCGATGCAGCTGAAATAGAGACCCGCGCGCGCATCCGCCCCGCCCCGCCCCTTTACATCGCCCAGCATACGACGCAGATCCTGCTCGGCGGCAGTGTGATCACGCCTGCAAAACAACAGCTTGCGACCCGGTTCGACCGGTTCGCCAACCGCAATCCATCCCCGTTGGGTATCAAGCGAAATCAGATTGCGGACCAGATAGTCTCCGGTATCGCTGTCACTCATGGGAAAGCCGGCGAAGATATAACCGACGATCCGGCGAAGATCGCGGGCCAGGAGCTCACCGATATCCTCCTTGAAAACCTCAAGCGCCGGCCGGCCGTCAATTTCCCTGATGATGTTGCCTTCGGCCTGGGTGATTTCGTGCAGTGAGCCGATCGGCGAACATCCCTGAGACAGGCCGGTCACAACCTGAACATCGTCGCGGAAGAGAACGCCCGTAACACCGCCATCCATTACCCGGTCGGCGATCTGCGGAAATTCGCCAATCCGGCTGGCAGCGAGACCGCCCACAAGAAATGGCGCGGTTGCATCCGCCAGGACTCCGATAATCTCCGGCAAACCAACATTCCGCGGATCCCCATGCACAACCGCGAAACCCGGACGCTGCCCGCCAAGCCACTGGTCCTGCACTGTGGTCAGCGCGCTCAGCCCGCCGCTCCGGGTTCCGTCAATAACAGGGGAAAACACCCGGAAACTTTCAGCGGGCAATTTCATCGCCATGACCGACAACGCGCCGCGGTCGTGAAATTCGACACCGCAGCCCAGAACGCCAAGCCCCACTGTGCCGACCCAATGTTCGATACCGGTCTTCTCGCGCAGAAAAGTCAGAATGCTGGACGCATCTTTGGTGAAAGTATCCGTAAGATAGAGAAAACCGAGGTTTGCGCCCACTGGAAGACTGCCCAGTTCATCGGCGCAGGCTTTGACGGTCAAGGCCCAGTCCGTGCCACGCGCCCAGGCCGATCGGAAGGCGCCCGTTCCCATGGCCCCGGAGCTGCGCAATTCCGCCGTGCCGCCCGGAACTTCAGCCGCCATTATGACTCTCCGCCTGTCGCGCCTGCCGGAGCAGTTTCTCGACCTGTGGCAGGATCTTCGAGACGATAATGGCAACCCCCTCGCTGTTCGGGTGTATCCCGTCAGGCTGATTCAGCTTCTCATTCTGAACGACGCCGTCGAGAAAAAACGGATAGAGCGCGACCTTGTATTTTTCCGCCAGACGCGGATAGGCGGCATCGAATTCTTCGGTATAGTCCTTACCAAGATTACGCGGCGCCAGCATCCCCGCCAGCAGAACGGGAATCGACTCCTTCTCGAACCTTGCAAGAATGGCGTCCAGGTTCGCAAAAGTCTGCGCAGGGTCCAGCCCGCGCAGTCCATCGTTCGCACCCAGTTCCACGATCACGGCATCGGGATTGTCCGCCAGCGCCCAGTCCAGCCTTGCCCGGCCTGAAGCAGTGGTATCGCCGGAGTTTCCGCTGTTTATGACAATTACGTCATGCCCGGCCTCCTTCAAGGCGGCCTCCAGCTGTTCCGGAAAAGTCTCCCCGTCCACCAGTCCGTATCCATGGGTAAGACTGTCGCCGAAGGCCAGCAGCCGCAGCGGCTCAGCGCCCGACAGGGTGCCCGGCACCAACAGTACCGCCCCCAACCCGACAGCCGCCAGCTGGCGCGAAAAAATGGCTCCAAATCGGATGAACCGCATTGCCGCCGTCGGAACGGCAAGAGAGACTGGGAAGGAAATCACTGTCGGAGCTTCTATACAATTTATTGAAATATAAGGTGACATGCTCCACCGATCAACTCACCAGGGTGTTTAAGACCAAGTTAAGCTGTTGAAAAGCACTGACTCCGGCCCATATCCGAAGGACTCCGGTTGGATCGGCCTTCGGCCATACCCAGGATTTTCAGACCTTGCCCGATGCCGACAAGATGGCTCAGTCCGACACCCGACCTCAAGGTTCTTCCCTTGAGGTCTCTCCTTTAGAACACGCCCCATTCCCGCAGGCATCCCCAAACACGCGCGCGCAGACTTCCCGACAACAGCAGAAACCGGTTGGCTCTATGATAAATCTCAGCGACGTCGAGTTGACCCTGCCTTCGGCCGCCGGACCGGTGCATATCCTGCGCGGTCTCTCGCTTGAGATAGCCCATGGAGAAACCGTCAGTGTTGTCGGCCCTTCCGGGTCGGGCAAATCCTCAATGATGATGATCATGGCGGGACTCGAACGGGCGAGCAGCGGTCGGGTTGTCATCGGCGGCGCGGATTTCGCCACCCTGGACGAAGACGGCCTGGCGCGCTTTCGCCGGGACGCGGTCGGTATCGTCTTTCAGGATTTTCATCTGGTGCCGACCATGACCGCTCTCGAGAACGTCGCCATTCCGCTGGAACTTGGCGGCCGGCCGGATGCCTTCGGGCGGGCGGCGGCCTGTCTCGAGGCCGTGGGCCTTGGCCATCGCCTCACGCATTACCCCGGACAGCTCTCAGGTGGCGAGCAGCAGCGCACGGCTCTGGCCCGGGCCTTCGCGCCTGAACCGGATCTGCTGCTGGCAGACGAGCCAACCGGTAATCTCGACGGCACGACCGGTGAATCGGTGATCGAACTGCTGTTCGATCTGCAGAAAAAACACGGCACGACGCTGGTGCTGATCACCCATGATCCTCAACTGGCCGCCCGTTGCAGCCGTACAGTTCACCTGCTGGACGGCTTGATCGTCGACGATGGCCGGGACAGCAGGAAAACCGGGAGCGCAGGTGCGTGACGGGCCGGCTCCCTCATAAGACCTCTCAAATCGGCTCGACGAAAATCGCCTTCGGTCTGGCCCGACGCGAACTCAGAGCCGGCCTGAGAGGTTTTCGCATATTTCTGGCCTGCCTGATTCTGGGTGTTGCCGCGATCTCAGGCGTCGGATCGGTCTCCCAGTCCCTGGTCGCAGGCCTGCGCAACGATGGCCGCGCGCTGCTGGGCGGCGATATGGCGTTGAATCTGATCCACCGCACCGCCGACGCGGATCAGAAGGCATGGCTGTCCGAACGCGCCACGGTTTCCGAGGTGGTCGAGATGCGAGCCATGGCGCGCGGACTGGGCGAGGACGCAAAGCGGGTTCTGGTGGAACTGCGCGCTGTCGACGATTTCTACCCGCTGTACGGACAGGTCAGACTGAACAGCTCCAGCACCACGGAAGCTGCCGGCCCGGCATCTGGTTCCGCCGCGGCACCTTCCCTGAAGGATGCCCTGCGTTTCGAGGATGGCGTCTGGGGCGCGGCCATCGACCCGCGGGCCCTGCGCCGGCTGAACCTGGAAATCGGCGACCGGGTTTCCGTCGGTGACGCCATCTTCGTAATCCGGGCGACCCTGCTGAAGGAACCGGATCAGACCACACGCGCCTTTACCCTGGGCCCGAGCTTCATGATTGCTTCCGAAAGCCTGACCACCACCGGTCTCATTCAGCCCGGAAGCATGACCCGCTACGATTACCGGCTCGCGCTGCCCCCGGAATCGAACGTCGCGGATTTTCGCAAAAACCTGACGGAAACCTTTCCCCACGCGGGCTGGCGCATCCGCGACGCGACGGCGGCGGCCCCGCGGGTCAGTCAGTACATCGATCGCCTTACGCTCTTTCTCACCCTTGTCGGGCTGACGGCACTGCTGGTCGGCGGTGTCGGTGTCGGCAACGCCACCAGGAGCTATCTCGAAGGTAAAACCGCGACCATCGCCACGTTGAAATGCCTCGGCGCATCCGCATCCCTGATCTTTCAGGTCTATCTGATCCAGATTCTGCTGCTTGCGGTTCTGGGAACCGCGATCGGGCTGGTGATCGGCGCCGTCACCCCCATGGCCGTGGCGGCCATACTTGGGGATTCCCTCGGTTGGAACGCGGTTATCGGGCTCTACCCCGGGCCTCTGGCCGGCGCAGCGGTGTTTGGTCTCCTGACCGCCCTGACCTTTTCGCTCTGGTCACTGGGCCGCGCCCGCGACGTCTCGCCGGCAAACCTCTTCCGCAGCGTCATCACACCGGCAAAAGGTCGTCTCGGCCTCAAGACGATGGCTGGGGTTCTCGTGGCCGGTGGCCTGCTTGCCGCCCTGGCGATCCTCACCGCCGTGGACCGGAAGGTCGCCTTCTTTTTTGTCATCGGCGCCCTGATTGCCTTTACCGTGTTCTATGCCACGGCCCTGGGCATTATGGCTCTGGCCAGACGGGCTCCCCGCTTTCGAATCCCGAGTCTGCGTCTGGCGGTCGCCAATCTGTACCGGCCGGGCAGCCCGACGGCCAGCGTCGTGCTGTCGCTGGGTCTCGGCCTGACGGTGCTGGTCACCATTGCCCAGATCGAAGGCAACCTGGCGCAGCAGGTTGAACGGAACCTGCCGGAAGAAGCTCCGGGATTTTACTTCATCGACATCCAGCCGGATCAGGTCGAGGCCTTCGACAAACTGGTCAGGAGCATTCCGGGCACCTCGGATCTGCAACGCGTCCCCATGCTGCGCGGGCGGATTTCGGCGGTAAACGGCGTGTTGCCGGAAGATCTTGAGGTTCCATCCGAAATCAAATGGATTTTCCGCGGCGACCGCGGACTGACCTGGTCGCGCCAGCCACCGCCGAACACCGATCTGGTCGCGGGAAAGTGGTGGTCCGCTGATTATGATGGCAAGCCATTGGTTTCGCTCGACAGCAACGTTGCTGAGGGCCTGAATATCGGTATTGGCGACCGCCTGACCATCAACATCCTGGGACGTGACGTCGAGGTGGAAATCGCCAATCTGCGATCCATCGACTGGACCCGGCTTTCGATCAACTTCGTCATGGTCTTCTCGCCCGGACTGCTATCAGCCGCGCCGCAGACCCAGATCGCGACCCTGCAGGCCACCCCGGAGATCGAGGACCGGATCGAACGGGCCGTCACTGACCAGTTCGTCAATATCTCCTCGATCCGGGTCAAGGAAGCGCTGAACGCCGTATCGGAACTGCTCGAGCAGATCGCCACAGCGGTCCGCGCAACAGCTTCGATCGCCCTGTTTGCCGGCATTCTGGTCCTCGCTGGAGCTGTGGCCGCCGGACATCAGCGGCGCGTCTATGATGCGGTCATTCTCAAGGTTCTGGGCGCGACAAGGGCGACCATCGGGCGGGTTTTTCTCTTCGAGTACGGGCTGCTGGGTTGTCTGACCGCCTTGATTGCGTCCGTTCTGGGCAGTCTGGCGGCCTTTCTGGTCATCACCAGGGTCATGCACCTGGAATTCATCTTTCAGCCCTGGGCCATCTTCTCGACCGCGGTTATCGCCACGCTCATCACGCTTTTATTCGGATTTGCCGGCACCTGGCGGGCTTTGGGGCAGAAAGCCGCCCCTCTTTTACGCAATGAATGACCTATTAAGTTCTTATCAACTAAATTCTCGCACTCTTTGTGCGGAAATATATTGATTCGCGATAGCTAACCCCCAATATTAGGCTCTCGTTCAATGAGGCAGAGGGCGTCATCTTCCTGATCGTTTCAATCGGGAGTGAATGCACTCTAGGGATCACTGAGGGTATAAAACGATGATTAACGGTCCAGACCGCCGCTATATGGATTCCAGCCAGGCTGAAGCATCTCAGATCGACGTTGGTCTGCGGAGTTACATGCTGCACGTCTACAACTACATGGCCGCTGCCATGGCTGTGACCGGTGCGGTGGCTTACGGCGTGTCCAAAAGCGAAACCCTGATGCAGGCCATTTTCGGCACACCGCTGCAGTGGGTCGTAATGCTGGCCCCGCTGGGCCTGGTGTTTTTCCTTTCGGCGCGCATCAATTCACTGAAGGCCTCGACGGCTCAAACGCTCTTTTGGGTCTATGCCGGAATGGTTGGCCTGTCGCTGTCTTTCATCTTTCTGGTCTACACAGGCGCATCGATCACGCGGGTATTCTTCATTACCTCTGCAGCCTTCGCGGGCCTGAGCCTTTACGGCTACACGACGAAGAAGAACCTGACGGGAATGGGTTCCTTCCTGATCATGGGTCTCTTCGGCATAATCATTGCCATGGTCGTGAACATCTTCCTGGCGTCGGCGATGATGCAGTTCGTAATCTCGGTGATCGGCGTTCTGATCTTCGCAGGCCTGACCGCCTACGACACCCAGCAGATCAAGAATATATACAGCGCTTCCGATGGCACCGAGGTCATGGAGAAGAAGGCGATCATGGGCGCATTGAAGCTCTATCTCGACTTCATCAACATGTTCCTCTTCATGCTGCAGCTGTTCGGCAACCGCGAATAACAGAGCCCGCTCTGCCCAAAACAGAAAAGGCCCGGTATTTTCCGGGCCTTTTCTCGTTTTATCCTAGGGTTATATCAGGTTCACCGGATCGACAGTCCGCTTGCGGCGATTCCTTCCAAACCGGATCTGATCTCGTGAGGATTGCGGCGCTCAGATGCAGCGCCCGCCGTCGACCTCCATGCAGACCCCGGTAATGAAATTCGCGTCGTCGGAGGCGAAATAAAGCGCCGCCCTGGCGATGTCCGCCGGGGTCGAGAAGCGGCCCAGCGGGATGGTTGCCTCGAACTTCTTCCGGTTCTCCGGCGTATCCGGCACCCCCATGAAGGTTTCGAGCAACCCGGTCTCGCCGATCACCGGGCACAGCGCATTCACCCGAATCTGATCCGGCGCCAACTCTACCGCCATGGATTTGGTCATGACGTTGGCCGCGCCCTTCGATCCATTGTAGACTGTAAGCCCCGGTCTTGGACGCAGCGCCGCGGTTGAACTGGTATTGATGATGCAGCCCCCGCCCAGACTGCGAAACACCGGCACAGCCTCCAGAGCCGCGAGATAGATCGCTTTCACGTTCACATCGAAGATGCGATCGAATTCCTCTTCCGTAACCTCAAGTATCGATTTGTTGCGATGAGAGGTGCCGGCATTGTTCACCAGAATATCGAGCCGTCCGTAGCGGTCGGTGGCGGCCGCCACCATGGCCGCCACATCCGCGCGCTTCGTGACATCGCATTTGACGCTCGTGGCCCGGCCACCTGTCTTCTCGATGGCATCGGCGACATCCCTGGCCGCCGCATCGTTGATATCCGCCACAACGACCGCAGCGCCTTCAGCGGCAAACAATTCGGCAATTCCCCTGCCGAATCCGGAACCGCCACCGGTGACGATCGCGACTTTCTTCTCAAGACGCATTCACAACTCTCCCTTAAATCGGTTTGCCGGCCCGGCTGCCCCTGTTTCTGCGAGTGACGGACCCTGCCGCCCGATAACAGTCCGACGCCGAACTCTTCGTTCCGCGACGGTAACTATTTTTCCGGCGCTCGCCAATGCGGCAGACGGAAACTTTCCGGAAAGGATCGGAATTTCAATGGAACAGGTTGGAGAAAATCTATCGGAGCCCGAAGAAAAGGCGCCAGGGCTATCAGAATCAGGTCCTGACCTAGAGTCCCTCGACCAGCGCGCTCAGGCGCTGCGTGTAGCTTCCGCCCAGTTCACCGCCGTCGCCCTGGATGGTATTCTCCAGAATCGTTGCCAGCGCCGTCACATGAGCCGCAAGAAGCTTTAGTCCGAGTTCACTGAGCACCCGCTCATGCTTCAGAAGTATAGAGAGAGATTGCCCGACCTCGGTGATCAGAGGATACCCGAAACTTCCCCCCTGCCCCTTGATGTCATGGGCAATGCCGCGCATATCGCTGACCACATCGGGCCAGGGAAGTTCTCCGGCACAGGCGGACTGATATTTCTGATCCAGCTGTGCGATACTGTCGCGTGCACCCTCGATGAACATGGCCTGCAGTTCAGCGGCGCTCGGAATGCTGTTGATGTCGAGACCCTTCATTGGCACGTCTTTGTCATATTCCGAAGCACGGCTGCTGTCACAACACAGAAGTGAAGAAATTTGCGAAGGCTTTGTTCAATGTAAGCAACCTCGGTAAAACGGATTAACACAAGCTTATTAACAAATATATCAATATTGGCCGGAATTTTTCCAACCAGTTCCGGTTACTGCTGAGTCTGTATGCCGTCTGGCGAACCCGGTGCGAAGAGAACCGGTTCGGTCCCCGGGTTGATTTTTCAAACCTTCAGTTGATTGTGCTCCGGTCGCCAGACTAATCTGAAAGCGTCTGGTTCGATCCAGTTCCTCGGGCGCCACGCATCGTTCGACTTCATTCCCGCTATCATGTCAGGCCCAATGGATCACCCCACCGCGTCCGATATCGCAACCAAACCCCGCAGCGCCAGCGCCGACGTTCAGACAGCCGATTTTCTGAAGCGGCCGCCATCTGAATCGCCCTTGTCTGAATCGATACCGGCGCCGCACGACGACACCAGCGTCGACCGGCAAATTCTGAAAACCGTCTTTGGTTTCGACAGCTACCGCGGCGAGCAGGCGGACATAATACGCCATGTCATCGGTGGTGGCGACGCTCTGGTCCTGATGCCGACCGGCGGCGGCAAATCGCTATGCTATCAGATACCCGCGTTGGTGCGCAGGGGTGTGGCGATCGTTGTTTCGCCGCTGATCGCCCTGATGCAGGATCAGGTGGAAAGCCTGAAACAGCTTGGCGTAAAGGCGGCCGCCCTGAATTCCTCACTGGAATACCACGAGGCCGTGGCGATCGAACGGCAGCTGCGCCGCGGCGAACTCGATCTGCTTTACGTCGCGCCCGAACGGCTGCTGACCGATAACTTCC
>Ga0214472_10000952_pt1 | contig 34114 bp, 66 predicted proteins | sample RVTome_6_FD_207662 | JGI IMG/M metagenome (GOLD analysis project Ga0214472, IMG submission 207662) | Soil microbial communities from uranium-contaminated site in the Upper Colorado River Basin, Wyoming, United States - RVT140D175 | ecosystem: Environmental > Terrestrial > Soil > Contaminated >...
ACCAGCGGCAGGTGTCGTCGACGTGACGGTCGGCGTTTCGCTGTCCGACGTCGTGCCTGTCGTGAAGCTCCAGGTGAAGACACTGGCCAGGCTATTGCCGGCCACATCCTTCGCGCCGGTGCTGACGCTTGCGGTGTGGATCGCGCTCGCCGCCAAAGGCGCGTCGGGAACGAAGACAGCGACGTGGTTTACTTCGTCGTAGCTTACAGAACCGGCGACGAGGCCAGCAGGCCCGACAAGGGTGAACGTGCTCGCGGAGATCGTTAAGGCGTCCATTGCCTCACTAAAGCGCGCTTCAGGCCGGATATTGAGAGCGACGGTCGTGGAGCCTGTCGCGGGAGTCGTGGACGCAACCGTCGGCGCTCGCAGACGTGTCGATGTGGCCTGGCCTGTTTTTCTTCTTGCACCCCGAGAGGGTAGCTCCAAAGACGGCGATCGAAAGGAGCGCCGAGAGGCAGGCTGTCAAGCCGGCGGTGTTCGTGATTCGTTGCATTTTGATTGTTCTTCTGGGTTGGCGAGAGCCTGCTGATTTGGCCGGCAATAGTGGGGTTGAGTAGTCAGTAGTACACATGTACTTGATTTTAGTCATAGTAATTCCTTGATGGATGGTGCCGACTCCCCTGCCTAAAGAAAGGGGTTTCTAGGCTTTCACCAGGCATTGTCGTTCCAATACCAATATGTTCTTACCAGTCGTCGTCATCGTTGGTTAAGTCGGCGTCCCATGCGCCTTCACCAAATGTTTTGTCCCAGGATTTCTTGAACCAAGCTGCGTCTCTTATGACACGTTTTTCCGGTTCAACCAGGTCAACCTCGGATCGAAGCTTTGGTTCTGGCGGCGCCTTTGTTTTGGCTTTTGCTTGTTTTTTGAGAGCAGCCGCGTCCGCGTCCGCTTTCTCCATTGGAGCGAAGACCTCTTCGGGTGTTGCTTCGGGCCTATCCTTGCCCTTCAAGCTCAAATCTCTTTTGATAAGCCGACCTTTCGGAACCTTCCCTTTGGCGACTTCATCTCCGGTTGCCGGCTTGACTCGCATTCCTACTGCCCATTTGCGTTGCGACGTCTTGACAACGACGGCAGACCAGCCCGACTTCCCCCACGGGGCCCAGACGGACGATCCACGCTGCACCTGCCAAGGCAACAGGATCCGCCTGCGAAGTTCTGCGAGTTGTTCCTCGGTCATACCACCTTCTACCTCTAGTGCGGTGTTTCATGCGCGTTGAGCGCCTCATTTACATGGGTCGAGACGTTACGGGTGTTGCTCGTTGAGAACAACTGATGGAGCGAGGTGATGTAAACGGATAGCGATAACAGGATGAGTGTGACATCAATTTGGCGACGCAGGAAGTGAGGTAGGTGACGTACGATTTCGCTGTAACTCCTTTGATTTCAATACTTGTCAGAGGCGTATGGTAGGAATCAAGCCTCTGCTGTGCTTGAGCCAAAAGATGGGAATGTTGTCGCAAATTGTGGCATCGTAGGACACTCGCCCGCGGGATGTCAATTCGTACCATCGCCTGTGTCTAGTGCTGTGATGCGTTTTCCACGCTCATACATCTTCGCGGGTAGAAGGGGACATGAACAAGCCAACGCTCCAGACCCTTCCGACACCTCCCTCCGTCCAAAAGTCGCCGTGGCAGCACGAACTCGATAAGATCCACGATCTATCCCAGCAGATTACCCTCAACGGAAAGATCTACACGGCGCCAAGAAAGATCTACATGACGACAAGACAGCGGCCAATCAAACCAGGTGATCTTGTGATCTGGGGACCTGCGTGGTTGCCGGGGCTCTGGCTTGTCACTGACGTTCATCACGCATACAAAAACATCAATGCTGACGTCGATTACAGATCAATCGAGAGGTCTCTCGCCAACCTCTCGCCTGAAGCCCAAGCCGTCTACGAGACGAAATACAAGCGCAAGCGAAAACCCAATAGCGTTCGGAGCGGCAACGTTCGATTGGAGTGGTTCGCTGGGTGGGCCGGCTACACCGGCGATGGTCTACCAGTGGCCGTGAAAATCGAGAACGTTCGTCTTCCCAATGAGATGGAAGTGATCGCGCTGGCGTCAGTAGACTGTTATCCGTGAGCTACACTCCACTTGAGAGCAGCATGGTCGATCATCTCGATGAGTATCAGGACTTCTACAAGGATGACTACGTCACCCTTTCGGTCCGAGGGGATGTCTGGCAGGTCGTTACCATCGCTTCATACCAGGGTTATACCAACGACCACATGCTGACCCTTCGATGGGTGACTGGCGAGACGGACCCCGGCCGACTCGTGAAATTCGGGTCTTCGACTGCGCGCAAACTTACCGCTATGGAAGTGATCGCAATTTCGTCTAAGCATCGCTAGTTGTCTTCAGCGACACGCTCAGCAACACGTCGACGGATGTAACGCTTGCAGAAGAAATCAAAGTCAGCCTTAGCGTGAGGAGTGGACCAGAACATAACGCAGTGCGCGTTCACGCAGTGATACTGATGGCTGCTGTCATAGTTCTCGCGAGTCTTGTCCTTGACCATGCCAAGCAGGTGGCCGAACTCATGTAGTAGCACCGCAGGCTCACGACTTCCTGCACCATCCTTAAAGATCGCGAAGGAAGATGGGCCATACTGAATGCCGCCTAAGAATTTGATGCCATCCATATCAACCCAGTTGCCACGAATGTAGGCTACGAACACAAAGAAGTGCCGATCGTCAAGCGCCTTGTCGTGGATGGTCCGCTGCTGCACCTCGTAGTGCTGAATCAATGGGTTGCTCCACGGACCTACGTGGAATAACATGATCGGCTCGCGAATGATGAATCGAACGCTGTCTCTGTGACAGAGATGATTTGTATGAAGTCGGTCGCGTAAATAGTCGAGCGCCCCTGCTGCGGGCAAATCCGTTGACAAGACGGGCGCAATTTCAAAGGTGACCGAGTCGAAGTACCAGGCGTCAGCCGGAAACTCCTTGATCCACACCTCATGACGCTGTTGCGAAACACAAGACGTAAGCCCGATAAAGAGCATAACGAGGAAGTAAAGCTTGATACGAGCGCACATGGGAGCCTTCCATGACACTGCGGTTCCAAGCTGTTCTCGAATTGCGCTTTACCGACACCGACGCGCCCTTGGGTTCAGCCTCGGGCAGTACTTGGGTTGTGGACCGAATCTCTTCAGTCAGTATTGAGATGAGGGACTAGTGTCGCTAGTTGACTTCGACCTCTGTGATTGAAATGAACTCATTCTCAACCGCATTACGGCAAAGAATTGCGTCCCAGTAGCCGATCAGGTATCTCTTGTTGTTTTCCTGCTGCTCCAGGACCTCAGCCGGCGCATCCGCGTCCCAAGCATCGGTGAACCCCTTAATGTAGGCGGGGTCGAGATTTTGATTCGCCCAGGCTTCGCCGCTCAGACTGGTAGACCAACGCGCAATCGCGTCGATCGCGCAGCCACCGCGAGAATCCGGGGACTCCCAAGCCCTACGGATGGGGATCAGACCAGTAGCCTTATAGGCATTGACTACGTCGTTAGCACTTACTCGCCTCATCGGTAACCTCACTGCTTCTTCCACTTGAGAAATTGATCTGGAACGCTGCTATTATCACCCATATCGAGAAAGCGCTTTAGCGCCTCAATCGAGTCACCATTGATCTTGGTGCCATCTTTGGAGAAATCGGAGCCAGCGATGACGTCCGGGTGGAAGTTGCGACACTCTCGGTTTCAGCAAAGGACACCGCATAGAGGGCAAACGACCCTGGACATCCACAGGCAGTGCAGTTCATGTAACGCTACCCTCTAGCAAAGCCGAGTTCGCTGTATCAATTAGAACCCATCACTGGGTTTTCGTCATGAAACTGCATCACGCAAAGCCCTACTCTACAGGGGTAGAAGAGGACATGGTGACCTACGACCTCGAAGTTGGCGATTACGTACGGTTGGATCGAATCCCCAATCTGATCTTTCAGATCCAAGAGATTCAGGAAAAGCCACCCGTCACCTGGTCTATTTTCAAGCTATGGCACCAGCGCGCCTACATTCACTTCACAGGCGGCGCCGATGAGATCAACTGGAGTATGTTGGCGCGTTGGGAACCGCTCGAAGACCTCATCAAGCTGAACGCGATGGAAGTCGTCGCGAAGATGGCCCAATGAAGCCTGTCATTATGCGTAACTTGGTGACATCGAAACGAACTACTTCTAGGAGAAGCTCATGATCCTCAAGTGGTATTGCGGCATGAATGCCGACTGTGGAGATTTCGGCACTGAGCCCGCGGAATGCGACGGGGAAGGTGTCTACGAACTCCAGTCTTATCAAGAAGCGGACTGGGTGGATGGTCTGACGCCTTGTATCGAATGCCACAAGTGCGCACAGATCCTCGAAGACCCCTCGCACTATTCGGTGGGGACACGAAGTCACAAGGGAGAAGACGAATTCAGCGTCGCGCTACCGCTCTGGGAGCCCCCTCTCCCAAAGGACTATCTCGATATAGGCGACCACGTTCTCTTCGAAGGTGGTGTCTGGGAGGTCACATGGGCCGACATAGACAATTTCGACGCCCGAGATCAGAAGCTCTCCGTTCAGTGGGTAGCCGGGCCTAGAATGAGCGAAAACATGCTCTACGCGACAGGAGTTAGTGCCACAGACGTCAAACTTCTGACCGCGATGGAAGTCCTCGCCTACTCCAGCAAATGAAAGGTAGAAGGGGTCATGAAGTTCGAGGTAGGTGACATCGTTCAAACGAATCTCTATGAAGCCTCGATCCTCTACAAGATCGTGTGCTTCTTCGACCCCGTGAACGAGCATGAGCACGCGTACGATAAGCATCGATACGTCGAAAGCCACCCTAAAGTCGATTTTGACGACGTTCACCTTGAGGTGGTCTGGAAGAAACACAAGGCCATCGCCCCGGCTTGGCGGGTTGGAGAACGAGTAACTTTCAGTTACAGACACCTCAACGAGCCGACCAACGAAATGCTCGTGCTCGCCTTGGCATCATCATGAAGCTACGCACCTACCTCTACCTTGCTACCGTTGGGTGCTACAAGATGACGGCACGCGAGCGGAAGCTAATCAGACACGGCTTTACGCTGGACGCCGTTCAGTCGATCATTGAGCGCACCTCCCGTAACCAGACTGTAGAGATCTTGCAGCGCTGTCTTGGTCTTTCGATCAAAAACGCTGAGCGCTTGACCAAAGAGGCGATGCATACAGGGACAAGGTGAGCGGACATAATTCGTCCGAGTCTCGCCTAGCGGCAGAGCCACCGCTGATCCTCGTTCCTATCGATAACTGCATCTGGAAGGTTGTACAGATAGAGACGTGGGAGAACGAGAATCTTCAGATTGGAGAGTTTAATAGCTCCTTTGAAATGATCGACGTGAGGCGGCTCGGACTGGTCTGGGTCTACGGCCCTCCCTTCTCGTTCAGATCGGAAACACTTTGGGTTGAGCCGTGGGGTTACGCACCCTTGAACGCAATGCAGGTAATCGCTCTGGCGGCGAGTGACGAATTCCCGATGGAGAAGGCGCTAAGATTGAGGTGAGAGGCTTTTTGTTCAACACCTTTGATCTTGTAGCCAGTCCTTCAAGCGAAGAAGCCTTTCCTATGAACGACCACGAATTCAAAACCGGAGACTTCGGCGTCCACCCTGAATATCCAGGCTGGATTTGGAAGCTAGTAAGACCACACAACAACCCGCGGGTTGGGATGTGGCGACTCATGTTCAGGCTGCCGGGCGCTAAATGGCCCAGGAACTACGATGCTCCTAAAATCGGCGAACAGCGCGAGCTTGGCTACAGCACACTCGATAAGCTGAACGAGATGCAAGTCATAGCTCTGGCGGCCTCGTCTGAATGAGTATGGCCGACGACTCTTCTGGCTTCATGTTCCAGCACCCATTTGCGATGGGCGACTACGTCGAGGTTAAGAGGTATCCAGGAGCCGTATTCAGGATCGTCGAGAACACGCGAGACTACGACTCAACTCCAATCTCGGTCATCAAGTTCATAGGCCCACGACGTGGGATTCCTCCCAGAACCAAGGGAGGACTCCGTAAGAACTTCCGTATCAAGAGGCTCAACGCCAACCCGTGGGACCTAGTAGACGCAAACCCAATGTTGGTGATCGCCGCCGTCTCTGAAGGGTAGAAGGGGACATGAACGCTTTCGACCTCAACAACGGCGACTTCGTCGAGCACTATCTCGCCCCACAAACGGTCTGGGAGGTGCGAAACGTCGATCAATATACAACCGACGGGGGACAGGCTGCGTTGAAGTGGGTGGGAGGAAAGGCCATCACTTACGACCTGCGTCAGCAGATCTGCAATGTCTTTCTAGGCAGCGACGTAGCCCGCATTCGCGACCTCATTCCAGCGAATCCCATGATGGTCATCGCGCTCGTGTCACGATGAGCTACAAGGTCGGGGACATTGTTGAGCTTAGTGATTTCGGTCTCCTTCTCTGGGAGGTTGTCCGAGGCGTCTACTACGAGCACAACAACATTCGTCCCTGCATACGCGTTGTCTACTGGGGTTGCCCCCCAGAAGTCACGCTCAGTGATTACGTGACGACTCCCCTACCTAAAGGAAGGGGCTTCTAGGCTTTCGCCAGGCATTGTCGTCCCAATGCCAATATGTTCTTAGCTGCATTATGGTCTCGATCTAGCTTTAACCCACAGCACAGACAGTCGAAGACTGTCTGTGACAACGGAATTGTCTGTCTGTGACCACAAGCAGAGCATGTCTGCGACGTGTAAGCCGGGTTTACTCTGACCACTTTCCTACTGGCCCATTCTGCCTTGATAGAGAGTAGTGAAGAGAATTGACTCCAAGCTACGTCGAGAATGCTCTTGGCGAAGCACTTGTTATGAACCATTCGATTCACTTCAAGATCTTCAATGGCTATGAAGCCGTAACGGTCAACTAACCGTCTGGAATGCTGGTGAACAAAGTTGTCTCTCTTCCACCTGAGTCGTTCATAGACTCGTGCTATGACACGCCGAGCGCGCTCGCGCTCGGGTGTTCCTTTGGTTTGTTTTGCTAGCTTGCGCTGAGAGCGCGCAAGCGCTCTCTCTTCTGTCTTGAAGAATCTGGGGTTATTGATCTGACGACCATCGGACATGGTTGCAAACTTGCGGATCCCTAGATCGAGACCAATTTCGTCTGTATTCTCTGGTAGAGCCGTAGGCTCCCACGCACAAGAGAAACAGACAAACCATTTGTCTGTAGCGGTCCTACGAACTGTACAGGTCTTGATCTCCCCCTCAACCGGTCTATGAAGAATGATCTTAACCGAACCTATCTTCGATAGTCTGACCAGGCTCTTTTCAGAGATTACCTTGAAACCAGATTGAGGAAAGGTGAACGAGTCGTAGCGATCTTTCCCTCTAAACCTGGGATACCCAGGCTTCTCTCCAGTCTTAACTCTTCGGAAGAAGGCTTTGAGCGCTAGATCAATACGTACAGCTACGTTCTGAAGAACTTGGGAGTGTACGGATCTGAGTGATGATCTAGTTGCTTTGAGTTGCTGATAAGTCGATTGCTGACCATAGAGAGTCAGCGATTTCTGATGGTTTTGCCAGCTATCCCGTCTTTGCGCAAGCAGTTCGTTATAGAGCCAGCGACACTCTTCGAGTGTCGCTTTCAGCAGCCTCTTCTGTCGCTTACTGGGGTAGATTCGGTATTTGAAAGTTTTACGCACTGGAAGTAGGCTAGCCTAAGATATCCAAATCAGCAAGATATGAATCGAGATTCATCCTCCACCTGAAGGAAGAGGCTTTCTCTCGACGATCAAGAGTAAAAGAGCGGTTGAAGGTCATTGAACTGGAACGCTCCTATCGAACAGAAGTCAGTTCGGTACGACAGCCGGCCAATGCGATGCTCGTCATTGCAATATCTGCCATGGACCCAGTAGTTACCGGTAAGGGAAGGATGCCTTGGAATGAGCCTGCTCAAGACCAGTGATACACAGGCACCAGAGATCATTAAGCCTGGCAAGTGGTGGATCATTCAGGTTCGCACCGCAGCAAATTACGAGGAGATCAAGTACTACTTGTACTGTACAAACGGTCATCGTGCGGGTCACTCAGGCGACAAGCGGTGTTACACCATGAGGCACATTAAGGGGCAGGGGAGGAAGAATCGTAAGAAGGTCTATCGACCGCGCAGGTGGGAACTCAGCACGCCTTGGCACCAAAGAAAACCTTACAGGTTCGCCGATCTCTCAGACGTGAAGGCCACAGCGCGTTCCAACGTGGTCGTTGATTGGATGAATGAGAACGACGGGATCTTGGAGATCGTCGAAGTTGATGGTTGTCTCTACTCTGGAGAAGGTGTGAGTGAAAAGCTGTTTGAGCGGCAGTTCCAGACCACGAATGCCATGAAGATTCTGGCGCTGGAATGTGCGCTCGGTGGCTAATTCACCCTACTTCAGCGCAAGAGACTGCGAGAAAGACCATCTCTACTCCTACAAGATCGGTGATAAGCACTTCTTGGTTAGGTTCATTGAAGAGGTCATCACGGACCACGGCACGCGATGGCAATTTGAGGTCGTCATCGCCCCAAAAAACCATCTCAACTTCGAAGGGCTAGGCTTCTGTTTACACGATGATGCCTTCCTCCGGCACCTTACGGACATGGAAGTCCTCGCAATGGCGGCTCGATGAGCTTCGAGGTCGGTGACTACGTCTCCACGGTCTATCGCCCTGACATCGTCTGGCAAGTGCTCGACATCTATAAGCCATCGAAGTGCTTTCTCTTGTCCAGCAACGGTCGTCGGACGTTAGGTCACAGACTCAACCTCATCTGCATTGGCACCACTCCCGGCAGGAATTCGATCTACATTCGCGGTAACAAGGTCCAGATGTCTGAATCCGAGGTGTTTTCGGCGAATCCCATGCTCGTAATTGCAATGGAAGCCGCCCGGTGAGCTTCGCTCTAGGAGACTTGGTCTACATCGTAGGACTTGGCAAAGCGCTCTGGGAAATCATTGAGCTAGGAGACCAGAGCTTTTACGACTCCGGAGAGCCGCTCTCTGAATCTCCGACCAAATTGAGCCTCTATCTACCAGAGCCGCACCTTCCAAGACTGGCTTATCCGCAGCAGACCTACAGCCATCGGGAGTTCATGCACAGAGTCCCAGCGATGATGGTCTTGGCTCTTGAGGCTTCGGCCCCACGTCGAACACCTACGCAAAACCTCCTGATCGAACAACACTTCAACCGGCGCCTCAAGGAGAAGCTCAAGTTGGAGGACAAGTGTAAATCTTCTCAGTGGGCTCAACTTGCCCTTGACCGCTTCAGAGAGGAGAACCCAGACCTCTTCTACAAGCAGGTCTCCTTCCAAACAGATTGTTACGGCGGCGGTAATATCATCAGCAACAGCGTCTAGGCGCGGGCTGCACGGTCCGGCACACGCTCTGGTGCCTGCCCTGCTTTTGCGGCGACGCTGCGAGCCACAGTAGTCATAGGCGTTGCCGGTTCAAGCGTCGGGATCGGGGCCTTCAACATGCGCTTACGCCGCTTCTTCTCCTCAGCAGCCTGATACTTAGCAAAGCGTCGCGTCTCTTTGGCTTGTCGTTGTTGTAGGCGTGCCGTGCGCTTTGGATCGCTGAAGGCTTGACGCTCGAACCTATCCTTGACGTCGAGAAGGTGAGCCGCATGACGCTGACGCTCCTCATCCGGTGCTGACGGCTCTGGCGCCGGCACACGGCGCTCGTAGCGCGTGAAGCGCCTCTCACCCGCTTCACGAGCAGCCTTAGCCTCCCGCTTCAATTGCGAGGCGGCTTTCTCCCAACGCTTTTTCTTCTTCTTGAGCCCCTCAAGAAGAAGGGGCGAGCGGGTGGGGATCATGTCTACTCCGTCAAGGTCTCGATCTTAACCTATCCTCTTACACTCAACCCCACTCTCAAGTGGTAGAAACGAGCGCATGAGAATCCTAACCGTGTCATTGCTTGCCGCTCTTATGGGTTGCACCTCTGAGCAAAAGCAAGAAGATCCTGATTCTGACGGCTTCAATCCAGTAATCTGCGTGCAGTTCCATCCACATCCGGATACCCCGCGGGCCCTAGAGGGCGACCACATCAACTCACGGAACCTTGTGCTGGCTCCCGAATGGCCTCCAATCCTCTGTCTACCAGATAGGAGATACGTCGATGGCAACCTTCAAGTCAAGAATCGTCAACGCTCAGGTCGATCTAAATCTGGTTCACGGTGATGGGACCAGCAAGGAGTTGAGGCCAGGCGACATCGTCGTATACAGACAAGAGCCAAGGATCCTCTACGAGATCGTCCGCATTGTCTGGGCCTGCCCTCCTGACCAAGGAGGGATCGCAGACCTCAAGTTCTGGGGCTCTCACCCAAACATCGGTGGAACATCGATCTGGGAAGCCTTGAACGAGCGTGATCTAAAGAACGACACCTTCGGTGCCTATCTGAAGGATCTGATGCCACCCGAGAACATCATGGAAGCAATTGCGATCTCAGCCCAATGAGCAAACACTTAGACTTCGTCGATTAAAGAGGCGGGCCCAAAGGACTTCACACCGCTTAACGCGATGCAGATCATTGCTATCGCTGCGCTCTAGGCGCTATCGTCCTGATCCGCGTCTTGTGGTCCCGAGTTTCCCAACTTCTTCATCGCGTCGTAGTAGAAGGACTTGGTCAAATAATTGGCGATCAACATCGAGGCGCCCAAGACCAAGAGGGCTGACCACCAATCCCAGATAGCGAAGGCAAGCCCTACAAAGAGGACTCGATTCACAAGCAGGTTTGCTTTGAGCCATGCGTAGGCGTGAAGCGGGTCGAACTGAATGAACTTAGCCACAACGGCACGACGAGAGACGATCGTATTGCTTCTTGAGTTGCTGCTCAAGCTGCGCGATACGAGCCTTATGAGCTACTACCTCCTCGTTGAGGCGCTCGTTGAGGCGATTGACCTCGGTCCCGAGGAGATCGATCTGTTCAACCTGGATTTGCTCAGGCGCCTTCGGTGTAGGAACGAATGACGTGGAGACGGAACACCCGGTGTGGTGTGCGATCCAGTGCTGATAAAGACGCCCGCCGGGGACCTCCATCCATGCGGTTCCGCTGCCCTCGGGCGGCTTGCCAATGCGATGTGTCCTGACGATATTCCAGGACGTAACATCTTCATTCATAAGCCCTCCACAAGCTTCCACAGATATTTCATCGCATCGTCCTTGCCCCACGCATGGACGAGATACTTGCCTTTCGTGACTTGTTGATCTGCGAAGATCTCGCGTCCGTCCACTTCCTTGAGGCCGGGCGCGTTATCCCAGGAGATTGAGTAGACGCGCTTGCGGTGGCCGATCTTGATGGGACCGAGCGTGGTCTCGACAATCCACCAGGACGACGGGTAGCTGCTGGAGTAGCCGTTGGGGATCGCTCGCATCTCCGTGTAGACGATCCCTGACTCGTCCAGCAACTCCTTGAAGAACTCGGCGCTGTTCTGCTGGACCATCAGCTTGTGGCAGTCCTCGTGGTAGTGATTCCAGCCCCAGACCTCGTTGGCCTCCTCTTCTTCGGGCGTGGCGTCCTTGCGGACGAAGGATACAGCCTTGTAGTTGTTGACGTTCCTCAATGTCCAACCTTCCAGGCAGCGTGGACATACCTCGACAGAGGGAGGAATCGAGCCCATGGTCATGGACATGGGTTGTTTCTGATCGGTCGCTCGCCACTCGTCCTCGGAGATGACGTCAGGTGGATACTTGTTTCCGAAGGAGTAATAGTCGGGCGCGTTCTCGGTGATGACCATGGTGTTGCCACAGGCGTCGAACCAAAAGTGGCATTGAATAATCCACGTTCCAAGGCGCTCCTTTCGATCGTGGCCGGCCGTCGTCCGCGCCTTGGCTAGTTCCCGAAGAGAGGCGAGCCCGCATCTCAGGGCCTTGTCAAAGCCTTCACGGGTGTCATACCAGGGCTTGGCGATCGTCTCGCTCATTGTGCTGTTCCTTTAAGTTCGTAGAGGTCGGTCCACCTCGCCCAGGTTCGGTAGCCGTCCTTTGCTTCTACCTTGCTCATGACTCTGAGTTTGGGGCGTGCTCGAACTACCATGACCACTAGATCGCCGAACGAGAAGGCAGTTTGATCGTCACGATGCTTGTAACGATACTTCGCCCCATTTGGGATCGGCTGGTCAGGCATCACGGACACCCGCAGTCTTCCTTGAAGCCCTTATGGACAGAGCAGTTCGTTCGCGTCTTCTTGGGAGGATTGCTGTAGGGGCTCGGACAGAGCTTGCAGTTTGAGATCGCGCAAAAGCCGACCTTGCCGACGCGCTCATCGTGACGACGCCGCATCAGTTCGTCGTGCATCGCCTTGGCGTCCGAGACCGACTGGATCCCGTATTGAGCCAACGACTTGAGCGTCGCCTGTAGGCAATCACGCTGCTCGGTCATTCGTTCTTCATTCATTGAGTCCAACTATGTAGCAGGGACAGTCCGAGCCGAGATCGCAGTCGTCGTGACGCCTGAGGCGCTTGATCTCTTTCCCGAATCGGATGTAACCTTCTCGGGTTCGCTCCTGTGACTCTTCTGCCTTTTCGAGAGCATCACGAAGTCGGTCGATCTCTTCGACACACTCGATAAGAAGATCAGACTCCTTGCTGTCACTGCCGATGGCCGCCGCGCGAATCTCTTCCAACCGCTCCTCTGACATCTCATAGGCCGCCGCGTCGGTGGTCACACGAGGACAGAAGGGGTCGAAGTCGGAAGGTAGATCAGGCGTCATAGCATGTCCTCAGTGATCGTCGGCCAGTCGCGCTGGTCCTCTGGTGGGTTGACTTGTTGCTCAACCCACTCCTTACACAACTTCTGCGTGTCCCGAATCGCCATGCCGTGGCCGCCGGGGAGTGTGTCTTTTACCTGATACCAAATCGGTTGTACGCGGCTAGCAAACACAGGCTTGATCTCGTAGCGCCCGCACTTCGAGGTGACGTATCCATCTTGACTACGATGCCACTGGGTCTTCATCGGTCCGCTCCATCTTCAGGCGCTTGATGATCTCGTTCTTCACGGCGTCTACGCCGACCTCCCCCAAAAGATCGGGGTGAACCCAGAGACCATCGAGGTGAGCACCGCCGCCCATTCCGCCCATGAGACCTGAGCCTGGGGGAGCGTCCTTGTAGTAGACGCCCTGCCCTCCTTCACCGCTCGCGTCGAAATTGCAATCCCAGAATTGGCGCTCCAGCCACTCGGCGAGCGCCTCGATCTCTTCCTGAGTCGCATGGACATACTTGACGGGGCAGGAGAGATAGATGGTGCCGCCCCAGTCGCCCTCAATGACCACCGAGCCGTGTTCCATCCCGCGGGCTTCCTCTAGGGTCCTGAGCGGCTTGTAGGGCTGCTCGGAGCCGATGACCTTATGCATCACATTTTCCACTGGACTCTCGTGCGCTGAAATTTCGACCGGCTCGATCACTAAGCCCCCTCTCCCATGCCCCTCTATACCGATGATTTGTCCGTCAGTGTTGTTGAAAGCCTGTCCACATCTTCGAAGAGGTGTCGGCCTCCTCCCACCACTGGTTGAACTCTTCATAGGAGACGTCCTTCATTCCCCGACAAGGACCAGGGCCCGAGAGATCGACGCCTCGCTCTTTAATGTTGACGATCCGCCAGGTGATCTGACGGCCATGTCGCGTGTCGTAGACGACTGCGCCGAGTTGCTTGGGGGCGGCCATCTACTTGTTCTCTCCGAACGGATTGACCGCAGCATCGACACCAGTCTCCACGGCTTCCTTGGATCCTTTAACAGAGATCACCTTTGTGTACTTGTTCATGTCGATCTTGGGGAAGCCTAGGAAGCTAGCCGTCAAGTTCTGAGGAAAGGAGCGAAGCTCGGTGCGGTAGACACGAACCCTATCGAGTCGATCGGTCTGCTTGGCTGCGAACTGGTTATTACCAGCCTCAATGATGACCAACATCCTCTCGAAGAGTGCAGGGCTGATCTCAGGGTTCTCTTCCTTGATCCAGACCATGCCTGCCCGGACACCCCCATCACCGTAGCGTCCACGGATCGCAGCCGAGACAGTCTCCTGGACCTTCGTGCTGTAGTTGTCCGTGACAAACCCAGCCTGCTTGATCTTCTTGAGGGTATTGGAGTGGATGTTCTCGCTGTCGTTGTAGGAGGCAACGATCCCCTCCTCTAAGCCGACCAAGTTGTTGTTGGTGTTGCCTACGGAGATGACCAAAATCAGAATGATACAGACGATTCCGCCGCAGCCGATCATGCCAAGCTTGCTGGCTGTGCTAATGGGAGCTTTCATGTTGGCCCTTTCTTAAGCTTCGATGTCGTTGTGAATGAGAAGGCAGGCGACTCCAAACTGAGCGCCTCCACCGAAGATCACGATCAGCAGGGAGGCCCACCATGGTAGTGAGATCTCTGAAATCAGGTAGTCGTAGTCAGACATGGGCTTGCGCTCATATCCGCCTTTGATTGAGAGCTTTCCAATCTGCCCGCGGATTGTCTGCACGAAGACGCCAGCGCTGCCGATGCCACACTGTTCCGGGCTCTCACTCTCTTGTCCCATGGCTAACACCGCGTTACGAAGCTCGATTTTGAACTCCTCGACGTCCGTCCAGGCTATGACGTAGGCCCAATCAACGGCGGGAAACTTAGAGGCTCCGATCACGACGACGATGTCGTTCTTCTCCCCAAGCTTCCAGTGCTCCTCAAGGGCGTGGGCAAACGCTTGATCGCTCGTACCTACGAGATAGATGACGATGTTGCATTGCTTCCTGGGCCCTAGATCAACAAGCGCGCGATCCAAATAGATCTCGACCGCCTGCTTCCACGAAGCGCGAACGGGTGCGCCTACTACAACAACCCGGTCGATTTCGGTCTGACCGTAAGGCCCACCGTAGGTGCGAGGGTGGTCGACAAGGAAGGTCTCGTAGCCGCGAGTGAGGCCCTGAAGCTTCTTGATTGAGTCAGAGGCCGTGATGAAGTTCACGTAGCTATGATCGAGCGCAACTGGAACGACGTTCTTCTCCTGTCCGTCGAACTTGACCGAGTAGACCCGGAAGGACTCTGAAGCGCTCCCGCAGGTCCCAAAACGACTGGTTTCGTTACCCCACCTGCTCTTGTAGGTGTTGTAAATCGAGGAGTTGCTGCTGTAGCCGCCGGCAGTGGACTCGACTGAATACTCAGCGAAGTGGGTGTAGTACTCGGTGTGAGACCCGATGTATTTCCCATCGGAGTCGTAGTCCGAGACCTGGCGCTCATCGGTGTGCTGCTCTTGATAGTCGGCAAGAGTCGCCTTGCCGTTCCACGTCTCGGTGCGCACAAGATCGGTTGAGGTTGTGAAGGCCAAGGCGTAGAGGCCGCACATGGAGCAGAGACAGAACTCTGCGTAGAGAACGTACTCGGGCCAGGTGAATAGGCGAGGGTGCTTGGCCTTGACGCCAACACCGATTCCGAGTGAAAAGATCGAGAGGATCCAAAACGCAGAGGAGGCAAAGATGATCTGAGTCATCTTGCCTCCTCCACCGAAGATCCCGTAGTAGAGGATCAACAGGATCATAATGACCCCGGACCCTACATAGAACTTGAGAGCGTTCTCACTCCCTCGGTAGCTATATCGGCTCATGCCTCTTTTCTACCTGTCGCCCGCACCGTGTGTGGGCAGATCGGGGCCGGTTCCAAAGATTCTGTATCTGTAGAACGCTATCCTTTGCTCTGCCACGACCACGGCAGCTTCACATCGTCGCCCTTCTTACGAGGCACGAGATGAACGTGAACGTGCGGCACAGTTTGCCCCGCTACGGTCCCGTCGTTCACGATAATGTTGCACTTACCCTTGAGCCTGAGGCCGGCTATAGCGCCGCAAACGTCTCGCATAAGATCGGCAGAGACGTTCAAGTCGTCCGAGAGGTGTCGAACGTGAACCTTGGGGATCACGAGTTTGTGTCCCGGCACGCAGGGCTCAATCGGCTCGATCACGAAGGACGACATTGAACTCATGAGGATCTTGCTGGGTCCTGCGTAGTTGCAGAACGGACAACCGTCTTTCATGATGACCTAGACCTTGTCGGAGTAGGTCGAGTTCGAATGTCGAAACGTCTGGGTCCATTCCCAATTGTTCCTGATGAATCGCTCGTACTCGCCCGAGTCGATCTCGATGATCGTCTCACCAGCGTCGGCGGTCATCTGGAGCAGACCGATGGCGTTGTCGAAGGCATCCGTGTGGATCGTCGGCACATCAAGACCCAGTCGAGTCTGGATGCCCTTGTTGTTCTTGGCGTCCTGAAGCATCTGATCGAGCTTCTCGATGGCAAGCTCGCGGAACTTGGCCTGCGCCTCCTCCACGATCTGCAAGTGCTCCTTACGATTCTTCTGCAAGCCCTCCAGCAGAGCGCTGATCTTGACCTTGTAGGTCCGTCCTTGTCCTCGTCCGATCATCTTTCACTTCTTCTTGCTTATGACAGCGGTTCAACGAGAGCGGCCAATTTCGACAACTCTTGCTTGTAGGGTTCACTCCGACGATTGACCTCTTCGATAAGGTCTGCCTTCGTTGGAGTTGGCGCATTCTCGCATCTACTCACTACGGGGTAGGCAGCGAAGGCGTAGCGCTTGATCTTACAGTTCCGACAGACACCATTGAGAGGCAGTCGATGCTGAAGATCCCAATCGTGTCCGAGCATTTCTAGCCGCTCAGCAATCTCACGATGAGGCTCGATCACTTATCCTCCTCTTGAAGACGAGCATGGTTGCCCTCTAGAGCTTCGACCTAAAGCTTCGACTCAGATCGTCGGGTCCTTGCCAAGAAGCGCCTCTATCTCCGCAAGCTCCATCTCGGTGCGAGTACCCTCACTGACGAGACCCTTGAGCTTCGCGCTAGTGGCGTCGAGCTTCCTCTTGCGCCCGTCGTAGCCGACGATACCGATCCGGAGCTTGAAGTCCTCTTCCCACTCAGCAATGGTGAACCCACCGTGCTCGAAGCGTGGTGCCCCAATGCCAAGACGCTCGGCGGCTTGTGAGCGAGCGTCTTCATTCGTAAGGAGAAAGGACAGCGCGTCCACGAGCCTCCCGAAGTCACCGGCGTTCACGGTGTTCAGGTTGACGTAGTCCCCACTGGGATACTTAAACACCGCATTGGTGTTCCACTTAGCGCGCGGCTTGGTCCCAAGGGCAGCCTTCTGCTCCTCCACCTTTGCCATCAGCAACTTGATCTTGTCGTCGTTGCTTGCAACCTTGTCGCTCATCAGTAATTCCTAAATGGCACAGACCGCGCCCTGCTTGTTCTTTGCGCTGATAGAGTAGAAATCCATCTTGGAGAGGTCCTCCACGCTGTGGTTCTCGAAAGGCTTGAAATCGTCTCGGAGTGGCCAGACGAAGTCGCCATCGGCCGTCAGCTTCACAGGAGCCTTAGCCTCACGCATCTGCCAAGTGGCGTCCGACCTATGGCTTTGACCATAGTGATAGCCACCATACTCGTAGTCGAACTCGACCCGATGGAAGCCGTCGACTCGCTTGAGATAGTAGCTGCCACGAATGCTGTACCAATTACTGAAATTTGGTGTTGCTGGTGTCCCCTCGATCTCGACAACCTGACTGCCGTAGATGGAATTCATGAACTTCTCGAACTCATCCGCATAAAGCGGAGAGGGCTCCTCGCTAAGGATCTCAGCGAGCTTCGTGAAGCCTTTCTGGATCCAGTAGGTGCTCTTCCCATCGACACTGACGAAGACGTGCTGTTTGGAGCGGCATATTCGGACGCTGTCTCCGTAGCCAGTCTTCTCGTAGTAAAGCTGGCGACCGAGATACATGACGTCGTCGCTCTCTTTGGTGCGGTAGACGCGCCCCTCTACCATGTCACTCTTGGTGACCTTCTTAGTCTGCAAGCTCGTGTAGTTGGACGACTCTTTGTAGTCTTCAGAGCAGGTCGGCAACAGCATCACCTTGCTGTTGCTACCGCTCCCGCCCCAGGCGAGAACGAACTCGCCCTCCAGGCCCTTGCCTTGGATAGCCGACGTGTGCTCTAGGACGAACAGGAGGTTCTCGACGCTGATCTCAAACTCGAACCCGCGTGGATCGTAGATCCGAATCCACGCCCGGCGTCCGCCCCAACGAGAATTGTAGTCACCTACCTTCTTGTTGAGGACGAAGCCGGTTGTAGGCTCGTTGTCGAACTCCAATGCCTCGATCTTCTTATCGCGCCAGCCCTCCCAGCTACGCTCTTGGCGCAGCTTTCCCTTGTGATCTTCGTAGACCACAAAGGCGAGCTTGCCAGTAAAGGTTCCACTTCGTTCTTGGAACCCTACCTTTACCTTCTTCGGAATGGTGAGTTTGCTGTGCATCTCTACTTACCGAAGTGTTCGTTCTCGTAGAGGAAGCGCGTGCCTCCGATCAGCTTGCGATTGACCGAGGTGCTGCGGATGAAGGCCGTATAGCGACCGTCTTGGAGCGCAGCGCACTTCTTCGGTGAGACACTGATGGTTCCGTAATCGGGGAATCCGAGGATCCGGCGCGACTCCTTACCTCCATAGAAGTCACCAGTCTCCTCTTCGATGAGGATGATCTCCTTGTGGTCCTGGACTTCCACCATCTTGGTGAACTGGTAGTAGCCGCATCCCACCCGGAAGTTCTTCCGCTTGATCTTTACGAAGTCCTTGATCGAAGCGTCCTCGGTAACCTTGAAGACGATGAATCGACTCGGATCGATACGCTTAGCGCCCTCTGCTTCAGCGCCAGAGGCACCAATCTCACGACCGAGTAGGGTCGAGTAGACCTTGCTCATCCCAGAGGTCATACGACCACCAGACTCCACCGCTCGCACGAAGGTCTCCAGGGCCGCGGGGCTTTGCTGCTTGTAGCAGACAGCCTTGATGAGGTCGCGAATGTTCTCGAACTTATCGAGGACCATGTGGCAGCCACCAGTGATGTCAGCCATGCCCTTCCAGAACAAATCTGCATCTGATTCTAGTCCGTGGTATCGACCACGGAGACACTGCACGGTGTAGACCGAGACGCCGTCACTAGCCAACTTGCGGCACTCCTCCTTCCAGTCGAGCTTCTTGGAGTTGAGGTGGTAGCTCGGGGGATGCGGAGTGGCGTCGCCAATCATGACGAGCACCTTGTTGCGACCCTTCTGCCAGGACGCTGTGGTGCGGGCCTCGTGCAGGACGAGTTCGTAGCACTCAGGAGCGTCACCACCATGGGTATCGCCTGTGGTCTTGACGAAGTTGGTGATCTGCTTCACGTCCCGTGAGAAATCGCGCATCTTGGTGACGTAGCTGTTGCGATAGCCAGCGTCGCAGTAGTCACCGTGGGCGATGATCCCGATTCGCAGATCCGGAATGTCCTTGAAGAGCGTCTCGACCAGCGAAGCGACGTTGGTTCGCACTTGACCAAGGCATGGGGCCATGGAGCCGGTCGTGTCGAACGAAATCATGACGTCGATGACCTCAGAGATCACTGTCTTGACCTTGGGTGTATCGATGATCTTGTGACCCTTGTCGATCCGCTTCTTTACTGGCGCGTCCTTCGTCGGGCTCTTGGGGTCGAGGCCCTTAGACCTGATGTCTTCCAGGCGACGACGGCGATAGGCGTCGGAGTCCCATGTGTGCCTCTTGGTATGAGGCTTGAGTAGGCTGCACTTCTCTCCGAAGTAGCTCACGCTTGTGCAAACGGTGGTCTTGATCGCTGTTGTCATTTTGATTTCCTATCGTTATCGCTCCCTGCACCTGTAGGTAATACGCTAGGTTCTGGGAGTTAAGAACCCATCGCTCCCTGCACCCGTGGGTAATACTGGATGGAGATCCCAAGAAGAAGAAGAAGCCCCTGCCATCGCTCCCTGCACCCGTGGGTACTACTATGCCCGCAGGAGCTTTAGCAGGAGCCGTGTCCATCGCTCCCTGCACCCGTGGGTACTACGAGTGAGTCTCCCGTAGACGATGCGATGGGAACCATCGCTCCCTGCACCCGTGGGTACTACACCAGTATGTTGTGGTTAGGTAATGACACCTCCCACAACATGAAGGGTGGATTGAGGAGCGTCTGATGCCGAAGCACCAGAGCTAGGAGTCCCAACGAGTGTTCGAGAACCGCTCGCCTTCGCTCCCTTCCTGGTTCGACGAAGCTGGTTGCAGTCATCCTCCTCAACCGAGACCGAAATCTCGGCGGACTTGAATGAGGCAGAGCCGTCTTCTCCGCAGGCGTATAGCTTCCCGCCGCATTGGCGGTAGCTCTGCCCGGTACCATACCGGGCGAGATTGATCGCGGCATTGAGATCACGGTCGATCTCAAGTCCGCACGCGTCACACCGAAAGATCCGGTCTGCGAGCGTCAGTGTTTTTTTAATCGTACCGCAGCGTGAGCAGGTCTTTGATGAGGCATAGAACTGCGGGGCTGTGATTAGCGTAGACCCGTACCATGCACACTTATAGCCGAGTTGCCTACGGAACTCACCCCAGCCCTGCTCACTGATCGCCTTAGCGAGCCGCCGGTTCTTCACCATGTTCGCGACCTTGAGGTCTTCGATGACGATTACGGATTTGTTTTTTGCTAGTTTGGTTGTCGCTTCGTGCAGGAAGTTTTTACGCTGTGCCGCGACCTTCCGGTGAAGACGACCTACCTTCAATGCGACCTTGCGCGAGTTCTGGGAGCCTTTTTTCTTGCGCGCAAGTTGTCGCTGTCGGCGAATTAGGCGCCGCTCAGCACGTTGGAGTGGCTTCGGATGCTCGAACGTCGTTGACTTGCCAGAAACGTTGCTGACGACAGCGAACGTCTTGATGCCTAGATCCACACCGACGACCTGCTTAGATCTAGAGGGGATCACCTCCCGTTCACGCTTGACGGTGAAGGAGATAAACCATCGATCTGCGTGGCGCGAGATCGTCGCTCCTAGAATGGACCCCTTCAGCTTGATGGTCGATTCCTTCGTCCGCACCCACCCGATCTTCGGGAGTCGCACCTGTCGGCCCTTGGTCTTCAGCGCACCATAGGCTTTGAATGAGTGATGCTTCCGCACACTCTTGAACTTTGGGAACCCAACCTTTCGACCCTCCTTCCGAGCCTTCCAGTAAAGCTGGATACACTTGTGGAGGTTCATGATCGGAGCCTGCCGCACGTAGGTCCCGAGCGGAACAGTCCAATGGAACTCGGAAGCTGGATCTGCGGCGAGTTGATGAATGAGTTTCTTCTCGTCACCTACCTTGAGGAACCGCTCCTTGCCAGCATTCGGGTTTGAGTCGAATTGGTGCTTCCATCGAGCCAGCGCCCAGTTCCATACCTTGCGGTAGGCCGCCACACTCTGTGCCAGGTGGCGCCGTTGTGCGACGTTTGGGTCTAGCTCGTAACGATATGCCTGCTGGACTTCCACTAAACCTCACCGTCCTTGGATTGACCTTCTATACCCACCCGATCTCGACTGTGCGCAACAATTTTGATTTGACGTAACTCCTTTCGTTATCTCCTTCGTCCGTAGAGCGCGTCTTTGTGTCCACAGTTGGGGCAAGTGGTCGTCCGGGACTCATTGATCCGTTGAAGACGCCGTCTTGGTTTGCTCTTGGGCCGCTCGTAGACGTGACCACAGCCAACAGTCTCGACGCTTACGCTTGGTCGCTTTCCGCAGGTCCAGGTCAAGCTCTCGTTATATTCAGTCATCACACTTCTCGTCGTTGCAGTTATCGGGATCATGTCCGGCATTGAAACACTCGGCGTCTATGGTCGCTCGCGTCTCAATAGCACCATCGCAACTAAGCCGTCTGCATTCCTCAGCCGTAAGCGAACAACTTCGACCAGCTTTCGCTGCGCGAATGATTCGATCCCACGGTGTTCGCCTACGACGCGGCTTCACAAATACCTCGAAACTGTGGCATGAAGACCAGCTTCATATCGAATCGAACTTCCTCAATCCCGTTGACAACCTTGACCTCCATTACGGTGAACTGCAACACCCACCCACGCTTGTTGAGCCTATAACCGGACTCTCCAACGCCGAGTTCCTGCGGATAGATTCGCTTGCCTGCCATCGAGAACATGTCAGAGTGCTTCATCCTCAATCACTAACCGCTGTTTTTAGCCTCACATCACGATCTGTGGGCGATCTGGAACAGGCGACATGACGACCTCCAAATCACGCCGTAGTTGATGCGCCTCATCTTCTGCCGTGTAATGAGCGGCTTGATGCTTGCTAGCGATCTGGCTCAGTTCGTAGACCTTCGACCGAAGACCACAGTTCTCGTCCCGGAGACCGGCGCTCTCCAGATCATAGGCATCGACCTGAAAGCTCAGAGTATCGATCTCATCGAGAGCGGCTGTGACCTGCTGTTGAAGCTCTGCATTCTCTAGTGCAAACCGCTCGGCCTCCATTCGGTGCTTAGTTGCCTCTGCTGCGTGAAATCGAGCGTTAGAGTTAGCCTCATTGAGGCTCTTGTTGAGGGCCGCGATCTCAGCCAAGAACGCAGCCTCTTGATCGATCTCGTCTGGAGCAGCCCCAACGACTTCAGGCTCCTTACATGGAACCCAATCGAAACTATTACCAGTCCAACTGTCAGCGAACCTTACGCCATCGATGATTCGTTGATCGAAGAGAAGATATTTCCCAACCCCAACTTGCTCAACTCGGCAGCGCGCTACATCCATATTGATGTGCCGCACCCACATACCCGCTACGAGGCGAGGCCGATAGAGTTGATTTTTGTTAATACCGAGTGTCCTGCTCCCTTCAAGGGCGCTCACCTTCATATAGTCATGAAGCTGCTTGTTTATATTTTCATCTGTGATGAAGAAGAGACAGGTGCCTTCCCCGTAAACGAAGCAGAGATCGCCTACATTCCAATTCGTATTCATCGTGGTCTCCAGGTCTTAGGTTCGCGCCCTAGCAGTTTGATGACCTCGTTGTAGCTGAAGCCGCCACGCTCAGCTAGACGCTCAGCAGACTGCGAGGCGCCTTGCCTAGCGCTGTACACCGCATAGGCTTCGAGGTGTTCTTCCCAGGTGATCGAGCCGTCGCCCTGCTTTCGTTCGCTGCAAGGAATCCCTCGGTCGCCTTGGACCGGGGCTCGCTTCCCGCAGATGCAGGTGGAGCAGTGGTTCTTTGGATTGCTCAACTTCGTAGCTCCAGATAGATGACCCCAACTAGATAGGCCACAATGGTTGTGATTGTGAGCGCAGTGCTCACTACTACTCAGTAGTCTGCTTGGTGCCATCTTCGGCGCAGTGCAGACAACGGGGCGGCTGCCACGGAAGCACCTTGTGGCACTCATCGACTTCAAGGATTCCACCAGGGGCTACAGCAATAAGCCCGAAGGCGCCTGCTTGATAGACCATGATGTCTTTAGCGGTTATCTCCTTGGAACTTGGCGGACGCTCCTTCTTGCCGAACGCGCTCATACAGGTGGCCCAAATCTCCCGCTCGAAGTGATAAAGCTTCTCCTTCAAAATCCATCGCACATCGTCGGAGATCTCGTCAGTGATCTCAACATCGTTGCGCTGCATCTCCGTGAGGATATGAGTAGCCGCCTTTTGAATAAGACTTGTGGTAGACGTGAATCCGCCACACCCGCAGTCAATACACTGAGTGTGCGATGTCTGATGCCGATGAAGGTTGTGCCCGCACTCGCAAAATCGGAACGGATTATCGTCAGAGATCATGCAGCCGTCTCAATCTTCCTGAGCCAAGCTTCCATGTCTGCGACCCACTTCTTCAGTTCAGGACGCGACTTTTGAAAGACGTATCCAAGGGCGTCAGCTTGAGCCTCAAGGCACACCAACGCTTCGAGGTGATCCCTGTAATGAAGATCGTCGCTTGGATCGTCGAAGACTTCACTTGCGCGTGCGAGCTTCTTTCGGCACTCCTCAAGTTGCTCGAAGATCCGAGCAACACCGAGATATCCGGCCTTGAGGGCTTTCGGCTTCCGTGGTCCGGTCATGCTCATCGTCCTTCCATACGAACACACTCGCCGTCGTGTCGCACCTCACGCTTGCAGTAGGACATACAGAGTGGGAGATCAGGATTCTTCTTCAGCGCCGAAGTCTGCTTCCGCGCTACTGTTGCTGAATGACAAAAGGAGGCAATTTGATGCAAGCAACTAGCGTCATAGATCGTGTTGTCGTCAGCATGAAAGATGTAACAACGCCAAGGACGCCACCAACTGATTGTGCCTAACCGATAGTAGAGAGGCTCGCCCCGATCCACGACTACCCAGGTCTCTGTTCGTCGCTTCGCCGGCTTCGGTTGAAGTTCGAAAGAGGGATTCGGCCTGTTGTTCTTACTCATGCTCTCGCTCAATCCGCGGGCTCTAGACGCCCAACTTCAACCATCGCGTCAATGAAGCCGTTCATGTTGATCGAGGTGTGCGTCTTTCCGGTATAGGCGTCGTGAAAGAGAATGTTACTTCCGTCGAAGCTGAACTGCCCTGAGTCCGATCCGACGATGAAATCTAGTTGATCGCTCGTCTTCTCGTCGATGACTGACAGGGTCACGTTCTTGATGATCCTGTAGCGTTTGTTGACCTCAACCATCGTTGCCGTCTTTCTCTTGACAAGCTGGACAGTGCTGCTCGATCTGACCTGACACGTCGAAGTGCTTGTTGCAGTAGTATCAGTCTTGGAAGCCTGTGTGCCCGCTACAGACGAACGACTCGCCCTTGACGAGTCTCTTCCAGCACTTGTCGGCGCCGCAGACGGGATCCTTCTGCGAATTTCTGTATGCCTTGAGATCTTTTATGAACAGATCGAGGCCAATCTCTTCGACCTTGTGTGGCGAGACTGCGGCGACGCAGTAGCCATCAGCCTTCAGCTTCTCGCGGGCTGCGCGAAGGTAGTGCGAAGCGATGTCAGCGCTCTTCGTCCAGTCATGCTTTTCGCAGGCCCACTCTATGGCCCCGCCCTCTAGATGAAGGTCGTTCTTCAACTTGTAGAACGAGGGTCCAGCATGGCTGATGCCTCCGAAGTAGGAGACACCATAGTAGAAGTGAAAGAAGGCGGTGATCGACGGTCGTCCGAAATACAGAACCGGTCGCGTCAGGATCGGCTCGATGAGCCAGTAGACGTCGACCTCTCGTCTGTCGAAGTCGTATCCGTTCTTCAAGTCTTCAGTCATGAGCCTTAGAGCCTTACGATCTTGATCTCGCCGGAGCCGTTCCATCGAGCAGCAACTCGTTTCACGAGACCCGACATCACGATGGCGGGGAACCAGAACGACGGGTAGCCATTGCAGGCCGCCTTGACCTTGTCGGCGTTGGTGTCCCAGTCCTCTTCGGTCTGAGACGACTCCATCAACTGGACAACTTCTTCTTTCGTCATGATTCGACCTCTCCGTTCAAAGCTTCAAAGAACACACGGTTGACGTCCTTCTTAGGTACCCAGAACAGCATGTCGCGTGCGCGAGTAATCATCTGATCTCGCTCGTCGCGGAACTTCGCCCCCAATTCACGTAAGCGCTTCAGTTCAGCCTCAAGCTCGACGACGTATTCCAGTATCAACTTGACCTCAGTCTTCAAATCGAGACTCTCGTAGCTGAGCTTGCTGATAACCGAGAATGCCTCAAGGCAAGCAGCCTTTTCGAAGTTCCTCGATGCCTTCAAGAGTTCAAGCGCATCAGCAGCGTTCAACTCCAGGTTGAGGGTCTCTGGGTCGTAGTCGGAATCACCCGCCCCACTACCAAAATTACTTTCTGCGTGCTTACGAAGGTGCGCAATCAGTCCCGAGACTGTGTCGTAATCAAAGGCACCATCAAACCCTGCAATGTGGTCATTCATGAGCAGTTCTTTCGATCATCCATCGCACAAGTAGTCGCAGTCATAATCGTTGCAGTAACGCTTTGAGTTCAGCGATCTTCTCGTCCCGCGGGTCGCCCACTCGCCGGCCTCCTCCTTATTTGCCTCGGTCAAGAGATTCTCAGCCTTGGCGAGCGTAGCCTCTGCCCTCTGCACGGCATTTCGGACGGCGACCAGCTTGTTGAAGCACTTGTTGCGGTAGCTGTTGATGGCCGCGTACTTCGTGCGCGAGCCCATGAGAGGCTCGCCGTTCTTGTCTTTGCCGACCTTGCTCTTGTATTCGAAAGCCGCATCGGTCTTGTCTAGGGTGATCTGCTTCGCAGTCTCCTTCACGATGGCAATCGATACGATCTCGATCTCGCCCGAGTGGGTAGTCCCAACGCACCAGAGCTTGGGAGAGTCTTCCGTGGCCTCGACGTAGGTGTGTATCCCACACCACTCAGTCCCAGGCTTTCGCTTCCTGGAGCACTGATGGAATCCAGGCCATCGATTGTCGTCGTGAATAGAGGCGACGCACTTGGTCGGGTCGAGACCGTTCTTGGAAATATGTCGAGTCGGCTTGTTCATGCCCCTCTATACCCAGGGCGCGGCGCCGTGTGTCATCCTCTAGTTGTGTCACGGAAATGTATTCCGGCTCCGTCTACTAGGTAGTCCTCTCACCAGGCGTGCCCAGGATGATGATGCGTCTTAGCTAGTCGATGTTGGGGAGAGCGACGGTTTGATTCGCCTTGTTATGCCCACAGTCGCCTAGGAACTGGATCTGCCCGTTACGAATAAAGCTGTGGCACCTTGGGTGCCCCACAGTTCCGTCTGGATGCCTCCCCTCATAAACCAAGAGACTGGGGTTGAAGGTGGGGTGATCCACATCACCATTGAAGGACCAGCCGGTTTGCCTCTTTCCGTGACGGTTGGTCCATTCCCCCACGTAGATGACGTGGTGTCCTTCGCAACCAGGGCAGTTGAGTGTGTAGCCAACCAAGGTGCCGTCTTGATTCGTTGCTCGTTTCACTTTCGCCATGGCGCCATTCTACAAGTCGACTTCCCTCTTATCTAGAGCGCCTTTGATTCCGCAACCATCCGTTCGATCACCAGACGAAACCCAGTGATCGTGATCGGATCAGACGCACCGTCAAAGTTTTTATGCTCATTAGCGAACTTCTGCGCCCTGACCTTGATCTGGTCAGACTCCTCTTGGGTCGGCTCTCGATTCAAACAGATCGCCACGGACATGTAAGCGGGATACTTCCTGAGCGGCTTACCAACGTTGTCCTTGATGTATTGCGCCGCCCTCTCTTCAGCGTAGTCCGGCATGTGATCGTAGCAGCGACGAATGGAGTTCTCGGCGTAGTCTCGCACCGAAGCGTCGTGCTCTATTTGGGCTCGCTCCAGAACACCAGGCTCACTTTCATTGTAGTGACCGCCCACTCCGTTGTTGAACCAACCCGGTGTGAGGTAGATCTTCACAGGTCGTGAGCAGCCATGCTCATCCGGCTCCAAGGTGATGAGATCGTCGAACTTATCGATGTCTTCGTCTTCGCCAAATAGCCCCTGCTCCTCCTCGCCAACACCGCAGTGACCGATCTGACCGGTGGCGTAGGCGCACATTTGGCGCTCAAAGTTTCCTGCATAGTTTTCGGTGTCGATCACGAAGTAGAAGCTGGTCATGCGTCGTCCGTAGTTTTGGGCCAAGCGTAAGTTTCGAAGCAGTGAAGATCAGTCGTGTGGCCGTAGCCGTCTTCGCACTTGTAGCCCGTCTTGGGGTCTACAGAAGGACAGCCGCCCAGCTTCGCTCGGAACTTGTCTTGCGCCTCAAGCACATCCTTGAGAACGGTCGCAATTGACTTGCGCTCGTCAAAATCTAGGGTGGTGATCTCACGCATAGCCGCAAGCTCCGCTTGTGCGCCCCGGGCCGCGTCCCTCTCTCGGGCCATGATCCTGTTAGCAATCAGGAGTTTGGACACCAACGAGCCGGGTTGAGCCTCGTTGATGTCGATGAGAAGTTCGCCTGCTGCGTCGTCGTAGTCTCGACGGATCTTCTCGATCTCGATAACTGCTTCAGCCAAACCTCGACGGATTCGCCCAGCGTTGTCCTTGAACCAAGCTGCATCGTCAGCCTCAGCAGCTTCTTCAGCTAGTTTACTTAGATCATTCATGTGCGTCTTCTACCCCTCTGGCTGCCCTACGACGGGCAACGCTCTCTCCCAAAATCTTGAGAGGTAAGGTTTGATCCCTTTACGCTCATTAGCTGTATAGGTGTGCCAGAGTGGGTCGAGCCCCTTTCCTTGCCACTGTCTTGTGTAAGTGCAGTAGTCATCGGGATGCACGCAGGGCTCCGCCGCGCACCACCAAAACGTAGAGCCGACTTGGTTTCCATTCTGCCACCAACCGAAGTCCCAAACAAAGTCCTCAAAGCCCTTGACGTCCGCTTCAGTGAACTCAGGATCGCCCACATGCCTTACCGGACCCCTGATCCAATCTTTGCAGCGTCCAGCACATGACGCCACCATTTGCTCCGCTAACTTCGGCTCCTCGTCATTCTCTACGAGAAGGCCCAGGATAGGAACACCTCCAGCCCTCTTAATCTCCTCATCAGTGAGAGCCGCCAGCGCGAGCATTTGCATCTCGTTCAACGTTGTAAGGTCACTACGCCAGATGTGGCCAATGAGTTCTTCTCCTCCTAACCTCTTGAGGAAGTAGCAACGATCACCGCTTGACGAGCTAGCATAGGGGCTACCTTTCTTCATGACGTAAGCTTGCCCCATGATCTGGTGGAGATCGCCCTTGTGGACGACGATTCGTCCCACGTCGTAAGGACTTCCCGCACTACGCTCCTGGAAATAGAAGGACGAAACCCGCGGGGCGTAGCCAGAGATCCATTCTTCATCGGCCTTCATTCGCCGCATGGCTTCGAGTTGTTCTTGTGCCGAAAGAAGCATTGCTCTAGCTATCCCTCTGCTTGCTCATTCCTCGGACTCTAGCGCCCATTCGATGATTGCCGTCTCGACAGCGCATCGAATCGTGGCCTCATTGGTGCCCAGCACGAATTCACGCATGGGTCGGCCCAACAGATAGGTTTCCTGCCCAAGGCGCTCCCAGATCAGAGGAGCAATCCCGCCCCAAGCCTCGGTCATATCACCCCAATCTCCACTGCAAGGATTGTTCTTCGGCTGGGTCTCCTTCCGTGGATCAGCCAGCCAAATTTCGGCTGCCTCAATAGAACTTCGCTCCTTGTCACAGCAGAAGCAGGGCCATTCGTCGAACTTTCCCGTTGGGGTGTTGTCCTGATGGTTAAGGATCGGGCGCTTTCCGGTTCCTTCACAGCTTCGTCGTTGTCGTCTGGCCCAGATCGGAAGAGCAACTTTCGCGGCGGCCACGAGCGCTAGGGCTCCAATCCAGATGCCCCCAATCTCGCGCCCAACCTCCCCGGTGCCCTTACAGATACAGGTCTTTGAGTGAACGTCTGAATACTCCCGGACCACACCCAGCGCGCCACCAGGTCCCATACAAGTATCTGGAGTTGTTCGGCTCGGCGCCAAACTCATCAGTGCCTTGGCCCACTGCTCCATGTGGTTTTGAAGCCGTCTACGATTGATGAATCGGACGATGAATCTCGTATTCGCCCAAACTTTCGAGTCTGCCGTGAGGTGGTTCGCTCCCGGATGCCCACAAAAGGCCATCAGCAAGAGTTTCTCCTCGGTAAGCCGACCAGCGCGCCGAAGCATGGTCAAGCGCTCGGCGCCCAAAGGATCAGCGCGTTCTAGTTCTCGAAGTCTCTGATCGAACATGCAGAACTTCTACCAATCGTGACCGCGCCTTGATCGTGATCGCTTCCTAGAATTTGGCCCATTCGTGGTTCGATCTCCGTCCTCGTCCGGACGCATGATCTCAGGTTCATCCTGAATGGGCTTCTTCGCCCAAAGTGACCCACCACCAGCCCGAAGCCTTCGTTTGGAGCGAACCCAATCCTTATTGCGGGGATAGAGGTCAGCTTCTTTATCTATGGAGTATTCACTACGCTTGATATGAATCATCTTCTGGAGTTTTGCTTCGCGCTCGGCCCGAACCTCTTCAAGACGTTCTTCCCAACCCTCGGCTGATTTGCGCTCCAGTCGATTGACTGCCTCCAACTCTTCAGCAGTAGTCTCCCTGCCACGACTTCGCCGCCGAGATTTAGAAGGGTCACCTTCTCGGAAGTAGATTTTGGAGACAGTGGAAGCGCTGAGATTGAACGCTTTCATGATGTCCTTCTGTAGCTCTCCCGCGTCAAGGCGGCGAATTATCGCTGCCTTCTGTTTCTTAGAGACAAAGACCGGCTTCTTCCGCTCCTTAGGTTTCTCGGCGCTCACCCCTCTGGTTTACCTCAAAATACTCTTCCTGTGTGGGAAAGATCGCGCCCCTAGATCGCGCCCCTAGATCTCGTAGGCTTCCCCAATCCCTAGATCTACGGTTCGGCCTTCAAGTCGACCGCATTTTCGGCACGGTTCGTTAACCCGAGCCAATAAGGTAGAGAGCGCGCCCTCGTACCAGCAGTTCATAGCGTCACAACCTGGCGCCGGACAATGAACGGCAAAGCACCAGCTTTCGGTAATGGCGTCGGCCTGCTTCCGAAGGATCTCAAATCGCGCGTCGAACTCTTCTTGGGTCATAGATCTCGCCTCTATCTCATCAAAGAGGATAGAAGGGTTGATGCGCCAGAATCAAACATCGCGCGCCCAACTCAACGGTTGGCCACCTTTCTTGTTTTTGCTTCTTCTTCGAACGCTCAAGTGGCAGAAAGTCCCAGTACATCATCTAGGACTTCTTGCCATTTGAGTCTTACCAAAGCCAAGTCAGGGCTTCCCGTTGAGTTGGGCCCGGAGGGGCCCCTCAGAGCCCCTCAGAGCCCCTCAGAGCCCCTCAGAGCCCCTCAGAGCCCCTCAGAATGGTGACCGCCATGTCAGACGCTCTCTGGCCTCGCAAGTGTGATAGAGCCAGCCTATGGGGGCCAGCCTAGGGACTTAAAGAAGCAGAGGATTGTGGGGTGGACGTTGTAGCGACAGGAAGCGCACCCGCGCCTGCACCTGACTCTGTATCTAGCCTGGGGGTCATACACTGAGCCCTTCTCATAAGTCCTGCTCACACAAGAGTTTATGAGAGAAAGTAGGGCTAATTATTGCTAGCAGAAAGTGTTATGAACTCTCAATAACGCGTCCAATCTACCTAACTCCTTATATCACGTCTTCCCGTATCTCTCAATCCCATGCACCAAAACCAGTGCATGGGTGCCTACTCCTGCTCACCCGACCAAACATCCTGTGCATCCCTCTCACCCGACCAAACATCCTACGCATCCTCCTACAGATTCACGTACAGAGCGCGCCGCCAGAATCATCATGTAATTACGAAGGTAAAGGACTTACGCCAAACATCTCGTGCTTACGCCAAACATCTCGTGATTCTGAGTTTGGACGGCTCGGTAAGGGGGGTTCAGCGCGGAGATGTTTGGATAAGAGTGCGTCATAATCTGCCGTAACTATTAGGCAGCGTCAGGACTTATCCCAAACATCTCCAAACATGTCACGCTCATCGGTACTAGGGGACGAACACGACTTGGAATCGGGATCACTTTCTCAGTTTCCGCGACCGCGAAGTGGGTCTCGCGTCGGTTATAGAAGGCCCTTAACGTCGAATCTGGCCCGGTTAGGCCCAGTCTGTAGTAGATAGGCCCTGATCCTTGGATTTGGATCACTTGAGGAGAGTCGTCAGGCGTTGCGCTCTGACGCGTCCTCTCCGGTTGGGGCGCGATGTTTGGTTTTGGGGCATCATTGGGGCATCATTGGGGCATAGGGGGTCTTTCCCCCACGCATCATTCGTGGTGCATGGTGAATGATGCAGACGCCAATCGGCATCGAGGCCCACTTAAGGCTTGAATCTACTGCCTCGATTCCCTACGATCCCTCTGGGATCGTAGGGAATCACAGAAATTATCGCTCACTTATCCCGAGCCCGCTGAGGTTACGAGCAGGGGGCACCCTTCAACCTTGTTGATTGATTATCAACCGTGTTGATTAAGATGATTGATTAGATACCGTCGGCGAGATCCATGGGGGCAATCCCACTGATCGTGGAGCCGCCACGTATAGAACGAACGCGTCGCGCGTGCCCCCAACGGATGAGCAGGTCGACCAGACGGGCCGCAGCCTTGTGTGAGATGTCTAGTCGGCGCGAGAAGCTCTTCGCTGTGAATTCCTTCGTGCGCAAAAGCAACACTGCCTCGCGCACGAAGAACCCGTTTGGGGCAATCAGTCGCTTGCCCGCCTCTAACGCTTTCTCTTCGTCGTCGCGCTTAGCAAGCTGATCTCGGATGCTCTGAATATAGGGCGACAACTCAATGTGCTTCGAGCAGAACGGCTTGCCTTCCCGAGTTGATTTGGAGCAGCCAATCTCCGAGCAGTCCCGTGTTCCCTTGTGGGTACCGGACTCTGGGAGAAGTGGGCGCAAACCAAACAATGGGGTGAGTTCGTCATCCATACGCGGAGTCTACATGTTGACGGTCAACCCTGCACTTACTTCTTGGTTACATAATTGAGCCCGCTGAGGGGTTCTACTCAGGCCCGAAGGCCCTAGAACTGATCCAGGATCTTCAGGGCCTCCAGCACCTCTTGTCTACTGCTGTCGTAGAACAGGAACCGAGGCGGAGTGTTGTTGCGCTTCGCCTTCACGACTGCAACGACGCGTCCCAACGCCCAAGGGCTCTGATTGAGTGACGCGACGAAATCGGATCGCTCTTCGTCAGGCATCGTTCCGAACGCGTAGTGGAGGATATCCGGCGCGCGAATCCCTATATCGAACGCGTGGAGGTAGCTCTGGCGGTAGGTGGTGAGCCCAACGAACGCGTCAGCGATTATGGTCTCGAAGGCGACGACGTCTCGTCGTGTGTTGCGGGGAGGGTCTTGCGGCTTCATGGGTTCTTCCACCCTTCTTAGCTATGCCGCAACCCTGCTCTTTCGTCTGCTCTTTACCAAGTCGACCACGTACGTCCGGCTCCATTCGTTGCGCACGATGATTGATTCGATGAAGCGTCGCTCCTCATCGCAAACGGCCCCGTTCACGTATTGAACAAGGGCCGATTCATCTACTCCATGATCTAGGGCGTAACTTCGCGAGTGGCGGAGTCCTCCCTGCATGGCTGTGGTCAGAAAGGTCTCGAATGCGGAGGCTGCCGGCTTGGAAGCCGCGAGTGTGGCTGGAATCATATTGATCTCCTGAGTGTTTTGGGGTGCCGCCTATTATGACGCGCTTATTGGGCCCGACTGTCAGAAGAAAGACGCGTCGAACCTGTTGGTGACGCGTCACTTGGGGCCGCATAAACCGAGCCCGCTGAGGGTCCTGGTGCAGCCACCCCCGCGTAATCACAGGTCTCCAGGATTGAAGCCCGCTGAGGGTCTATAAGAGAGCCTCGTTATAGGCTGGCACATGATTCGTACAGGGCGGTGCATGATTCGTACATGACGGTACATGCATCATGTGTTGTGGCTCAGCCTATGATGCCGCCAACCGTGAGTCGCTCTATCAACCCACGGTTGGCTCCAATCAACAACCCACGGTTGGCGGTATAGAACGATATGACCGACACCACCTATTACTCCTTCCAGACTGAGCGGCACGAAGGCGCAGATCATATTCACGCGATTGAATGCTTCGCGTCGCACAAGAAACCCTGCTCGGGGCCTAGTGATCGCTTCGAGCTTGGTGAGCCTGTCTATGTTGAGGACGATGCATTCAACCTATTCTACGCGCCCACTCGTGTGTTCTGGATCGCACGAATCATCATTGACTTCGAGGATACCGACGATATTCGGGTCCGCTTGACCTTCACTCGCGACGACGGGCACGAAGTCACTTGGGCGCGTCCGACTACGCTTCGTAAGCTACCGGCCATGCTTCGTATCGCGCTCGAAGCAGATCTGCCCTAGGGAAGGATCGTCCACTTCTTTTGAAGTATCTTGCCACACTCGTCGCAGTAGATCACCCAGCATGCGCCCTTCTCGTAGGCGCAAATGGCTCGGATCCACGTCTTGCCACCACAGCAGGGGCAGGGGTCTGGTTCGTCAGCGGTCGCGTCTTCCACGATGATCTCTCGTGGCCCGCCATCCTCAATACCCATGACGCGTCTCAGTTCTGAACCTATCACTTGATGACGCGCCATTACCTTCATTGACCGGGGCGCAAAATGAAGCACCCTCAGCGGGCTTCATTACACAGTATAGCCGCGTCGTTAGGGTTCGTGCAGGGATTGGAGCATCCGAAACGGATCTATGGAGAGTCGGTGTTGGGAGCAGAAAGAGGGGCTCACCATGAGCGACGAACACGGAAATACCGCAGCCAAGGAAGGCTGCGACCGCTGCGAATGCGGCTG
>Ga0214472_10000954_pt1 | contig 34099 bp, 31 predicted proteins | sample RVTome_6_FD_207662 | JGI IMG/M metagenome (GOLD analysis project Ga0214472, IMG submission 207662) | Soil microbial communities from uranium-contaminated site in the Upper Colorado River Basin, Wyoming, United States - RVT140D175 | ecosystem: Environmental > Terrestrial > Soil > Contaminated >...
TATTTAACGAATTATTCTCCGCTTTCCGGCTTCAATCGGACAATGAGGCGGTCTTCGTTGCGGATTTCGGCGCGGACTGCTCCGGTGGCAAGCGCGTTCAGGCGAGCTTACGCCTTAATTCCATGCAGGGTAGAGCCCCCTGCCGAAAGAGGATGGCTGTCTGTGCAGGATTACTGTCTCAGGGTGGATAGATACGCCATCGATGGCTGCGTCGTCGCGTCCGCGGATCAAAGCCAGCTTGTGATGCTGCTGACTGCGATCTGCAGGTGGGTCTTCCAAATGCTGGTGATGACGGTTGTTACCGCAGCCATGATGGTGCCGTTGCCGGCGGCGGGTAACTCGCTGTCCTGTGATTCAGGCCTAGGAAGCGATGCGCTCCATATCGTGGTGTCTCGATCTCTCCCGCTCTGTGCGGGCGTTATTCGGACCTCAGAATCACATGTTCGACCCGGGCCGAGGTGACACAGGTTTCGCGAATGAGTCTCCGAGTGATGCTGTCCGCTTCTCTGGAGGCCAGACCAGCGAGGCGGCATCTGATCCAGGACTGTCCATCGTCGCTCCGGCGCAGGGAAAGGCTGACGATTTTCGCGCCTTTACTGCCGACTTCCTTTGAAACGCTGGCCAGAAGCTGCCAGTCCTGACTGCCGGAAATCCGTAGATCGTGAAAGACTTCCATCCCGGGAAAGAGCGCTGCGGCGTCGTCCAGGCCGCTGCCTTCGTGGCAGCTTGGGGCCGGGTGGTTTTCCCGGTTGCTCACAGGGATGTTGGGGGCGGACGTAAATTCAGGCGCGTTCATGGCTGCTCTCGCGGATCAGGGGTTGCGATCGCGCCAAGAGACCCGGCTTTCGGGATTTCTGCTTTGCGGGGAATGGAATGCGGTCAGGAAAAGAGCCAACGGCCCTCTCTGTTTAGCTGCATTTATTCCGCGCCCGCAAGCTGAGTCAAATCGGCGCAAAGCGTTTCTAGCGCAATCCCCTGCCTTTGTCACCCCTTCGCGGACGGTCTTCGAAGCGACCCGTTGGGCGTCGAAGACTGTCCGGTTCCGTGAGTGCTTTACTCGGCTGCGGCAGGGGCGGCCTTGCGGATCAGCGGATTTTCGTTGATCGGCAGGTGGATCAGGGCAGCCAGCAGGCCCAGGGCGATCCCGGCCCACCACACCGGATCGTAGGATCCGATGGCGTCGTAGAGATAGCCGCCGAGCCAGACGCCCAGAAAACTGCCGAGTTGATGGCTGAGGAACACGATGCCAAAGAGCGTGGCCATATAGCGCACGCCGAAGACCCGGGCAACGATGCCGGTTGTCAACGGCACGGTGGAGAGCCACAGGAGCCCCATGATGGCCGCGAAGGCATAGATCGTGACCTCGGTCTTGGGCAGCAGCAGAAGGCCGGTGATAGCGACCGCACGGGCAAAGTAGATGAAGCTGAGCCCGCACTTCATGCTCCAGCGCTGTCCTGCCGCACCCGACGCAAAGGAGCCGATGATGTTGCAAAGGCCGATGAGGGCAATGGAGTAGGCGCCGACCTGCGGTGCCAGCCCCAGATCCTTCACATAGGCGGGGAAATGCACGGTGATGAAGGCGACGTGGAAGCCGCAGACGAAAAACCCGACGGTCAGCAGGATGAAGCCCTTGTGTTCCAGGGCTTCCCGCAGCGCGTTGCCCAGAGTCTGGTTGCTGTGGAGTTCACCCTTGCCGGTGGTGATATGGGGCAGGCCGAAGGCCAGCGGTACAATCAGAAGCGCGGACGCCGCCAGAATCAGCATGGCCGAATGCCAGCCGAAGTTCGCGATGAAGGTCTGGCCCAGAGGCGAGAACACCACCTGTCCGAAGGAACCCGCGGCGGTGCCCAGACCCAGCGCCAGCGAGCGCCGTTCCGGACCGACCACCTTGGCAATGGCGGCGATGGCCAGCGAAAAGGCGGTGAAAGCGACGCCCAGCCCGGTCAGAATGCCGCCGAAGAGATGCAGCTCAAGGCTGCTTGTGGCAGCGGCCATGCCCCAGACACCCAGACCGTAAGCTATCGCGCCAAGGGCCATGACCTTCGAGGGACCATAGCGGTCCGCCAGCGCACCGGCGACCGGCACGCCGAGGCCCCACACCAGGTTCTGAATGGCCATGGCGAGGGCAAAAGTCTGCCGGTCCCAACCGTTTGCCAGCGTCATGGGCTCCAGAAACAGCCCGAAAACCGAACGAATACCGAAGCCGATCATCGCGATCAGGCATCCGATGGTGATGATGAAGACGGGAGAGCGCCAGGGAGAGGCGGGTAGGGCTATGGATTGAGAAGACATTTCCGGGTCCCAGGGTCGGAGTAAAGAGTGGTGAAACATCGTGCCGTGACATCAGGCTGGAAAATCGATGTATAGTAGCGCGGTAAAGTGCAGTCTATCCGAGGCGCGCCATGGACAAGCGATTTCGTATGCCTTAGAATAGTGTAATTACACTAGTGTATATACATCTATAGGTCAACGGCCGTGACCGATGCAAAACGACAATCAAGAGGGTGCATGACGAGAAGCCGTTCCGGCGCCCGGAAAGCAGCCAAGGGGAAGGCTGTTGCCGTTCGTGCATCTGTGGGGGAACGAAAGAGCCTTGCAGACGCGAATCGCCGCGCTGCTGGATCTGCTTCAAACTCGACTACCGGCTCCGTTTCAGATTCCGGAGGCAGCTTCCCGCTCGAGACGGCTTCGGGCGATGATCCTCATTCGATTGCCTGCACCTGTGCCGTCCTGCGCCGGGCCAGTCGCCGCGTAACCCAGGCTTACGACCAGGCGCTGAAACCTCTGGGGCTGCGTCTGACACAGTATTCCCTGTTGGCGAATGTCCTGCGCAGCGGCGGCCTGACCATCACCGACCTTGCTGAGCGTCTGGCCATGGAACGCACCACTCTGACACGGAATCTCAAGCCGCTCGAAGCGGCCGGATGGCTGTGGGTCAAGCCGGGACCGGACCGCCGCAGCCGCGCGGTTGAAATTACCGATGAAGGCCGTCGCGTTATTGATCTGGCGGTTCCGGCGTGGCAACAGGCCGAACGTGAATTGCGAAAATCTATGGGCGAGGAGAAGGCGGCGCAACTGCGGCAGTTGCTATCGGTGGCAATGGAATCGGTGGACTAACGCTTTCGTTCCGGCAGCAGGTTTTCAGATCGGACGGTTGCGCGCGATCTCCATCAGGTCTTTTTCGGGGATCAGCCAGCCCCGGTAGGCGATGAAGTCGCCGAGCAGGGGTAAGGTCATGGACATTTCAAAATGGTAGACGCCGTCCACGTCGCGTTCAAGGGCCTGCGTGGCCGGCGCCAGCGCGGGCGGCAATGCAAAGCCGAACAGGCGGAAGCTCTCGACCTCCCACCGCAAGCCTTCCGGGACGGGATGTAGCCGAATGTCTGCGGATACCATGCCTCGCGTCTCGACGATGCAATCGGGTCTGTAGTGGTGCGCGGTCACATGGCTGGAAAATCCACCGCTGCCGAATTTCCGCTCCCAGCGCTCGCCCAGATCTTCCTGGTAAATCGTTACCCGGGCCGGCAGCCCCTTGCCGGAGCGCGGCAGCCCGAGAAGCCTTATCAGGCATTTCCCCAGAAATGTCCTGCTGCCGTCGATGTCCACTTTTCCCTCGAGAACGTGTTTTTTCTTGAAAGCATGGGCGCGCTTGACAGCGTCTGGCAGGGCCTCAAACCCATCTTCAAGAATGCGCTGGTAGAGGCTCAGGTTGTAATGCTGTATGGGCAGGCGGCTCATGGATCAGGGGCTCGAAAAATAGAGGTCACGGGATGTGGGGTCACGGCGTGTCGAGGATCTTGGCTTTGTGCCTGGGCGAAAGAACAATACAGCTGTCGGTCCTGCCGAACAGTCTGTAGCGGTTGCCGGCGATGCGGTCGTAGAGCCAGTTGCGCGGTGTCCGGGGAAAGATCTGCAGCAGCGCGAGAAGCGACCAGCCGCCGCTCAACAGCTTCATGGCTTCGAAAAAGGCGTCTGATTTGAAATAGGGCCTTCCGTCGCGCAGGAGGATATTGGTTTCGTAGTTGTCCGGATCGAGCCCGTAATGAAGGTAGAGCGACCGGCCGAGACGCGATTGTGCCGTACAGAGATTAAGCCGGTCGTTCCTGTCGTGACGCAGAATGAATTTGGCGAACCCGCTGCAGAAAATGCAGACACCGTCGAATACGATGAGAGGCCTGGCGTCGGAAAAGTCCGGTACCCGGGTGTCATCGCGATAACTGTAGACCGGCCGCCGGTCACTATTGAATTTGTCCGCTGTGTTCATGGCGTCGGGGTGATCTGTGCCTCGAAAGGCTGTGTTTCATGTCAAAGTGATTTGCGAAGTATCGGCCATAAAAGTATGTGAGACAACAGCTATCTCAGGTTTCATCAGGCCGAAATCTATTCGCCGTTCGGGTGATATGCGGATGCTGTCGGGGCACTGGCGCTTGTTCGTCGGGGCGCTGACGCCTGAAGGGTCTTTCCCCGAGGTTGCCGGGGCTGTTTATCAAAGTGACCTGGCAGATTTCGCGTATAAATATTTGAAAATCTTGGCTATCAAAGGTTCTTTCGCGTCGAAGGGAAATTGCCAATCTGGTGCTATGTGAGGTCTATCCAGAAGAAAATGTAGAATACTGTATTCGGTGTTCTGTGTGTAAAATTCTGAGATAACCTGATACCTGGCAGGTGTCCTGGCGCCCCCATGCACCCTGCCGTCATGACGCCCTCTTCCATGGTGATTTCAAGCGCAGAATCTTTCGGTTGACCTCACGACAGTTCTTGAACTTATCCTGACCGGCACAGGAGGCGTTCATGAAAGCAATCTCGAAGGACGAACTGGAACAGGCCGCGGCGATCGTATACCGCGCCATGGCGCCGACCGCGCTCTATGCCTGGCCGCTGCTGGCTGAAGCGCTCGGGACTGAAGTCTGGGTCAAGCACGAAAACCATACGCCGACCGGCGCCTTCAAGGTACGCGGCGGGCTGGTCTATCTGCACCGCCTGAAACGCGAGCGTGCGCAGGTTATGGGCATCGTCTCGGCGACCCGTGGCAACCACGGTCAGAGCCTCGCCTTCGCGGCCCGCGCCGCCGGACTGCCCTGCAGCATTTTCGTACCGCACGGCAACTCGGCTGAAAAGAACGCGGCCATGCGCGCCTTCGGTGCCGAGCTGATGATAGAGGGGCACGACTTCGACGAGTCCAGGACCTATGCCGCGGCCCTCGCCGACGAAAAGGGCTACGAATTCGTTCCCTCCTATCACCGGGATCTGATCTCGGGTGTGGGGACCTACGCGCTGGAGCTCTTGACCGCACAACCGGACCTGGAAACGGTCTATGTGCCGATCGGCCTGGGCTCGGGAATATCCGGACTGATTGCCGCGCGCGATGCGCTTGACCTTAAAACCGAGATCGTCGGCGTGGTCTCGGAACATGCCGATGCCTATGCTCTGTCTTTCGAAGCCGGGCACCCGGTCGCGACAAATTCCGCCATGACCTTCGCCGATGGCATGGCCGTCAGGACACCGGATCCGGTGGCGGTCGATGTGATCTGCAGGGGGGCAGCCCGCATACTGCGGGTGAGCGAAGTTGAGATAGCTGATGCCATGCGTCTCTATTACAGTGCCACGCACAACATTGCCGAAGGCGCAGGGGCGGCGCCGCTGGCCGGCTTGATGCAGGAGCGCGAAAAGATGCGCGGTAAAAAGATCGCGGTGATCCTCTGCGGTCAGAATGTGGATCGCCCGTGGTTCCGTACGGTACTCGATGGCGGCGTGCCGAAAGTGGGATGACGCCCTGACGCAAGGGAGACAGTGTCATGGATTTCGCAGCTCTTGTCATTTTTGCCGGTGCGCTGATGATCACCGCCGGGTCGCCCGGTCCCAGCATCGCGGCACTGGTGTCGCGGGTTCTGGCGCGTGGTTGGCGGGATGTTCTGCCTTTTGCGGCGGCCATGTGGATCGGCGAAGCGGTCTGGCTGACCATGACGGTGTACGGACTGGCGGCTCTGGCCGGGACGCTCTACTGGGCCTTCGTTGTCCTGAAGTACCTGGGGGTTGCCTATCTGTTGTATCTGGCCTGGAAGATGTGGTTCGCACCGGTCGGGATCGACCGGGAACAAGCCACGGCGCAATCCGGCTCCGCGCTGCGCATGTTTCTTGCCGGACTCGCGGTAACGCTCGGCAATCCTAAGATCATGGTGTTCTATCTGGCGCTCCTGCCGACCATCATCGATCTGGCCGGAATCACCTTCGTGGCCTGGCTTCAGCTCACCCTGACCATGCTTGTGGTTCTGGCGGCCATCGATTTAAGCTACATCCTGCTTGCCGGACGGGCACGGGTCCTGATGACGAGCCCGCGGGCGATGAGGATCGCCAACCGGGTCGGTGCGACGGTGATGGGCGGTGCGGCGGCGGCCATCGCGTCCAGGTGAGTGGAAGGTGGAGATTTCATGAAATGCTGCCGTGGGTTTCCGGGTCAAATGATTCGGCGGCCTGACTGAACAGATACTTCAGCACGACAGCGGCGGCGAATGCGGTTGTAGCCAGGGTCAGAGAAAGACAGAGCGCGCCAGTGACGCCAAAACGCGCAATGCGGGTCCAGGCGAGTTCTACGGAATATACCTTCTGGCTCTTCTGAACCGGATTGGTGGCGGCCGGTTTTCTCTGGGCTGTTCGGACGGCCTACGGAAAATCTTATACCATTGACCTATTTATCCAAGGTTGTCCGATGGTGTTTAATCACAACGTCGCGTTATTGTCCATTGATCGGATGTTTTAACCACGCAAATCAGGACAGCAGCATCAGCACCTGTTTTCTGGCTGGGGTTATCAGCCGGCGTTTTCAGGAAAACATGTCCGCGCCGTTCAGAGCACCGCATTTGATTTCATTGCGACTGCGGGAATTCTTCTCGGCCGTGAAGCCAGTAAAAAATTGAAAATTGGTGTCAGGCGTTAAATCCAGAACCTCAGGAGAGCCTTCATGTCAACTTCAAGCGCAGCCAGCTATTCACCTTACGGTTTCGATGACAGCAACATTGCCTGGTTCCCGCTCGGCGATTTCAAACACTTCGTCTTTGCCGTGCTTGACGTCGACAACGACCGGAAGATTGTCGATGCCGTTCTGAAATATGAGCCCAATCAGAAAATTTTCATGCACCGGCATATCCAGCAGACGAACACGATGGTGCTGCAGGGCGAACACCGTTTCTATGAGCCTGATGGTACCTTGAAAGACGTGCGCCCGGTGGGCCGCTATACGGCGACTCCCGCCGATCCTGACCCGCATACCGAGGGCGGCGGCGCGGATGGCGCCATTGTGTTCTACAGCATCCGTGCGGACAGCGACTTTCTGTTCGAGATTCTTGATGAAAATCTAGAAGTGGTGGGGACGCTGACCATGCAGGATCTGAACGGCGCCTTCGAACAGCAGAAGAACGCCTGAAGCAGAGGATTGTCCTTTCATCGTGTCGCCGCCTGCCGGCTCTTCATCGCCGAATTGAAAAAGCGTTGAGGCTGTGATCAGATGAAGCCGGTGAAAAATTTTCCGGCAGGCGTGTAATCATGGGCGATGTCGTTGTTCTGATTTCTGTCTTCGCGATCTTTATTCCGGCGCTGATGTTACCGGGTCCCGATTTCGTCGCCGTCGTAAGGTCGTCCATGACCAGGGGAACCTCCGCCGGTCTCTTGACCACGCTCGGCGTGTCTGCCGGGCTCGGGCTCTACGCGGCCCTGAGCCTGCTCGGGCTGTCGGCGATACTGGTGGAATATCAGTGGTTGGCCTGGAGCGTACGGATTCTGGGCGGCAGCTATCTGGTCTATCTTGGAATCAGGCTTCTCTGCGCCAGACCTGAGGCGGTCGATGTTGTTGCCGAAGGTGATTACGGTAACGACAAGCCGCGCGGGAACCCACTGCTTTTCGGCTTTCTGGTGACGCTGACCAATCCCAAGGCTATTGTCCTCTTTACCAGCGTGTTCGCGACGGCGGTGACCGGGCAAACGCCGTTCTGGCTTATGTGTTCGATGATCGTTCTGGTCGTTGCCTGTTCGCTGACCTGGTATGCGATTGTCAGCTTCTTCATGTCCTCCGCACCTGTCATTCGCCGCTTCCGCAACGCCCGGCACTGGATCGAGCGTGCGGCGGGTTTCTGCTTTATCGGAATCGGCAGCCGCATTCTGGCCGACAGCCGCAACCCGGTGACACCATAATCCTGTCGCATCGTTTTCTTCGAGGTAATCGAGGTTTTTCGCAGAGGGTGCCACGCTGATATCCTTTTCGACAGAGGGAGGCACCTTCTCCTGAATTCTCAACCGTCTGGTGCATCACATAAGGAGAAGCCGATTTTATGCCGGAGCTCCGCCGCTCTCTGCCGCTGCCCCTGGTCGTGCTTTACGGCCTCGGTGTTACCATCGGTGCCGGGATCTATGTTCTGCTTGGGGCAACGGCGGGACGCGCGGGGATCTATGCGCCGGTCTCCTTTGTCGTCGCGTCCATTGTCATGGTCTTCAGCGCAGCCTCTTTCGCGGAGCTTGCCGCCAGATTTCCCGTCAGCGCAGGCGAAGCCGCCTATGTCCGTGCGGGTTTCCGATCCGGTACATTATCGCTTGTCGTCGGGTTTCTGGTGATCTCGTCCGGAGTGGTTTCTTCGGCGGCGATCACGGTGGGAAGCGCCGGATACCTGCAGGAATTCGTCAGCGTGAACGAGATGATACTGATCTCGTTGATCGTGCTGGCCGTGGGGGGCATTTCGGCCTGGGGCATCATGGAGTCGGTGGCGTTTGCCAGTCTCTTCACCATTGTTGAGGCGGGTGCGTTGCTTGCCATCGTTGGCGCAGGCTTCGGCAGCAGGCCTGAACTGGTCCTCGAGCTTCCCCGTCTGATACCGCCGCTTGCGGATTTGGGGATCTGGGCGGGGATCTCCGGCGCCGGGCTTCTTGCCTTTTTCGCTTTCATCGGCTTCGAGGACATCGTGAATCTGGCCGAAGAAGTGAAGGAGCCGGAGCGCAACCTGCCCTGGGCGATCTTCCTGACGCTGGTGATCGCAACGATCATTTATTTTCTGGTGACGGCGGTTGCCGTCCTGTCGGTGCCGCTGGATGAACTGGCCGTTTCGCGAGCGCCACTCAGTCTGGTTTTCGGCTACATAACAGGCATCTCGCCGGTCGTCATCACTTCGATCGCCATCGTGGCAACGCTCAACGGCGTTATCATCCAGATCATCATGGCTTCGCGCGTGCTTTACGGTCTCGCCAAACAGGGCAGTTTACCTCTTGTTTTTGCCCGGATTCATCCCCGGACCCGGACACCTCTGATCGCCACTGGAACCATCACCACAATCGTGCTCGCTCTTGCCCTGCTGTTCCCGCTTGAAGGTCTTGCCGAGTGGACCTCACGGATCGTTCTGGTGGTCTTTGGTCTGGTGAACCTGTCGCTGGTCCAGCTCAAACGGCGCGCGGAGCCGGCGCCGGAGGGGTGCATTACTGTGCAAATATGGGTGCCTGCTGCGGGCTTTCTGACCTGCCTCGCGCTGTTGGCCAGTGATCTGGTGAATTCGGTCGTTACATGACGGACTTATAGAGATTTCGACTTTCCGGCGTCTTTCAGAGCAGGGGCCAGATCTCCGCGCGGCATAATTTCCAACCCTTCCAGATCAAGCCAGCGGGCCATGGACTGAAGTTCCTGATGGAGGGCGTCGGCGACCGGCCCCTGCTTTATGCCTCTTTCGCAGTGGCTGGCTTGAACCCGAAGGCAGCGTGAGTGCCGGTCGGCCTTCAGATCGACCCGCGCAACCAGGCGGTCGCCGAGCAGAAAGGGCAGGACGTAGTAGCCGTGCTGGCGCTTGTGCTCCGGGGTGTAGATCTCCAGTCGGTAGCGGAAGCCGAACAGGCGTTCGGTCCGCGCGCGCTCCCAGACCAGCGAGTCGAAGGGGGATAGCAGGGCCCGCCCCTGGATGCGTTTGGGCAGGGCTTCTGACTTCAGAAACGAGGGGGCCAGGAACGCAGGCTGATCCCAGCCCTCAACCCTTGCGGGGATCAGGTCCCCAGCTTCGAGGAGTTCGGCAACCCGCAGTTTGGAATCGGCGGCGCTCAGGCGGAAATAATCGCGCAGATCCGGCTCGCTGGCCACGCCCAGCGCCCGTGCGGCGATCCGCAGGAGTCCGCGCTGCGCCTCGTCCTGTGCGGGCGTCGGTGTGGCAACGACATGATCCGGCAGGACACGCTCAGGCAGATCGTAAAGACGTTCGAAATTCTGCCGTCCGGCGGCGGTGATCTGCCCGGTCCAGAAGAGCCACTCCATGATCTGCTTGGCATCGTTCCAGCCCCACCAGGCACTGTCGCGTTTCTTTCCACTACGTGGCGTCTGCTCTTCGAGATCCGAAACCCGGATCGGTCCGCGGTCCGTCACTTCAGCTAGCACCGCCGCGACCCGTGCCGGATTTTCGCGGGCAAATTTTGCGATGCGTTTCCATACCCCTTCGTAGTCGTGCGCGCGCTCCATGCGCCAGCGCAACAGCGGCTGGACCTCGAAGGGCAGTAACGAAGCCTCATGTCCCCAGTATTCGAAGAGACGCCGGTTCTTCGGCGCAGCAGCGGATTTTTCCGGCGTGAAGGCCGCCTTGTCGAGCAGACCGGTGGTGTAGGGGCCGAGCCGGGAGAAGAGCGGCAGGTAGTGCGCCCGCGCCAGCACATTGACCGAATCGATCTGCAGCAGTCCGACCTTGTCGAGAACCGCATCCAGATGCCGCCGGTCGTGCCGCTTGCGCCTGGGCTCCACCGGCGCGAAGCCCTGGGCGGCGAGGGCAATGCGCCGGGCTTCCTTGTTGGAGATCGAGATGGAGCCTGATGGCGTGAAGGGAACTGCGGACGAAGGGGTGAGGGTCGATTTGTTGGTGGGGGCTGAGATCATGGGCATTGCTAAACGGACTCCTTTGGCATCGGGATGGAGGGTCACGTTTCCAATTGTCATCTGGCAAGACGACCCGACAAGGCGCGCGCAGTAATCCTGCGGCGCCGGAGCGATCTCCTCAGAGGTGATTTCCTGACTAACCACTGAGTGTAAACAATTCACCGTGAATAATCACTCTAAGGTTGAAAACCTGAAAACGTTCCTGTAATGTTCTTTTATGCTCCTTATGACGCATCATAAGGGCCGCTGACAAGGTGAAATGATGATTGGGGGAATTTCTGTATGGATCAGAACATCACACAAGAAGCCATCCGCCGTAAGGCGCGATCGATAAGTCTTCTGGAAGCTCAGGGCGTCCCGGTTCTCCCGGGATTGCCGCCGATTGAGAATGAGAGCGAGGCTTCGCCGCCATCGCTTGAGGAGGTTGCTTTTCGCGCCTTGTGTCTTCTTCCCATAGCCGGACGCGGTTGCGGTCTGGATTCGGAAACGGAAAAGCGGGTGATCGATAGCGGCGAACTGATGACGCACTTTACGGCGGCTGAGCTTGCCTACATTGCGAATCCTTCGCCACCGGAACAGGATCGGGTCAACTTCTGCTGGAAGTTTGAATGCGCTTGGGTGCTGCTCTGGGCTTTAGGCTATATCGAGGAAGGCTTGGGTAAACCGGTTGCGGTTTGCGACGTGCACCGGGCTTATGAAATTGCCTGGGAACGGAGCCCGGAAGAGTTCATGGCTGATGCCAGACTTAAAGCCACTTCAGAGATTCTCGATCAGGCTGACCTTGTCTATCGCTATCATTGGGCGACCAGGAATGCCTGGATCAGCGGAGACGATTCTCCTGCGGGGTTGAATGGCAGTGTCGTGGCTGAGTGGCACTACGCCCTGAACTGGCTGACCGGGTTGTATGGCAGGGACTGGGACAACATCGAAACCGACACGTGATGGGCGTAAAAGCGGTGATGTCGCGCAGAATGAGGGGGCGTTTCAGAGGTCTCTGGTCCAGAGGTCTCTGGCGCTAAGTCGTGGCTTCAGCGCATCAGCCGGGTGATCCAGACGGGTCTTTGCGTTGCGAAACCGAGGGCGGCGAGTCCCAGCAGGAACAACGCGAAAACGGAACCTGCGTTGGAGCCGGTGATTGCTGCGGTTTGGCCTGTCACAATTGCCGGAGCATAAAAATCCGCAATTGAGCCGCAGATCAGCACGCCGTTTCTTTCCAGCGCCAGCCAGCCTTCCTGCCCGGCACAGGGATCACTGCCGAATATCTCCTCGTTCCGGAAAATGACGAGCGTTGCGGCTGTGTGAAAAGCCGCAGTCTGGGCGCGGGCGATCAGCTCAATCCTGCCGGCCGAGCCAACGGCTTCGCTGTCTCCTTTTGATTCCTGGAGATGCTGGAGGGGGATGGCCAGTGCCGGAGAAGGTGAAACCTCGATCCAGAGAGTGGTCAAAATGATCGCGACGAACAGACGAAACCCCGGCATCCGGTAATCCTTGATGCTACAAAAAACCTGGCCAGGCAGTCCATGCCGCCCAACAAATCCAGATAAGCATCCTTTACGCGCTTGGAATAGTTGGGGGTTTCCCCTATTCGAGCGGCTTTTGCCGTCGCTGCAAAGGGCGCACTCTAATGGCGCGCAGTATCGGTTCCCTGCGGGACTTGGGTGGACAACGGTCCGGATCTCAGCGCAGCATGGGAATAATGGTGAGCGCCAGCAGCAGGCCCATGGCAAGGTTGAACCATTTGAGCCGGACCGGATCCGAGAGGAAGGACCGCAGCAGCGTCCCGAAAGCGACCCAGGTGGAAACACTGGGAAAGCCGACCAGAACGAAGGCCGCCGCGACCAGAAACACCGAAAAATAGGGATTGTCCGGGTTACTGTAGACCGCCATGGCGGTTACAGCCATCATCCAGGCCTTGGGATTGACCCATTGAAAGGCGGCTGCGGCCATGAAGGTCATGGGGGCGGTACCGGTAGCCGTGCCGGTTTTCGCCATCGAACGGGACATGGCGATGTGCCAGGCCAGATAAAGCAGGTAGGCGCCGCCCAGAATTTTCAGAGCGGTGCCGAGCGCTGGAAAGCTGGTTAGCAGGGTCCCCAGACCGAAACCCACACAGAGCAGCAGAAACCCGAAGCCCGCCGCGATGCCGCACATATGAGGCATTGTGCGCCAGAAGCCGAAGTTGACCCCGGACGCCAGCAGCATGACATTGTTCGGCCCCGGCGTTACCGACGAGACGAAGGCAAAGACAACAAGGGCCAGAAAGGTGTCGACCGGCATCAGCTTACTCCATTAAGACAGTAAGGCTGACATAAATGGAGGGCGTCGTAAACGCCATCATTGACACCATACAATCCGGCTCAAAGCCCGGTAGAGTCTGGGGTGGCCGGGTTCAACCTGTTGGTTCCGGCCCTGCTCAGCTCAGCCTAGCCCTCGTTCATCCCCGCATGCGCTCGGCCCCGGGATCGAACAGCGGCTCGGTGATCAGATGCGCCTTGCAGAGCTCGCCCAGGATCTCGATTTCGACCTCCCGGCCTTCCTCGATCAGCTCCACTGGCAGAAAGCCGAGGGCGACCGACTTTTGCGCATGGTGAGCGTAGCCGCCGGAGGTCACGAAGCCAACCACCTTGCCGTCGTGCCAGATCGGTTCATCGCCCCAGGTGTCAGCGTCCGTCGCCTGCACGATGAAGGTGCAGAGCTGGCGTTTGGCGCTCTGCGCTTTGTCGGCCAGGGCGGCGGCCTTGCCGATGAAGTCGGCGGGCTTGTTGTAGGAAACGAAGCGGCCCATGCCGGTTTCCAGCGGGGTGTAGTCTGGCTTGAATTCCCGCATCCAGGACCCGAAGCCCTTTTCCAGACGCAGGCTCATCATGGCGCGCATGCCGAAGGGGCGCAAACCCAGATCGGCCCCGGCCTCGCTCAGGGTGTGGTAGAGGGAGATCTGATCCTCGGCATCGACGTAGATCTCGTAACCCAGATCACCGGTGTAGGAGACCCGCTGGACCGTCGCCCGGCACAGCCCGATGTCCATGTTCTGCACCGCCGTGAAGGGCAGGGCCTCATTGGAGACGTCCGCCATGGCGACGCGGCTGAGCAGTTCGCGCGCCTTCGGCCCGGCGATCTGAAAGCCGATGCGCTTGGTCGAGACGTTGCGGATCGATACGCCGTCTTCCGGCAGGTTCTGTTCGAACCAGCGCATGTGGAATGCCTGAGCCCCGAAGGAAGCGGTGAGCTGGAACGATTCCTCGCCGAGACGGGAGATGGTAAAATCGCCGATCAGCACACCCTTGGGGCTCAGCATCGGAGTCAGCGACAGACGTCCGATCCTGGGGATGCGTCCGGCCATGATGTGGTCGAGCCAATTCAGCGCGCCCGGTCCGGTGACTTCATACTTGCCGAAGTTATGGATCTCGTTGATGCCGACAGCCTCGCGCACCGCGCGGCATTCCTGCGCCGTAGCCTCGAAGGCATTGGAACGGCGGAAGGACGGCGTTTCGAACAGCGGCTCGCCTTCCGGCGCGAAGTAGTTGACCGCTTCCATCCCGTAAGCGGCGCCGAACACCGCCCGCTGGGCTTTCCAGATGCCGTAAGCCGGGGTGGTCTGATAGGGCCGCGCCGCCGGTAGTTCCTCGTTGGGGTAGCCGACCGAGAAGCGCCGCTGATAGTTCTCGCGCACCTTGGCGCGGGTGTAACCCGGTGAGATCCAGTCGCCGTAACGCGCCACGTCCATGGCGAAGACGTCGCGGGAGGGCTCGCCGTGGATCATCCACTCGGCGAGAATCAGGCCGACGCCGCCGCCCTGGCTGAAGCCCGCCATGACCGCGCAGGCGGACCAGTAGTTCCGCAGGCCCGGCACCGGACCGACCAGCGGGTTGCCGTCGGGCGCGAAGGTGAAGGGACCGTTGATGATGGTCTTGATGCCGGCACGCTCGAGCACCGGGTAGCGGTGGAAGGCGAACTCCAGGGAATCGCCGATCCGGTCCAGATTGTCGGGCAGCAGTTCATGGCCGAAGTCCAGCGGCGTGCCCTTGACCGCCCAGGCATCGCAGCTCTGTTCGTAGAAACCGATCACCAGACCGCGGCCTTCCTGCCGCAGATAGCTTTCCCCCTCCGGGTCCATCACATGAGGCAGCTCGCCGTCGCGCTCGTAGACTTCCGGCGTTTCCTCGGTGACGAGGTATTGGTGCTCCATGGGATGCAGCGGCAGGTAAACCCCGGCCAGAGCCCCGACCTCGCGGGCCCAGAGACCGGCGGCGTTGACCAGATGCTCGGCGATCACCGTGCCCTGTTTGGTGACGACCTCCCAGGAGCCGTCGGGAAGCTGATTGGTCTCCAGTACCGGATTGCGCAGCACGATCTCCGCCCCGGCCTTGCGCGCCGCCTTGGCGTAGGCGTGGGTGGTGCCGGAGGGATCGAGGTGACCGTCGAGAGGATCGTAGAGCGCGCCGATCACGCCCTCGGTGTTGGTGATGGGCGAAAGCTTTTTGATTTCCTCAGGCCCGACGATCTCGGTGTCCAGGCCCATGTAGCGGTGCTTGGCGCGCTCTGCTTTCAGGAAGTCCATGCGGTCGGGCGTGGTCGCCAGGGTCAGGCCGCCGACGTGGTGCAGGCCGCAGGACTGTTCGGATAGCTTTTCCAGTTCCTTGTAGAGCTGGATGGTGTAGCCCTGCAGTGCGGCCATATTGGTGTCGGCGTTGAGCGTATGAAAGCCGCCGGCCGCGTGCCAGGTCGAGCCGGAGGTCAGCTCCGAGCGCTCGATCAGCATCACGTCGGTCCAGCCGAGCTTGGTCAGATGGTAAAGGACGCTGCATCCGACGACGCCGCCGCCAATAACGACGACCCGGGTATGGCTTTTCATGACGCTGTTTCCCTGTTGATCTTTGAGTTTAACCGAGGACCGAGAAGCTTGAGTCCTGGTTGATTTCCCTGTTGCGCGAATAGAACCCGATGGAGACGGTCTGGTCGAGATGTTCCAGGTGGAAGTCTACCGGTGTGACGTCGTGGTCGATCCCGCTCTCGCAGGCTTCGACCAGAGCCGCCATCATCTTGCCGGCCACCGGCGCGTTCTTGAACTGGTTGCCGCTGGTGCCGATGGCGACATAGAAGCCCGGCAGGTCGGTCTTGTCGTAGATCGGGATCCAGTCGTCGGTGACGTCGTAGAGCTCGACCACACCCTTCATCTTGGAGGGGATGCCCATCTCGGGAAACCGCTGGGCCATGCGCATGGCCTGAACCTGCCACTGATCGGTGAAGTCGCGGTTGAAGTTGTCCGGGTCGACCCATTCGCGGGTGTCGCACTCGGGATCTTCCGAGCCGATCAGGATGTGGTTGCCCAGTTCGGGGCGGCAGTAGGTGGCGATGTCGCTGTCCGAATAGACATAACCCTTGGCCTCGAAGTCGAAACCCTTGGGCGAGGGCACGTGGGCGACCTCGTGACGCAGGGCGCGGGTCTTCATCTTCATGGTCTCGAAGACACCGGCCATCTGGTTGATCTTGCTGGAGTGCGGACCGGCCACGTTGATCACCACCGGCGCGTCGATCTTTGTGCCGTCTTTCAGGGTAATTCCGGCGGTACGGCCGTTTTCCCGCCGGATTTCGGCCACTTCGGCGTTGTAGAGGAATTCGGCCCCCTGCTGTCTGGCGGCATGCTCGGCGTTCTGCGCCGACAGCGCCGGGTCGCTGACATAGCCGCCGCGCGGGAAGAAGACGCCACCCAGAACGCTGTCGCCGGTGGGCTCACAGAAGCCCGGCTCGTCCGGACGTTTGGCCGGGCCGAACTGGTGCAGGTCGATGATCGGCAGTTTGGCCTTCATTTCTTCCGGCGTCAGATGCTCATAGGGGCAGCCGATCCGGTCCATGATCTCGCAGATCCGCGAAAGGCTTTTATTGTGCTCGGTCTTGACCACCAGACAGCCGGTGTCGTGGTACTTGATCATGCCGCGCGGGTCCTCGCTGCCCAGATACCCCGCCCAGTCCTTCCAGTAGTGCCAGCCCTCGTAGGCCAGCGCACAGGTGTCGAAGACCGAATAGTAGGTGCGGATGATGGCGCAGGAGCCTGAAGTTGAGCCGTATCCGGCCATGGCGTTCTTGTCGACGCTCAGGGTTTTCAGGCCCTTTTTGGCCAGTTCGAAGGCCGTGCAGGCGCCGATTACCCCGGCGCCGATGATGATGGCATCGTATGACTTGGTCATGTTTATTCTCCCTGCTGCGACTGCGCCTTTGCGCCAAAGGGAATTACCACCGATCGGCTACTGGTTTTTGTCCGGTGGCGACCATCTTCGACACGTCAGCATGGCAGTTGTGCATGACTCGGTAATTCGGATAAAATAATATTATCGGATCAATTAAATCAGAAAAACTGATGTGCTGACGCTCCGCTCCCTGAAGTATCTGGTCGCTGCGGCGGACCATGAAAGCGTCACTGAAGCGGCGGCTGCGCTGAACATTTCGCAGCCCGCCGTTTCAGCGGCCATAGCCCAGCTTGAGGGACACTACGCACAGCAGATTTTTGTGCGCCACAAGGGCCGGGGCGTGAGCCCGACGCCTTTCGGGCGGGACCTGATCCGCCGGGCGCGGCAGTTACTCAATCAGGCAGCAGAGCTTGCACTCTTTGGGCGTCAGGGCGATACGATTGCGGGGGAAGTTTCGCTTGGTTGCTTCGCTGAACTGGCGCCGCATTATCTGCCCGCGCTCAACAAGACCTTCGAGGACAGCTTTCCCCAGGTGCGGGTGACGTTCCGCGAGACCGGTTTCGATGAACTGCCCCGGCTGCTGGGCGAGGGCAGCATCGATCTAATGCTCGATTATGACATCGGTCTGCCCGAAGAGATCGAGCAGATTACCCTGACCTCACTGGCGCCTTATGCCCTGCTACCCGCGGATCACCGCTGGGCGGGACGTAAACAGCTGACACTGGAACGGCTGGCCGGAGAACCGCTGATTCTGGCCGCGGAGACCCAGAGCCGTCGCTACCTGCTCGATCTGTTCCAACGACGCGGCCTTCAACCGGAAGTCGCCCGCACCGCTGCCTCGTTTGAAACCCTGCGCGGTCTGGTCGCCAACGGGTACGGCATTTCGGTGCTGCACAGTCGCCCGGCGTCGGATGTCAGCTATGACGGCTCGCCGCTGGTCATGGTGCCGATTGCCGATATCGAGCCCACTCACCGCATTTTGCTGGCCTGGTCCAGGCGTTTCCCTCTTTCGCCTGCGGCGGAAGCTTACCGGGACTTTACGGTGGGCTGGTTCGCTGAAAGGTCCGGGTGATTGCGGGTCTCACCGCTCCCAATAAATGAACAGGTAAGCCGGGGCGTTGAGAATTCAGCTGCGCGTTGCTGGCGTCGGGGACTTTCATCGGTATGATGGCCCGCCCTGAGGGTCGGCGCTCTCGTGGGGATCATTCAAAAAGGAAATATCGCAGGTAGCTATGAAAATAGATCAGTTGAAGGAGGCCCTGTCGGTTGTCCGGGAAGCGGCGAATGAGGATGGCGTGCTGACGCTGGAGTCCGGCAATCCCGGCCCCACAGTCTCCGTCGTTGCCCTGACCCATGGCAACGAAGTTTCCGGTATCGTGACGGCGCAGCGGGTGCTGGACGCTCTGAAGTCAGGAGAGCTGAAACTTCGGTCCGGCAGGCTTCAGATCGTGCTGGCGAACTATGAGATTCTGCAGGAGGCAAACGACTTCGACGATCTTGTGAGATTCCGCTTCGAGGATATGAACCGCATCTGGTCGAAGACCGGCAACGGTGAGCATGAGTATCTGGCCATGGAGCGGATTCGGCCTTACATCGCGCAGTCGGACCATGTCATCGATCTCCACTCCACGACCCAGAAATCGACAAGCATCGGCATCCTGATGGGCTATGATGATGCACGCATCGATGCGATGCGGCGCTTTCTCGACACGCCCTTCGTTCTGCTCGATGCAGCGAAGTTCCTGAACGGAACCTCGCTGGTCGACTTTCATCAGAATGCCAGAGCCGGAGGTCTGTCGCTGGTGATCGAAGCCGGACAGCATTTCGATTTCTCCACCATCGAAACCAATGTCTGGAACTGCATCAACCTGCTGCGGCATCTCGCTGTTCTGGAAGGCGACTCAGAAGACTGCGCGACGTCACCAAAAATCCTGAAGGTCTATGAAGCCGGTATCGCCAGGTCCGCCGGCAAGGTCATCACCTGGGCCTACAGCAAAGCCCCGGCAGGTTTCGACTTCGTCAAAAAGGGCACGCATATCTGCGATCTGGACGGCGAGGCCGTGGTTGTTGACCGGGACTGCTATCTGGTGATGCAGCAGGTCGAGGCGCTGCACGCCGGCAAGGAGATGTACTACCTCGCGGCCGAGGTATAGCCCTCAATCGGACCGGCATCCCCACAAAAGACGGACACGCCGTCACGGCGGCGTTTCCTTCCCATTCCAGAACGCTTCCCTTGGCTGCTGCTGCACAGCGATCTGCGCTAGTCGGCGAGGGTGCGTGCCTTTATCGACTTTATCGGGAAGACTTCAGCTGTTCGAGCATGAAATCCAGGAACTGCGGATTGCTCGCGTGGGCGATGTTGACCCGCATGGCGGCCGGAACGTCGGAGCCGCTGGCGGCGAAGACCGACCCCGGCGCCAGGAATATACCGCGCTCGCTGGCTCTTTGCAGCAGGGTTTCCTCGCCGATGTTCCCCGGCAGTTCGACCCAGAGATAATAGCCGCCCGTCGGCTGGGTGAGCAGCCTTGCGCCGATGGACTCGAGATCGCTCAGGGCCTTGCTTCTTGCCGTATCGGTGCGTTTGCGCAGGCGGCGCAGATGACGGACGTACTGGCCGTTGACCATGAGATTGTAGACCAGCCGTTCGCCGTATTCCGAGGAACTGACGATGGTCAGCATCTTCATGTCGCAGAGTGCGGCGATGATTTCGCTTTTCGCGGTGACGTAGCCGACACGCAGATTGGCTGAAAGGGTCTTGGAAAAGGATCCGACGTAAATGACCCTGTCCAATTGGTCGAGGGCAGCAAGGCGCGGGGCCGACGGTGGCAGGATATCGGCAAAGGGGTCGTCTTCGACGACATGAAGATCGGCGTCCTCGGCGATTTTCAGGATCTTGTAGGCGATGGCCAGGTTCGTCGATCCCCCCGTCGGATTGTGCGCCAGCGACTGGGTGAAGAATATCTTGGGCCTGAAGGCTGCGACCTTGGCGGCGAAGTCTTCAGGATCCGGGCCGTTTTCAAGGCGTCTGACACCAACGATCGTTACATTGGAGAGCGTGAGCTTGCCGAAGAGCGGGTAGTAGCCGGGGGTATCGACCAGAACCGTATCGCCGGGTACCAGCAGATGCCGGATCAGCAGATCCAGTGCATGGTTGGCGCCGTTCGTGAGAAGGATCTGCGAGGGGGATGCCGTGATCGAGCGTTCGGAAAGCATGACACCAAGCCGTTCACGCAGCGGCAGAAAACCCATGGGTGAGCCGTAGCCGTCGCTCAGTTCGGCGCCGCGCAGCGATTTCGGACTGCGCAGATGTGTCCCCAGTTCCGAACCTTCCATCCAGGAATAGGGCAGACGGCCGTCCCCGACCCGCACAGCGTAGTCCTGAGCCAGTTGCTCACGCAGCAGAGAGACGATGCTGACCGCTTCGACGCGATGGGGCGTGCGGACCGCATCCACGCTGCGTCGCGACCCGATCACGAAGTAGCCGGACCCCTGCCGCGCCCTCAGATAACCAAGACCGACCAGCCGGTCATAGGCTTCCGCGACCGTGTTCTTGGAAACGCCGTATTCCCGCGCGGCTTCCCGGATCGAGTTTAGCCGGCTGTTGCTCTTCAGCGAGCCGTTTTCGATCAGGGCGGCAATGCGCTCGACGATGCTGTCGACAAGGTTTCTGGCGACATGGATCGTGGAAAGCGGACGTTCAGTCATGGATTCCTCGAATTGACCCTGTCCTTATGCTGGTACAGTGGTGCGATGAAACATCTAAATTGTCCCTTGAGTGTCATGAGGCGTTATTGTCATCATGATGTCAATTCACGCATCGTTTCATGAGGCCGCCGGGAGGGGCGCTTTTGCGACCACCCGGGAAGGCCTCGAAGCACAGGGCTTTGGGCCTGCGGTTCGCCGGCGATGCGTGGCCCCTGACGCAGCCTTGAGGCGAGAGGAAGACTGATCGCCGAGGAGGCGGACACCGCAAAAGCGGTGGAAAAACTATCCCTATCTGGCCGCTTACCGATTTCGACAGGGACAGTTCCAGGCGTGGAAAGGTTCTCAAGCTATCGTTGAGCGCAATAACAGGGCCCGGGCCGTCAAAGCCGTCGGAGATAACCGGGCGCAATGTGTAACGGAGGAAACGAATGTCCGATATCAATAGAAGAAGCGTCATGCTTGGGGGCGCCCTTGCAGTCGGCACCGGTGCAGCTGTGCTGAGTGGCGTCCGTCCGGCGAAAGCGGGCGAGACGGTGGAATGGCGGATGCAGGCCCTTTGGGGCGGCGGCACGACGCCGCAGCTTTTCGAGGAAAAATTCGTTGAGCGTGTCGCCGAGCTGACCGACGGTAACTTCAAGATCAAGCTTTTCGCCGACGGACAGCTGGTTCCCAGTGCACAGGCCTTCGACGCGGTTCGATCGGGCGCCTTCGAGATGATGAAAACCTTCGACGGTTATGCCGCAGGCAAGATCCCATCGTTCGGCTTTACCTCGACAGTGCCCTTCGGCTTTCCCGAGTCGGACCAGTACGAAGCCTGGTTCTATGAAATGGGTGGTTTGGAAATGGCCCGCGAAGCCTACCAGCCTGCCGGGCTGACCTATGTCGCGCCGACTGTATACGGCGAGGAACCCATCCATTCGAAATTCCCGATTCGCTCGCTTTCCGATATGAAAGGCAAGAAGGGCCGTTTCGTCGGGCTTGCCAGCAGCGTGATGGCGGACTTCGGCGTGGCGGTGTCGCCGCTTCCCACCAGCGAGGTCTACTCCGCCCTCGACAAGGGCCTGATCGATTTCGCCGATCGCGGCGATCTTCAGGCGAATTACGAGCAGGGGCTGGCAGAGGTCGCCAAGTACATCGTGCTGCCGGGCGTTCATCAGCCGACGACGGCGACCAGCTACGTCGCCAACAGCGGTGCCTACAACAAGCTTCCGGAGCAGTACAAGGCTGTGCTGGCAGTTGCCGCCCGGGAGATTTCCTCGTCGCTGCGTCAGCATATCGTCGTGGCCAATGCTGAGTATCTGGCCAAGTTCCGCGAAACCGGCGTCGAGGTTCTGACTCTGGATCAGGACGATATCGTGAAAGGCCGCGGCCAGGCCGTCGAATCCTGGCGCAAGGCCACCAAGGGCGACGATCTCGCAACCCGTATTCTGGACTCCCAGATGAGCTTCATGCGTCAGCTCGGCCTGCTGGCCTGATATAACTTTTTCTATGCGGCAGGCGTGGTCCATCCATGCCTGCCGTTTTACCTGTTTCAGAGCCTGATCGATTCAAGGAAATTCGTGAATCAGTCTCTCATTTAACTACGGTGGAGGGCGATTCACGCCCTTGATTGATTCAATCGAAAACGATCGCACTCCAGGAACCAGAAGCACCTCATGAACAAGGTTGCAGCAGTTATCACGGCGACCAATCGCTTTTTCTACGAAACGGCGAAATGGGTCATCTTCGCCATTGTCCCGATCATGTTGATCGAGGTCGTCAGCCGTTATGCTTTCGATGCGCCGACCGTCTGGGGCATGGAACTGGCGACGCTTCTTTTCGGTCCCTACTTTCTGCTTGGCGGACCGTACCTTCTTCATATGGGCGGTCATGTCGCCGTTGATCTGGTGAAAGACAGTGCCGGACCCAGGACCGTTTTCGCGATGGAGCTGATCGCCCTGGCATCCGCGCTGCTGTTCGCCTCTCTGCTGACCTTCTATGCCGCGCCGCAGGTGCTCAATTCCTTCATGCTGCGTGAAACCTCCTTCTCGACCTGGAATCCGCAGATCTGGCCTTTCAAGGCGATCCTGCCGCTGGCCAGTTTCATGCTGGCCCTGCAGGCCATCGCCGACGGCATTCAGCTCTTTTCGCGCGCACCGGAGTCGGATCAAGATCAGAAGCGGAGAGGCGCGTCATGAGTTCCTCGATGATTCTGCTGCTGATGTTTTCCTCGCTCGTCGCTCTGATGATGACGGGTGCGCCGCTGGCTTTCGTGCTGGGGGCGGTGGCGTTCATCTTCACGATCTTCCTCTGGGGCGAGAGTGCGCTGGTTATTTCCGTGCTCCAGACCTTCGAGACCATGACCTCGGAATCCCTGCTGGCGATTCCCCTCTATGTGCTGATGGCGAGCATCCTCCAGCGTTCGGGGATCATCGAGGATCTTTACGCCGCGATGGAAAAGTGGTTCGGCGGCATCGGCGGCGGGCTTGCCATCGGAACCATCGTCATCTGCACCATCATGGCCGCGATGACCGGTGTGGTCGGTGCGGCGGTTGCCGCGATGGGCATTCTCGCGCTGCCGTCCATGCTGAACCGGCGCTACGATGAGCGGCTTGCCCTGGGGGCGATCTGCGCCGGCGGGACTCTGGGCATCCTGATCCCGCCTTCGGTTGTGACCATCGTCTATGCCATCACCGCCAAAATTTCCATCGGCAAGATGTTCGTGGCCGGGATCGTGCCGGGCCTGATCCTGGCGGTGATGTACAGCGCCTACATCTGGATCAGGGTCCTGATCAATCCATCGATTGCACCGCGCCCGGAAGGCCAGGATGCCGGTGCCCCGCTCGCGGAAAAGCTGCGCGCGCTGAAGACGCTGATTCTGCCGGCCCTCATCATCTTCGGTGTGCTGGGAAGCATCTACAAGGGCATCGCGACTCCTACCGAGGCGGCAGCCGTCGGTGTGCTCGGAGCCCTGCTGTCGGCGGCGGTGTCGCGGCGTCTGGTTTTCCGGGAAATTTCGGGCGCCGCTTCCGATACCCTCAAGGTTACGGCGATGATCCTGTGGATCACCATTGGCGCCCGGACTTTCATAGCGGTTTTCACCGGGACCGGTGGCGCGGATTCCGTCGTCGATTTCGTCCAGGGGCTCGAGGTTACGCGCTGGGCGGTCCTGGGCACGATGATCCTGGTTCTGGTGTTTCTCGGGCTGTTTCTGGACGAGATCGGTATCATCATGCTCTGTGTACCGGTGTTCCTGCCGATCGTCATCGCGCTCGATTTCGACCCGCTGTGGTTCGGCGTGCTCTTCATGATCACCGCGCAGATGGCCTACATCACGCCGCCCTTCGGATACACGCTGTTTTACCTGAAGGGGGTTTTGCCTCCCGGAATCAGTATCGGCCAGGTCTATCTTGGCGTGATTCCGTTCTTTCTTCTCCAACTTCTCGCCCTGCTGCTCTTTGCCGTGTTCCCGGATCTGGTGGTCTGGTTGCCGAATTACATGGTCGGGCACTAAGAAAAATTGAGAGTGACATGACTGTAACTTCCCGTATTTCCGGCTTTCACAAGCTTCCCGTCGACCAGCGCCTCGACAAGATCGCCGAAGTGGCCGGTCTGGACGCCGCAACAGTGGACCTGCTGCGTAACACCGGCAATCTGCCCGCCGATGTCGCCGACCGCATGATCGAAAACACCGTTGCCACCATGACCGTGCCCATCGGCGTGGCCACCAATGTGACCCTAGACGGTCAGGACGTTCTGGTGCCGATGGCCACCGAAGAATCATCGGTGGTCGCCGCGGTCTGCAACGCAGCACTGCGCTGCCGTGACAATGGCGGCTTCACCACCTCCTCGACCGGTTCGCTGATGATCGCCCAGATCCAGCTTGTCGACTGTCCGGACCCGGAGAACGCGCGGATCAGGATCCTGGAGCGGCGCGAGGAGATCCGCGAAATCTGCGAAGCGGCCGATCCGATGCTCCTCAAGGTCGGCGGCGGCTTTCACGATGTGGAGGTCCGCATCGTGGAGACCAGAGGCGGTCCCATGGTCATCACTCACATCATCGTCGACACCCAGGACGCCATGGGCGCCAACACCGTCAATACCATGGCGGAAAATCTGGCGCCGCACATCGCAGGGTGGACCGGTGGCCGCACCTGTCTGCGCATCCTCTCCAATCTGGCCGACCGGCGGCTGGCCCGTGCCCGGGCCACCTGGCGGCCCGAGGACATCGGCGGCGAGAGCGTACGCGACGGAATCTTGCAGGCCTACTATTTCGCCGAGGCCGATCCCTACCGGGCGGCGACCCACAACAAGGGCATCATGAACGGCGTGTCTGCGGTGGTTCTGGCGACGGGCAATGATACCCGTGCCGTGGAATCCGCGGCTCACGCCTACGCCGCGAAGTCGGGCCAGTACCGTAGCCTCTCGCGATGGGAAGCCGACCGCGATGGCAATCTGGTCGGCGTGCTTGAGTTACCGATGGCGGTCGGTCTGGTCGGCGGTGCCACGAAGATTCATCCGGTGGCACAGGCGAATCTGAAAATCCTCGGTGTGAAGCGGGCGCAGGAGCTGGCGCGAATCATCGTGGCCGTCGGGCTGGCGCAGAATTTCGCCGCCCTGCGTGCCCTGGCGACTGAAGGCATTCAGAAAGGCCACATGGGCCTCCACGCGAAGAACATTGCGGCCATGGCGGGTGCGGAGGGTGACGAGATCGACCGGGTCGCAAAGGCTCTGGTCGAGGCCGGCACTGTCCGCGTTGATGTCGCCGAGACCGAACTGGCAAGGATCCGCTCGAAGGCTGAATGAACCTGGCCTGTTACAATCCGGCCGTCCCGCAATCCTCCGCGCAGTTCCGACGGGTTACGGCATGTTCTGTTCGGAAGGGAGTGGCTGCAAGCTGCGCTCGAGACGCTCCAGCTTGTCGGGGTTGCGCATGATGAAGATGCCGCTGGCATTGCCGTCATTGTCATAGGCAAAGGACACGGCGGCGTAGACCCGCCCTTCCTTGCGTGCGATCAGGCCCATCCCGGAATTGATTTCGCGAATCAGGATTTCGCCTTCCCGCCAGGCCGGAGAGATAACGGTCCTTACAAAGTCGAGGATCTTCTGCGCACCCAGCAGGTTCTGCCGGATGGCCGATGCCTTGCCGCCGCCGTCTGCACTGAGAACTGCATCGGCGGACAGCAACTGTGCCAGCTGGTCGGTCGATCCGCTGTCGATCGCGCCTCTGAAGGCGGTCAGGAGTTCGTCCTGCCGTTCGCGCGGGACCGCGCTGGTGCTACAGGCACTCCAGGCGCTCTGTTCGTTGGCCCGCTGCAGTTTGCTCCGCGCCCGGGAAACCAGCTTCCGGCAGCTCGCTTCGTTGATGTCCAGACCGGTGGCGACGTCTCCGTAGTCCAGATTGAAGACGTCGCGCAGGAGAAATGCCGCGCGTTCCTTCGGTGCCAGCCTTTCCAGGACCAGAAGAAACGCGGTTGTCACGCTTTCAGCCAGCAACGCTTCGCTTTCCGGCGTGTCGAGAACCTGGGTCTCTATCGGCTCGGGCAGCCAGGAGCCGACATAAGTGGTCCGTGCCTGCCGCGCCGATTTCAGGACATCGACCGACTTTCGCGTACACACGGTGGTGAGCCAGCTCTTTGGCCGCTCGATGGCGCCGTGGTCGGCATCCATCCAGCGTAAAAAGGTGTCCTGTACAACATCTTCGGCTTCGGCGAAGGAACCGAGGATCCGGTAGGCCAGCCCCGTAAGCAGGGGGCGGGCCTTTTCGAAGATCTCGCCGGGCTCGGCGGATTCGTTGGTTGGGCTGGTATATGGCATCAGTGGTTCGATATCTGAATGCGGTTCCAGAGATTAATCATCGCGACTATTGAGGTGAGCGATGTGATCTCGTTATCGCTGAAGTGGGTTTTTAACTCCGATCGCAAGGCGCCGAAGTCTGTTGCGTCGTTCAGTCCGGTCAGGGCTTCGGTCCAGGCGAAGGCGGCTTTTTCGCGTGGGGTGAAATCGCTCACATGACGCCAGACGATCAGATGATCGAGGCGCTTGTTGGTCTCACCGTCTTTGCGGGCGTCTCTTGTGTGCATTTTCACGCAGTAACCGCATTTATTGATTTGCGAGGCACGCAACTGGACCAGATGATGCAATGCTGTTTCGATTCCGCGTTCTGCGATTCTGGCTTCTACCGCCTGCAGTGCGCCGAGTATATCCGTGCCGTGTTCGACGTAGTTGATGGTGTTTGCATTCGCCATTTTAGTCTCCTTTAAAGCAGTTTTGTCGTCTGTCAATGAAGAGACGATCGAGCCTGTCGGTTTGTGACGTGCCGGCGAGATTTTTTTTCGCGAAGCAGGAAGGACGCTGACTCAGCTTACGGTATCGACAGCAAAAAAATGACACTTGCTATTGCTATTCCCTCGCACATAATTAGGAACAAATAGAGAACATATTGAACGATAAGAGGTTTGCCATGAAGATCGATTATCTGGAGTTGCCTGCCATTGATTTCGCCGCCATGAAAGCGTTCTACGGCGCCGCCTTCGGCTGGAGTTTCGAGGATTGGGGCCCGGAGTATACGGCTTTTTCCGACGCGGGACTGGAAGGTGGTTTTCGCAAGACGGATGCAGCGCCGCCGCGCGGCGGCGCGCTCGTCATCCTCTATGCCGACGATCTGGACGCAGCAGAGAAAGCGGTGATTGAGGCCGGTGGCAAGATCATCGAGCAGCACGAATTTCCGGGCGGACGGCGCTTCCAGTTCACTGACCCTACGGGAAATGAGCTCGCCGTCTGGACCAGGAGCTGAGGCTGAAAGGTCAGGGCTTCCGGCGTGGGCTGAATCCTTCAGCTCTTTCTGGGGGCACCTGATCGTTCAATCGTCGCAGTGTGCTCGCACCAGACCCCAACCGAAATCAGGGTCCTTGCCGTCCGGCCCGAGATCGAGTGCGCTGCGCCGGATACCCTCTTTCAGGAGCCCGGCTGAAAGACGCGGATTGCGTGTCAGCTCCATTGCCGCGATGGCGGCCACATAGGGGGACGCGAAAGACGTTCCGCTGCGATAGACTCCACTGCCGCCGGTTCTGGCCGTCCAGACATCCACGCCGGGGGCGGCGAAATCGATATGCTTGCCGCGGTTGGCCCTGGTGTAGAGGCGATTCTCAGAATCGACCGCCGTTACCGCGATGACCGAACTGTCGGCCGCCGGGTAGGCCGGCGGCGCGTCCGGTCCGTAGTTGCCCGACGCGGCAATCAGGATCATGCCCAGACGGCCGGCCTGGGAAAGACTGGCGGAAAGCACGGCATTTTGCGGACCCGCGAAGGATAGGTTGACCACACGCAGATTTTCACCGGCGAGCCAGTTCAGGGCGACTGCCACGGTGAGGGTCGAGGTCCGTGTCTGGCCGCTCCCGTCGCGCTGAAAGACTTCGGCGACATAAAGCCGGGCATGGGGAAGCAGCCCGGCTTCGGCCCCGACGCCGGGATCGCCGACCAGCAGGGTGGCGATTGCGGTTGCGTGATCCAACGGGACCGGGTCCTTGCGGCTGTCGAGAAAGGATTTCAGCACCAGGTTCTGACCGGTAAGCGCCGGATGGTCCCGGTCAACGCCGCTGTCGATCAGACCGATTCTGCTGCCCTGACCGCCGCTCGCACAGCGGATAGCGTCTTCGGGCCAGCCGATCGCTTCCTTGGCATAGAGACGCGGACCGGTTTGCAGGTCATAGAGAGAATTCACGTCCACGACGGCTCCGGGCAAGGCCGAGCGCAGCTCGTTGACGGCCTCGTCCAGGCTGGTGCGGGCAGGCACAGAGAGACGCAGAATCTCCTGACTGAGTGCAGCAAGTTCTACCCGTTCCGCAATCACGTATCCGAGTCCGGTCACCAGGCTTTCCGGATCTTCACCGCCGCTGTCCAGCAACAGAGTGATTTCGCCTGGAACCGCCGCTGCGGATGGCGGCTCGTCCAGGGGGGCGGCCGTGTTCAGGGCAGCCCGGCATAGCTGTAACTGAATGCCCGGCGATGTTCCCAGCGGGCGGCCACGCCGATCTGCAAGGATCAGGCGGTAGAGCTGGCCGCTGATCAGCCGGGGGCTGTTCCCAAGATGCGCAATGAGACGGGTTCCCTGCCAGGCCGCGACGTCGATGGTCATGCGATCGCCCGGTAACTCGAGAATCAGAGAATAGTCGCGACTTGCGTCCAGTCCCCGGCCCTCGATCATGATCAGATCACCGGGGCGAAAACAGTTGGGACCGATGAGGGCGTGCAAGGCGGCGGCTTCGGGTTCGGGTGGGGCCCGGTCGGGTTGGCTCTGCGTGCGAGGTGACGGCTCGAGGCGCAGGCTGCCGGGAGGCTGAGTGGATGGCTGACGTCCGGCTTGCGGATCTTCGCTCCGGATGACCGGTGTTCTGGCAGGTGAAGGTGACGGGACAGGAGGCGTCCCCGGTGCATTCTGAGCCAGCGAGGCTTCCTGAGCTGCAGCAAGGAGAGCGACGGACAAAGCCAGTGCGTAGATGGACCTGACAAACATGACGCTATTCGAGGTCGGCTGTCTCGACTACATCCTTGCGCGACCGCAGACGCTGCAGGATACCGTCCAGGGTTTCGTCACCAGCGTTGGTCTCAGCGTCCAGGCGATAGACGCCCAGGGTGGAGGGGCCTTCCTTGATTGTCAGACCGGTCTCGAGCAGCAGCAGGCGAATGGCTTCCTCGGTTGCCTGGGGTTTAAAGGTGACCTGAATGTGGGCCGTGTTTTCACTGCCTGCCAGATGCATGTCGCCGCCATCGCCCAGCCAGACGTCACGGGAGAACGCCCCCAGCACGACGAGCGTGAGACAGGCCGCCACGGCCAGATTCCGCCACCAGACCGAGACGCCGGCACGGGCGCTAAGCTGAACTTTCCGGGCCAGATCGCTGGCCTGCTCTCCTTTGCCGGACCGGAGGGTTTCGTTCCGTGAAATCTCGCGCTGCAAGCGCTTTAATCCCAGTTCCCCGGGCGAATTGACCTGGGGTTGTTTCTTGATGTTTTCACGAAGCTGTTCAAGAAAAGCGACTTCCTGGCGCGCTTCCTCGGATCCGGCCAGATAGGCCTTGATCGCGTCGAGCTCTTCGCCCTCCAGACTGCCGTTGACGTAGAAAGGCAGCAACTGGTGAAGTTCACGCTCGCTCAGTTCTTCCGGTTGTTTGGTCATATGGCATCTCCCATCCTCTGAGACAGGCAGTGGCGCAGGGCTTCCTTGGCATGAAACACGCGCGTTTTGACTGTGCCTTCAGGGCAGTTGACGATTTCGGCGATTTCCCGGTAGGGCAGATCCTCGAAGAAGGAGAGTTCGATCACTGCACGAAAAGCCGGTTTCAGTTTGTCGAGACAGAACCGCAGGTGATTGCTTTCTTGCGTCGCGGACATGACCTGGGCCTGATCGGGGCTCTCGTCCACGGGATCGAGATGCTCCATATCGTCCAGTTGCGCGGGTTTCGTTTTGCGGTAATGGTCCATGATCTTGTGATATGCGATTCCAAAAATCCACGTTGTCGCTTTTGAGCGTCCCTGAAACTTTCCAGCTGATTTCCAGACTTCCAGGAAAGTCTCGTTCAGTATGTCGGCGGCTTCGAAGGAATCGTTCAATTTTGACAGAATAAATCTGTAAAGGCGCGATTCCACGGACAGGTAAAGCGCGGCGAATGCTGCTTCGTCTCCCTTGGCAATGCGTTCAATCAGAACGGCCGGGCTTTCCTGCTCCAACTTCGGGCTCCTTTTATCGAAAGACTATGGAAACTTTCCGCACGTCAGCGGGAGGTCATCGGGCTCTGGAAATTTGCCGCAAGGGCGATTCGCCGATGACGGCTCCATTGCTGGCGATTGCCTTGATACGCCACAGATATGCGCGGCCCGCCTCCAGGTGCGCCAGACTATAGGCTTTGAGAGAGATGCTGTTCTGGTCTCCCGGCAATACGATACCCGTGATTGGGCGGGTCGCCAGTTCATCCGGATCGATCAGCAGTTCGCCGCCGATGGATTGCACCGTGCCCGGCACAATAGGACGATCCGGGCGCACCGGGTAAATCTCGAGTTGATAGACGGCGGCTCCGGGAGTCTGTTTCCAGGAAAATTCCGTCTCAGTGGTCAGCACCGCGCCTTCCGCCGGTCCGGACAGGCCAATCCGTTGGCCAGCCGGTGCGGTGGTGGCCTCCTTTCGGGGTACAACGAAGTACTTGAGCTCAGGCGTGTCGAATTGCAGTTCAGGGTCGGTGGCCACCAGCCGGATGATGTAAAGGCCGTGGGAATGGGTCGGAAGTAACGGGCTCTTCAGAGTCACGCGGCCCCGGCCTGCGAGGCTGCGGCGCAGAACCTGAAGGCGGCGAAAGACCAGGCTTCCGCGTGTCGAACTCGGTTCGGCAATCTGCCATTCAAGATGGGCCGTACCGGTTCCATCGTAATTGAGTTCAGCCAGGGCAACGAGGTCTTCGTCAGCCGGCAAAACCTTCACCCGGCTCTGGTCCTCGAAGAAAAGATCGAGCCGGCGAATCTCCAGGGCAACATTGCTTGTGGTCGAAGGAATCAGACGGATGCCGCCCGAAGCGGTGAAACCCGAACCGTCGTCGAACGCGCGGTTATAGGTGACGACGAGATTGGCGTTCTTCGCCATCTGAACGGCAACGTTGCGTGGTATCCGGAGGGTTTCCGTGATGGTTTCGATTGTAGCTGAACCGACCGGCGTCAAATTCACTTTCGATACCCTTGTCCCGATGGTCGCAACCGTAGTGCCGCCAATAGTCAGCGTTCCGCTGTTGGAAAAGATTACCTGTTTGGGCGGGCGGATGGTGTTCGCTCGTCTGACCTGCCAGTTCAAGGTTACCGTTGAGCCGTTTGGCACGGCGACCTGCGCGGTTCCGGGGGTCGTGTCAACCGAGACGATGTTTGCCTGGGCGGTCGAGCCGACGGCCATGAGAAAGCTCAAGGCCAGGAGCAGAAACGGGATCAGGCGGGACAGAGCCGTTCTGGACGTCATGGCACCTCTCCCGTCAATAAGAAACGGGCGCAGATATCCGTAAAACGCTGTATATCTGCCAGTCGGTGCCATCGAAACTTGAATCGTCGTTGCCATTTCTATTCTCCAATAACCCCTGGAACGCGAGAGCCACCCCGATGTTGTTTTCTTCCGGGGGAAGGATCGTCCATTCGATCTCGCCGTTCGCGACGGTGTTATCCGGTGTGTCGCCGTCTCCCGTCAAAAGGTTCAAATTATAATTCAACGACGTTTTCAGCGTTTCCGGAATAATCTCGGCCTGAATGCCGAGGTTCAGGTTTACCGTGTGAACGCTGTCGTTCGTGCCCCGATCCTTGAACAGGCCCCATTGCAGCCCGCTGGTCAGCTGTACCGCATCGCTGACGATCCAGTTGGTCGAAAAATCGGTTAGATAACTGTCGGTATCCGAGGCGTTGCCGGAACGGTCTTCAAAACGCGAATAAGTCTCTGAAAGCTGCCAGCCCCAGACGTTGTAAGTCGATCCGCCGCCCAGGGTATAGGAGATGTTTTTGTTATCGGTGGTCGTTCCCAGATAGCCTTCGGGGGTGTCTTTGCGCTTGTTTTCAGCCGTTCCCGCGTCGAAACTGAGATAGGGTTGGCCCAGCCAGTCGGTCTCTCCTTCTGCCGGGGGCTCGACGGTGGGATAATAGTTGCCCGAGAACTGGAAAGTCATAAGCCTGTCGGTCGGGACACCGGAGAGATCATCGACGTTATTCGTCTGATACAGCCCCTGCGCGTTTGCGGTGAAGTTCCCCCAGTATAGATCCGAATAGAGCAGCAGGCCGTCTCTGTCGGCGGCGAGAGAGGCATTGGCCAGGCTGCTGAAAAAAGTATCGACACGTTCGTAACGGGCACCCAGGGTCAGGTTCATATACTCGCCGGCGACTTCTTCTCCCTGGAAAGGTGAATAGGCCAGTGCCAGCGACCAGGCATCGCCTTCATCTTTGCCGTCGTCCAGCACCACGCCACCCTGGTCGAAGCTGGTATGGGCGTACTGACCGGTGATCTGAAGGCTTCTGTCGAAGAGATAGCGATCCGCGGTCAGACCCCAACCATCGCCCTCGTTCGTATTGGAGTCACCGGCGATACCGGTTCCGGAATCTGTGCCCTTGCCGGTGTAGTAGATGCTTGAGACCGAGAAATCCTTGCCCCAGCCCGGAACCGGGTGAGCGGTTGCCTGGAAACCCAGAAGGCGGTTGTCTCCGTCGTTCAGGCCGGTGAAGTTGTCCCCTCCGGTGATGCTTTCCGGATTGAAGCCGAAGCCGGTGACGGAAGCCATCTCGTTGCTGCTGCCTAGGCTGGCCGACACGCCGCGCCGGTTAAATCCCGACATGATAAAATTGTTGGTTCCCAGGCTCTGATGGCCGACAGCAACCTGCCCAAAGAGATCTTCGCCGTCATAGCGGCTGTTCAGGCTGAACTCACCCAGATCGACCTTGTTGCCGCTCGGCGCGCGGTCTTCCTGTGACTGAATCAGGTAATTGCCGTTGCTGACGAAGGACCAGGCGCCATCGCTGATCGAAAGGTCACCATAGCCCCCACCGGACACTTGCCCGCGCGACGGTGCATTCTCGATTCCCTTTTCCGCCAGACGCTGGCTGAACTCCACCGAATTTGTGGCCGACAGGGAAGCCGTGGACCCGCGCGTGGCACTTTCCGCAATTATTGCAGTGCCACCCGAAACCTCGATCGTCCAGTTTCCCCGTTCGAGAATTTCGCCGTCCGGTGAAATCTGGATCAGTCGCACGGTGTGTTCACCCGGCGACAAGGCCCGTGCCGGGCGATAGGTGAAGGTCTGGTTTTCAAAGGCCAGAAGCGGGGTGACGTCGATGGCATCGACTTCAAGACCCAAGCGAAGCAGTTCTTCGTAAGGGACATCTTCGGGCACCGCCACAGAAAGCTCTTCCGCAGGCGCATAGGCAGAGCCATCGTCCGGTTGTGAGAGAGTTGCGGTCCAGTCCCCGTCCAGAGCCAGCGCAGCGCCGGTTCCCAGAAACAGATAAAATGCGACGAAGGCGGCAGCGCTCTTCACCGTGCACAATGGCCCGGGCCATATCCTAGCGTCTTGCATTTCCCCCCAATCCGCTACAAAGCGTTACGCTGACCCAAAGATTTGGCAGAGCAGCGATTTTACACTTATGTGAAATCACAAATAATCTGTATCAACCAAGAAATAAAGCTACGTTTCGTGACAACCCGGAGTATTTTCCTAGTGAGTTGCTGCAGGCCGTTCCCTCTGCATGCCGGAGTCCCCTCAAGTTTTCTGTTGGAACCCTCCGGCCCAATCGATAAGCCTGGGTTCGTGACCGGTGGAATACGCGGTACTGGTTCCTACG
>Ga0214472_10000955_pt1 | contig 33984 bp, 29 predicted proteins | sample RVTome_6_FD_207662 | JGI IMG/M metagenome (GOLD analysis project Ga0214472, IMG submission 207662) | Soil microbial communities from uranium-contaminated site in the Upper Colorado River Basin, Wyoming, United States - RVT140D175 | ecosystem: Environmental > Terrestrial > Soil > Contaminated >...
AAAGTGATCAAGCGGATGGCCTACGGCTTTCGAGACAAAAACTACTTCTTCCTGAAGATCAAGGCCGCCTTCCCCGGTAAAGCGCGATGAACCAAAAAAGAGGCCGCCGATAATGCATCGGCGGCCCACTAGCAAGTATGAGACTGCTAAAGAGGCGCTGAAAAACTGAAGGGGCCAGAGAGGGCGCCGCATGGAAACGGTGCCCTCAGCTGGTTAGTTGCTTTCGCCGGACAATACGGCGTTCCAGGCCCGGGTACGCATACGACCGGTTTTCATCGATACATCCTCCAGCGGGAACAGCAGCTTCTGTTTGTCCTCGGGGATATACATGTGCGGATCGTTGCGAATCGGCTCTATGACCAGCTCGGTCGCGTCCTTGTTGGCGTTCGGGTATCCGAGCTCGTTGCTGGCGCGAGCGATCACGTCCGGGCGCAGCATGTAATTGATGAACGCATGTGCCTCGTCGAAATCCGGTGCATTGCTGGGGATTACCATCACGTCGGACCAGAAGGGGACGCCTTCGCGGGGCAGCGACATCTTCACGTCGACGCCGTTATTGGACGCGCGCGCGATCTTGTTGGCCAATGCCATGCCGCCGGACCAGCCCACACCCAGGCAGATGTTGCCGTTGGCCAGATCCATGCCGTAGCGAGATGAGTTGAAGTATTTCACGTAGGGGCGGATCTTCAGCATCAGGTCACGCGCCTGCTCGTAATCCGCCTTTTGGGTAGAGTGGGCGGGCAGGCCCAGGTAGTTCAGCGCGATCGGCATGATCTCGTCGGCCGAGTCGAGCAGGCCGACACCGCACTCCTTCAACTTGCTGATGTTCTCCTCCTTGAACAGGATATCCCAGGTATCCATATCCACGTCGGCGCCCAGCGCCTTTTCGATCGCCTCACGGTTGTAGCCGATCAGCGTGGTCCCCCACATATAGGGGATGGCGTACTGGTTGCCCGGATCGTTGGGCTCCAGCGAGTGCATCACCTTCTCGTCCAGATGCGGCAGATTGGACAGTTTTGACTTGTCCAGTGGCTGGATCGCCCGGGCGTCGATATAGCGCTTCATGGTCGTGCTGCTGGGGAATACGACGTCGTAACCGGAGTTGCCGGTGAGCAGTTTGGACTCCAGCATCTGCGGGTTGTCGAATACGTCGTAGATCGGGTGGATGCCGGTCTCTTTTTCGAAATCCTCGAGAATCTGTGGCGGAAGATATTCGAGCCAGTTGTAGATACGGACCACGCGCTGCTGCTCCTCGGCCTGGACGCCAGCGGTCAGCATCGAAACGGTCAGCAGCAGAGTTGCTTTAACTGCAGTGATTTTCATTATTTTTCTCCGTTACGTCTTGGTTGGCGATCGATCAGTAGCGGTACGAGAAGTAGAGTTCCAGGGTGGAGAAATCCTTGTTGCCGAAGACCGCTTCCGCCGCCTTGCCCGGGCTGACACGGCTGTACGCGATGGAGGCGAGGATACTCTCGCTGGGATACCAGTCGAGGAACAGTGTGGTCTCGTTGCCGAAATCCTTGCCGGCTACCGGAGCACCGAACAGATTGGCCTCATCCAGCTTGAAGTCGTAGTGGATCGCACCGATACCCATTGTCGGGCTCAGGTCGGCCTTGACCCAAACCTGGTCGACCACTTCATTGCTGTTGTTGAGCAGGTAGTTGCCGGTGATCTCGCCGACGACCCAGGTACCCCAGTCCACATAACCCTTGGCGAGTGGGTCCCAGGTTTTCTGCGTGTTGTCGCCCAGGTTGTCGTCACCCGAGAAGTAGGAGTGACGGTAGCCGATGCGCGGGCGCGATTCGAACGCGGAGAAGACATATTCCGCTTCCGCGAACCAGGCGTTGGCACCGTAGTCGACGCCGTCGCCGCTGCCGGTCTGGATCGCATACTCGCCGGAGAGGGTCAGATCGGGCAGTGAAGGGAGGTTCAGCCCCAGGCCGCGAACACTGTATACGCGCATGCCGTCGCGCGCTGCCGAGTTATTGTCCGATTGCACGCCCATCGCCATGGCACCCAGCATGCTGCGCTCGCCCAGATAGTAGTCGACGTTGACACCATTCATGCGGTAGCCGCCCATATGTGTATCGGTTTCCAGCGAAAACCCCTGCACCGAGTAGGCATCGGTGTCGTAGCGCAGCACCCCCGAGTTTCGAAAAGCGGCGCGAGGTGCGAGCCAGAAGGCACCGTCATCGAATATGTCGAGGTTACCGTTCATGACGATAAAACCGTTGCCGATCATGAATTTCTGGTGGCCGGCGGTGAAACGCCAGCCCTGCGACTCGAAACCGGCATACAGCTCTTCGACGTCGATGCTGTCATCGGAACCGTTGGTGAGTCCGGCGGCATCGCCGTCGCCTCTGGTGGCGGCTGCTACCGCGGATGCGGCGCCGACCAGACTGAAGTCGGGGCTAAGGCTGTAGTTCAGCTTGGCGCTGGGGGTAACAAAGTACTCTTGCCAGTTGGCATCCTCGTCTGTCACTTCCAGGCTGCGAACATCGAAGCGCCCGGCGCCGAAGTTGGTGTTGCGGGTAAACAGGGCCGCGCTGCCAAGCGACACACCCAGTTCGGCTTTCAGATCACCTTTCTCAACGGTATAGCCGGCGTGCGCGGCGCTGCATGCAAGCAGTAGTGCCGCGCCCGGTACCAAACGCTCGAGATGGGTTTTCATCACTGATACTCCTTGGTTTTCGTTATTGGTTATGGAGGGCCGCCGAAAAGGTCTGCCCTGAGCAGACAGGTGTTTACATTATTGTTTTAAGTGCGCCGCGATCGCTTTCAACAAGCGGACGCTATCGGTGTCGAGTAGCCCGACCGCGTCGGGTAGCGACGACTGTTTGACGATCACGACCTGGGCCGGAAAGTCGATGAACAGGTATTGGCCGTGAATGCCGCCGGCCATGAGCGACTGGCTGTCATGGTTGGAGACATACCATTGGCTCTTGTAGGAAGCGCCCGGTACCCAGCTGTGGAAATCCTCGTCCTGGGCATAGATGGCCGGATCCGAACCGCCGGCGATACGGGAGATGGTATCGGTGCCGATCAGTTGCTCGCCGTTGAAGCGGCCGCCTTCGGCGAGCAGCAGGCCGAATCTCGCCATGTCGCGCGCGGTGGCGTTGAAGCCCGCGCCGCACACGCTGCGGCCCCAGGGATCGGCGAGAAAATAACCGCTGTGTTCGGCCCCCATGCGTGACCAGATCCCGGTCAACATATCGGCGCAGGATCTGCCCGATGCTCGCTCCATGACCCAGGCCAGAGCTTCGGTGCAGGCCGTCACATAGTGGAACAGCCCGCCATGTTCGCCCTGTTTGCGCAGGGTCGGTAGATACTCGTATAGGGAGTGGTACTTGGAGTAGGCGGACGGAGCCGGCTGGAAACCGCAGGCATAACCGTATTGGGAGCTTTCAGACGCCGGATCGTCGTACTGTTCGCTGTATTCGATGCCGACGGCCATATCCATCAGCTCGCGCACGCTGGCGTCGGCGAAGGCGCTGCCTTCGAACTCCGGTACGTAGCGGTCGGCGCGGGCCTGCGGATCGAGCAGGTCGTCGCCGATCAGTTGCTCGGCCAGGGTGCCGATCAGCGATTTGGTCACCGAAAACATGATATGGCGATCACTGGCCTGCTGTCCGGCGAAGTAGCGCTCGTAAACGAGCTTGCCCCCCTTGAGCACGACGAAGGCGTCGGTGTTGGTTGCGCAGAGGACCTCCGCGACCCTCACCTCTCGTCCACAGGCGCTGGTGAAGCTTAGGTCGCCGAGATCGATCGGAGCTTCCGGCAACTCTCTCACCGGGGTCCGTCCGGCCGGGACTTCGATGTTGGGACGCAGGCGGTTCAGGTGACGAAACCCCCAGCGGCTGTACGGCAGACGCATCCAGTTATCCCAGGTGACCCTTAACTCCGGTGCCGGCGGAAAGCCCTGCATAAGCGCCGGTGAATCGCTTGGCGTTGCCAGTTCCAACCGTGCCGCTTCGTACAGGGCGTCGATCTGTTGCTGTTCCGTTAAAGCGTCATGGCTGTACATCGTGTTGTCCTAAGTCTGCAGTAACGAGGTGTAATCCGATTATTTTTAACTCTATAAAATATTTTAGTCAATAAAATAATTTGCATGGTTAAATTTTTTACAGAGTAAACTTGGATGCTAAGATACGGCGCACAGTCAACCCGGGAGGGAGTCAGTCTTGTGAGTGGATTAAGGGAACGACAGAAGGAGATGCGGCGTCAGGCGATTCGCCAGGCGGCGATCGAGCTGTTCGAGCAACAGGGGTACCGGGATACGACCATCGAGCAGATCGCCCGGCAGGCCGGGGTAACCGCACCGACCGTATTCAACTACTTCGGTTCGAAACAGGCGATACTGCTGGAGATAGTCCAGGATATAGACAAGTCGGCTCTCGAGGCGGCCTGTCGCGATATAGACAAGTACAGTGATCCGCTGGATGCCTTGTGCCGTCTGGAGCAGGTGATTGTCGACCTGACCCTGAAATCCTTCCCGACCTCATTCTGGCGCGAGCTGTTGCCGATGCTGATTGTCGAGGCCGGCAGCGGTCTGCCCGAGAGCTATCGCCACTCCAACGATCTTCTCAAGCAGGGGATCGCCTCGGTGCTCGAGGGAATGAAGGCGAAGGGCGTTCTCAGAGAGGATCTTGACGCGCATGTGGCGGCCCGGCTGCTGAATGAATACTCCTATCTGCAGATGATGCGCCTGACCAGCCAGGACGATTACGACATCGAAGCGCACCGGCGGGATGTCCGCGAGACCACCGCGCTTGTGCTTTACGGTATGATCAAACGCTAGTCTTTGCACCGGTCCATTGTACAGGCTAGGTCAGGTGGGGCTCCGCCGACAGCGCCTTCAGATGGCCGAGGAACAGGGTAAAGATCTCCGACTGGGTCGAAGTGTCCAGCTTGGCGTGGATATTCTTGCGGTGCACCTTCACCGTGCCGACGCTGATATTGAGCTTGTCGGCGATCGCCTTCGATGAGTTGCCCTTCAGGATCAGGTGGGCAATCTCCCGTTCGCGCTGGGTCAGCACGCCGCTGCCGAAACTCTTCAGCGCCTGTTTCACCGCGTCATCGGACTCCTCGTACTGCACGTACTCGCCGGACTGAGCCGACCAGAACTGGCGGAACAGTGCGCTGATCACCGGGTAGATCTCCTGCAGGGCACGCAGTTCGGAGCGGGTGATGCTGCCCAGGTCCTTGCAGCGGCCCAGCGAGATGGCACAGGTTACCTCGGAGTCCAGTTTGATGATCATCACGATCTCATCGACGATGCCGAAAAACTGGTAGCACTCCTGGTAGAAGTCGGTCTCCTCGAACGAGTCGGGTGCGTACTCGGCCAAGCGGGTGACGCCGGAGACCGTGTCGTGCTGGATGGCGTCGAACAGCGGGTCGAGCAGGTAGTAACCGTTGTTGAGGAAGGAGCGCAGCGTACTGCTCTGCTCCGACGGATCGATCGGGTGGATGACGAGCGGTTTGAACGACTTCTTGTAGGTGACGATCAACGAGGTGTCGAAGTGACAGTAGCCGGCCAGTACCTCGACCAGTACGCGAGGGAAGCTGCGCAGGCGGAGATGGTCGATCAAGACGGCCAGGTTTTTCTGCCGGCTGTCCTGGAGGTTGATCGTCTGGTAAGCGTCGCTCATTTGGGTACTGCAATAATGCGCGCGGTGTCGAACGCGGTGGTTGGAAACGTGTTCAGTCCTTTTTTCTTCTACACAAAAAAACGGCATATCACAACTCCAGCTATCTCAGCCATAGCAGCAAGTCGCGATATGCCGCAGCGGCAATAGCAAAAAAATAATCTTTTGGGTTTATTGGGCCCCGCCCAGCGGAGTGCCGCCCAGCGGAGCGCCGCCCGCCTGGATACCCATGTCGGTCAGCGACTTGACGGTCAGGTCGAGGCAGGCCAGCGCCTTGTCGATCAACTCGTCGATCTCCGCCTTGCTGATCACCAGCGGTGGCGACAGCACCATGCGGTTGCCGCAGGCGCGCATGATCAGGCCGTTGGCGAAGCAGTGGTTACGGCAGATGGTGCCCACATCCAGATTGGAATCGAACAGCTTGTGCGTGTTGCTGTCCTGCACCAGCGCCATGCCGGCGATCAGGCCGACCCCTTCGATATGGCCGATCAGCGGATGGTTGCCGAGCCGTTCGCGCAACTGCTGTTGCAGATAGGGGCCGGTTTCATCGCGAACCTGTTCGATGATCTTCTCCTCGCGCAGGATACGCAGGTTCTCCAGTGCCACCGCGGCCGCTACCGGGTGACCCGAGTAGGTGAAACCGTGGAAGAACTCGCCGCCCTTGGCGATCAGCGCGTTGGCGACACGATCGCCGATCGCGACCGCGGAGATCGGCTGGTAGCCGGAGGAGAGGCCCTTGGCCATCGAGATCAGGTCCGGCTTGATATCGAAGGTCTGGCTGCCGAACCAGTTGCCGGTGCGGCCGAAACCGCAGATCACCTCGTCGGCCACCAGCAGGATGTCGTACTTGCGGCAGATCTTCTGGATCTCCGCCCAGTAGCCCGGCGGCGGTGTGATCACGCCACCGGCACCCTGGATCGGCTCGCCGACAAAGGCGGCCACGTTGTCCGGCCCCACCTGCAGGATCTTCTCCTCCAGCGCCTGGGCGCAGGTCTGGGCAAACGCCTCCGGGCTCTGGCCGTCGGACTCGCCATACCAGTAGGGCTGGCGGATATGCTCCATGGCCGGCACCATCGGTCCTCCCTGCTTGTGCATGGCGGACATGCCGCCGAGGCTGGTGCCGCCGATGGTACTGCCGTGGTAGGCGTTGTTGCGCGAGATCATGATCTTGCGCCAGGGCTTGCCCTCCACCTCCCAGTAACGGCGTACCATGCGGATGATGGTGTCGATCGCTTCGGAGCCGGAGTTGGCGAAGAAGATGTGGTTCAGATCGCCCGGTGTAACCGCGGCCAGCTCTTTGGCCAGTTGGGTTGCCGGATTGGTCGTGGTCTGGAAAAAGGTGTTGTAGTAGGGCAGCTGGTTCATCTGCTCCTTGGCCACATCGGCCAGCTCCTTGCGGCCGTAACCGACGTTCACGCACCACAAGCCCGCCATACCGTCGATGATGCGGTTGCCCTCGCTGTCCCAGAGGTATACGCCTTCCGCACGCTCGATAATCCGGGCGCCCTTGTTGTTCAGGGCCTGGGTATCGGTGAAGGGGTGCAGGTGGTGTTCCGCATCCAGAGCGCGGATATCGACGCTGCGGACCGGTTCCTTATTGATCGCGTTCATTCATAATCTCCAGTATGCGTTGAGCTATCTGCTGTGGATAAGACCGGTCACTGAGCGACTGTTGGGGAGTCGTCTCGGACCTTGCGTCCTATCCACGAGGGATAGATTCACAGTACCGGGTCGCGCTGTTTTGCGAATATACCTACCCGGGGATATTTTGAGCCGGGGGCTGGCTCTATAACCTTAAGCCATACTGTTGTAGCTATCTTCAGAGGACAGATGATGAGGATCGGAATTCTTGCCACCGGCATCACACCGGACGAACTGCTGGGCCGGTACGGCTCCTATGCCGACATGTTTGTCGAACTGCTTGGCCCGCAGGCGCACGACTACAGCATATTCGACGTGCGTAACGGGGAGTTTCCGGCGACACCGGATCGGTACGACGGCTGGATCATCACCGGCTCGAAGTGCGGCGTCTACGACGACCTGCCCTGGATGCGGACGTTGAAAACCCTGATTCTCGAGACCTACGAACGGGGCACCCCGATCGTCGGCATCTGTTTCGGCCACCAGATCGTCGCTGCCGCCTTCGGCGCCAGGGTGGCGAAGTACGAGGGTGGCTGGGGCGTCGGCCTGCACAGTTACGTTATCGAGGGCGAGCACGGCTTCCTGGACGACGGCGAGCGCCGCTTCACCCTCAACGCCATGCACCAGGACCAGGTGCTGGAGCTGCCGGAGAACGCCCGACTGTTCGCCACCTCCGAGTTCTGCCGCTATGCCGGTCTGGTCTACGACACGCGGATCCTCACCCTGCAGGCGCACCCCGAATTCAACATCGCCTACGAGCGCGAGCTGGTACAGGCCCGCCGCGGCGTCGTGGTGCCGGAAGCCGTGGCCGACAAGGGGCTGGCCACGCTGACCGCCGACGCGAAGACGGACTCGGCGCGTGTAGCGCAGTGGATGCTAAGGTTTCTGGAGCAGGGGCAGGGGCGCTAGGCCGCCACATCCCTCTGCAGATGCACCAGCACTTCGTAATGCCGGGTATGGGGGAAAAAATCGAACCCCTGCACCCGGAACACCCTGTAATGGGGCAGCCGCTCCAGATCGTCGATCAGGGTGTGTGCGTTGCAGCTCGAGTAGATCAGGTTCGCAACGCCGCTGCCGTCGATCAGGCTGCATAGCTCCGGCCCTATCCCTCGGCGCGGCGGGTTCATGATGATCAGATCGGGAAACCGCTCCGATCTGGCCTCCAGCGCGGTGGCATCGAAGGCCGAGAACGACACGTTCCGCTCCCGGCCCATCCGTGTGGCACTGGCCTGGGCGCAGCGGATCGCCTCCGGTTCGATCTCGATACCCATCAGGCTGACGCCGTCGTTCAGGCAGTGCAGCCCGAAACCGCCGACACCGCAGAACAGGTCCCATATACGCTTCGCAGAGATGTTCGCCGCCCAGGACGCGGCCGTTTGATACAGCAGCGCCGCCTGCTTCGGGTTGGTCTGAAAGAAGCTTTTCGGGCGGATTGCCAGCGGAACGGTGTTGAACACCTCGACGATATGCTGCCGCTCGGTGAGGAAAATCTCCTCCTCGCCCTCCAGAATCGCCATATGTATCGGCTGGATATTCACGCTGACCACCTGAATGGCCGGGAACAGTGCAAGCAGCTCGGGCACCATGCGCCGAACCCGCTCGACGGCGCCGTCGCTTCGCATCACGAAGCGCAGCATGAAGGTGTTCTCCGCCAGGCTTTGGGTCAACAGCACGAACTTGAGTTCGCCCTTGCGCTTGTGCACCCGATAGGGCGGAATGCCGGCACGTTGAATAAAACGCGGCAGCGCGGTGAGAATCTCGGTCATGGCCGGGCTGTACAGAGGGCAGTCCACCAGACTGACGGGCTCGCCGTCGGGGCCCAGGATCCCCAGTATCGGCGCCTGGGCAACCCCCAGTGCGACCATCTTCGCCTTGTTGCGAAAGCCCTGCTCCTCGCCGAAAGCAAAGGGCAGCCAATGGCCGACGGCGCGACCGTCGAACAGGCTCTGCAGGTGACGTTGCTTGTTCTCGACCTGTTGCGGGTAAGGGGTTTCAAGCTGGTCGCAGGAGCGACACCGCCCAGAGCTGAAATGGACGCAGTGCATGGAGCATCTCGGAAAAATCGCTATTTTAGGTTTTTCCCGGATCTCCGCAAGATCCCCCGGGCTCCTCGGATAACGCCGTGTCCCGACGTGGACCTAGGCTCCTCTTCACCACGGATCGACTGTTCCTTGATCCCGATCGGAGGTTGGCCCGACCCGGCCCCTGTCAGGGATAAGGGTCGGTTCCCGGGGGCGAGAGGGTCATGCCTCCTGCATCTGAAGTTTCTGCCGTTTTTCCGAGCGTCGTGCCAGGTACCAGGCCAGCAGTGCGGTGGTCGACACCGCCAGGATGATCAGTGTGGCCAAGGCGTTGATCTGTGGCGATACCCCGAGGCGTACGGAGGAGAACACTACCATCGGCAGCGTGGTGGCGCCGGGGCCCGAGGTGAAGCTGGCGATCACCAGATCGTCCAGCGACAGGCTGAACGCCAGCAGCCAACCCGCGATCAGCGACGGGGCGATCACCGGTACCGTCACCAGAAAGAAGGATTGCAGCGGGGTCGCGCCCAGGTCCAGCGCCGCCTCTTCGATAGAGCGGTCCATCTCGCGTAGGCGTGAGGAGACCACCACGGCGACATACGCGGAGCAGAAGGTGGAGTGGGCGATCCACACCGTCGTCATACCTCGATCGGTCGGCCAGCCGATAGTGTCGGCCATATGTACGAACAGCAGCAGCAGCGACAGGCCGATGATCACGTCCGGCATCACCAGCGGCGCGGAGATCATGTTGGACAGGGTCATCTTGCCCCAGGAATGGCGGAAACGGGCCATGACGAAGGCCGCCATGGTGCCCAGGATCAGCGACATGCTGGCACTGAAGAAGGCGATCTTCAGACTGGTGGATACCGCGTCCAGTATCTGCTCGTTCTCCAGCAGCGCACCGTACCATTTTGCGGACCAGCCGCCCCAGACGGTGACCAGCTTCGAGGCGTTGAAGGAGTAGATCACCAGGATCAGCATCGGTACGTAGAGGAACGCCAGACCGGCCCAGAGCATCACTTTGGAAAATGAGAGCCTCAGCCCCCGTGAAGAAAGCTTTCTCATGACTCGGCCTCCATCTGACGGGATTGATAGCGGTGGAACAGGGCGATCGGGATGATCAGCAATAACAGCATGACGATCGCCAGTGCCGAGGCCACCGGCCAGTCGCGGTTATTGAAGAACTCCTGCCAGAGGATCTTGCCGATCATCAGCGAATTGGGGCCGCCCAGCAGCTCCGGTATCACGAATTCGCCCACCGTCGGGATGAACACCAGCATTGAGCCGGCGATGATGCCGCCCTTCGACAGCGGCAGGGTTACGGTCCAGAAGGTATGCAGACTGCGTGAGCCCAGGTCGGAGGCCGCTTCGAGCAGGCTGGGGTCGAGCTTGACCAGGTTGGCGTAGAGCGGCAGCACCATGAACGGCAGGTAGCCGTAGATGATGCCGATATAGACCGCGAAGTTGGTGTTCATCATCCGCAGCGGCGAGTCGATCAGCCCCAGCCAGAGCAGGAAGTTGTTGATCAGCCCGGTATCGCTGAGCAGGCCCATCCAGGCGTAGACGCGGATCAGGAACGAGGTCCAGGAGGGCAGCATGATCAACAGCAGCAGGATGGTCTGCTGTCGTGGCGTGGAGCGCGCCATGGCGTAGGCCATGGGGTAGCCGATCAGCAGGCAGCCCAGGGTGGAGAAGAATGCCACCTGCAGCGAGTTCAGATAGGCCGATACATAGAGGGAGTCGTCCAGCAACAGCAGGAAGTTGCCCAGGTTGAGCGAGATCTCCATCACCTCGTCGGTGAAGCTGAACAGCGCCTCGTATGGCGGAATGGCGATCGCCATGCTCGACAGGCTGATCTTGAGCACGATCAGGAAGGGCAGGGCGAAAAACAGCAGCAGCCACAAATAGGGGACACCGATGGTCCAGAGGCGACCGTTGGGCAGTGTCAGGGATGGTGTCAGGGTCGGTTTCAGGGCGAGAGTTTTCATGATCGCAATACCACCCCGCTGGTGGCCTCCCAACTGATATAAACACTCTCGTTCCACTGCGGGTAATCGGCGCGCCGCTCCTTGTTCGCCAATACCGACTGCACGATCTGGCCGCTCGGCAGTTCGACGTAGAACACCGAGAAGCCGCCGAGATAGGCGATATCATGCACCCGGCCCTGGGCCCAGTTGTACTCGGCGTCCGGCTTGTCCCGGGTGATCAGCGTCTTCTCCGGGCGCACCGCCAGCCAGACATGCTTGTTCTGCACGTTGGTGGAGACGCCGTGGCTGACGTAGAGTTGCTGCGGTATGGCGGGTGATTCGATGATGGCATGGTCGTGCTCGTCGGCGACGATATCGCCCTCGAACAGGTTCACCGAGCCGATGAACTCGGCGATCATGCGGCTGTTGGGGCTCTCGTAGATATCGGTCGGCGTGCCGATCTGGGCGATCCAGCCCTCGTCCATGATCGCGATGCGACCGGCCATGGTCATCGCCTCCTCCTGGTCGTGGGTCACCATGACGCAGGTAACACCCACGCGCTCGAGGATCTCGACCACCTCCAGCTGCATACGGGTGCGCAGCTTCTTGTCCAGCGCGCCCATCGGCTCGTCGAGCAGCAGCAGCTTGGGTCGCTTGGCCAGCGAGCGGGCCAGGGCCACGCGCTGGCGCTGACCGCCGGAGAGCTGGTGCGGCTTGCGCTTGGCGTACTTCTCCATGTGTACTATCGACAGCATCTCGTTGACGCGCGCCTCCACCTCGGCCTTGGGCAGTTTGTCCCGTTTCAGACCGAAGGCGATGTTCTGCGCCACGGTCATGTGCGGGAACAGGGCGTAGGACTGGAACATCATGTTGATCGGACGCTCGTAGGGCGGCAGGTCGGTAATATCCTGGCCGTCGAGGAAGATGCGTCCCTGGGAGGGTTTTTCGAATCCGGCGAGCATGCGCAGCAGGGTCGATTTACCCGAGCCGGAGCCGCCGAGCAGGGCGAAGATCTCGCCGCGGTTGATGCTGAGCGAGACGTTGTCGACCGCGCGCACGTCGTCAAACAGTTTACTGACGCTGTCGATGCGCAGGATCTCGTCCTGTGTCGCCGCGTTTATCTTTTCGTTGATAGCCAAGGAAGCTGTCATGCTGTCTCTCCTAAACCGATTACTGGCCTGACTTGATGCGGGTCCAACTGCGGGTCATGGCACGGATCACCTTCGGACTCAGGTCGGCGAAGGTATACAGCTTTTCGCTGGTCTCCTGGCTTGGGTAGATCCCCGGATTGTTGCGGATCTCCTCATCGACATACTGGGTTGCGGCCGCGTTGCCGTTCGGGTAGGCGACATAATCGGACACCGCGGCGATCACTTTCGGTTCGAGCAGGTAGTTCAGGAAGGCATAGGCTTCATCCATGTTCTTGGCATCGGCCGGCACGGCGAGCATGTCGAAGAAGGTGCCGGCGCCCTCCTGCGGAATACTGTAGGCCACATTGACACCGTTGTCCGCCTCGACGGCGCGATCCCTGGCTTGCAGGATATCGCCGGACCAGCCTACCGCCAGGCAGAGATCGCCGTTGGCCAGGTCGGTGATGTACTTGGAGGAGTGGAAGTAGCGCACGTAGGGACGGATCGCCAGCAGTGTCTTTTCCGCCTTGGCGATGGCGTCGGGGCTGGTCGGGTTGGGGTCTTCACCCAGGTAGTTCAGCGTGGCGGGGAAGATCTCGCTCGGTGCGTCGAGCAGGGAAACGCCGCAATCCTTCAGCTTGGCGATGTTTTCCGGCTTGAAGATCACGTCCCAGGAGCTGATCTCGTCGACGCCGAGCGCCTCCTTGATCTTGTCCACGTTGTAGCCGATGCCGGTGGTGCCCCAGAGGTAGGGGAAGGAGTGCCGGTTGCCCGGATCGGCCTTGTCCAGCGTCTTCATCAGCGAGGTGTCGAGGTTGCTCCAGTTCGGCAGCTTGCTGCGGTCCAGTTCCATGAAGATACCGGCGCGGATCTGCTTGGCCAGGAAGCTGTTGGAGGGGACGACGATATCGTAACCGGAGTGACCGGAGAGCAGTTTTGCTTCCAGCACCTCGTTGCTGTCGAACACGTCATAGATCACCTTGATACCGGTGGCGGCTTCGAAGTCGGCCAGGGTGTCTTCGGCGATATAGTCCGACCAGTTATAGACGTGAAGTACTTTCTGTTCGGCCAGGGCAGTGGTGCAGGAGGCGCTCAGCGTTACCGCCATCAGGGTGTTGCGGATAGTGGATTTCATGTTCACTCCTCAAGGGTACAGGTCTAATGGTTTTCAGTTGTGAGGCTGCTCCGGCAGGACGGAGTGTCGTGCCGGAGGTTGTACTGGCCGCCGGTTGGTGGCGGTTGAGGGGAACTGGCTAATCGACTCATGTCTGCATCCTTCTTTTTACTGTTATGGTCGGATCGCTGAGTGTGTAGTTATTGATCTGTTGTCTGCTGAAGACTCACACCGACAGCAGCAGGAACTCGCGCTCCCAGGAACTGATCACGCGCTTGAAATTTTCCATCTCGGCACGTCGTGTTGCCACGTAGCCGTCGATGAACAGATCGCCCAGATAGCGGCGGATCACCGGGCACTGCTCCATCTGTTCGGTGGCGGCCTCCAGCGTCAGCGGCAGGCGCAGGTTGCGCCGCTCGTAGGCGCGACCCTCGACCGGGGCGCTGGGGGAGAGGCCCTCGACCATGCCGATATAGCCGCCGAGCAGGCTCGCGGCGATCGCCAGATAGGCGTTGGCGTCAGCCCCCGGCAGGCGGTTCTCGACCCGGCGGTTTTGCGCCGAGGAAACCGGTACGCGCAGGCCGCAGGTGCGGTTCTCCTCGCCCCACTCCACGTTGACCGGTGCCGAGGTGTCCGGCAGGAAGCGGCGGAAGGAGTTGACGTTGGGCGCGAGCATCGGGATCAGACTGGGGATATAGGTCTGCAGTCCGGCGATATGGTTCAGGAACAGCTCGCTCTTATCGCCATCCGCCGTGCTGAAGATGTTTTCGCCGGTATCGCTGTCGAGCACGCTCTGATGAATATGCATTGCGCTGCCGGGTTCGTTGGTCACCGGCTTGGCCATGAAGGTGGCGACCACATTGTGCTTCAGCGCCGCCTCGCGCAGGGTGCGCTTGAATACGAACACCTGGTCGGCCACGTCGAGCGGGTCGCCGTGGAGAAAGTTGATCTCCATCTGTGCCGTGCCCTCTTCATGGATCAGGGTGTCGATCTCCAGCCCCTGCAGCTCGCACCAGTCGTACATGTCCTCGAACAGCGGGTCATACTCGTTGGCCGCCTCGATCGAGAAGGACTGGCGGCCGGTTTCCGGTCGGCCGGAGCGTCCGGTCGGTGGTTTCAGCGGCAGGTCGTGGTCGGCACAGCGTTCGGTCAGGTAGAACTCCATCTCCGGTGCGACCACCGGTCGCCAGCCCTTGTCGGCATAGAGGTCGAGAACCTTCTTCAATACGTTGCGTGGCGAGAGAGGTACGGGGTTGCCGTGGCGGTCATAGGTATCGTGGATGACCAGGGCGGTCTTTTCGATGGTCCAGGGGAGCTGATAGGCGGCGTTCGGGTCGGGCTTGCAGATGAAGTCGATATCGGCCGGGTCGAGCAGGGCGTAATAGATCTCGTCCTCGACGTAATCACCGGTGACGGTCTGCAGCAACACGCTTTCCGGTAATCGCATCCCTTTTTCGGCAATGAACTTGTTCACCGGGGATATCTTGCCGCGGGCGATGCCGGTCAGGTCACTGACCACGCACTCCACCTCGGTAATCTTCTGTTCTTTCAGCCAGCGTTCCAGGTCCGCTTCCATGTTGAATACTCGGTTTGATTTTGTTTTCGGACACCCCCGATACTCTGCGGCGAAGGTGTTGCCGTCGTGCGATGGGTGTTCGATCTGCCGCACGACAGAGCGTGGGCAGATGATCGCGTTCCTGGGCCGAGACCAACAATACCCCCCGGGTGGTATTTTCCGGAAAATACTTTCAAATCAGAATGGTATGGCATCAATGTTGTGCACCTAAACGGAATGCGTGAGTGAAAACGGTGCGTAATTTATTGATGTGGTTCAGGATTTTGGGTTCGCAAAAAGACCCGATAACAATACCAATTGCTTGAAATACCTTACCTAAAACGGGTGCTCAGAATGAGTTACGTAAGCTCGGAAGATGTCGATGTTCCCAGTCTGGATGAAGCTGAAGCTTTCCTGAAAGAACATTCGGACCTGCAGTTCGTGGATCTCCTGATCGCCGATATGAACGGCATCGTCAGGGGGAAAAGGGTGGATCGCTCGGCGCTGGCCAAGGCCTACGGCAAAGGCATAGCACTGCCGGCCTCGCTGTACGGTCTCAATATCCAGGGCACCACGGTCGAGGAGACCGGGCTGGGACTGGAGATAGGGGATGCGGATCGTATCTGTTTCCCGATACCGGGCACTTTGGCGATGGAGCCCTGGCAGAAGCGTCCCATCGCACAGTGTCTGATGTCGATGTACGAAGACCGGGACACCCCCTTCTTTGCAGACCCCAGAATGATCCTGAAAAGCGTTGTGCGACGTTTCGGCGAGCTGGGTTTGACGCCGGTGACCGCCTTCGAACTTGAGTTCTACCTGATCGACCAGGAGAACCTCTCCGGTCGTCCGCAACCGCCGCGCTCGCCGATCTCGGGCAAGAGACCGGAGGGCGTGCAGGTCTACTCCATCGACGAGCTGGACGAGTACACCGATCTGCTGATGGATATCATCTCCACCGCCCGCTCCCAGGGGCTGCCGGCCGATACCATCGTCGCCGAGTCGGCACCGGGTCAGTTCGAGATCAACCTGATGCATGTGGACGATCCGGTCCGCTCCTGCGACAACGCCACGCTGCTGCGCCGGGTGATCAAGAATGTGGCCTACGACCACGAACTGGACACCACCTTCATGGCCAAGCCCTATGCCGATCAGGCCGGGAACGGCATGCACCTGCATATCAGTCTGGTGGATCGCGAGGGGCGCAACATCTTTGCCGTCGATGATGACGAACAGGCCAACGATATGCTGCGCTGGGCGCTGGGCGGGTTGCTGGAGACGCTGGATCAGTACTTCGCCATCCTCTGTCCCAATATCAACTCCTACCGTCGTTTCAGCAAGGAGTTCTTCGTGCCGATGGCGCCCACCTGGGGGGTCGAGAACCGCACCACGGCGCTGCGGATTCCCGGCGGCGATCCGGCGGCGACCCGTATCGAACACCGCGTCGCCGGCACCGACGCCAACCCCTACCTGATGATGGCCGCGATGCTGTCGGCGATGCACTACGGCATCTCCAACAAGATCGAGCCACCGCCCAGTGTCGTCGGCAACGCCTACGAGCAGTATCCGGCCACCCTGCCCAACAACCTGCGTGACGCGTTGCGCTCGCTGGCGGGCTCGACGGTGATGAACGAGTACCTCGGCAGCGATTTCCTCGATGTGTTTATCGCCTGCAAGGAGAGCGAACTGGCCGAATTCGAACGTACCATCTCCGATCTGGAGTACTCCTGGTACCTGCATACTGTCTGACAGAGGAGATAACAATGTCCCGTGTAGTGTGTGTTGCCGCCACACAGATGGCCTGTAGTGAAGTTCGCGACGACAATATAGAACGCGCGGAAGCGCTGGTGCGCCAGGCCCATGCCCAGGGCGCACAGATCATTTTGCTGCAGGAGCTGTTCGAAACGCCCTATTTCTGCAAGAAGCAGAAGGCGGAGCATCTGGCGCTGGCGACGCTGCTGGAGGAGAACCCGGCGGTACAGCACTTCACCCGCATAGCCGCCGAGCTGCAGGTGGTGCTGCCGATCTGCTTCTACGAGCGCAAGGGGCAGACACGATTCAACTCGGTGGTGGTGATCGATGCCGACGGCAGCGTGTTGCCCAATCCTTATCGCAAGAGCCATATCCCCGACGGTCCGGGCTATAGTGAAAAGTTCTACTTCACGCCGGGCGATAGCGGGTTCCAGGTCTGGAACACCCGCTATGCCCGCATCGGTGTGGGTATCTGCTGGGATCAGTGGTTCCCGGAAACGGCGCGCTGTCTGGCGCTGAAGGGGGCGGAGCTGATCTTCTATCCCACTGCCATCGGCAGCGAGCCGCAGGATGCAACGCTGGATTCGAGCCGCCACTGGCAGCGTACCCAGCAGGGGCATGCCGCGGCCAACCTGACGCCGGTGATCGCTTCCAACCGGGTCGGCAGCGAGCAGGAGGATGAGGTCGGTATCACCTTCTACGGTTCATCGTTTATCGCCGACCAGCATGGCGAACTGGTGCAGGAGGCACCGCGTGAAGGCTCGGCGGTGCTGGTGCACAGTTTCGATCTGGATCAGCTGGCGGCCGTGCGCAGGGGCTGGGGCGTGTTCCGCGATCGTCGTCCCGAGCTGTACGGCGCCATCGGCAGCCTGGATGGCTGTACCAGCGGACTGACCGGCTATAGTGCCAAATAGAGAGGCAACAACATGAACATACTCGAAGGCACACCGGCCGCCGACGGCTTCCATATGCCGGCGGAGTGGGCGCCGCAGAAGCAGACCTGGATGCTCTGGCCGGAGCGGCCCGACAACTGGCGCCTGGGCGGCAAGCCGGCGCAGGCGGCATTCACCGCCGTGGCGCGGGCGATCGCCGAGTTCGAGCCGGTCAGTGTCGGCGTCGGCGCCGCCCAGTACGGGAACGCCTGCCGACAACTGGCGCATCCGCGTATCAGAGTGGTGGAGATCGCGAGCAACGATGCCTGGATGCGCGATACCGGCCCGACCTTTGTCACCGACGGCGCCGAAGTGCGCGCCGTGGACTGGGCGTTCAACGCCTGGGGCGGTCTGCAGGGCGGTCTCTATTTCCCCTGGGATCTCGACGATCAGGTAGCGGCCAAGGTGGCCGGTATCGAGGGCTGTGCCCGTTACCGTACCGAGGGGTTCATCCTCGAGGGCGGTTCGATCCATGTGGACGGCGAGGGCACGCTGCTGACCACCGAGGAGTGCCTGCTCAACGCCAACCGCAATCCGCGGATGAGTCGCGAGCAGATCGAGCGGATGCTGCAGCAGTATCTGGGCGTCAGCAGGATCATCTGGTTGCCGCAGGGGCTGTTCAGCGACGAGACCGACGGCCATGTGGATAACGTCTGCTGCTTCGTGCGGCCGGGGGAGGTGGTGCTGGCCTGGACCGATGACAAGACCGATCCGAACCATGAGCGCTGTCGTGCCGCTCTGGATAGGTTGACCAACGCCAGGGACGCGGCGGGGCGCACGCTGAAGGTGCATCGTATGCCGATCCCCGGACCGCTCTATGCAACCGCCGAGGAGTGTGCCGGTGTCGATCATCACGGCAGCAGTCAGCCGCGCGATCCGTCGATCCGGCTGGCCGGTTCCTATATCAACTATCTGCTGGTCAACGGCGGCGTGATCATGCCGTGTTTCGGCGATCCGGCCGATGCGGAGGCGCAGGAACTGATGCAGCGACTCTATCCCGAACGTCGCGTGGTAACCGTGCCGGGGCGGGAGATTCTGCTCGGCGGCGGCAATATCCACTGCATTACCCAGCAGCAGCCGCTGCCCTGAATTGGATAGAATGGATCTGCATAGCTGACCTTTGGAGCATTTATGAACACCCCCGTGCATACGGACCGCCACCCTCAATCCTTCTACACCGCGACCGCGCGCGAGATGGCCGAATATCCGCGCCTGGAGGGCGCCATCGAGGTCGATGTCTGTGTCGTCGGCGGCGGTTTCAGCGGCGTCAACACCGCGCTGGAGCTGGCCGAACGCGGTTTCGGCGTCGCCCTGCTGGAGGCGCGCCGGATCGGCTGGGGGGCCTCGGGGCGCAACGGCGGCGAGCTGATCCGCGGTATCGGCCACGGCATCGATCGGTTCGCCGGCGAGATCGGCCGGGAGGGGGTAGACGCGATCGCCCGGATGGGGATCGAGGCGGTGGAGATCGTGCGCGACCGTATCGCACGCCATGAGATCGACTGCGACCTGCGGATGGGCTATTGCGACCTGGCGCTGAAGCCGCGTCACCTGCACGAGCTGGAGGAGGATCAGGCGTTCCTGCACGGCCTCGGCTACCGGCATGAGACGCGGATTCTGCAGCGCGAGCAGCTGCACGAGGTGATCGGTTCGGATCGCTACCTGGGCGGCATGGTCGACATGGGCAGCGGCCACCTGCATCCGTTGAATCTGGTGCTGGGCGAGGCGCGGGCAGCCCGCGAGGCCGGTGTGCAGATCTTCGAGCACACCCCGGCGGAGCGGATCGTCAAGGGCGACAGGCCGAAGGTGGTGACGCCGGCGGGCGAGGTGAGCTGCCGCTATCTGGTGCTGTGCGGCAACGCCTATATCGGCCACAAGCTGGAGCCGCATATCGGCGGCAAGGTGCTGCCCGCCGGCAGTTACCTGATCGCCACCGAACCGCTGAGCGAGGCGCAGTGTCGCGACATTATCCCGCGCAACATGGCGTTCGCCGACCTCAGCGTGGCGCTGGACTACTTCCATCTGTCGGCCGACCGGCGACTGCTGTTCGGCGGCCTGTGCAACTACTCGGGCCGCGATCCGCGCGATATCACCGCCGCGCTGCGGCCCAATCTGGAGCGGGTGTTTCCGCAACTCAGGGGTGTCCGGGTCGATTACGAGTGGGGCGGCATGATCGGCATCGGTGCCAACCGCCTGCCGCAGATCGGCCGTCTGCCCGATGCGCCGAACATCCTCTATGCCCAGGCCTATGCCGGCCACGGCGTCAACGCCACCCATATGGCGGCGCGGGTGATCGCCGAACTGCTCTGCGGACAGGCGGAGCGGTTCGATATCTTCGACCGGGTCAGGCATATGACCTTCCCGGGGGGAGCGGCGCTACGCTCGCCGCTGCTGGCACTGGGAATGATCTATTACCGGATCAAGGATCTGCTCTAATCGGTCGTGAACAGAATGAACAAAAAGGGTTTTAAGTATTAAAAGCTTCTTAAGTGCGTTAGCTGTCTAAAGCCGGAACGGCGCACTATCTTTTCAGCGTGATCGGATACCCACAGAGGTATCGGATGGCCCGGTTCCCGCCGCTCCTGCGCATCCATGCGCCCGCGGCATACCGTACGTCCTGTACATAATCGGGCCGACAACACTACAACAATAAAGTTGGAGAATACGCTGATGCAACGTTCCGTTCGCAAGCTGCTGCTTGCTACCTCCCTTGTTTTCGCAACCTCTCAGTCCTTCGCATTCGAACCGGCCCGTTCTGCCGAGTGTATCGCACCGGCGAACCCGGGCGGCGGCTGGGACTTCACCTGCCGCAGCGTCGGCAAGATCCTGTCCGATCTGAAGTACATCGAAGGTAACGTACAGACCGTCAACATGCCGGGCGCCGGTGGTGGTGTCGCGTTCGCGCACACCGTTTCCAAGCGCGAGGGCGACACCGCGCTGCTGGTTGCGGCCAGTACCGCCACCACCACCCGTCTGGCGCAGGGCCAGTTCGTCGGCATGAATGCCGATCAGGTGCGGTGGGTCGGTGCGCTCGGTGCCGACTACGGTGTTATCGCCGTGTCCAAGGATTCTCCGTACAAGAACCTGAACGAACTGATGGATGCGCTGAAGCAGGATCCCACTTCGGTCAAGTTCGGCGGCGGTAGCGCGGCCGGTGGCTGGGACCACCTCAAGGTGCTGATCGCGGCCAAGGCCGCCGGTGTCGGCAACCTGCCGAAGATCAAGTACCTGGCCTACAGCGGCGGTGGCGAGGCGATCACCCAGGTGGTCGGTAACCATATCGAGGGCTTTACCGGTGACGTATCCGAAGTGCTCGGTTTCGTCGAGTCCGGTGACCTGCGCGTGCTGGCGGTGCTGTCCGAAGAGCGTCTGCCGGGTCAGTACGGCGGTATGAGGACCGCCAAGGAGCAGGGTATCGATGCGATCGCGCCGAACTGGCGTGGTTTCTACCTGCCGGCCGGTGTTCCGGATGATGCCTTCGACTGGTGGACCAAGACCATCGACGGTGTCTACGAGAGCGACAACTGGCAGCAGGTGATGCAGCAGAACGGCCTGATGCCGTTCCACAAGTCCGGTCCGGAGTTCACAGCCTTCGTCCAGCAGCAGGTGAAGGATATCCGTGATCTGTCTACCGAGATCGGCTTGATCAAATGATCGGCGATCGCATCCTGGGAATCCTGATGCTCCTCCTGGCCGTCGCGTACGGCTGGGAGGCCAGCCAGTTTCCCGAGCCTTTCGGCGGTGTCGAGGCTGTCGGACCGGAAACCTTCCCGCTGCTGCTGGCGGTGATTCTCGGCTTCTCCAGCATCTACCTCATCGTCAAGCCCGATCCCGACCAGGAGTGGCCGGGCACAAAAACACTGCTCGATCTGGCCTTCGTGTTGGTGCTGCTGCTGATCTTTGCCGCACTGCTGGCGCCGCTCGGGTTCGTGATCTCCACCACGCTGATGGTGACGGTGCTGTGCTGGCGCATGGGTGCAAAACCTATCCCGGCGGGGCTGACCGGCCTGGGCAGTGCGGTGTCGATCTATCTGCTGTTCAACTTCCTGCTTGAGCTGCATCTGCCGGCCGGCATTCTCAAGCTGACCTGATGGAGCTGAACTGATGGAAACGTTGAATTTTCTGTTGCATGGCTTCTCCGTCGCGCTGATGCCGGAGCACCTGCTGTTCGCCGCCATCGGTGCGCTGCTCGGCACGCTGATCGGTGCCCTGCCGGGGCTCGGTCCGGCCAATGGCGTGGCGATCCTGATTCCGCTGGCGTTCAGTCTCGGCCTCTCGCCGGCGGCGTCGATGATCCTGCTCACCTCGGTCTACGCCGGTGCCATGTACGGTGGCCGTATCTCCAGTATCCTGCTCAACATCCCCGGTGACGAGCCGGCGATGATGACGACGCTGGACGGTTATCCGATGGCGATGAAGGGCAAGGCGGCCGAGGCGTTGGCGATCTCCGCTATCGCGTCCTTTATCGGCAGCCTGCTGGCCACCATCGGCCTGATCATCCTGGCGCCGATCCTGGCACGCTTCGCGCTGCACTTCGGACCGGCCGAGTACTTCGCGCTGTTCGCGCTGGCGTTCGCGACGCTGGGCGGGGTGACCGGCAAGAACCAGGTCAAGACCGTGGTCGCCGCCGCGCTGGGTCTGATGATCTCCACCGTCGGGGTGGATATCAGCACCGGCAACCAGCGTTATACCTACAACATCCTCGAGCTGTACGAGGGGGTGGATTTCATCATCGCCATCGTCGGCCTGTTTGCCATCAGCGAACTGATGTTCTTCATCGAGCGCCATATCAGCGAGGGGGCGGGCAGTGCGACGCTGAACAAGCTGAACCTGAAGATGAGCGATATCCTGCATATTCTGCCCACCAGCCTGCGCGGTTCGGTGCTGGGCTTCATCTCCGGCGTGCTGCCGGGGGCCGGCGCCTCGCTGGGCAGCTTCATCAGCTATTCGCTGGAGAAGAAGATCATCGGCTCCAAGGGCTACTTCGGTGAGGGCGACCCACGCGGCATCGCCGCGCCCGAGGCCGGCAACAATGCCGCGGCCAACGGTGCCCTGGTGCCGATGCTGACCCTGGGCGTACCGGGCAGCGGTACCACCGCGGTGCTGCTGGCGATGCTGATCTCGCTGAACGTGCAACCGGGTCCGATGCTGTTCACGCAGAACGCGGAACTGGTCTGGGGCGTGATCGCGGCGCTGCTGGTCGGAAACGTTATGCTGTTGGTCCTGAACATCCCGATGGTCGGCCTGTTCGTCAAGCTGCTCAGCATTCCGCCCAAGTACCTGATGCCGGTGGTGACGCTGATTGCCGCGGTGGGGATCTACTCGATCAGCAACAGCGCACTGGATCTCTACTTCATGGTCGGCTTCGGTCTGCTCGGCTACCTGCTGCGCAAGCTGGAGGTGCCGCTGGTGCCGGTGATCCTCGGCATGCTGCTGGGGCCTGAGATGGAGCGCAGTCTGCGGCATGCGCTGACGATCTCCGACGGCGACTGGTCGATCCTGTTCTCCAGCGGCCTGAGCGTCGGTATCTGGGCAGTGGCGATCGCCGGGCTGGCGCTGCCCTATATCCTCGGCCCGATCCTGCGTCGCCGGATGGAGAACGCACGGGCGCGGATGGAGATCGCGGAAGAGGCTGACTGACAACCGTTTAGCCTTGTCTGCACCGGTCGGGCGGCCCAGGTTCCGCCGCCCGACTTGCTTTTGAGCCACCTGCCGGGTCACGGTCAGGTGGTTTTTTTTGTTTATTCCGGCCTCGCCCATGCCGGCCTCTTCCCTGTGCATGAGGAGGTCGGAAACGCATCGGTCTACTACAGTTTCGAGGAGGGCAACACCGGAAAACGGCTTTATCGATCTGGACGACGGAGGCAATGACAATGTTAACCTTTGCTCAACCTCTCAAAAAACTGCTGATCGCGACGCTCGGTGCCGCCGCTCTCGCTTTGGCTCAAAGTGCTTCCGCGGATTGGATACTGACCTTTGCCCATGCCCACCCGGTGGCGGATTCGCAGCATCTGGCGGCGGAACGCTTTGCCGAACAGGTATCCCGGCGTACCGAGGGTGAGGTCAGCGTGCGAATATTTCCGAATGGCCAACTCGGCAACGATCCGGGCATGATCGCCGGCGTGCGTGGCGGCACCATCGATATCGAGCTGTCCGGTAACCCCTATTTCAGCGGGTTGATCGGCGAGTTCAATGTGCTGGACCTCCCTTTTCTGTTCGAGAACCAGGATGAAGCCCACCGGGTGCTGGACGGCAGGGTGGGCCAGGCTCTGCTGGATCGTATGACGGCAAAGGGGATCAAGGGGTTGGCGTTCTGGGAGATCGGGTTTCGCAACCTGACCAATTCTCGCCGCCCGGTGGAAAATGCCTCCGATATCAAGGGGTTGAAACTGCGTACCACGCCTAACCCGGCACATATCCTGGCCTTTAAGGCGTTGGGCGCCAACCCGGTTCCGCTGCCGTTTGCGGAGCTGTTCACCGCCTTGGAAACGCGCACCGTCGATGGTCAGGAAAATCCGGTTACCCTGATCCGTTCGGCCAACCTCTATTCGGTGCAGGAGTATCTGTCCCTGACGGCCCATGCCTATACGGCGGCGCCGCTGATCATGAACAGGGCGAAGTTCGACGGTCTGCCGGCCGAGTATCGGCGGGTGATCGTCGAGGAGGCGCTGGCCGCTGCCCGCTATCAGCGTCGGTTGAACAGCGAGCGCGTGGACAGGGATCTGGCCTTTCTGAAAGCGCAGGGGATGAAGGTTGTCGACCGGCCGGATCGCGAGTCGATGCGTGCAGTGGTCGAGCAACCGGTACGTGAGGCGTTCGTCGCCAAGTACGGTCCGGAACTGCTCGATGCGGTGGAGCAGGCGAAGTAGGCCTGCCCGTCTTACCGGTCCTGAGCTGTCGATGCACCTTATCGATCGGTTGGCCCTACGCACCGAACAGCTGCTGAACGCGTTGATGGTGCTGGCGCTGGTGGCGATGATCCTGCTGGTCTTCGTCAACGTGGTGCTGCGTTATGGCTTCGGGAGTGGCATTTCGGTCAGTGTCGAGCTGTCCCGTTTCCTGTTCGTGTGGGTGACCTTTCTCGGGGCTGTCGAGGCGTTGCTGAACCACCGTCATCTCAGTGTCACCTTGGGGGTCGAGCGGTTGCCGCTGCCGGTACAAAGGGGGCTACTCCGGCTGGTCACTCTGACGATGCTGGGCTGCTCGCTGATGTTGGTGGTGGGAGCGTATAAGCAGACCCTACTGAACTGGGACAACCTGTCACCGATCAGCGAAATTCCGTTCGGGGTGTTCTATCTGGCGGGTCTGGTCGCCGGTGTACTGATGTCGATCGTGCTGACCTATCGACTCTTTGTGCCGGCCGGCCCTCGCGTTGAACCGCCGGCGCCGGAATAAAAAGGTGGCGTAAACATGGCGATAGCACTGTTTATTGGTTCATTGCTGGGGGCGATCGGGCTCGGTATGCCCATCTCCTTTGCGCTGCTGTCCAGTGCCGTAGTGCTGATGCTGTACCTGGATATATTCGACTCCCAGATTCTGGCGCAGAATCTGGTGAATGGGGCGGACAGCTACACCCTGTTGGCAATTCCTTTCTTTCTCGTTGCCGGGGAGGTGATGTCGCAGGGCGGATTGTCCAGGCGCATTGTCGCGCTGGTGATGAGCCTGGTCGGACACCGCAGGGGTGGGCTCGGGTTCGTCGCGATCTTCGCCGCCATCATCCTGGCCAGTCTGTCCGGTTCGGCGGTGGCGGATACGGCTGCACTGGCCGGCATGTTGCTGCCGATGATGCGTCAGGCCGGTTATCCGCCGGCGCGCTCATCGGGGCTGTTGGCGGCCGGCGGTATTATTGCGCCGATCATTCCACCCTCTATCCCGCTGATCATCATCGGTGTGGCCGGCGGTATCTCGATCGGCAGGCTGTTCCTGGCCGGGATAGTGCCGGGGCTGATCATGGGGGCCGTATTGGCGGTGATCTGGCTGCTGATAACCCGTCGGGAGCGGTGGGAGGTCGCCGAAAAGGCCGGAGGTCTCGAGCGGCTCAAGGCGCTGCGGGAAAGTGTCTGGGCACTGCTGTTGCCGGTCATCATTATCGGCGGCATCAGGGGCGGGGTTTTCACCCCCACCGAGGCGGGTGTCGTCGCCGCTGTCTACGCTATTTTCGTTGCAACGGTTGTCTATCGCGAACTGACGATCATGCAACTGTACAGTGCGTTGGGGGTGGCCGCCCGCAACACGGCGGTGGTGATGTTCCTTGTGGCAGCGGCAACGGTGGTGTCCTGGTTGATCAGCATAGCGCAGTTGCCGTTGATGGTAGCCGATCTGTTGGCGCCGCTGGTCGACAGTCCGCGCCTGCTTATGCTGGCGATCATGGGCGTGGTGCTGGTGGTCGGGATGGTGATGGACCTGACGCCGACGATTCTGGTACTGACGCCGATCCTGATGCCCATCGTCAGAATGGCGGGTATCGATCCGGTCTACTTCGGCATCATGTTCGTGCTGAACTGCTCTATCGGGCTGATCACGCCACCGGTCGGCAACGTGCTGAACGTGATCGCCGGGGTCGGCAATATCAAGTTCGAAAGGGCGGTCACCGGTGTGTTCCCGTTCCTCTTGGCCTATGTCGGGATCCTGCTGTTGTTCGTGATCGTCCCTCAAATCATTATCGCGCCGGTGCGATGGCTGGCCGGTTAAGTAGCGCACGCCATACCGATAGTGTTCAGTCTCGGGAATGAAGCCTATGAGTCAGTTGCAATGGTTGATAGACGCCCACCACCACCTCTGGTCGCTGGATGGGCAGATCCACTACCCTTGGCTTGAGGAGCAACCGGTACCGGATTTCTTCCTCGGCGACTATCGTGCGATCCGGCGTCCCTTCATGCCGAGCGATCTGCGCAGCCTGGTGCCGCGAGGGTACCGCCTGCTCGGTTCGGTGCATTGCGAGGCCGAAGCCGAGCGGCGGCAGGCCTGCGACGAGACCCGCTGGGTCTCAGGGCTCTCGGCCTCACTGGGGCTGCCGTCGGCCCATGTCGGTTGGGCGGCATTCGGCAACGCTGAGTGCGCGGCCCAGCTCGACGACCAGATGCGCTCGCCGTTGTTCCGTGGGGTGCGGGCCAAGCCGGTGACGGCCGTTGCGCCCGACCGGATCGACGAAGTGCGCAATAGTCCCGGCAGCCTGCAGGATGAGCGCTGGTGCTCGGGGCTGGCGCTGCTGGCCGAACGGGGGCTGAGCTGGGACCTGCGGGTACCGGCCTGGCACTTGGCCGAAGCGGCCGAGCGGCTGCAGTCGAACCCAAGCCTGCGCGTCATCCTCAACCACTCCGGCCTGCCCTGGGACCGAACGGCATCGGGGTTGTCCGAGTGGCGCCGGGGGCTGGCCGCGCTGGCGGCAAACGACCGGGTATGCGTCAAGCTGTCGGAACTCGGCACGCCGGGACGGGCCTGGCATGCCGACGACAACCTGGCGCTGCTGTGCGAACTGATCCGGATCTTCGGTCCCGAACGCTGCCTGTTTGCAAGCAACGCGCCGGTGTCGGGGCTGCAGGTCGGCTACGGCGACTGGCTGGCCCTGGTCGAACAGGCGATCCGGCACACCGCACCCGAGGCACGGGATGCCATTCTCTGGCGCAACGCCCTGCATTGGTACCGGCTCGATCCACAGATCCTGGCCGCTGCCGCCGGCGTGACGGTGGACGCGCTGCTCGAACGGAGTCCGCCCCGATGATGCAGCGCCTGTTCCTGCCGGCGGGTCTGGCCCTGGCCTTCCTGCTGGCCTGGCTGGAACCGGCCTGGGGGCAGTGGCTCAAGCAGGCCGGGCTTATTCCCTGGCTGGTCGTCACCATCTTTCTGGTCAACGGCTACCGGATCCGGTTCGCGCAGTTGCCGCGGGAGGCCGGTTTTTTCAAGGCCTTGGCGGTGACCGGGGCGATCAGCCTGCTGCTGGGGCCCTGGCTCGGACTGTACGGCGCCGAACTGCTGGCGCTGCCCGCCGGGGCGCTGACCGGACTGGTGGTGATGGCGACGGTTCCGCCCACGCTGTCGAGCTGCATCGTGTTGACGCAGCTGGTCGGCGGCTATGCGATCTGGGCGCTGATGCTGTCGCTGCTGCTGAACCTGGTCGGTGTGTTCAGCATGCCGTTCGTCCTGGCCCTGGTGCTGCCGGGCAGTGGCGACATCGGCATCGATCCGCTGCCGTTGTTGCGTCAGCTCAGCCTGATGGTGCTGCTGCCGTTTCTGCTCGGTATCGCGCTGCAATCACGGCTGCGGATCCCGCCGGAGCTGCCGCTGCTGGAGTATCTGCCCTCCGGCTGCATCGTGCTCGGCGTCTGGCTGGCGATGTCCGATTCGGCGGCGGTGTTCCACGATCTCGAACTCCCGCTGCTGCTGAGGATCGCGCTGGCCGCGCTGCTGGTGCATCTGGTGTTGATGGCGCTCAACTGGTGGGCCGGGCGTTTGCTCGGCATCGACTGGCGGGGCAGGGTGGCGATGGCGCTGGCCGGGTCGCAGAAGACGCTGCCGGTGGCGATCAGCCTGCTGGCGGCGCTCAAAGGCCCGGTGGGCGAGGCGTTGCTGGTCTGCGTCATCTTCCACTTCCTGACGCTGTTCGCCGATACGTTGATCGCGCCGCGTCTGCCGGGCAGGCCCTCCTCCGACGCTCGGCCCTGAGCCTACTCTGTTGTATTGTTTTGGGCTGCATCGTTTTCGGCGGTATGGTTCTCGGCGGTGCCGCTGCTGTGTTGCAGGAAGCGGCTCATATCGCGCGACAGATTCATGAAGAAGATCGAAAACTGGGGCTGGTCCCAGTCGTAGAGTTCGGCAAAGGTACTGCTGGATATCCTTAACGCGCTGGTCGGGCAACTGGCTTCGCCGCTGAACCGCCGTGGCCGCAACCCGATCATGGCCGGAAAGCCGACGCTTTCGCCGGTCTCCATGGTCAGAATGTCGCGGCGTCCGCTTTTCTTATCATCGAAAACGGTGATATGCCCCTCCAGGATGATGAAGAAACACTCGGCCTGTTCCCCTTTGCGGTAGAGAAGTTCGCCCTTTTCCAGGCGCAGCAGTTCGCCCTCCTCCAGCAGTCGTTCGATAAAGCGATCCGACAGCGCACCGAAGGCCGACATCTGACGTAGCGCGTCCAGCGAAGGATGGTCCTGTTGAAGAGCGGATTTGAATACTTGCATACTGTCGGCTTCGTATGGCCCACCCGGCGGAGCTGCCCTCGCCGATGCGTTCTTGTTGTCGTCAGTATAAGTCAGGGCGACCGAACCCTCCTCCCGGCGGTCAAGAGCGGCGCTTGTAACGCCGCTCCGGTCGGCCGATGCTGCCGTAGTTGATATCCGCCTCCAACTCCCGCTCCGAGACCAGGTACTCCAGGTAACGCCGGGCCGTGGTGCGGCTGGAGCCGATCCGCTCGCCGACCTGTTCGGCGCTGAGACTCTCCTGTAGATCCTTCATCACGCTGCGCACCTTATCCAGCGTCAGCATGTCGATCCCCTTGGGCAGGCGTGTCGAGGCCGGGGGAGGGGCTGTGTTCGCGCCGGAGGGGCTGCGCGGCAGCAGGCCATCCACCGATTGTTGGCTCAGGCTCTCGAGTTGGCGAAGCCGCTCGAGGTGGGTCTGGTAGTTCTGCAGCGACTGCTCCAGGCGCTCGTATACCAACGGCTTGAGGATGTAGTCGAACACGCCGCAGCGCAGCGCCTCGGTCAGGCTCTCCACCTCCTTGGCGGCGGTGATCAGGATCACGTCGGTGGGCCGGCTGGCGGCGCGCAGCTCGCGCAGCAGCTCCAGGCCGCTGCCGTCCGGGAACTGGATGTCGAGCAGCACCAGATCGGGGTGCATCACCTCGATCAGTTCGCGTGCGTCGCGCGTGGTGTGGGCGATCCCCCGGATCTCGAATCCCGGCACGCGTTCGACGAACCGGCGCTGGATCTCGGCGATCTGCGGATCGTCTTCGGCGATGACAATGCCCTGAGGTGCACTCATCCAAGGGTCTCCTTAGGCAGGTAAAGGGTAAAGCGGGCGCCGCCGCCCTCGATGTTCTCCACCACGATCTCGCCACCGAGTTGGCTGACACCCTCCTTGACCAGGTGCAGTCCGATACCGCGTCCTTCCGCCTTGCGGCTGAAGCCGCGCTCGAACACGCGCTGCATGTCCTCCTGCGCGATACCGGCGCCCTGATCCTCCACTTCGAAGATCAGATCCCGGCCGATATCGGTCATGGAGAGAAATACACTGCGGCCCTTCGCGCTCAGGGTGGCGTCGAAGGCGTTGTCGAGCAGGTTGCCGATCAGGGTGACCAGGCGCTCGGGCGTGATATGGGCCGGCAGCGGGCCGAGGTGACTGTCCGGGTCGATCACCAGTTGCAGGCCCAACTCGTGGGCACGGTTGAACTTGCCGAGCAGGCAGCCGGAGACGATCGGGTCGTCCACCGAGTCCACCAGCCAGCGCAGCATCGCCTGATGGTCCCGGGTTTCCTGTCCGATCAGCTCCAGCGCCTCGTCGCTTTTGTCGAGCTGGATCAGGCCGGCGATGGTGTGCAGCTTGTTGGCGTACTCGTGAGCCTGGCTGCGCAGGGTCTCGGCGTACTGACGGATACGGGTAAGCTGTCGGCTGACCATCGCCAGTTCGTCGCGGACGCGGAAGCTGGATACCACGCCGGTCAGCCTGCCCTTCACCAGGATCGGAATGCGGTTGATGATCAGGCTGCGGCCGCCGATCACCATCTCGGTGTCGAACTCCGGCTCGCCGCTCTCCAGCAGATCGGGCAGGCGGCTGTCCGGCAGCACCTCGCGCACCGGGCGTCCGATTAGATTCTGGTCCAGCCCCAGGGTTTCGATGGCGGCGCGGTTGCAGGTGGTGATGAGTCCCTCGGCGTTGATGGCGATGATCCCTTCGCGGATCGACTCCAGCGTGGCGTTGCGCTCCTCGAACAGGGAGGCGATCTCGTGCGGCTCGAGATCGAAGATCGCGGCGCGGAAGCGGCGGGCGATCCAGCTGGCGATCAGCACCGACAGCACCAGCAGCACCAGCGTGGCGAGGACCACGACGCGCTGATAGGCCAGCACCGTATCGTCGATCTCCTGGGTCAGGTAACCGATCGACACGACGCCGACCACCTCGCCCAGGTCGTTGAACACCGGTGCCTTGCCGCGGATCGACGGGCCCATGCTGCCCACCGCCTGGGAGATGATGGTATGCCCCTGCTCCAGCACTTCGGCGTTGTCGCCGCCGACCATCGGCTTGCCGATCCGGTCGGGTAGCGGGTGCGCCAGGCGTATGCCCTGGGCGTTGCCGATCGAGATGAAGCTGGCGTCGGTGGCGTCGCGCAGTTCGCTGGTGATGCGCTGGGTGGCGGCGCTGTCGTTGGCGGCGACCGTCTCGCGTATCGAGGGCGTCTGCGCGATCATCGAGGCGAGCTGCAGCGCGCGCAGCGCCATCTGCTCCTCCAGGGAGTCGGCCAGATAGCGCATGGCGAAGCCGCCGAGCAGGATCGCCTGCAGCAGGACCAGTAGGCAGAGCACGATCATCAGGCGGGTGCTGATGCGGAGTCGGATGCGAGGCATGATAGGTCTTATATTTCTGTCACCCTTTACCTGCTGAATTGTACGCGCTAAGCGATGCTTTGTCCGTATGGCTGCCGCCCAAACCAGATAGCTTCCCTGACTCGTGGGCCTCCGGAGAGAGGGGGCCACCGCTTTGAGTCGTCAAATTTGTGTCTCTTATAGTTGACGGTTTTTTTGTAAAGTAATAATGTGCAAGTATTCTATCGTTAGAGCGGAGTCACATTATGTCCGCAAGAGATAGCGTGAGTCTCGGAGATGTAGGGCAGGAACTCCGTCGCTCTCAATAAGGAATTATTATGTTCGCTAATATCAGGGATGAAGTTGTAAGACAGAAGCGTCATGAAGAGAGCGAATCATCTGCTCTCGACAGTGGTGCATTGAGCCTGCATTTCATATTTCCATTTTATGGCATCAGTTCCACACCCGAGCAGCTTCGTCACTCGTATGCCGGCTCGGATGTTTCGCATGATCTTATCTCCATTGTCCGTGTTGCACGCAAGAGTAGTCTGGAAGTCAAAACAGTTGCGGCGCAGTATCGGGAACTCGCCAAGTTGCCACTTCCTGTCATCGCTAATCTTAAAGACGGCATATTTCCAGTGGTGACCTCACCAAGGCGTCCGGGGTTTATGCAGTTCTTGTCATGAATGAGAATGGGTTGGAATAAAAATGAGCAATAATGTTCCGGAAGCAAGTAATCCTGAAAACAAGAAAGCCTCAAAACTGAAAATTCGGTTGGCTAAGTCGAAAGATGACATCGAATTCTTGCGACCCCTATCAGTTGAGTTTCATGCCGAATCACGATTCTCGGATATACCCTATAGTCACAAGAAGCGCGATGAGCTTTTCAGTAGTGCGCTTAAACATCCCGATCGTTATGCGCTGATGATGGCAGAATATGATGGGGAGCCCGCCGGATTCCTCTTCTGTACGATAGGAGAATATATCGTTGGGTATGAGGAGCTAATCACGACAGTTTACTCTTTTTATGTAAGCAGAAAATATAGAGGAACTGTAGTAGGTGGAAAGTCCGCCATACGTTTATTAGCCGGTTCTGTGAAATGGTCCCAGATGCGGAAGGCTCGTGAAATCATGATTCACGTAACGTCCGGTATTAATGTTCAGCGTACAGATAAGTTCTTACGACGGGCTGGGTTTGGAACAATAGGTGCGAATTATTCACTGTTCCTTAAGGACCGGGCGGGTAAGGCATGAACGTTTTTTCCAGAACACAGCTGCGGGAATTAGCGAAAGCACGTCGTTTTCCGCTGAGCATAAAGCTTGGGTTTTTAGAAGATGATGTTATACATAAGTTATTAGAATTTTATCGTGTTAATAGTAATCGAAATGTGATAGTTGAATCCGTTGATAGTAGAAAACGACGCAATCTACCAATGGAAAGTGCTGGTTATATTGGTGAGCAGTATGGTCAAGTCTATCTACAAGAACTAAGGGCTGGAGGTGATATCAAAAATCGGTATGACTATAGCGACCCTCTCAGTGAAGATATAGTGGGTGATATTGAGTCTATAACAGGAGCAGTTTGCCGGATGCGGATAGCAGGCTTAAAGCCGGCACGGAAATTCCTGAACATATCGATGATCCTGAACAGTATCGCGTTATTTCACTGTTAAGTGGAGAGCACAATTTTGTTATTCGTACCAAGGATCAGGTCATATCAATGCCAATGAGAATTGGTGAACTCTGGTACATCAATACTGCCTGGCCCCATAGAGTATACAACACCGGTAGCGGTGAGCGTCTCGCTCTATTGGTTGATCTGTTGGACAGTCAATCACTTGGGGTTGATACAGTCGGGAGCGAGGCATGAAAATACTATCACCCGATAAGAATACGTTCGAAACCGTAATGGTTGACATTACGCATCGCTGTAATATGCACTGTGCCAACTGTTACCTGCCAAATCGTAATATACCCGATATGGATATCGATAAGCTTGAGGCCTGTATTGCGCAATTCCCGAAACGTACCAATATCCGTCTTGCCGGTGCTGAACCAACGATGCGCACCGATCTTCCCGAAATTATATCGCGTATCAAACGGTTGGGGCACAGGGTTGTCTTGCTGACAAACGGGTTGCGCCTGTCACATGAATCCTACGTAAAAGAGCTGAAGGATGCCGGATTACGCCACGTATATGTATCGCTGAACGGTGCAGACAATGACGACTGGTATGAACGCATAGATAACCTTAAATGCGCTGAGAAAAAACTAAAAGCTTTAGAAAATATCATAGACAAACGAATGGTCTTGAATACCGGTACCATACTGGTTCGTGGTGTTAATGAGGGTGCCGTAAAAAGAGTAATTGATTTGGTTCAATCCTTTAACCCCCGACATGCTCTGTTGCGGTTTAAAAACGTAGGAGCGCTTGGGCGCTATGATAAAGGGGTTGAGCAGAATAATTTAAGTATGGGCGATATGCAATCGATTGTGGCCGGCGCAATTGGGTGTGATCCTCGTCAGCTCTCTTCATACACACTTTTTAAAGGAAGTTATGAGAAAAATACCCGCCTGTTTCCGTTGGATATGAAATCAGGGACTGGTAACCCGAGTTCGACACTTCGAAGACATAACTGTTTGATTCTTATAGAAAGCGATTAAAAACGCTCCGCTACAAGAGGGTCAGATCCCGGCTCGCGGTCGGTTGTCTCAC
>Ga0214472_10000956_pt1 | contig 33947 bp, 28 predicted proteins | sample RVTome_6_FD_207662 | JGI IMG/M metagenome (GOLD analysis project Ga0214472, IMG submission 207662) | Soil microbial communities from uranium-contaminated site in the Upper Colorado River Basin, Wyoming, United States - RVT140D175 | ecosystem: Environmental > Terrestrial > Soil > Contaminated >...
AGGGCAGGTCATGAGTGAAGCAATCCAGACGCTGCGATCCGAACACAAGACGATGGCGCGCATGCTCAACCTGCTGGAGCGGCAAATCGCGCTGTTCGAACAGGCTGATCGGCCGGACTACGACCTGCTGCAGGAAATCATCGATTACTTCCTGACCTATCCGGATCTCTATCATCACCCCAAGGAAAGCCTGATCCTTGACGCGCTGCGCCGCAAATCCCCCGAGTCAGCCGCCCCCGTCGGCGATATCGACAATGAACATGCAGTGATCTCGGAACGGCTGCATAACTTCGCCCATGCGGTCGTAGAGGTCCTGATGGAGGCCGAAGTCTCGCGCGACGCCTTTCTGGAACTGGCCCGCAACTTCTTCGACGAACAGCGGCGGCACATGATCATGGAAGAAAAGGTCTTTTTCCCGGCTGCGCTCAAAGCCCTGTCCAAAGAGGACTGGAAGAAGATCGACAAGAAGGTCTCGCGCTTCAGCGACCCTCTGACTTCGGAAGAAGATCAGATGCGTTTTGGCACACTGCGCGAAAGCCTGAGGAACGACAACCTCCGGGCCTGAAGAAACGGCATCACAGGAGCGCCTGCTCCTGCGGTGAGGTTACGGCGGCAAGGTCACGGCGTTGAGTCGCCAGTCGTAGTGGCTGCCCCCGATTTCATCGATGGCTTCGAGGCGTTCGGCCAGAGCAGGCGCGGCGTAACGCTTCAGGTGTTTCAGAACCGCCGCGCTCGAGCCGCCGAAGTCCTCCCGGAACCAGACGTATATTTTCGAGACGCTCACCCTGTCTCCCGTCAGCAATACGCCGCGCGGATCGTTGACGTAGGCTCGGGCAGCCATCTCCAGCATGGCATCGATATGACGGCCTTGATAAGCATCCCTGGCAAGACTCGGACAGCCGAGCGATGCGCAGTTGACCGCATAGTGCTGCCGGGGGTCCCGCCATAAGGGCCGCAGGATACGATGCTCGATGTCATTGAGGCTGAGCGCCTGACCTTCGACGGTTACAAGCTCCCTGTCCCAGGGACCATCCGCAAAAAGCCCCGGCGAGATGTCGATATCCCGGATGCTCGCGACCGGAAAGTGGTCGAGAACCACTTTGAGCGTCACAGCATTGTAGAGATTGATCCAGTAAGCCAGTTGTTCATCGCGGTTATACCTGCCGACCGGCAGGGAGGCGAGATCGGCAACCACCTTCTCCAGCACCAAGGTGTCATCGTCACCAAAGGCGCCATAGTCGATCCGGTTGATCCCGTCGGGGCTGGCGCGCACATGGCGCTTCAGCAACGCGTCCCAGGCAGAAAAATCGATTGTGGCCGTGCTGTCGGGGTCCTGCCGTTCCCAGCGGGGCCAGGGTTCCGCCGTGGGCGCGAAGAGAACTTCCAACGGCGCAAAGCCCGCGAGCGGAAAGATCAGGACCAACCACAGAACCAGACGCCTGCTGGTGGGCAACTGTGCCGGGAGAGATTTACCGGGAAACATGACAGGCCTCGCAACACCGGATTGCCGATCTTACGGATTTGGGATGAGACAAGCCGAAACAAAGTCAAAGAATTGCGATCTGCGCGTGATCCGGATGTGTTCGCGTTCAACAGGTTGAAAGGCGATTCACGTCCTTGAATACTTCAAACAGGAGCGATGCCCTAGCTGTTGTCCTTGTGATTTCTGAAGGCCAACAGATAGAAATCGAAGAGCGCCATGAGGAGCACGGTCACAGAAATGATCCGCAGATCCCAGGCATCGACGAAATAGAGAATGATCGACATAAACGCGATCAGACAGAGGATCGAAAAGCTGGCAAAAAATTTATCAAACACCGAAAAGGTCCTCCCGGGCGATTGCTGACATCAGCGTAATATTGGTCACATCCATTTTCCGCATTTCATTCCGCTTCACTCACCCGCTTGGCAAGCCAGTTGGCCGTGCGCAACAGCCTGCCGTCGTCGTGACGGCGTCCGACCAGTTGCACACCCATCGGCAAGCCGTTTTCCCCCTCCAGCAGCGGCAGGGTAATCGCCGGCGTACCGCAAAGCGTCCAGAGCGCGCAGAAGGCCGGATTGCCGGTGGCGCCCAGCCCGGCGGGCGCCTCGCCCGGTGCAGCCGGTGTGATGATGGCGTCGTAGCGATTGAAGATTTCGTCCAGCCCGGCGTTGAAGACCTCTATCCAGTCGCAGGCAGCCAGATAATCGTGTGCCAGGATCGTCCGCCCCTCTTCCACGGCGGCGCGCATCTGCGGGCTCAGCTGGTCTTTGCCGCGCTGGTAGTAGGGGCTGAAACTCTTCGCCAGTTCCGCCAGCATGATAGTTCGGTGTGTCGCATTTCCCCCGGCAAAGGGCGGCGGCAGAACAACCTCGTCGCAGTTCGGCCTCAGAAACTCGGCCAGTTCACCGAAGGCTTCCCTGGTGACGTCTTCGGCCTGATCCCAGACCGGCGATTTCACGAAGGCAAAGTTGGGGGCAACCGGCGCGTTGGAGGCTGCAACGGACCGCAAGGGCGGTCGGGGCGCGGAGGTGGTCGCGGGATCGTTCGCATCGAAACCGCTCAGGCATTCGGCCAGCAGCGCGGCGTCTTCCACACAACGCCCGAAGACGCCGATGGTATCCAGATGTGGCGCCTGGGACACCACGCCGCTGCGCGGGATCATACCGAAGGTCGGCTTGTAGCCGACCACGCCGCAAAAGGACGCGGGGCGGATGATCGAGCCCGTAGTCTGCGTCCCGATTGCAAGCGGCACCATGCCGGCGGCCACCGCCGCTGCGGACCCGGAGGAAGAGCCGCCCGGCGTGCGTGATGGATCATGCGGATTTTTCGTCTTGCCCGGCGCGAAATAAGCCAGCTCGGTGGTCACCGTCTTGCCCATGATGATCGCCCCGGCGGCCCGCAGCCTGGAAACCAGAGCAGCGTCGTCTTTCGGACGCCGCCCCTGGTCAAGAAGGGTGCCGTTTTCGGTGAGCATACCCCTGGTATCGATGATGTCCTTGATACCTATCGGCAGACCGTGCAGCGGCCCGATCGGCCGCCCGCTTGTCCGGGTCTCATCCGCGTGCCGGGCCTGGGCCCGGGCGAAATCGGGATCAAGAAACGCCCAGGCTTCCACCTGCGTATCGCGCTCGGCGATACGCTCAAGACAGGCCTCGGTCAGCGCGCTCGCCTGCACCTCACCCTTAGCCAGACGCGGCAACAGATCACGCGCGCTCAAATCCGCCAAAGACTCCATCAACCTGCCTTTATCAACTTCTACATCATTAAATTAGAGGACGATTCCCGTTCTTAATCACTTCAATCATGAACGGTCCCACTCTGGAATTTCCGCAAGGCTACCTGCATGTTTAGCCGTAGAAAAGTTTAGGCAGCCACAGTGCCAGCCCCGGGAATAGATAAAGCAGAACCATGGCCAGCAGGATCATCGAAAGAAACGGCATCACACCCTGGAATATCTGAACCAGTGTAACATGCGGCGGCGCCACTCCTTTCAGGTAGTAGGCCGCCATAGCCATGGGCGGTGTCAGAAACGACGTCTGCAGATTAAGCGCCACCAGGATGCCGAAGAACAGCGGATCGACCCCGAAGTGCGGCAACAGCGGCAGGAAGATCGGCACGAAGATGATGATGATCTCCGACCACTCGAGCGGCCAGCCCAGCAGGAAGATGATCAGCTGCGCCATGATCAGAAACATGATCGGCGAAAGCTCCAGACCGAGCACGAATTCGCTGATCAGATGCTCTCCGCCAAGGTAGGAAAAGACCGAGGAGAAGGTCCAGGAACCAACGAAGAGCCAGCAGACCATCGCCGACGTGCGCACCGTCAGATAGACTGACTCCCGCAGGCGACCCCAGGTGAGAGAACGATAGAGGGCGGCAAGCAACAGACCGCCCAGCGCTCCGATCGAGGCGGCTTCCGATGGCGTGGCGAGACCGAAGAGGATCGCCCCCAGCACTGAAAGGATCAGGATCGCCAGGGGAAAGAACGAGGTCAGCAGCATCCAGGTAACCTGCAGCCCGGTGTAGGACCCGGCTTCCTCATCCGTCGCCTTGGGTGCAATCGATGGGTTGAGCATGGCCCGGCCAATCACATAGGCCATATAGAGACCCGCCAGCATAAAGCCCGGTATCAGAGCACCGGCGTACAGTTTCACGATTGAGACGTTGGAGGCCGCCGCATAGACAATCAGCATAATGCTGGGCGGGATCAGAATGCCCAGGCAGCCGCCCGCGCAGATGACACCGCTGGCGAAGCTGGTGTCGTAACGCGCCTTAAGCATGGCCGGAAAAGCCAGCATGCCCATCAGTGTGACAACAGCACCGATGATCCCGGTCGCGGTGGCGAACATCGCACAGGTGGCCAGCGCCGCGACGGCCATCGCGCCGGGGATGCGGCGCGCCGTCAGATATAGCGTTGTGAAGAGGCGGTCGACGATATTCGCCCGTTCGACGATGTATCCCATAAACAGAAACAACGGGATCGCCGTGAGCACGTCGTTCGCCATTACCGAATAGGTTTGATTGACGAAAAGGTCGAACACCCGATTATCGAAAATCGTCTGCATCCGCTCGGGATCGTAGTAGGCATAGTAGCCGAAGCCGACACCCATGGCCATCAGCGTGAAACAAATCGGAAAACCGAGAAAGATCGTCATGATGAAGATGCCGAGCATCATGACGGCAATTTGCGGATCGGTCATTTGCGCTCTCCGTGGGGCGCGATCACATCCACTGCTTCGCTGCCATGCTGCAGAATTTCGCGTTCGTGCTGTTTCAGCAGCACGTCTTCCAGTTCCTCGACGTCATCGAATCGCTTGGGCCACGCGCCTTCTCGAATACAGACAATGCAGCGGCACATCTGGGCCAGTCCCTGTATGAACAGAAGGATTCCGGCTGCGACGATGATGGACTTGAACTGAAAGATCGGGACGTTGGCCGGACTCATGACGCTGACTTCGAGATACCGCCAGGAACGTGAGGAGTATTTCCATCCGGCGAGGATGAGCGCGATGACACCGGGATAGAAAAACAGGACGTAGAGGACCAACTCGACCTTCGCCTGGGTTCGCGGCTTCCACAGCCGGTACAGAAAGTCACCGCGCACATGCCCGTCGCGCGACAGGGTATAGGCCCCGGCCATCATAAACAGCGCGCCGTACATCATATAGCTGATATCGAAGGACCAGGAGGTCGGGTCCCGCAGGACGTAACGGACGAAGACCTCGTAACCAATGCCGAAGGTCATGATCAGGATGCACCACGCGAAGGCCTTGCCGAACCAGGCAGAGATGCCGTCAACAATCTCGATAAAGCGTATCATTTGAGCTCCGAACGCGGGCCACCGCACACCAAAGACCGCCTGCTCCCGCTAGGAACGGGATGACAAAGCGATAGGGGCGGCGAGGAATGCCACCCCTACCCGTTTAATTACTCGGTGACTTTTTCGTCCCGTTTCTAAAACCCGAGTTTGCCCGGGAAGTAGTGCTCGTAGGCAAGCTTGTAATCGGCGGCATTTATGATGTCGTAGAACGCAACCCGCTCCGACCAGGCTTTCTGGCTGTCGACAATTTTCTTGAAGAACTCATCCTTCAGAAGGCCTCCCAGAACCTCGTCCCATGAGTCCAGCTGTGCCTTCATCACCGACGTCGGCGTGCGGTAGACGTTAACGCCATCATCGTTGATCAACGTCTGCAGGTCTTTGGAATAGACGTCCATCGCCAGGCCGTAGTTTGCGGTGTTGGCTGCTTCAGCCGCATACTCGAGAATCGCCTTCTGCTCGTCAGACAGCGAATCGAACCGCTGTTTGTTGAAGATGATTTCGAAGAACTCGGCTGCCTGATGGTAGGAGCCCATCATGTAGTGCTTCGAAACGTCCTGCGCGCCGAACTCGCGGTCGGCGGTCGGGTTGTTGAACTCGAAAGCTTCAATCACGCCGCGCTCCAGCGCCGGAACGATTTCACCGCCGGGAAGCTGGGTCACTTTCAGGCCCATGCCCTGCATAATGTCCGTCGCCAGACCGACGGTCCGGTACTTCAGGCCCTGCATGTCGTCGGCGGACTTGATCTCTTTCTTGAACCAGCCGAGCGGTTGTGTCGGCATGGGCATGGCAAAGAAGCCGACCAGATTCAGACCCAGCTTGTCCTGAACAAGTTCCCGATAGAGATCCTTACCGCCACCGTAGTGGATCCAGGCCAGAATCTGCGATGCATTGGCGCCGAAAACCGGGCCGGTTCCGAACAGGGATGCTGCCTTGTCCTTACCGTACCAGTAGGCAGTGACGGTATGAGCGGCATCGAGCACGCCGTCGTGAACGGCGTCCTGCACCTGGAACGCCTTGACCACGGCGCCGGAGGGCAGATAGTCGATCTTGAGGCGTCCGCCCGACATCTTTCCGACACGCTCGGTATATTGCTTGGCCATATCGGAGAAGATCGAAGAAGGCCCCCAGGAGCCCTGCATTTTCAAAGTAAGGGTCTGGGCGCGAGACACCTGCGGCATCGCAAGGGCCGTCGTCGCCACGCCGGCAGCGACAGCGCCGCCTTTCAGGAAGCGACGGCGGTTCACTTTCTTGGACTCTGTTTTCATTGTCATTTATTCCTCCCTGGTTGACTCTTATTTAATACCGCGACGCATCACGGCCGAGCACACTTATCGGATACGCCATTTCAGCCGCTCGAAAATGCGGCCTCACAAACGCAACAACCAGTTTCAGTGTAAGCGGACTCTGCCATACGGCGCAATATAACCTGGCTCCGCATGGTGAAATCGAATTCAAGCCCATGAAAATAAAATGATAAATTTCAATTACTTCACGCAGCAACAAAGTAACTGAAAAACATAAAATACCAAAGCCGAATAAAACCACAAATTCGACCAAAACCTGTTCTGAATTCGACAGCCCGATCATCGCTGCCGCAAATCAGACATCGGGCCTCATAGGTTGTGCCCTGATGCCAATGCCCCCGGGATACAGGATGGCGGGCAAAATCAGAGCCTCAGTTAAATTCAGAGTATCTTGCTTCCTACATTCTGACCTGGGTTGCGAAAGATCCGGCGATCTGGAGTCAGAGCCACAATCGCGGTAGTCCCCTCGCCCAGCTGGCTGCGGAGTTCCAGTGTCCCACCGTGCAGCTCGACCAGCGCCTTGGTCAACGGCAAGCCCAGGCCGGTACCTTCGTACTTGCGATGCAGCGCCGATTCCGCCTGGGTGAAGGGTTGTAATATCAACGGAATCGTCGAGGGTGACATGCCGATGCCGGTGTCGATGACCCTGAACTCAATGCTGTCGTTGCCGCTGAAATCCACGTCCAGCGTGACGTTGCCCCCTTCGGGTGTAAACTTGACCGCATTAGAGAGAAGGTTGATGAGTATCTGCTTGAGCTTACGTTCGTCACCCCAGAGGTAGAGCGGTTCGTCGGGCATATTGCACTCGAACCCCAGTCCCCGATCATGCAGGCGTTCGTTCATGATCGTCATACAGGACTTCAGCAATGCCGCAACATCCAGGGTGTCTTCGTACAGTTCAAGCTTACCGGCTTCGATCTTGGACAAATCGAGGATGTCATTGATCACCTGCAGCAAATGCTGACCCGATTCGTTGATCGCGCTGGCATAACCGACGAACTTGCCGACTTCCTGCACCTGACCCGCGCGTGAAATCATCAGTTCGGAAAAGCCGTTAATCGCGTTCAGCGGCGTCCGTAACTCGTGGCTCATATTTGCGAGAAATTCCGATTTAGCCCGATTGGCCGCCTCGGCCTGCTCCTTCGCGACCCTCAGCTGTTCACCGGCAAGATGGCTCGCCGTGACGTCCCTGCCGGTGCCGCGGTAGCCGGTAAAACAACCCTTTTCGTCGAACATCGGGTTTCCGTTGGCCGACTGGTAGGATACCTCGCCGTCAACCCTTCGATAGGAGAACTGGAAATTCCGAAACGGCATGTGCGACCGCAGAGCCTCGACATACTGAAAATTGTCTTCAAACTTGACCCTGACATCCCTGAAGGCACGCCAGGTCTGGCCCAACAGAGCATTCGGCGACAGGCCGGACACCTGTTGAAAGCGTGGCGAGAAATAGGAGAACCGCAGGTTTTCATCCATTTCCCAGAACCAGTCCGACGCAGCGTTGGCAAAATCCTTGAAGCGCCGTTCGTTTTCACGCCGTTCCCGCTGGCGCAGGCCCGACACCTGTTTCAACAGACCGTTCAATGCACCTGCCATCTCCCCCAGTTCGTCGTTCCTGTTGCTTTCGTGCGCGACATAACGTTCAGCGTGATCGGGATCCTTCTGCGCCGCAATCAGGCGGTTGCTGATGTCCAGCATGGGACTCAGCACATAGCGGCCAAGTACGAGAAAGGTCAAACCGGTCACCGAAACCGATATCAGCAGAACCAACCCGAGTATCCACGCCAGGAAGCCGGTCAGTTTTTCACTGACCCAACTCGCATCCATGCGGCCAACCAGATAAAACGGCAGACGAACCTCTTCAGGCCGCCAAAGCACGTCATACCACGTGCATTCCGGGTTCAGGTGGCGACGGACACTGTTTTCGCGCGCTGCCGCAAGCGTAAGTTCAGGCGGATCGCCAAAAGTGCCAATCAGCCCGCCGCTCAGATCGTAAATCGCGCCGCCACGCAGCCGCGCCCCCTGGGTGAGACTGCGCCCGGCGACCAAAAGCCTGTGGAAATCGTCGTGGGCGTGCTCCTGCATTCCGGACATGACTGCGATTTTGCCGCTTTCTTCCAGCCTGACCAGCAGGTCTTCCTTGTAACCGTAATAGGACGGAATCAGGATCGCAGCTTCAACCATGAGAATGCCGGCGAACACAATCACGGCAATTCGAACGCACAATCGGCTGTTCAGCAACGAACACAGCTGTCCGGCCGCATCGCGCCAACGTGCACCCGACTGTTGAATTTTCCCCAACCGCATGAAAAGGACCGCCGCCTATCTAGAGCACTCACGACTGAACGTGCGGACAACATTACCTGCAGGTGTTTTACCGCTGGTTAACGCAGTCAGGTTTCAGCGGCAGATTGGGTGGCTTTTTTGCTTGAAAACCGTGATGTTTCCGACATTCCACACGAACCACCATGCAAACACCGGGTTGCATGGCCAAAGCCGGTTCCTTGCACCGCGGATCCGCTGCGCATGAGAGGGCGGGGAAATCAACGACTTACTCAAAAAAAGAACGTCGAGGTTGAATATAACACCCCAGGCGTTGATAAAAAGATCTAGCGGTGTGGCTCCAAAAGCCGCACCACCGCGCAATCGGCGATCGCCTGCAGGGTTTCCAGCAGGTCACCGGCACGCGCCCGAACCGAAAGGCCCAGCATCACATTTACAAAAAGCTTTGCCATAACGTCGGCATCGCACGCCGTCGACAGCGTGCCGTCAAGCCGGGCCTTCTCCAGTCTTTGCGTAAATGCGCCATCCAGCACCGTCATACTGTCCGTCAGTTTTGTCCTGGCACGCGGCAAGCTCCCGGCCGCATCCGCAAGTGCGCTGGTGACCGGGCAGCCTCTGGGAGTCTCGGAATTGCAGATCACAGCGATAAAACTGTTAAAGGAGTCACCCAGATCCTCCGCCAGCGCCTGCCCCTTTTCAAGACAGTCGAGGCATGGCACAATTTTTTCCACGATATAGAGGTCTATGGCCTCGAGAAAAAGCCCTTCCTTGTCACCGAACTCGTGGTAAAGGCTTGAGCGCTTGATCCCCAGAGCTTCGGTCAGGTCCGCAATGGACGACGCCTCATAGCCGCGCGACCAGAAAACCTTTATTGCGCTTCGCAGCACATCTTCACGGTCAAACGACCGGGGGCGTCCTCTTGACCGCCTCGCTGTGCTTTCGGGCACGCTTCCTGACAGCCCCGGCATTTCTTCCACCTCGTCTCGTACAGTTTCACCCCTTACGGACGGGGTCGGAGCATAGAGCCTGAGTGTTTCATTTGGAAACAAAAGAAGCGTACATCAGTCACTCTCCCGGCACTCAGAGGGCATTTCAAGCGCTGATCAGCGAGGACAGCGCGTTCGCACTCTAAAACAAACAGCGCTGTAAGCTTATACACGGGCGTCACTGAATTGTTCCGGAACACCACCGACAACGGGCATGTCGCAGGGCTGCAGAGTCGCAGAGCACCAGCCGGTTGCAGCTTCCCCGGCGGTTCCCTTCGGCAAGAAAGAGAGAACCGCCGGACGAGAATCCGTCACTACGCGCTCGCCTTCACCTTGCAACGAAGGGCGTGCAGGGTCGGCTCGGTGTAACCCGACGGCGCTTCACAGCCCTTGAGGATCAGATCGCGGGCCGCCTGAAAGGCATAGCCGTTGCAGGCAGGCGCCATCGGGACGTAATGGCTGTCACCGGCGTTCTGGCCGTCGACCACCACCGCCATGCGCTCCAGAGTCTCCTGAATCTGCGCCGCTGTGCAGATGCCGTGACGCAGCCAGTTTGCCAGAAGTTGGCTGGAAATCCGCAGGGTCGCGCGGTCTTCCATCAGCCCGATATCGTTGATGTCGGGAACCTTGGAACAGCCCACGCCCTGATCGACCCAGCGCACCACATAGCCCAGGATCGACTGGATGTTGTTGTCCAGTTCCGCCTTGATCTCTTCCGCCGTCCAATTCGGATCGGCGGCCAGCGGAATGGTCAGGATATCGTCCAGCGAGGTCGGCGGACGCTGCTTGAGTTCTTGCTGGCGCGTGAAGACATCCACCTTGTGATAATGCAGAGCATGCAGAATGGCCGCGGTCGGCGACGGCACCCAAGCGGTGTTGGCGCCGGCTAAAGGATGGGCGATTTTCTGTTCCATCATATCAGCCATCTTGTCCGGCATGACCCACATGCCCTTGCCGATCTGCGCATGGCCCTGAAGACCGCAGGCCAGCCCGACATCGACGTTCCAGTTCTCGTAGGCGCCGAGCCAGACGGCGGCTTTCATGTCGGCCTTGCGCTCCATCGGGCCGGCTTCCATCGAGGTGTGGATCTCGTCGCCGGTGCGGTCCAGGAAGCCGGTGTTGATGAAGACGATGCGATCCTTCGCCGCGCGGATGCACTCCTTCAGATTGACCGTCGTGCGCCGCTCTTCATCCATGATGCCGACCTTCAGGGTCGCGGGCTCCAGGCCGAGCATCTCCTCGACCCGCGTGAACAGCAGATCGGTGAAGGCGACTTCCTCCGGACCGTGCATCTTCGGCTTGACGATATAGACTGAGCCTTCGCGCGAGTTGCGCGAGGCACCAGCCTCGGCCTTCAGATCGTGCATGGCGATCAGCGAGGTCACGATGCCGTCGAGAATCCCCTCGGGCACTTCGCGCCCGGTGCCATCGAGCACAGCAGGCGTATCCATCAGATGACCGACATTGCGGATCAGCATCAGGCTGCGGCCCGGCAGGATCACTTTCTTGCCTGTCGGCGACAGGAACCCACGGTCCTTGTTCAGCGAGCGGATCAGCGTCTTGCCACCCTTTTCGAACTCAGCCGAGAGATCGCCCTTCATCAGACCAAGCCAGTTGCGATAGGCTGCAACCTTATCCTCACCGTCGACCGCCGCAATGGAATCCTCGCAGTCCATGATCGTTGTCAGCGCAGCCTCGATCTGAATATCCGAGACGTTGGCGGCATCGGCCTTGCCAACCGGTGTGCTGCCGTTGACCCGGATTTCCAGATGCAGGCCATTATTCACCAGCAGGACCGAAGTCGGCGCGGCGGCATCGCCCAGATAGCCGACGAACTTTACCGGATCGAGCAGGCCCGCGCTGACGCCGTCTTTGAGCTGAACAGCCAGTTTTCCGTCAGCGACCGTGTATTTCACCGCATCCTTGTGCGAACGCCCGTCCGCCAGTGCCACGGTCTCATCCAGAAAAGCACGTGCGTAGTCGATCACCGCCTGACCGCGCGCCGGATCGTAGCCGCTGACAGCCGGACCGGCCTGAGGGATCACATCCGTGCCGTAGAGCGCATCATAGAGACTGCCCCAGCGGGCGTTGGCGGCATTGAGGGAATAGCGCGCGTTCATCAGCGGAACCACGAGCTGCGGTCCGGCGAGCTGCGCCATTTCGGCGTCGACATTGCGGGTGTCGACCAGAAAGCTCTCGCCTTCGGGCACCAGATAGCCGATGTCACTCAGAAACCGGCGATAGGCCCTCGGATCGATGGGCTTTCCAGCATGGGCACGGTGCCAGGCGTCGATCTCTCTTTGAATGCGGTCGCGCTTGTCCAGCAGAAGCCGGTTCAGCGGAACCAGATCACGCATGATCGCGGCGAAACCGGTCCAGAAGCCGGCGGCTTCGAGGCCGGTGCCCGGCAGGGCCTCTTTCTCGATGAAACGAACGAGCCGGCGATCGACCGATAGACCCTTGAGAGAGACGTAATCTGACATGACTTTACCTTGAACGTGCTGTGCTGTTGGAAACGAGAGGCTGTTGGGATTTACGGGCAGATTAAACCCGAAGCTTGGCTAGGCTTACAGCGATTTGCACGAAAATGGGAAAGTTTTTCACGATGCGGCATGATATATATTTTTTCATTTAATTTCAATATTTTATCAGCTTTCACCAAGTCATCTGCAACTGCGATATCGCCCGCCCCTGCCCATTGCGACCGCCCGGATGACACCCTCTTCACTCCTCGCGGAACAGGACCATTCCGGCGTGGTAGAGTACGCCATCGACAAAATCGCCGTCTGCGGTGAAGCCAGTATCGTCGCGGTAGTCGATGTGATTACCGCTAATGCGGTAATCACCCTGATAGGCGCTTCTGCGGCTGCCGCGCTGCTCATCGTAGCGGCCGTTGACCAGCAGTTCGTGCCGGATAGTGCCGTCTGCGGTCACCCACATACCGACGAAACGGCAATCGGTCATGGAGCCTTCTCCTGCCATGATGTTTTCTCCTGTGTCTTTCTGTTTAAAGTCTTGCTGCCCATAACCGCTGACCGCCAACTGGTCCTGTGTGGCGTTGGAGTCCGGCTGTGTCAGAGCCGCGAGACAGGCCAGCGCCAGAACAAAAGCGGCAGGCAGAACCCGGACGCAGAGTGAGCGTTCATGTATTCCGTTCATTCTTGAGATGCCCTCAGGTTGGATAGGAAACGGCCAGCGGCATGGCATAAATTCCATAACGGGGCCTAAAAGGCGCCGTCTGTGGAAACCGATAATGCGCGCCAGCTTTCGACTTCGTACTGCCGCTTTGTGAAGCCTTCCTGAATCAACCCGACCGCATCCGATCCGGCGACGTAGCGCAAAGGGGGCTGCTCCGCCGACGCCAATTCGATAATTGCCGCGCCCAGCTTCTCCGGATCGGTCCTGCCATCGAATCCCTGCAGTCCCGCGAAAATCAGCACGACCTGCAGCAGCGGAACACTCGCTGTACAAGTTCGAATGAAAAACCCGGTTGAGAAAACTATTTTCGCTGGAAGACCGCATCCAGGAAAATCACTTCTCTTAACCAAGACGTCACTGTAGATGTGTGTTCACGGGGAACAAACGTAACGAGAGTCGGCATCAATTTGTCTAAAACCAGCGGTTTCGCCCATTCTGGCGGCACTCACAAAACAAGGCATCTTGGGTGTCCATGAACCAGGTTCCGGCTATGAACTCAGCGCCGCTTTTCGGCCTTCCCGACGGCTCCCCCGATGCGATCGGAGAGCCTCCTCTGGCTGCCCTCTACAGTTACTGGTCCCGGCTGCGCAAAGGGGGAGAAATCCCGGCCCGCAGCGATCTGGATCCGATCGATATTCCCCGTCTGCTTCGCTATGTTATCCTGGCCGAGTGCTACGATGCCGGGCGCCGGATCAAATTCCGCCTGACCGGCTCGGATATCGCCTTTGCCCCCGGCGCGGATCTGACGGGCCGTTATCTGCATGAACGCGGGCCGCGCACGCCATATCTGGACCACCTCAGCGAACTATACCGCCTGGGCGCTACCAGCACGGAAGGGATTTATAGTGCCTTTTCCTATGGCTACGCGCTGGACAACGGCCCGAAACAGGTCAGCCGCCTTTTTCTGCCGCTGAAAGGCACTGCGGAAATTCCCTCGATGCTGCTGGTGGGACAGGTACGCGACAAGAGCAGCGGCTCGGCCAAGCCGATCTGGCTGAGCGAACCCAACCACATCAGGCGACTGGCGCATTTCACCGTTCAGCCGGCAATGGCGGCAGACGAAGCTTCCGAACAGCCGCTGCAGCAGGCATTAACCACCTGCTAAGCCGAACCACCCGGACATTTCCGCCGGTTCGATTCCTGTTGGCGTCGCCGATGATGGCGAGGAAGCGCACCGGCAGTTCATCCCGCATCCCAATCGTGTTTCAACCCTTCCAGGCCGCCGTTAAGACTGATCATACGGTCGTGTTCCAGCGCCGGAATCCGCTGCCGCGCCCTCACCACCGCCTGGGAATCGATATCGGCAAGGATATAACCCGGCCCTTCGCCGCCATCCGCCAGAACCTTGCCCCAGGGATCGACGATCAGCGAGTGGCCGTAGCATTCGCCTCCGCCGGCCAGAGTACCGTACTGGCAGGGCGCGATCACATAGCAGCCATGCTCGATCGCCCGCGCCCGGTTCAGAACATGCCAGTGAGCCTCGCCGGTTTGCCTGGTAAAGGCCGCCGGTATCGCCAGCATGGCGGCGCCGGTCCGGGCCAGGGTCCGATAGAGCTGCGCAAACCGCAGGTCGTAGCAAATCGACAGCCCAAGTCCGCCCCATGGCGTCTGCGCAACCACCGCCTCTGACCCGGGCGCTATGGTCGCCGATTCCCGATAGACCTGCCCCTCGCCGAGATTGGCGTCGAACATGTGGATCTTGTCATAGCGCGCCGCGACGGCACCGGAAGAATCCAGCAGATAAGAGCGGTTGAAGATGCGGCCATCTTCGGACTTTATTCCCAAAGATCCAAGCAGAACCCAGGCGTTGAGCTTCTTTGCCGCTTCGCTGAAGGCCGGAAGCACGGGGTGTTCGCGCTCGGGAAATGCAGCGGGATGCAGCAGTCCGTCAATGGTTTCCAGCCCCGAGAAGTATTCCGGAAGACATATGAGATCAGCCCCTGCCTCCGCAGCCTCACGGGTCAGTTCCAGGGTTATCGCCGTATTAAGCCCGACATCCGGAGTGGCACAGTTCTGAACACAGGCGGCTTTGAAAACTTCAGACATGACCGCAGTCTATGAGATTAGGAGCGGTTTTTGAAAGCCCTAACCGCAGGTATTTTTAACTGGCGGTTGAAATATTTCTTCGGTTTACCTTTGAAAGCCGATGGCCTGTAATAGGCATAGAAATGAAAAATGGGAGGCCCGAAATTGGATCGGGAACAGGAAAAAGCCGTCGCGCGGAAAATCTTCCACGCCCGCAAAAACCGCCATAAATTCCAGGCTCTGCGCGACGCCGAGGCTCCCGGCTCTTTGGAATCGGCCTATCGCATTCAGGACGAGGTCGACCGGCTGTTTCAGACCGAAGGCGGCGCCGGGCCCATGGGCGGCCACAAGATAGCCCTGACATCGCAGGTGGTTCAGGAGCTTTGCGGCGTCAACCAGCCGGCTTATGGCAGGGTTATTGCCGGGACAATCCGGAAATCGCCTGCCGCCGTCAGCCTCTCTGATTACGGGCGCCTGGGCCTCGAGTTCGAAGTCGCGGTTGAAATGGGGCAGGATATCCCGGCAGGCAAAGCCGCTTACGACCGGGATTCGATCGCGGATTACGTCGCAGCCGTCATGACCGCCTTCGAACTGATCGACGACCGCGACGCCGACTACAGCACCCTCGACGCCGCTTCGATTCTGACCGATCGCTGCTGGTGCGGCGGTGTCGTTCTGGGCGAAGCGGTCACAGACTGGAGCGACCTGGATCTCGCGAATGCGGCGACCGAGTTGACCTGGAATGGAGATGTCATCGACCACGGCGTCGCCGGCGATTCCATGGGCCATCCCTTCGAAGGCCTTGCCTGGATCGCCAACCACCTGATTTCACGCGGACAGACGTTACGCAGCGGCGACGTCATCATCACCGGCAGTGCCCTCAAGACCCAGTTCCCCAAGGCCGGGGACCAGGCGTCCTACCGGATCGAGGGGCTGGGCACGATCAGTGTCCAGGTAGGAGCCTGAACGAAGGTTCTTTAGGGTTGATTCACTCAACAGCTGTATAGAGTCAGGAGATGGTGAAAAAAAACTGGAATCGGGCACCGGGGATTCAGTCGGCAAAACCCTCAAAGACGTGAGCCCGCTGCGATATATTGATGGCGGTGGCGCCGGTTGCTACAATAAGGACAAAGAACCTATCGACAACTAGAGTTTGTTTAATAATTTGATGTATTACGGCTTTCCGTTGTGCTTCTCGGCGACAGACACAAGGATAGTGTTTCACTGTGTTCTGGGAACACAGGCAGCTTACGACTGGTATTAATTGCTGAAACTTCTGGGTACACTCGGCGATATCGGCCTGCTGATCGATCCTACCGGACTGCTGAATACTGAGCTGGAACGCGACCCGGACCTGATGGAAAAAGCAAGATTCGGAATGGACACAGCCTTACTCGCTTACTCGTGACGATCTTCCTGACCGGGCTGTTGCTGCCCTCCGGCAAGTTCGTTCCCAGACTTTATCGTTTCGAAGCCCGGGTGTTCCGCGCGATTGATCAAAGTTCGAGTTGCACCACGACACAATACACAAACAGGGTTCAAAATGACCACTGAACAGCGCGCACTCAAGGTTGAAAACGTCGAGAAATTCGGCATCAGCACCTACGCCTTCACCCAGACCATGTCAGGTGCGGATTGTCTTTACCATCTGGCGGACTGGGGCGTGCGATCGGTAGAGATGATGCTCTATCCCGAGCATTTATGGATCGCCGACGACGATGATACGCAGCAAGACATGCTGGAAGCGCTGGACGAAACCAGCATCACCTTAACATCGTTGACTGTACCCGACATCGATCTGAACATCGCTGCCGCGACAGAGGAAATGCGTGCTTTCAGTCTTGAACAAATCCTTCAGTTCCTGAAGATGGCAAGCGAACTGAATGCTGAAGGTCTTATTCTTTCCCCCGGGAAAGCCGATCCGATGTTTCCTCTGCCGAATGAAACACTGGAATCCCTTTTCTTTGAGTCTCTGGATATTATCTTGCCGGAAGCCGAAGACTGTGGTGTCGAAATCTGGATGGAGAACCAGCCTTTCTCCTTTCTGCCCAATGCCGCCGGACTGATGGACACACTCGATCGTTATGGCGAGGACAGCATCAGAATCTGCTACGATATCGCCAATGCCCATTTCATCGGCGAGGATACGACTGCCGGTCTTGAGCTGGTCAGAGAACGGCTTGCCCTGGTCCAGCTTTCCGACACGCGGCGGGCTGTTTTGCGTCACGATCCCGTGGGTGCCGGCGATGTGAATTTCTCTCGGATACCCGACGCCTTGGCAGCCGCAGGCTATACCCGCCCACCGGTCCTGGAAATCATCACCGGCGATCCGGAAAAAGATCTGCCGCATTCGGTTGCGGCGCTGGCCGGGATGGGGTTTTAACTGTACCGGGACTTCGATTATCTTCACAGCAGCCCGAGCCCAGACTGCGATTCCATCGGATGATCTGTCACCCTGCAGCCAGGACGGCCCTGTCCGATGCCACAAAGACGATCACCAGTACGATTTTCTCAGTCTGCCCTGCAAGGATCGAACCGGCAGGCCTATAAGCCGAGCGGACCGTAAAGCCAGGTCAACCAGAAGCCAAAGGCCAGAAATGTCCCGAAGGGCACCGCCATGCCGGAAGAAAGCGTTCCGCGCATCCGCCCCCAGATCAGCGCGGTGACCAGCGCCGGCAGTGCCGCCCAGAGCAAAACACTGCCGAGCCCGGCCCATCCGACCCAGGCACCTGCCGCTGCCAGCAGCTTGGCATCACCGAGCCCCAGGCCTTCGCGCCCGCGCAGGCGCAGATAGAGCCATCCGATTCCGTAAAGCCCGGCGAAGCCGATCACGGCCCCGGCCAGATGATGCGGCAGCAAAGCCGGTGCCAGAGAACTCTGATCGTGCCACCAGGTAACAAGCAGGCCGGCCGGGATCAGCGGCAAAGTAAGAACATCTGGCAGCAGAAAGTGCCGCGCATCGATGAGCGCAAGGGTCAGAAGCACCCACCCCAGAGCAGACCCGACCCAGGGCAGCCAGCCGTCGATTGGCAGTGCCATCAGCGACCAGAGAACAATGCCCAGAGCTGCCAGTTCGGTCGCAGGTGCAAGCATGCCGATCTTTTCGCCACAGCTGCGGCATCGTCCCTTGAGCACCAGCCAGCTGACCAGCGGCATCAGGCACCAGGCCCTGAGCCGGATCCCGCAACTGTCGCACTGCGAGCGCCCAAGCACCACCCTCCGCGCGACCGGCAGGCGCACGACGAGCAGGCCGAGAAAGCTGCCGGCAAAGGGAGCAAAGAGGATGAGCAAGATGTTCTGGAGCGTCACGCCGCGAGATTAACGGCGAACAGAGGCGTTGTCAGAGAAAAAATGCCTGAGCGCCGAAAGCGCTTTTTCGTAGCGTTTCCGTATAAAAATCCATAGGGACGTTAAAACTCAGCGGAAATTCGCCGCCTCTCACGCCTTGATTCATAATCATTTCAATCAGGACCGCCACTTCAACCGTCGTAACATCTGCAAGAAAAAAACACTCCGCCACCCTGGAAGAATGGCTCCGGCTCGCAACCTGAAATCTACCGGGTACAGACGGTTGGAGTTTGTCTGACCGTGCCCCTCAACGAGATAAACCCACTTCTCTCAAACGGCCTTAAGCCTGTTTCTCAACCTCACGGGAAGGGATGGCAGAATCCGGATCAAGCGTTCGGATCACATAAGCATCCGCCTTGGGCTCCCAGTCCCGCCATAGCAAATCGAGATCCGCGATCGGGTTGGGACTCTTGTCTACCCGGAGGTCTGCATATGCAAAGGTCTCTCCGCTGTAAATGAGCAGCGCAGCGGATTGCAATGGATCCAGCTCACCGCCCGACGACAGCCCCGCCTCAAGCCCCGCAATCAGGCGCTTCGCAAGAGAACCCGCCGTAATCTCAAAACCCTGGACCATGGACGGTAACACCTCGTCACTTCCAAGATAGTTCCCAAGTGCTAGACAGTCATTGCCTGCCAGACCACCGCAGGATGGCAAGCAGGATTCACCCGTAAAATGCAGTGCAGTGCCCGATCGATCAAGAATGCCAAGCTGGCGCCAATGGAGCGAAGTCGCGGCGGCCTTCATAGCCTCAATCGCCGCAGCCGGATCGCCGGTCCGCGCATGAGCGTCAAGTCCCACCTGGTGCAGGCGCGGGTCGGTACGGGCTTGTGAAAAAACAACACAATCGGCAGCCACGCGACCGCAGCGCGCACCGACACAAACACTGGACGTCGTCACGGCACAGCCGATCTGACCGCTTTCGCGGCAGAGCCCGGCAAGAGCGAAAGTCATTCCGATTTCTCCTTCTTCAAATCGCCTGCCGGATCGGCGAGGTGTCTGTGACAGCCTGTCCGGAGAGCAAACGTCCCATCAGGTCCCACAAACCGCTCATTTGCCTGGACAGCAGGAGGGAAAGTCTGGAACAAATAATTATGGGAATCCAATAACGTGAGGTTATATGATTAACGCCCGTCAACTTGAGGTGCTGAGCACCGTGATCGAGGTCGGCACGACGGCGCGGGCAGCTGAGCTGCTCAACGTTTCCCAACCCGCCGTCAGCAACATGATCCGCCACACAGAGAGCATCACCGGCCTGACGCTGTTCAAGCGTGACCGGGGGCGTCTCATTCCCACACGCGAGGCCCGACATATAGCGCAGGAGGCCCAGCATCTCTTCATGCAGCAAAAGCGTATCCAGGCTATCGTGTCCGAACTCCGGGACGGGACGATCGGAACGCTGGTTATCGTGGCGTCGCCCAGTATCGGTCTCGGGGTGCTGCCGAAGGCTCTGGCGAGCTTTGCGGCCCAGCGACCAAAGATCCGGCTGGCGCTGGAACTGGGCTCGGTCGACGAGATTTCCGATATGCTCGCAAGCGGCCGGGCGGACATCGGTTTTTCCATTACGGTGCCCCGGCATCCCTCGCTTTCGGTGAGGCCGATCGCAGATGGACGGCTGGTTTGTGTCTGTCCGCGCGAGAACGATTTTGCCAATCTCAAAAAGGTACAGATCACCGACCTGAGTCTCACGCCGCATATTTCCTACGCGGCTTCCACGCCGCTTGGTCAGCTCGTCGACAAGGTCTTCGCCGACCGAGGACTTGAGCGGCGTTATGCCTGTGAAGTTCGTCACACGGCCACTGCGCTGGAGATGGCGGCAAGTGGCTTCGGCACCGCGCTGGTAGATAATTTCGCACTGATCGGACGTAACGACCCCCGCATTGTAACGCTGGAAACCGATCCAGTCTTGCCGATCCGAATCTCGTCGATCACCCCGCGTCTGTTTCCCAATTCCAATGTCGCCATGGCCTTCATGGAGTATTTTCGCGCCTTCATTGAATCGGCCGAAGCAGGTAGGGGCGACGCATAGTTTCATCTGGATTCAGGTCATTGCATCCGGGGGCTGGACCAGCACGGTTTGCATCTCTTCGCCCTAATCCCGCAATGTCCAGCTTTCGCGCCTTCGTGCCGTGGGAAACCGTTCTTCCAGTCCGAGTTCGATAATCCGCCGGATGGAAGCCTCGAACAGGGTCCGCTGTACCGGGACACTGTCCGGCTCCAGGGCGACCCTGCGCAGAATATCTTCCTGATCGCCATAGGCAACGAGCAGGGCGCGCAGGGCGCTGGCGGCTTCCTCGGCATAATCGACCCTGAGATCGCAACGATCGATTCCATGTGATGCGGTCACCCGGATTGCGGCGGAATGGAGCGGTTCGAGAATTTCTCCGCCCGCGTCCCGTCCGGCTTCCAGCCCCCGCAGAAGGCGTTCCTCCAGAGTGGCACCGGACGCGGCTTCGAAGGCGGCGACCATGGCGTCGGTGACACCGTCGTTGTCGAGAATGTTGCCGATGGCGACGCAGTCCTTGCCGACCGAGTGGGTGTAGATCGAATACATGCGCCGTCCGTGATAGACTGCGACACGCCCCTGTGCATCCAGCGCCGCGAGCTGGCGCCATTCAATGTCCGGAGCACCGGTCGCAACCTGCGCAATCGCTTCGTCAGCCGAGAATCCTTTTTCGAGCAGGGTAATTCCGGTGTCCCCGAGGCGGGCATCCGTACGGTGCTGACTGAGGAACGCGCCGTGGCGATGGCTCACGCGCAGACAGCGGTTACCGACAGCGACGGACGAGGTTCCGATAATCCCACCGAAGGCGCCGGTTTCCGGACAGCGGGCAATCATCGAAAAAGTCATTGGGTTCTCCCTTTTTGCCCCTGCTCAAACCGCGTCGCGCAACGGCAGTGGCACCCTTGTCTCTCTTTGCTCGAAGCGGGTCCACATGGCGTCGGTCGCGGACTGTGCTTCTGCAAGTACCTGTTTTTCGTCCATCGTCGTCATCTCACCGTCGCGCAGGACAAAACGGCCATCGACCATAACGTCGGTAACGACACCGGGATGTCCGTAATGCACCAGGTTGGAGACCAGTGAAACCCGGGGTGTGAGGACCGGCGCGTCGAGGTCGTAGAACGCCAGATCAGCCTTCATACCCACCGCAATGCGGCCGATATCGTCGCGGCCGAGGGCCTTTGCCGCGTTGATGGTGGCGTAGTTGTAAATTTCCCGTGGGCCGGGGGTCACCGAACGGCCATAGGCGCCGCGGTTGATGACCAGTGCCATCTTCATAGCCTGGAACATGTCCTCAGTCATGTTGTCGGTGCCGAGGATGATGTTAACACCGGACTCCAGTATCGCGCGCATCGGCAGACGGTGCGGCCCCTTTGCCGACATGCTGGCGGGCGAATGGGTGAAGTGAACGCCGTGCGCGGCCAGAATTTCGACGTCACTCTCGGTGCAGAAGGTCCAGTGCACGGCCAGCAGATCGTCGCCAAGCCAGTCGTTGTCGCGCAGGTACTCGGTCGAGGTCTTACCATGGAGCGCCTTGACCTGCTCGACTTCCGAGATGATCTGGCTGAGATGAACCGTGCGGCGCAGATTGTTTTCGCGGGCGAGTTTGTTCAACTCCCCAAGCATCCAGGGCGAGCAGTTATCAGGGGCATGGGCCGCAACGATGACCCGGACCCGGTCGTCTTCCGCACCATGGAAACGCTCGATCAGGTCCCGGCTGCGCTTCAGGAAGGTGTCGCCCCACTCCCGGTCGAAGCGATATTTGCCCTTGCCGACCTCGAGTGTCAGCGCGTCCGACGCACTCTCGCAGAGATACAGCCGCACGCCGCTGTCGGCCATGGCCTGAGCATAATCGGCCACGTGACGCAGGGGATCTACCATGGTGGTGGTGCCGCTGCGGATTGCCTCCAGACAGCCGAGCCGGGCGATAGCGGCGCGCTCTTCCGGTTCCATCAGATAGCTGGCCGGAACCATGTACTGATAGACCAGATTGCCTTCGATATCCTCGACGGTTCCGCGCAGGGTGAGCAGGACCGTGTGGGTGTGGGCATTGACGAGACCCGGCGAGACGGCCTTGTTCGAAGCGTCGATCTTTTCGAAATCAGCGAATTCGCTGCCTTCGGGCGCGTTCTCGTGGATGGCGACGATCTGCTCGCCCTCGACCGCAATGAAGCCACGACGCAGGCTCACCAGTCCGTCGGCCTCGAGCGCCAGGTAGCGGGCATTCTCGATCAGATAACGCGACATGGCTTCAGCTCTCCCGGCGGAATGACGCAACGATCATGATCGTGATGGTAATTATTGTCAGGATGGTCGCGACCGCGGCGATGGTCGGGTCGATGCTCTCCTGAATGCCCTGCCAGATCAATTTCGGCAAGGTCTGCACCCGCCGGACCGTGATGAAGAGCACACCGACGATCTCGTCGAAGGAGACGATGAAGGCAAAAATCGCGCCGGCGATGATCCCCGGTTTGGCGGCGGGAACTACGACGGATATGACCGTGGTCCAGACCGACGCCCCCAGACTGCGGGCCGCCTGCGGGATCCGTCTGTCGAGGTTCGCCAGCGCGGCGAAGACCGAGATCGTCACGTAGGGCAGAGCAAGCAGGGTATGGGCGAGGATCACGCCGCTCATGGAATCGATCAGCCCGAGCTGCACCCAGAAACGATAGAAGCCGAGCGACTGAACCACCGGCGGGACGAGGATCGGAGTGATGAGCAGCCAGCGCGCCACGTTCGCCCAGAAATCCGACAGAAACCAGCAACCGACGGAAAAGGCCGTACCCAGAACCGTCGCGATGGCGGCCACAGACAACCCGATGACCAGACTGCTCCAGGTGGCCTCGATCCACTTGGGGTTGGTGAAGTAATTCTCGTAGTGCTGCAGCGACAAGCCGTCGGTGGGCAACGAGATGTAGGAATGGTCGGTCAGCGAAACCGGGATCACCACCAGCATCGGCAACACCAGAAAGGCGATGACGAGCCAGGCGCCGGTCTGCATGGAAATCTGGAAGAGAGACTTGTGCGGCATTATCCTCGCTCCAGCAGGGTCTTGCGCAGATTGACGAAACGCGCGGCGGCCAGGATCACTGCGGCGGTGGCAACCAGAAGAGCTACAGAAAGCGCGGTTCCCAAACCCCACTTCAGGAATTCCTGAATCTGATAGGTGATGTATTCGGAGATCATCAGCACCCTGCCCCCGCCCAGCAGCGCCGGCGTGATGTAAAACCCGAGCGAGAGCACGAAAACCAGCAGGGTGGCCGAGAAGACCCCCGGCATCGTCTGGGGGAAATAGACCTGCCGGAAAGCGGTGAACTCGGAGGCTCCCAGCCCGCGCGCCGCCGCAACGTAGGACGGATCGATCCCCTTCATGTTGGCCATTATGGGCAGGACCGCAAAGGGCAGCATCACATGGATCATGGCGACCAGCACACCGAACTCGTTGTGCATGAGCGGGAGGGGCTGGTCGATCAGGCCGATGCTCATCAGGGCGTCGTTGACCACGCCGCGGCGCCCGAGCAGGACGATCCAGGCAAAGCTGCGCACCAGCACCGACAACCAGAAGGGCAGGAGGACCAGTGCCATCATCAGGCCCACGAAGCGGACCGAGGTGTTGTAGATCGTATAGGCGACGATGTAGCCGAGAACGAGGCAGCCGATGGTGGTGATCGCGGCAATCCGGAAGGTAATGACGAAGCTGGTGCGGATCGGCCGGCTCGAGACCAGATCCACATAGTTGCCGAACCCGGTGGTGGGCTCGGTGAAACTGATCGCGAAAATCTGAACCAGCGGCCAGATATAGAAGATCAGCATGGCCGCCAGAGCCGGCAGTATGAGCAGCCAATAGCGACTGCGGTCTGTTAAGGCTCTGACGGCCATACCGGGTTACTTTCTCTATCTTTCTGAACGAAAGGCTTCTAGTTGATCAGGGCGTCGACGTAGAGTTCTTCTGCCGAGATCTGATTCTTTGCGTACCAGTCGTCGTTGTAGACGGTCTGGGTCGCGCGGTTTTCCGGTGACGTCGGATTCCACGGTTTCAGATCCGCGGGCACGAGGGCCGCGGCGGCCGGGTTGGACGGACCGCAGCCGATCTGTTTGAGCCATTCCACCTGCAGCTCGGGTTTCTGGCTGTGTGCCAGGAACTTCATGGCTGCATCGGGACCGGCCGGATTGTTCTTGGGGACCACCCAGGCGCCCGGAGAAAGCACACCACCGTTGAAGCTGGTCGTAAAGGTGCCGGCCGGCATTTCGTCTTTGAGCAGATGGGCGCGTGTGCTCCAGATGCAGCCGATCGAAACTTCCTTCTGGAGGAAAAGCTGCTGGCTCATCGAACCCGACGGCCAGACGATGATGTGCTCACGCAGATCGCGGAATTTCTGGATGGCCGCCTTGATGCCTGCCTCGTCGCCGAGAAATTCATAGACGTCCTGCGGGGCATGACCCAGAGCCATGGCTGCGGTTTCCAGCATGCCACGAACCGATTTGCGGAACGTCCGCTTGCCGGGGAAGTCCTTGACGTTCCAGACATCAGCCCAGGTCTCGGGCGCGGCTTCAAGCATGGCGGTGTTGCAGCACAGGGTGTAGCTGTACATGTAGTTGGCGACACCATATTCCCAGGTGAAGCCGTCAATGACCTTCGACTTGTCCACAATGGAATAATCAATTGGCTGAGCGACACCCTGTTCGCCCATGATGATGGCAGAGCCCGGCCCGCTGTCGCAGACGTCCCAGACGACAGCGCCGCTTTCGACCATGGCGCGGATTTTGCCGGCAGAGGGGCCGGAGCCGTCCACGACGACCTTGATACCGGTTTCCGCGGTATAGGTGTCACCCAGAACCTCCTGAATAATCTCAGCTGCCTTGCCGCCCCAGTTCACCAGAACGATTTCCTTGGTATCGGCAAAAGCCTTGTCGTGAAGCAGCGGTACGATACCGAGAGCGCCGAGCAGTTGCAGCATGTTGCGGCGGCTGATTTTGCCGGCGCGGAATTTCTCGACGGCGATTTCGCACAAATCCGTGTGAAATTCCTGATCCTCTATCTGAGAGGAGTCCATGATCTTAGTCATCCCATTATCTCCTTGTTCGATGGTGCCGTTTTTTATTGGGAGGGCGCCTGGGCGTCCTCCAGGAATACACAGGCATCAGCGTCCCATCCGAATGAGACAGGCAGTCCGTCTTCGGGTGTTACACCGGATTTCCAGGTAGGACAGGAGGCGAGGATCTTGCCGAATCCGGGGTGATCGAGGATCACGTGACACCGCTCGCCAAGGTAGGACGTCTGCCGAATGGCGCCCTGAAAGGCTTCGTCCTGTGGGGCCGCAAGGCGAATGCGCTCAGGCCGGAGAGCGATACGCGCTTGCCTGCCCGTGGGAAGTGTGTCGGTTACGACCTCGAATGTCTCCCCTCCAGCGTTGCAGCGGACGCTGCCGCTCTCGACCTTTTCGATCTCGACGTCGATAAAATTACTTTTGCCGAGAAAATCCGCCACGAAGGTGGTGCGCGGCCTGTTGTAAAGCTCGCCCGGCAGGCCGATCTGCTGGATTCCGCCATCCTTGAGAATGACGATCCGGTCGGACATCGAAAGCGCCTCGTCCTGATCATGGGTCACATAGATGAAGGTGACCGCGAGTTTCCGGTGCAGATCCTTCAGTTCCCACTGCAGGTCTGCTCGCAGCTTTTTATCGAGTGCGGACAACGGTTCGTCGAGCAGCAGGACCGAAGGACGGAAGGAAAGAGCGCGGGCCAGGGCCACGCGCTGCTGCTGCCCGCCTGAGAGCTGCGAGGGCATGCGATCGGCAAAAGCTTCCATCTGAACCAGCGCCAGGCATTCCTCGACGCGTTCGCGAATGGCGTCCGGCTTCCATTTGCGGACCTTGAGCGGAAAAGCGATGTTTTTCGCCACAGTCATATTGGGAAACAGCGCGTAGCCCTGGAACACCATGCCGAAGTTGCGCTTGTCGGGCGGCATGGCGGAAATTTCCGCACCGCGCAGCAGCAGATTTCCCTCGTCCAGTGCCGTAAAACCGGCGATGGCGGTCAGCAGCGTGGTCTTTCCCGAACCGGAAGGGCCCAGCAGGGTCAGAAACTCTCCCTCGCCGATATCGAGGTCGACACCGTCGAGCGCCCGGACCTTGCCATAGCGCTTGACCGCGCTGCGGACGGATAAAACAGGCACGGAGTTCGAAAATGTCATGCAAAGCCCGATGGTTGTCATGGATCAGAGGGACGTAAACTGACGACGTGACCAAGCTCGAGAGAAGACTCCACTGGTCGCCAAACCGTTTCAGACCGAAAGTTGATCATGCGGTGCATAATCATGGAAATTAAATAAAGGCCACTTCCGATAATTCAGGGTTATTGATATTGCCGCGGGTTTTAACGCTCTCCAGCGGAGCTTGGCGTGAAGCCCGCCGCGGCCCCTTCGGGAGGAGGCGAACAAAATTACTGCATCAGCTCCGCACCTGATAGTCGAGCCGCAGGGCCGTGATTGCCGCGGCGACGGCGGCCTGGGTGGGGTCGATAACGACGAGCTGCAATTCTTCCTGCAGAATTTTTCTGTAGCGGGCCATGCCGGCACAGCCCAGTAGGATGACGGTCGCGCCATGCTCCTCACGCAGACGGCGTCCGGTGGACAGCATTCTGGCGGTGGTGGCGTCCTCGTTGGCGAGCTCGGCGACCGTGAGGCCGACGGGAAGGTCAGCGACAACCCTGTTGTCCAGTTGCAGGGACCGGGCATAGACCCAATGGCGCTCGACGGCGGCCGGGAGGATGGAGATGACGCCGATCTTTCCGCCCAGCGAAAGCGCCGTGGCAAGGCCCGTTTCCGCCATACCGAAGACCGGCTTGTCCGTCACTTCCCGGGCCGCGCGCAAACCCGGGTCTGAATAGCAGGCAACCACGAAAGCGGCGGCTTTCGACACGTTTTCTTCGATCACCCGGCTGACATTCGGGGCTGCGGCATCGGCGTCCCGTTGGCTCTCAATCCCGTAAGGTCCTTCGGCTATCGTCATGCATTCGATCGGCGGCGCATCGGGTGTGCGCAGGGGATCGAGGGCGCAATCGATCGCCGCCGTGACTTCCTTGTTGCTGTTGGGATTGATGACCAGAATGCCGTTGCTCATCGTTACATCTTCCGGAGGAGAGGTTCCGTCGCAACGTCGTCGGGCCTGACAACGCCTGTCTGCTCGGTGATCAGACCGTAGTGTTCGATCCGGCGATGGCGATCGAAGTCGAAGACGGTTTCCTTGATGAAATTACATTCGTCGAGATCGCAGTCGGCGACAATGAGTTCGTCGCCCAGTGTCTGGCTGCGCGCAACGATCTGTCCCGAGGGATGAACGATCACCGAGCCGCCAAGAAGCTCATGACCGTCTTCAACGCCGGCCTTCGCGACGGCAACGACCCAGGTTCCGTTCTGATAGGCACCCGACTGTACCGAGAGATCGTTATGGAAGCTTCTCAGATCGTGACCTTCGTCAGGGCGCTGGGAATTCGTGGATGGCGTGTTGAAACCAAGAAGCACCATTTCAACTCCCTGCAGCCCCATCACGCGATAGGTTTCCGGCCATCTGCGATCATTGCAGATACACATTCCGAAAAGGCCGCCCATAAAGCGCCATACCGGAAATCCCAGATTGCCTGGCTCGAAGTACTTTTTCTCCAGGTGCTGGAAAATCCGGTCGGGGTCGTAGGTGCCGTGGCCGGGCAGGTGAATTTTCCGGTATTTTGCAACAATCGTTCCGGTCCGATCGACCAGGATCGAGGAATTGTAGTGATGCCGTTCACCGTTCTCGTCGGCGATTTCCGCAAAGCCCAGGTAGAAGGAAATACCGTATTCCCGAGCTTTGTCGAACAGCGGCTGAACGTCGTCGTTCGGCATTGAGCTTTCGAAGAAACCATCGATTTCACGCTGATCGTCATAGTGCCAGCGCGGGAAAAAAGTCGTGAATGCCAGTTCGGGAAAGACCACGAGCTGGCAGCCTTCCGCGTGTGCCTTTTCAAGAAGAGCAAGCATCCTGTCAACCGCGACTTTACGCGTGTCGCTCTTTTGCAAAGGGCCCAACTGGGCTCCGCCAACGCGGATCACTCTTGGCATTCCTGCTTCTCCAGCCTTCGTTTCTTGTTTTGGATGAAATCCTGCCTGGGTTTGACCTGGCCAGATCCCCTATGGGCGGATCCCCTATCGACTGAAAATGCTCAAACCGGGCAATAATGTCGAATTATGAATCGCCCGCTATCTATTCGCGCAGGATATAGTCTTCCGTCGCGTCGCACCGCGCAGGAAGCCAAAGTTTCATGAGAGAATCTGCGCACCGAAGTTACGCGCCGGATCGACTTCCGGCTCCAGGCGGCCAAGAGGCGCGGCAAATCGCGACCTCTCCCGTGGCAGGAATATGCCCGAGCCCGGTTCGACCTGCAGCGCATTGTCGCTGATCACCACGCGGCCCCGGTTTATCACGGTCACGGGCCAGCCAGTCAGGGTCTTGCCTTCGTAGGGCGTATAGCCGGCCCGGTCATGCAGGTCGTCGTATTTTACTACACGTTCCAGATCCGGATCCCAGATGGTCAGGTCCGCGTCGGCACCGATGGCGATGGTGCCCTTGCGAGGAAACAGGCCATAGAGCCGCGCAACGTTGGTCGAAGTAAGTTCGACAAACTTGTGGATATCGATACGTCCCTTGCGCACACCCTCGGAAAACAACAGGGGCAAGCGCAGTTCGATGCCGGGCACGCCGTTGGCGATCTTGGTAAAAGGCGCGTTCGGTCCGGCACGCAGTTTTCCGGTTTCGTCGAAGCGGTAGGGGGCATGATCAGATGAAAACACCTGGAAAGTCCCGTTTTGAAGTCCCCGCCATATCGCGTCCTGCGCCTGAGCGTCGCGCGGCGGCGGGCTGCAGCAGAATTTCGCGCCTTCCATGCCCTGACGATCCAGATCCTCGGCGGTCAAAAAGAGATACTGCGGACAGGTCTCACCGTAAATCCTGAGGCCGCTGTCCTGGGCCCGGCGGATTTCCGCGGTTGCCTCCTCGGTCGAGACATGGACGATCAGAACCGGTGTATCCACCAGCTGCGAGAGAGAAATCGCCCGGTGCGTCGCTTCGCTTTCGGCGATACGGCTATGGCTGATCGCATGATATTTCGGAGCCAGTTTGTTGCCGTCGACCAGCTTTTCGGTCAGCCAGCGGATCATCTCGTAGTTTTCCGCATGAATCATGACCAGCGCGCCTTCGCGTCTTGCCGTCGAGAGCACGTCCAGCATCTGCCGGTCGTCGAGACGCAGCAGATCGTAGGTCATATAGACCTTGAACGAGGTAAACCCGGTCTTGATCAGCGCCGGCAGTTCCTGACCGAGCACTTCGGGCGTCGGGTCCGAGACAATCAGGTGGTAGCCATAGTCGATCACCGCCTTGGGCGCGGCGCAGGCATGGTAATCCTCAACCGCCTTTCGCAATGACTGGCCGCGATGCTGAGCCGCAAAGGGAATGACTGAGGTATTGCCGCCGAAAGCCGCAGATATGGTCGCGCTTTCGAAGTCGTCGGATGTCATCAGTCCGAAAGCGGACTTCTGTTCGATATGGCAATGGCCTTCGATCCCGCCGGGCAGGACGAGTTTGCCCGACGCGTCGATATCGCGGGCCGCCGGACCGAGTTCCTTTGCCAGGACGACAACTTCGCCGTCCTTGATACCGATGTCGCAGGTCATCGTCGATGACGCCGTAACAACCGTGCCGCCCCGCACTGCCAGGTCGTATTCACTCATCCCATTTGTCTCCGTCTTCTCGCATCATCAGCGGTCGGCTAAGTCGGGCCGTCGGGCACCCTCCGCCAGTCGCCCCGTCTGGTGACCGGTAGGGATTACGAGCGTTTGTTTCCCGATCCGTTGAAGAGAATATGGGTTCGAACCAACTGAACCGTAATCGATTGCCCCATACATTCGCCCCCTCACCCCAACGCATTAAGCTTCTCGTCCGGACTTCCGGACCAGAGCGCAGCAGCGAAGGATAAGCTGAGACAGATCTTACGCAATGTCGAATTAGCAATCGAAGCAGCCGAATAACCGACGATTATCGACCGCCGCCGACGCCGCTAAAACCAGCGGACTCACGATGCAGGCCACGCTCCACGTCCAGCGGAAGCGCGACTCAAGACAGCGACGACATAAAAAGAATAGGGAGAAGGCATTGAATGCAGATGGCGCAGTATCCGGGACTACGATCAGGATCGGGCTGGACCTGGTGGTAAGCCTGCTCGCTGGGTAGGGGTAACTTGGATATGCCAATGAAATCGCATCACCAGCGGTGCGCGTGAAACTATCACCTGAAAATTCACCGATCTGAAAGGTGAAATCAGGCCCCGGAATAGATTCTGCATGCGCGGAAAGATTGGCCCGATCATGTGCCGTGAACAGCGGACTTACCTGTCATCTGTCGACTATAAAGCCAAAGATTGACGATCAACTGACCTTGAACAAGCATTTAAAACAAGATTTGGGTTCGTCAGCAAAGATCAAACTAAATGGCGCATTACAGCGGTCGACGGCGCCGCGTCGGCTCAAATACTTCAGAAAATCGTTATCCTCGCGTTGCTCCAAAGAAAAAAGACAGCTGGAATTTTCAGCTGTCTTTGAAGAATTTGGTAGCGGAGGAGAGACTTGAACTCCCGACACGCGGATTATGATGCGACGCTTTGATGCTCGAATATTTGATCAACACTCAATGCAACTACGCCTATTACATCTGTTACTACCGTTAAAAAACAACAATTTTTATAAATTCCAGCTCCTCTCTAATTTTGATATGCCTTAACGAGCTACCTGTCAATCTGCGCATTGATATGTTACTCTAATGCTACCCTAATTATGTTGAGGCAACACAGTGGGTTCGCAGGCTTCCAAGCTTATTGAGGTAGGATCCAACGGTGACATTCAGATCTGGAAGCGCCTGGATCAGAAAACACCGCAGTTTTACTGTCGAGTTTGGCTCCCCCAGGAAGCGCGGGAGAACCGGCGAAATCCCTACAAGAGGAAAGCCCTCGGCACCCAGGATTTACAAGTCGCCAAGGATATGGCGCTGGAATTCGCCGCCGATGTCCGGGCCAAGGTGCGGACCAAAGAGAGCATATTCACGGTCTCATTCCAGAAAGCTGCGAACGCATTCATCAAGGATCTGGAAGCCCGTTTGAAGACCGGAGAAATACCGCAGAACAAGTTAAAACGGAACCAGACTTCAATTGAGCGATACCTGATTCCATACTTCAAGGACAAGTCCATCGATGCGATTGATGGAGACGCACTGGAAGGCTTTCTAAAATGGCGCCGGGACTACTACACGAGCGGGCCAGGCCGGGCCCAAACCTATGTCGAGTTCCTTCGGAATGGAAAAAAATTACAGCGACCACTCGCAGGATCACGCATCCCTGCCGGATCCACTCTTGCCAAGGATTTGGTTTCGATTTCCCTGATGCTGGACTTCGCAAAGGCCAAGCGATGGATTAGCCGGAAACCAGACATGCCGAAGCTCAAAATCGTGTCGAATCGTCGACCGGACTTCAGCTCAGAAGATCAAGAACGCATACTTGGATATTTCAGAGCTATGGATTCAAAAGACGGGATCACCATGAAGGACCGGGAACGTACTTCACGCACAGTGAACCGCTCCTGGGCACTGCTGGAGTATTTTGTCAGATTTATGCTCATCACCGGCGTTCGGGTCCAAGAAGCTCATGGCCTAAAGTGGAAACACATCGAATTGAAAGATCCCATATACAATGATGTTGAATGGCGCCGATATGGGTCCAATGAACCTGTGTCCCCTGAAAACTCATGGAAACCCCTGGGGCCAGAGACCAGAATTCGAGTTCGTATTCCTCGAAATCTAGTCGGGCTCAAGTCGCCCAGCCATGCGCGGATCGTGATTCCCACCTCAAACGGCTTCACCATCGTCGAACAGCTGAAGTCTATGTATGTGGTGTTCGATGAACGCACGCCACAACCAGAAGACCCCCTGTTCATGCACCCCAACCAAACCCCAATCGGGTCGTTCCGCAATGCCTTTGGAACACTCTTGGATAAGCTCAATCTGCGAAAACAGGATGAGATATCCAGATCTCTAACTTCGCTGAGACACACCTACGCTTGTAACCGGCTTCGTCGGGGAACATCCGTCTATGTGTTGTGTAAGAATATGGGAACCAGCGAAGCCATGATCCGTGATCATTATGACCACCTCATTGCGGAAGAGTTCGCCGAATCGCTAGAGGATTAGGATTTATCGCAATATCTGTAAGTATGGAAGATCAAGGTCGATGGCGAAGGAAACCCAGCACTTATGTAACGGCATTGACACGTTAACCGGCGCGGTCACTACTTTTGGAACGTGATCCGCATCAGGCGGCAAGCCAGCCTTGATTCCAGACAGCGAGCATCTTGGCCCGGAACGCCTTGAAGATGCGGCGGAACAGAAGATGGCGTTGGACGTAGAAAGCATTGTAGACAGCTGCGTGGATCGACAGGAACCACTGAGCCGATTCCGGCGTTGAAGCGCCGTTGTTTTTGCCCTCATCGACGAACCGGCTGGTGTGAATCCTCCGCCCGTTTGTCGCTCGGAGCCATTGGGCATGAACTGCAGTCAGCCGTTCTTCGCGAATAGCGACGGCGTAGAATTTGAGCCTGTCCGTGGTAATGCGCTTCGGTGCAAAACCTTGCTTCTTTAGCAACTTTCGGAGCAATCGAGTCGCCGATTTGGCGCAGCGTCGTGGCAGGAGGTGATCCCGTTCTTTGCCTTCGATCCGGCGATCCGCAAAATCATATACACAACGAACGCCGTGGAAAGTCTGAACCGGGTCATCCGCAAATCCATCAAGACGCGGGGCTCGTTTCCGACCGAGGAGGCCGCGACCAAGCTGATCTATCTCGCCATCCGCAACTTCGAGAAAGGCGGCCGCAATGTCCGGGAATGGTTTGCAGCCAGAAACCAGTTTGCTATCATGTTCAGCGAGCGCTTCAACGCGTGACCGTAACTGAAACCCGCATGGACCGGGCCAGATACACAGAGTTCATGACACTCCCGATCCGGGATGTCACGGTTACTGATGGTGTCAGAGCCGCGGATCCCGACGGTTTGATCGGGGCGAGCGGCGAACGCTACACTATTTCGGGCAACGTCGAGCAGCAGGGCGGCGCCGGGATCACGGTGACGATCAAATTCCAAGGCGTGGAAGACGTGGCGAGGCTGAATGATTTCCAGCAGGGCGACGGCGGAATCTTTCTCTATGACCGGGTGACCACCACCACGGAAAGCAGCCGTGCCAGCTACGGTCAGGCCAGCGGGCTGATCTCGCCGCTGGTGCTGGATCTGGACGGCGACGGGGTCGAGCTGACCGGGCTGCAGTCCTCCCGCACTTACTTCGATCTGGACGCGGACGGTTTCGCCGAGCGGACCGGCTGGGTCGGCGGTGGCGACGGCCTGCTGGCGCTGGACCGCAACGGCGACGGTGTGATCAACG
>Ga0214472_10000957_pt1 | contig 33895 bp, 36 predicted proteins | sample RVTome_6_FD_207662 | JGI IMG/M metagenome (GOLD analysis project Ga0214472, IMG submission 207662) | Soil microbial communities from uranium-contaminated site in the Upper Colorado River Basin, Wyoming, United States - RVT140D175 | ecosystem: Environmental > Terrestrial > Soil > Contaminated >...
GAGGTGGCTGAATCGGCGCAGCCAGCGCAGGAGTTACAATTGGACTGGCTTTAACGCGGTGCTACGGCATTTGCGAGTGGAACGGCCCCGTATTGTTGGGCGACCTAGGGTGAGGCTGGCGACTTTAGGGGCTTAGGGCTGGATTGCGGAAGCGAGTATTTCTGAAGAGCCCGGTGCGGGAAAACTGCACGCCGGGATCTGTGCGGGGGCCGCTGGGCAACTGGCGGTCCTACCGCGATGAAAAATGCGAACTTATGATTGTGTATGGAGCGCATATGGCAGATCTCGATAAGGCGTTCGACTTCAAGGCGCACGAACAGGCCGCAGTTACGGCCTACCTTAAGCGGCACGGCTTTTATGCAGACCTGGCATCAGTCGTTAAGCGCATTCTTGAAGAGTCCCTTAAACGCCGGGACATAAAGGTCCACTCGGTCGAGGCTCGGGCCAAAGATCCTTCTAGCTTCGGCAAGAAGGCGGCTCAACCGTCCGACGCGGATCCGGCGAAGCCCAAGTACCCCAATCCGCTAGCGCAGATAACCGATCTTGCCGGTGTTCGCGTGATAACTTACTTTCCGAGTACTTTGAAAGACATAGACGAGATGCTTTCGGAAGAATTTAAAATCGTCGAACGCTCGGACATGGGTGCTGAGCTGATTGAGGAAGATCGGTTCGGGTATCAGAGCATTCACTACCTTGTGAAGCTCACTCCCCAGCGGGCACGGCTTCCGGAGTATGATCCATTCGCGGATTCAATCGCCGAAATTCAGGTGCGAACTATCCTCCAGCATGCGTGGGCGGAAATCGAGCATGATATCCAGTACAAATCGGCATCCGTCATTCCAGTTGAGATCAGGAGACGCTTCATGTCTCTCGCTGGCATGATGGAGATCGCAGACCGCGAGTTTCAGGCGATCCAGGACGCTGACAAGAGGCTCACGCAGGAAGCCCGGTTACATGTTGAGGGAGGACAACTCGATCGGGTGGAGATCACTCCAGACGCCCTGAAGGCCTTTCTTGACAAGAGACTTGGTCCGGATGGCCGGATCTCAGATTTCTCGTATGACTGGACAGCTCGGCTCTTGAAGAAACTTGGGTTTCGGACGCTCGAGCAGGTCGAAAAATGCATTCGATCCTACGATGACGACGCCTTGAGCCGGATCGCGAGTGGAAGCCGCCATGGCCAAACTACTCGATTCGAATATATGCTCCTCGCCGGTATGGGAGAGAATTACATCCGTCGTCACATCTTCAATGGTTTATCCTGGTATGGCCCTGCAGACCGCGAGCGTCTTGAGGAATTCAAAAATAACGACGTAGATCTCCGGGAGTACGATCCGCTGACCGACGTGTCCGATGCGGCAGCTAGGAACGAGCAGATCGCAGCTTACGCTGGAAACCCCGCCGCAACGGAAGTTGCTTCGGAGGCCAGTGGTCCCGCATGTGCGTCTAACTCAAGCGCTTCAGATCGATCGCTTACCAGCGACGACTGAGCGCGAACGTTGAGCCTGTAGAAAAAGTCCCGGACGCAACTGATTAGAATTTGAACGCGATGTGACCGGCGATCTTCCAAATTCCGACGTGTCGCTGAACAGCTTCACGACGATCTCCTCGTGCAGCGGCTCACAGATAGCGACAACACAGGATTTTCGACCGACTTAGAAAAAGGAGCGAGCGTCGACGAGGTGCCGAAATCCGCTTCTGGGAAGGTTATTCTACAGCGTCGTTAGTCGGGCCATGTGCCAGCGCTCGGTCATTTACAGCCGGGCGCCGGGGCTGCGACCTGCAAATCAGGCCGATGGCAAGCAGGACGAGAACTCGACGCGATGGACGAAAAAGAGCTGGCACGTTCACTCGCCATCGGGGGCCTCCTCAGGAACGCGATCCGGACGCTGCTTCTCCGTTCGAGATCGTACGGCTTCCATGCCTGCGTTGTGGCAAGGTGACCGTCCCGATCGCCCCTCTGTTCTTCCTGGTCGGTGGCCGCGCCTCGACGTTTTCCTGTCGATTGTGCGAAGCACAGCATTACCTATCGGTCACCCGGGAGAGGGATACGTTCGCAGTCTGCTACCAGCGGTACACGCTTCGATATCCCCCAGAGTACTACGACGACAGCGAAGTGCCACCGATCGCTACCCTCCACGCCGGCAGGCAAGTGGCGGGCGAATCGGACGGCGAGACATTTGCCGGACCCATCGTAGTCTACCCTCGTAAGAGGCGTTTCTCGCGGTCCGGGGTCGAAGCAATATGGCGAGCGACCAAGGGTCGCTGCCACATTTGCAGCCGGCGTTGGCAAATCGCCCAACGCGGGCCGCGCGGATGGCACATCGACCATGTGATCCCTCACATCGGCGGCGGGCGCAAAGTTGAGGAACTTCCGAACTTCAGGGTCGCGTGCGCTAGATGCAACCTCAAGAAGGGGAAGGGCTACACCGAAGCGAGCATTCGCCTCGGCCTCCGTCATCTGGTCGATCTTCTCGCACTATAGCCGCGACTCTTGTGTCGCACCTGGTCGGACGTGCGTAACATATTGATTGGGTGGCATAAGATTGCAGGGGGGTAAGAGTGGGTTAGGTGCTTAGGCGTCTTTTTCAAAGTGAAACGCACGCTTTAGGGGACAAACGATGCCCCTTGCCACCCGTCATTTTCTGTCGGGTCACATTTGGCATCTTACACACTCCTGCCACCACAAGGCATTTCTTCGGTACTCGACTATTTGGGTACGTCCCTCAGCCGCTACGAACAGTAAATGCAAAACCGGCCCGAGTTTGGCAAGGACATGGAGAGGTTTGCTCAATTGGTTTAGGTATCGATTCTGCTGAAAAACCCTATGAATGCTTCGACGAGGCTCAGCATGAACGGAAAATGTCCAATGATTTCACCCGCTCCTCCGTTCGTCCTGAGGCTCTCGAAGGATGAACGGAGGGTTTTTCAGCAGAATCGGTATCCAGGCCTGGCCCCGTTGTGGCAGTTGATGTTCAACAGTGCATCAGCCGGGGGACGCTCATGACTGCACTAGACCTTTGAGTTTTTCTAATTGCCCCACAGAGCCGCAGACGATCAGCCCGTCGCCTTCGCGCAGCTGAGTATTTGGGCCCGGGTTTAGCTCAAAGTTCTCATTCCGCGCGACGGCGATCACGACGAGACCCGTTTTGTCGTAGATCCTGCTATCTCCGAGGGGGCGCCCTATGAGAGTGGAGCCGGCGGGAATCTTCGCCTCTTCCACCCTCACTGCGTCACCGCGCGCGCGCAACATCTTGTCGAGAAAAGAAACCACCGTGGGACGAATCATTTCCGACGCCATTCTCAGGCCGCCGATAGAATCCGGACAGACAATGCTATCCGCGCCGGCCTTGGCCAGCTTGGGCCGAGATTCGAGCGTTACGAGCTTGGCCACGATCCTGAGCCCAGGGTTTAAGCCGCGCGCGGTCAGGGTCACAAATAAGTTGTCCCGGTCCTGCGGCAAGGCAGTCACCAAGCCTCTGGCCTCATGAATCCGCGCCTGCAAAAGGGTCTCATCGTCGGTGGCGTCGCCTTCGATATAAGGCATGGAACCGATTTTCTCGACCTGCTTGATCCTGTCTCGATCCCTTTCGATGATGACGAAAGGGATCCGCACCTTGAGAAACTCCTCGACGACGTGACGACCGGTTTCCCCGAGACCGCAAAGGATAATGTGGTCTTTGAGCTTCTTAATCTCGTTCTCCATCTTTTTTCTCCCGATGATGCCCGTGAGGGATCCTTCGACGACGAACGCAGTGGCGGCAGTTATTCCGTACGTTAAAGCGCCCACGCCCACCAAAATGAGAAAGATTGTAAAGGCCCTGCCCGCGGGCGAGAGTGGATGGGTCTCTCCATATCCCACGGTCGCGAGAGTAATAACCGTCATAAAAAGCGAATCGAAAAAGTTCCAGCCTTCGATCAGTTGGTAACCGATGACGCCTACTAGAAGAGCCAGCAGTATAACGAGAATTGCGAGGAGGAGCCTACGACTAGACGTTTCCATGAGACCGTATTCTCATCTGTTTGATAAGTCGCGACAGAGGCCGCTTTCCGGCTTGTGTAGGCTCCACTCGAAACAACCATTCATTAAAGCCATTCTGTCCACCTCTGTCCGTCTGCCAAAATAGAGCTTAACCTCAACTTCCATAGGGCGGTATACATCTTTCAGCGATAGCCTTCGATAGTTCCCGAAAAAAAAGTTTATATATCTGCTTTTTGCGCGCCTCTTTGGAAAAAAAACGACATGCGACGACCGTATAGGTGGGGCCCCTTTGATCGAGGCGCAACTCGATAAGTGGTTTCCGCCGGATTACTTGTGCATCTTGCTGCGGAGGAATACCTACATGGCATTGAGGTCACAATCTTGATATCAAAATATAGGACTTGGACCCTGATTGCGCCGCCTTAACCAAATCGAATTTTGAGGAGAGCTAAGATGAATCAGCAAGCGAACGAACAACAGAAGGCCGGGCGGGTGCGCTGGACGCGCCAGCCGACGCCGTATGAGCGGTTTGTGGCAGAGGAAGGAATTCCGGTCGTGCGCGGGATCGGTCTTTATGACGTGCGCGAGGTGGCGCTGTCGCCCTGGCCGCGTCTGGGAGGGCGGGGGAGCTATATCCAGCTCGACGGCACGGAAGCGGTCTGGGGGATGTACGTCGTCGAGATCGCGCCGCGCTCGGAGCTCAAGCCCGAGCGCCATCTCTACGAGGAGCTTTACTACGTGGTCGAGGGCCGGGGATCGACGGAGGTCTGGAAAGAGAACGCGTCACGGCGGCAAGTATTTGAATGGCAGCCCGGCAGCCTCTTCTCGGTGCCGGTGAACTGCTGGCACCGGCTGGTGAACGCGGGTTCGAGCCCGGTGCTGGTGCTGGCGGCGACCGGGGCGCCGGCATTGATGAACATCATCAACAACCGCCGCTTTATTTTCGAAAACGGCTTCGATTTCACCGACCGCTACGATGAGAGTCAAGGCTATTTTACGCCGAAGAGCGACATAGAGCCTCACCCTCTGTCGGAACGCGCGGTGCTGCGCAGCAACATGATCGCCGACATCGTCAACTGCGAGCTACCGGTCGATAACCACCGCTCCCCCGGCTACAGATGGTTTGAGCCGTTTATGGCGGGAAACCATTTTTTCGGCGGCGGCGGCCAACAACTGCCGTTCATCGCCGAGCACCAGACCGGGCGCTATTCCAAGGCCCACGCTCACGCTTCGGGCGCAGTGCTCGTTTGCCTGAGGGGAAAAGGCTACACGCTCACGTGGCCGACGGATCTGGGCACGCGTCCGTGGGAAGCAGGAAAGGGACACCTCGTCAAACGGCAGGACTATATCCCGGGAGGAATGGTGACCGCGGCTCCCGGCGGCGGCAATTGGTTTCATCAACATTTTGGCGTCAGCAAGGAACCCTTCCGCGTTCTGGCCATCGCCGGCGGCTACTGGTGGGTTAAGGGGAAACCGGGAGACGAGATCGTCTCGAACAACGCCGACCTGGAAGAGGGTGGGCGCAGTATCCCCTATGCTCAAGAAGATCCCTGGATCCGCGCCGAGTTCAAACGGGCGCTGGCTGAAGCGGGAGTCGAGTTCCGCATGCCCAAGTAGCGCGCACGCGCGTACATAATCCCGGATTCCGCAGTTGAAATTGATGCACGGCGCGAGGCGCGAGCCTTCCGTAGCGAAGGCAATGGAGTTCTACCTCTAAGAGCGTTGACAACCACCAGTGCCCTGAGTGGAATCCGCACGCTGCTTGCAACAGATTGCCAAGCACCAAAAAGTACTTTGATCCTGTGGTTATGGGTGCCTTCGCTACTCCAGTCTCACACCTCGCTCCTTAGAGATTGTAACTTCAACTACGGAATCCGGTGTAATTCGTTCCATTCGTTCAAGCGAATCAACGATTCACAAGAGTTTCAATCGTTCCAGCCGCGGGGGATTCTAACGCTTGGGGAAAAATTCGCTGGTGCGGTTACGAGCCTGCTTAGCGTTTCGATGCTTTGCGCCCTGTCGGCTTGTCCAGCGCTTCGCCCCAGCGCGAGAGAAATGCGTTCACGAAACCGTTCTGTTCAGCGGGTTCTACCGCCAATGGCGCGAGCGACATGGCGACGCTCAGCGCGATGTGATAGCCGATGGAACGCGAGGCCAGCGCGCGGCGGTAGGCTGGATGAGCGCGGTTGACCCATACCGTCGATTCCATCAGGCGTCCCAGGTCCACGTCGTCGGGGCGGTCTTCGAATTGAATGTCGAGCCCGTAGTGCGCGGGACGGCGCGCGCCGGCGCTGCCGGGCAAAACGGTTCCTTGTTCCTTCGGCTCGTACGGCTCCCGCGATTCAAGGACTTGAGGCTGATCGCCGTTTGAATCTGCCGACGGCGGTGATTCTTCTTCCAACTCTGCAACCGCTTCCTCCGTAACCGTCGTGGCGATGAACGCGCGCCCATCCACGGCGCCGCTGCTGCCGCCGAGCGCAAGGCGCTTCTGGCCGCCTGCGCGCCGTTCGACGAGACTCGCCAGCAGCGGAAAATCGATGGCGAGGTCTTCCAGCAGGTGCGCCAAATCGCGCTGCAGGGGGCGCACTTCGCGCGGTGGCGCTTCTTCGCTCGCCGGCCGGACATCGCCCCACGCAGCGAGCTGTTTGGCGACCGCTTCTTGAATGGCTTTGCGATAGGCGAGGTAGGTCGCGCCGCGCGGACCCGTGCGCAGGAAATCTCCCTTGTTGAGCGTCAGGCATGCAGCCAGGTCCGGGACTTCGATCAGCCCGCCTATGTGTTCAGGTGCCGACGGCGTCATGCCTAACCAATCCCAGCCGCGCCGGATTACCTTGCCGTAGGTGCTGATCGCCAGACCGCGCCGATCCTCCGGCAGTGCCGAATCGTTTCGAATGAGGTAGCCGAAAGCGGAGGGTTTGCGCTTGCGCAGCAGCCGGATTTCCAACGGCGCTTGTAACGGCGCGCTCCAGCGCCGCTTTTCAAGACGGTGGCCGTTGATCTGGATCGCGATGCCCTTGGGGTAGTGTGTAGCGACAAATTCATCGAAGGCCGGGTCAAGCAGGGGCTGATAGTGGCGGCGCAGCGTTACCTCGAGAAATCCGGGATCGAGCAACGGCGAGAGCGCGTTGCGCACTTTGAGACCCACCGCCGTGCCCCTCTCGACGACGAGCCCGGAGGCGGGCACCCACTTCCACGGTGCGCGATGGCGTGACGCCATATGCCACGAGCTTGCCACGTGAGTCTTACCGCGGCGGGTTTCCGTCAGTACTTCTTCGCAGATCAATAAGCCAAGCTTGATGCCGACGCCGGCAAAGCCGATGCCTTGCCCGCGTGTCTTGGTGCTCGCGGCGATGTCGTGGAAGCGCGCCAGTTCGCGGCGCTGCATGCCCGAACCGTTGTCGACGGTAGTCAGGGCGCTTTGCGTGAGGTCGCATTCGAAGCTGATCGACGATGCGCCGGAGTCCAGGGCGTTGGCCATCATCTCCGTGAGAATCGTCTCTTCCAGAGAACCGGGGTAAGCGTCCCGAAGGTCTTCGAGCAAATGCAGCAGGTCAACGCGGGTTTCACCCATAGATCACGGAAAAATTTGGGCGCGGAAGCTCGCGCTTCCGCGCCGGCGAGTATGTCCTTTACTCTGCGTTCTCGGCGCCTCAGCGGTGAGACGTTCCGCCGCGCATCGCAGATGCGCGACTGATAGCTACTTCAAATGTTTGGCGAAGAAGTCCGTCGTGCGTTCCCAGGCGAGCTTGGCGCAGGCGGCGTTGTAATTCGGTCCCTTTTCGTTAAAGAAAGCATGGCCGGCATCGTACCAATGGGATTCATAAGGCACGTTGCCCGTTTTCAAGTTACCTTCGAGAACTCGAGCCGCGTCGGGACTGAACGCCTGGTCTTTCTCGGCCAGATGAAGCTGCAGCGGCGTCCGGATCGTTTTCGGGTCGCCGGCTTGCTCCGGCGGAAAGCCGTACCAGGAAGAACAGGCGTTGGCTTCCTTGACGTACATCGCCGAAAGCACGGTCAGCGCGCCGCCCATGCAAAAGCCGACGACGCCGACTTTGGCGCTGGACTGCTTCAAATATTGCGCCGCGCCTCTCACATCCTGATTCGCGGCATCGCCAAAGTTGAGGTTGGCCATCATATGCTGGGCCTCGGCGACGTCGAGGGCGACCTTGCCTTTATACAGGTCGGGGACCAAGGCGCGGTAGCCCAGGCTCGCCAGTCTCTCGGCGACGCTTTTGATCTGATCGTTGAGCCCCCACCACTCTTGAATGACGACCACGCCAGGTGCCTTGTCGCTGCCGGCAGGGCTGGCGAGATAACCGTTGCAATCCTGGCCGTCGGGCCGTTTGAAGCTTACCATCTGTCCCATAATTCGCCTCCGTTGAGTTTTATTTTCTTACCTATGCAACAGACCAGTCAATGTCAATACGCCGTACTCATGGCCGCTGCTCAAGCAACGAACCCGCCCATTGCCCGGCGATCATCGCGACGACGAAAAGCGCCACGCCGGGAGAGCCTGACGATAGAGCAGCCAGCGCCGGTCCGGGGCAAAAACCCGCGATGCCCCAGCCGATACCGAAAACTATCGCGCCCGCGATTAACGATCCGTCGAGTTTTGATCGGGTCGGCAGGACGAAAAACTCGGCAAGCAAGGGCCGGACACGCCGAAGAATCAACGGAAACCCCGGCACGGTTACCGCGAGGGCGCCGCCCATGACGAAAAGTAACGTCGGGTCCCACCTCCCTGTGACGTCGAGGAAACCGATCACTCGGGCGGGGTCGATCATTTCGGAAACCGCGAGGCCGAAACCGAATAGGGCGCCGATGAACAAAGCGCTGACGATGGCAGCCATCAGAAATAATGCCTGGTTAGGAACACCGTGAGCGCAGCGACGATCATAAAGATCATCGTCGCCACGAGTGACCTGGGCGAGCGGCGCGCCAGACCACAAACGCCGTGACCGGAAGTGCATCCGGAACCTAGGCGCGTACCGAAGCCCACCAGGAGGCCGGCAAAAATCAGCATCGGCCCTGCGGTCTGCATGCGCAGCGGCAAGCCGCCACGTATGAGAGCATCGAGAGCCGCGCCGCCGACCAGTCCCAGGATGAAGGCGACGCGCCAGACGCGCTCGCCTGGAACATTCGATTTGATGACACCGCCGAGTATGCCCGAGATACCGGCGATGCGGCCGTTGAGCAAGAGCAGCAGCGCCGAAGCTAGGCCGATCAGGGCGCCGCCGAGAAGTCCGCCTATGATGTTAGGTTCGTTCATGGTCCAATTCTCTCCACCGTTGGAGATCGTGCCGCAATCAGCCGTTCGCCCTTCGACGAAGCTCAGAGCCAGTCCTGAGTTTATCGAAGGAACGAAAGGCTAGATGATTCAAATTTGGCATGCCGCCCTCCGTTCGTGGTGAGCGCGTCGAACCATGAATGGATTTACGAGGCAGTCTCATGTCGTGTCAGGTCACTCTTGCTTGAGCTTTGCCTTCGCTTTCGCTTCATCGATGATCGGTTGGATGTTTTTCTTGATCGCCGGATTGAGCTGAAAAGCTTTTTGGAAGTCCGCGTCGGCTTCTTTGTTCTTCCCTTGATAGATCCTCGCGATACCGCGGTAGATAAAAGCGTCGGCATTGCGCGGCTCCATAACGATGACTTCGCTGAAGTCGCGCGCCGCATGGGCGAATTTTCCCAGGCGAAGGTAGGCGCGGCCGCGATTGAAGGGGGCCTCGGGGTCCTTGGGATTTAAGCGCATCGCTTCGCTATAGTCTTCAACGGCCGCCTCATATCGATTGGTTTTGGCCTTGGACAGGGCGCGATTGTAAAAAGCATGCGACGATTTGGGATTGCGGGCGAGGACTTCATCGAAATCCCGGATCGCGTTTTCATACTGAGCCGAATCCGCATGGGCGATTCCCCGGTTGTAATAGGCATCGACCAGGGAGGGATCCAAACTGAGGGCTTCGCCGTAATCTTTGATCGCTTCCTCTTTCTTGTCCAGTGCCAGATAGCTGTTGGCGCGATTGTAGAAGGTTTCAGCATCCTTGGGGTTTAGCCGCAACGCCTCGCCGAAGTCCTTCAGCGCCGCCTCGTAGCGCCGCGCGTCGAAGTGGATGCTGCCCCGGTTGATGTAGTTCTTGGCCTCCTGCGGATTGACCTTGATCGCGGCGCTGAAATCCTTGAGCGCGAGATCCTCCTTCTTTGAACGACGGTAGGCGTTGCCCCGGTTGAAATAAGCCTCGGCGTCTTTCGGATTCAAGCGAATGACTTCGCTGTAATCTCTGACCGCTTGCTCGTTTTGGCCCAAATCATAATTGGCATTACCGCGGTTAAAATAGGCTTCCGCCAGTTTCGGATTGGCCTTAATCGCCTTGTCATATTCTCGGATCGCCTCTTTGGGTTTGCCGGCTTCATGAAGTCTTAGCCCTTCCTCTAGGGCCAGTTCCGCCTGCCCGGACCAAGCCGGCGCAGCCATGACGAAGAAGATCGAGCAAATCAGAAAATAGATTCCGGGTAATTTCATCGAGATCACCGCTTGTCGGCCGGTTCAAGTTTGTCTTTCAAGCTCGGGTCGAGATCAACGGCGCTCTTGAAGTCATTTTGCGCTTCTTCGTCTTTCCCTTGACGCTGCTTGATCAATCCCCGGTTGGCGTAAATACGCGCGTTCTTCGGATCGAGCTTGATCGCTTCGTCGTAGTCCTTGACGGCGAGGTCGTATTTACCGAGCAGGGAATTGCTGTTTGCCCGGTTGTTGTAGGCCTCGGCGTTTTTCGGTTTGAGTTTGATCGCTTCCGTGTAGTCCTGTATGGCTTGCTCATGTTTGCCTAAACGCCGGTAGGCGAGGCCGCGGCGGTAATAGACCTCGGCGTCTTTCGGGTTAAGCTTTTGCGCCCGGTTGTAATCTTGTAACGCCTTGTCAAACTGTCCGAGACCGAAATGGGCGTGGCCGCGCTGATCGTAGACTCTTGGAATCTTTGAATTCTGCTTGATGACCTCATCGTAATCTTTGATCGCCCGCTCGTACTGCTTGTGCGCCAGAAGGGCGTTGCCGCGGTTGAACAAAGCGTCGGTGAATTTGCCGTTGAGCTTGATGGCGGCGTCGTAATCTTTGACGGCGGCATCGCTTTTGCCCATCTTGAAATAGCTGAGGCCGCGATTGTTGTAAGCCTCGGCGGCTTCCGGCGCCGCCTTGACGGCGCGATCATAGGCCGCGATGGCCTCCTTGAACTTGCCGGCGCGGTAAAGCTTCACCCCGTCATTAAAAGCGTTTTGCGCCTCGCCGGCGGCGACAAGCGCGGGAAGTCCAATGACGAGGAGAACCGAGTGCCAGAATTTGTTTCCCATTGTTTTCATACTTGAACGAATGTTTAGCGCACCGGAGCGGCAATGTCCATGCGCCGCGGATGCGCTTGCGTGCCGTTGGTGGTTCATTGCGATTGGATTTACTTGCATCAAGAAAGATTCCTCGGCTTCGCCTCGGAATGACAGGTACTAAAATTGTCATCCCGAACGAAGTGAGGGATCTTTTCCAAACTGAACCGCTACGTGCGCGCCGGTTCCCTGGACAAGCGCGTCAAAAAGGAATAAAAGCTACGAATATCAAAGAAGTTTGAGGAGGAATTGTTTATGAGCACGGTCGCGGCGGTGAAGCGAACCGCGGATCAGGTTCTCGGTAACGATCGCATCGTTTCATCGGATTCGCATATCATGGAGCCGGAGGACCTGTGGCTGAAAAACCTGACACCGGGCCTGCGCGCGAAATTCCCAAAATATCCCGTGCGCAATTCGCCCGGCGAAAAACCCGGTGGTTGGGACCCCAGAGCGCGCCTGGATGAAATGGCGGTGGACGGGGTTTCGGCGGAAGTTCTCTACCCGACCTACGGACTGCGCCTTTTTGCGTTGGAGGACGCCGAACTGCAAGAGGCCTGCTTTCGGATCGGCAACGACTGGCTGGTCGACTACTGCAACGCCGCGCCGCGCCGCCTCTTCGGCATTCCGATGATCTCGATGTACAACATCCCGAACGCCATCAAGGAGCTCGAGCGCTGTAAAAAGGCCGGGATGATCGGCTGCATGATCTGGCAGGTGCCGCCCGAGCATCTACCGTTCACCAGCGATTACTATAATCCGTTCTGGGAAGCGGCGTCGGAACTCGACATGCCGGTTAACGTCCACATTCTGACCGGATTCAACTATAGCCGCTTCGAGCGCAAGGGGTTGGATACTTACCGGATGACGGTAAACCAGAAGTTGACCGATGCGGCGAATGTTTTGTTCGATCTGGTCTTTGGCGGAGCGTTGGCGCGCTATCCGAAATTAAAAATCGTCTATGTGGAAAATGAAGTCGGCTGGATTCCGTTCTATTGTCATGAGTGGGATAAGTATTTCGTCCGCCACAGCCCCAAGGCGCCGCTGCCGTACATGAAGAAGTTGCCCGGCGAGTACGTGAAGGAGCAGGTCTACGCGACTTTCTTCAGCGATCCGGCGGGCGGGCGGATGATGGATTGGTTCGGCGAAGACACCTTCATGTGGTCGAGCGACTATCCCCACGCGGCATCGACTTGGCCGCACTCGCGCAAAGTGATCGCCGAAGAGCTGGGCCACCTGCCCAAACCCGTGATCGATAAAGTCGTGCGCGACAACGTGATCAAGCTGTATGACCTCAAAGTGGATGGGATCAACGCATAACGAAGCGCTGGAGAGCCAATGGATTTCGGTCTTCACCTTCCCGCGTCCAGTGCCAACGTCAAAGCGGAGGATTTAGTCCGCTTCGCCCAGCAAGCGGAACAACTGGGTTTCTACTGCTTGACCGTAGCCGACCACGTCATCGTTCCGAAGCACATTTCGATTCCTTATCCGTACACCGTCGATGGCAAGTATCCGGGCACAGGTTACCATTTGGAAACGTTGACGACGATGTCTTTCCTCGCCGGCGCGACCCAGCGCATCCGCTTCGCCACCAGCGTGATGATCGCGCCGTATCGTAATCCCATCATCACCGCCAAGATGCTGGCAAGCCTCGACGTGCTCTCCAACGGCAGAGTGATCGTCGGTTTGGGCGTGGGCTGGATGAAAGAGGAGTTCGACAACCTGGCAACGCCGGCGTTCGCCGAACGCGGGCGAGTGACCGATGAGTATATCCGCGCCTTCCGTGAGCTTTGGACCAACGACAATCCCACGTTCAACGGCAACTTTTGCAATTTCTCCAACATCGTTTTTCTTCCCAAGCCGGTTCAGAAGCCGACGATTCCCATCTGGATCGGGGGTCATAGCAAACAAGCGATTCGCCGGGCGGCGCGCCTGGGCGATGGCTGGCATCCGATCGGCGGCGTGCCGACAATTCCACTGGAGCCCGACGACGTGCGCAAAGACCTCGCGACGCTAATCGAATTCGCCCGCGCTGCCGGCAGGGATCCCAAGCAGATCCGCGTGGCGCTCAAGGGTTCGCTCTTCGACAAAGAAAAGAAAATCGAAGGGCGGCGCCGCCGTTTCATGGGTGATGCCGAAGAAATTGCTTCCGACATCCGCGACTACCGCGCCGCCGGCGTCGATACGATGATCTTCGACGTGCGGCGTGCCAGTTCCGCAGAGACCCTTGAGCGCATGGAGTGGATGGCGAAGGAAGTCATCTCTCGGGTTTAATTCGGATAGTCCCCGGCGCTGCTGGCAACTTGTCGGCCCGCAGCTCAGCCGCACCTCACAGCATGAGCCCGGTTGCTTTAGAACAGCGGGACGCGCCACAACTGCCGAAGGCGTCGTTGCTCGCGCGGTTTGCCCTGCCTGCGGCGGTATTTTGTCTCACCATCGCAGCCTTCCTGCCCGCGCTCGAAAATGGTTTCGTCAATTGGGACGATGGTTTGAATTATTTGGAAAATCCCAACTATCGCGGCTTGAGTTGGTCCCACCTCCGGTGGATGTTCACGACGTTTCACGGAAGCAATTATCGGCCTGTCACTTGGATGACTTCAGGGTTTGATTACTTGATCTGGGGAATGGAACCGTTCGGGTATCATCTTACGAATCTCTTGTTTCACGGGGCCAACGGGATACTCTTTTATTTTCTTGCCAGGCGATTGCTTGAATTGTCGCAGTTCGCGCCTTCGAACGCGGTAGCGCTTTCTTTCGCATCGTTCTTCGCCGCGTTGCTCTTTTCAACGCACCCGCTCAGAGTGGAAGTTGTCGCTTGGGCCTCGGCACGGAACGACCTCGTTGCCGCGTTCTTCAGTCTTTGCACCATGGTCGCGTATTTGCGCTATGTAACGGCAACGGAGAAAGGCGGGCGCTGCTGGCGCTGGTATGGCGCTGCGATCTTGTCTTATGCGCTGAGCTTGTTGTCCAAGGGGACAGGGGTGGCATTGCCGTTCGTCTTTTTCGTTCTCGATTTTTACCCGTTGGGGCGGTGGGTGCAGAGCCGTAACGATGGATTCGCTCGGTCGGCAGGAAAATTGGTCCTGGAAAAAGTGCCGTTCATCGCACTCGCTGCGGCCGCCGCGGCTGCCGCAGTAGCTGCGAAAGAGTCATACGCCGCGATGCTGGACTGGGAGATCCATGGCTGGTTGTCACGGTTCAATCAAGCATGCTACGGACTGATTTTCTATCTTGTAAAAACGATGCTCCCCATTGGGCTCTCGCCCCTCTATGAGCTTACCCCTGAGTTCAGCCGCCGGGTAATGGCGATATTCTTATACGCGATTCCAGTAGTGGGAATTACGCTCGGCTTTTGGTTGAGTCGCCAAAAGTGGCCGGCCGGTTTGGCGGCATGGCTCTCGTACGTTAGCCTTTTGGCTCCTGTGCTGGGCATCGTTCAAAGCGGTCCGCAACTGACGGCGGACCGTTACAGTTATCTGGCCTGTTTGCCGTGGGCGACCCTGGGAGGAGCCGCGTTGGTGCGCGTTGGCCGCTGGAACGATACCGGTCTCATCACGTTGCGTTCCGCTCTGGCTTTCGCCTTTGCCGCCATCGGTGTCGTCGTATTCGCGTCGCTAAGCTGGCAGCAAAGTCAGTATTGGAAAAGTTCGGAGAGTCTCTGGCGGCACGCATTGAGCGTGGATGAAAAGTCGAGTAGCGCGCACCTTAATTTGGGAAACGCATTACTCGATCAAAACCGAATCGAAGACGCCGAGCGACACTATCTTCGTGCGATCGAGATCGAGCCGGCGTCCGCCAATGCGCGTGTTAATTTGGGAATGATTCTGAGCCGACAAGGGAAACTCAAAGAATCCACCGAACAGATTCGCCTCGGGCTTGAGATTGACCCCGAGCACTGGCCGGGTCACCACGCTCTGGGCCTCAACCTGGCGATTGCGGGACTGTGGAGCGAGGCGGCCGAGGAGTTTCGAAAAAGCTTGCGCCGGGCCCCCGATAAGGCCGGGATTCACTTTGATCTGGCCCGGGTGCTGGAGCGGCAGGGACGGTTTGACGAAGCAGCAAATCATTTGAGCGAGGCGGTTCATATCGATCCGGATTTTGCCGAGGCTCAGCGGCAGCTATCAAGGCTGCGGCGCGCGCGCGAGCAACCATGAGCGAGGGGATTCATAACCCCGCGCGCCATTACTACTTCGATACGCTGACGACAATTTTCAACTTCGGCGGCATCCCCCATAAAGAAATCAAAGAGTCGATGCGTCTGTTCGCCAAGGAAGTGATGCCGGCGTTTCGCTGAAATGCCCCGCCACCACCCCGGCTTCTAACCGCAAGGAACTTAGCGCGGCGAAGCCGCAACCAAAGGGGATTCGGCCCCGGATCATTAACCGCAAAGAGCGCAAAGAACGCAAAAGCAGAAATCGGATTATCTCCCGCAAAGACGCCAAGGCGCAAAGGTGACGGGCCGAGGCCCGTCATCCCGAGCAAATGCGAGGGATCTAAGAAAGATTTCTCCCTTCGGTCGAAATGACAAAGAGTCTTTCTTTCCGAACTTGGCGTCTTTGCGCCTTGGCGGGAGGAATGTCCGAATCCGAGCATTTTTAGCTCCCGGAAAATTTGCGCAAGCCGCGAAAACCTTGAGTTATAGCAATGCAGAGAACACAAAGATAATTTAGGAGAATTTTTTATGCGGCCTTTGCGTTCTTTGCGGTTAACGTTTTATTACGTTTCCGCGCGCAGCGCTTCCAATGGCGGGCGGCGAAAGATTCCCCAGCAACCCAGGACGCCGACCCCGAGGGTTGTCGCCGTCGTGAGCAGCAGGACCCATAACACCGGCGCCATCGCGAAGCGCGCTACGGTTCCGAGAAAATAAAAACTCAACACCCAGCTCGCCAGCGCGGCGAGTGCCGCGCCCGCCAGGCACGAGAACGCTCCGAGGAACAGGTACTCCGCGGCGATGATGCTCAAGACTTGACGCTTCGAGGCGCCAAGGGCGCGCAGCAAGACGCTCTCCGTGATCCGTTGGCCGCGCCGGCTAAGAATCGCGCTCGCGAGGACGGCGAGGCCGGTCAGGACGGTGAACAGCGCGACGAAACGAATCGTTCGTTCAACCCGGCCGAGGATGGCGTCAAGCGTATTGAGAATCAAAGTTAAATCGATCATCGAGACGTTTGGGAAGCGCTCCGCCACCTCGCGCTGTAGCGCGGCGGATCGCTGGGGCGATTCGATGCGGCTTATCACGGCATAGAACTGCGGCGCCTGCTCCAATACCCCGACAGGAAAAACCGCAAAAAAATTAGGCTGCACGCGCTGCCAGTCGACTTCCCGAATGCTCGCGAGTTGGGTGATCAGAGGAACGCCCTGGAGTTCGAATTCAACCAGGTCGTTGAGACCGACGCCCAGGGTTTCGGCGATGCCTCTTTCCAAGGAGATGGGAATCGGCTGCGTATCCGGCGCGACGCGGCCGCGCCAGGTTCCCCGGATTATCCGCTCGGTGCGCGCCAACCGTTCTCGATAGGTGGAGCGGTATTCCCGCCTGAGCGCCCAGGGCGGGATCGCTCCGTCGGCGCGAATCTGCTCGACGCGCCTGCCCTTGACGGCGGCGAGCCGCAACGTAACGATCGGGACTTCTCCGTAGTCGCGGGCGCCGAAGGATCGAACCAGCTCCGCGATGCCCGCCCTTTGCTCTTTCTGAACATCGAACAGGACGAGATTGGGTTCGCCCTGGCCGCCTCTTTCGGCGACTTGAAGAAGCAACGTACTCTGGACGTTGTAAAGCGTCACGAGCAGAAAAGCCGCGACGCCGATGGCGAGCATGACGGCCACGGTCTGATTGTTGGGACGATGGAGATTGGCCAAGCCCTGGCGCCAAGCGAACGACAAGAAATCCGATAGAAACCGTTTCATCAGCACCGAAGCGGTTCTGGCCAAAAAGGCGATAGAGCCAAACGCGAGCAAGACACCGGCGGTAAAATAGAGCGCGTGAAACCAACGCTCCGCGGTGATGAAAGCAAAGGATAAAATCGCCGCGACGATAACGCAGAAGAGGAGCCAAAGCAGGGGATCTCTCGCGCCGCGATTCTCCTCGTATGCGGAGCGAAGCGCCTGAAGCGGGGATACATTTCTCAGTGGCAACAAGGGCAACAGGGCGAATAGCAGCGCGGTGCCGGTGCCGACGAGCGTGCCCAGACCGACCGCTTTGGGCGTGAATGCCAGCGCTGTAGTCACCGGTAAAAAGTCCCGCAACGCGAGAGGCAGCCATGCCTGCGCGAGAACGCCGAGGGCGGCGCCCAGGCAGGCGGCGGCGGCGGCAGCGATCGACGTTTGAATGAGATAAACAGCGACCGTCTCGCCGGCGCTCGCGCCGACGCAGCGGAGCAGAGCGACCGATGCCGTTTTCTCTTTGGCGTAAACGTAGACGCCGCTCGCCACGCCCACTCCGGCGAGCAGGACGGCGACGAAAACCGCCAATCCCAGGTAGCGGGTGAGATTATCCAGGGATCGCGCAATGACCGCTGCCCGGGTTTTTACGGTATCGGACTGTAAGCGCAGTTGCTCGAGCTGCGGGGCGATGCGTTGGACCAGCGCGTCCATGTCCACTCGGGCATCGAATTTGAAGTACACGCGGTAGCGTACCAGGCTGCCCTTTTGCAGCAATGGGCTTCGGTCGAGGTAGGCGAGCGGAATATAGACGCGCGGACTGATCAGAGAGAAGGCCAGAGTCTCCCCCGGTATTTTTTTGAGCTTGCCGGCGATGCGAAACTCCTGGTCGCCGATGCGCAGGCGGCTTCCCACGCCGGCGTTGAACTGCAACATGACATTCTCGTCCACCAGCGCGGCGGCAGCGGTTTCAAACTCCGCGCGCGCCGATGCGGGCTCGGTTTCCAGCGCGCCGTAGTAGGGGAACCGCCCGCTTATCGCTCGCACGTGAACCAATCGCGAAGTACCGCTCTCCGGAAAATAGGCCATGGACGAGAATGCGATCTGGCGCGATTGATCGCCGCCTAAAGAAGCGATGAGCGCCTCGGCCTCTGCAGAAAAAGGCTCTCGGCCGCTGATCTCGAGATCGGCTCCTAAGAGAGTCTTGGATTGTTCTTGGATGCTCAACGCCAGGTTGTCGCGAAAGGATAACGCCGCGACCAGCGAAGCGATGCCGATAACGACGCAGGCCATCGAGCGAAGCAGTCTTCCGAAGCTCCGCCTCCCGTCGCGCCAGGCGACGCGCCAAATCCAGGGTGCCACTAGCCGCTTCATGCAGAACCCTCACCGCTCATGGTTTGGCGCCGTCAGTTTTCCCTTGAGTGTCCGAGATCAACCGGCCGCCCTTCAAGCCGATGACGCGGCTCGCCTGCTCTGTCAGCTCCCGGTCGTGGGTCACGAGCATCAACGTCGTTCCGTTGGTCCCGTTGAGATCGAAGATCAGCTTTACGATCTCCTTGCCGGTCTCGCCGTCGAGATTGCCGGTCGGCTCGTCGGCGAAAAGAATTTTGGGCCGATTGATAAAGGCGCGGGCCATGGCGACGCGCTGTTGTTCGCCGCCGGATAATTGAATCGGATAGTGGCGCAGGCGGTTTTCCAGACCCACCTGGGCGAGCAGCTCCGCGGCGCGTGAGCGGGCGTGGTTCTCGCCGCGGATTTCCGCCGGCACCATGACATTTTCCAGCGCCGTGAGCGACGGCAGCAACTGAAAGCTTTGGAAGATGAAGCCGACGAACTGATTGCGCACCCGGGCGAGTTCCTCCTCCGGCGCCGAGTGCATGGCGACGCCGTTGACAAATACTGAGCCGCTGCTCGGTCGTTCCAAGCCGGCGCAGAGCGCGATGAGGGTCGTCTTGCCGCTGCCGGACGGGCCGACAATGGCGCAGGCGCTGCCCTCTTCAATATCGAAGGAGACGTCACGGAGCACGGATAGGTTTTGCGCGCCGCTCTTAAAAGTCTTTTGCAAATGGTCTACGCTTAAAATGATCGGTTGGGTCATGGCGAGTGGGCGAAATCGGGATGCGTCATGGGAGAAATTGTTTGGCAGCCACGGCTAAGGGTCTATGGTTTAAACTTTAGAGTGTTTATGAAGCTAACTCAACTTGCATCCCTTGCCGGGGCGATGCGTGTTTTTACCATCGCTGCGGTCTCATGGTTTCTTTTCATCGCTGCCGCGCCATCGGCGAAAGTTCTCTTGTTTCTCGGCGATAGTCTTACAGCCGGGTATGGGATTGACCCTTCGCATGCCTTTCCCGCTCTGATTCAAGCGAAGGTCGATGCCAAGCGTTGGAACATCAAGGTCATAAACGCCGGGCAGAGCGGTGACACCAGCGCCGGAGGCATGAGCCGGCTCGATTGGCTGTTAAAGAACCGCGTGGATATTCTGGTGCTCGAACTGGGCGCCAATGATGGGTTACGCGGCTTGCCCGTGGACGTGACGCGCAAGAATCTTCAGGCGATCATCGATCGGACCAGACAACGGTATCCTCAAGTTAAACTTGTCATTACCGGCATGAAGGTTCCGCCGAACATGGGCCGCGATTACGGGACGCGGTTTGAGGCCATCTTCCCCGCTTTGGCAAAGAAAAACCAAGGCGCGCTGATTCCTTTCATTCTCGAAGGAGTCGCCGGCGTGCGCGAGTTGAATCTACCCGATGGCATTCACCCCACAGCGGAGGGTCACCGGGTCATCGCCGGTAACCTTTGGAAAATTTTAGAGCCACTCATAAGTTCCTTGGCTCCAAGAGCTTAGCGGAATCTTGCGCCCGGCGAGGTCAAATTCAGCCGGTTTCATGTCATTCGATTTTGCTTGACTGATTCCCGCCCTTAGTGAAAGAATAGCGACCGCGAAATGGGAGTTGCGGGGGCTCGGGTGATCGCAATTGTAGCTGTGTAACAAAGGCATCGTACGCAAAGGAGGTTGGCCGTTATGTCTATCATAACAATCTCTCATGCTTCGTATAGCGGTGGCGCTGAAATCGCGGGAAAAGTGGCATCGTCCTTAAGCTACCGATCCGTCGATCGTGAAGTCCTGATCGAGGCGAGCCAGCGGTATGGTATTCCTGAAGCGAAATATGAGGAAATCCTCGAGACCCAGGGCCATTGGTGGGAACGATGGATCGAGAGCCTGCGGCTGTATCGCATCACGATTCAAGCCGCGATGTGTGAAGTGGCTCAAGGAGGAGGTGTCGTTTACTACGGCCGGGCGGGGCAAGAGCTCTTTCCGGGAATCAAGCATGTCTTGAAAGTGTTGATCGTCGCGCCCATGGAGTACCGCATGCAGGAAGTCAAAGCGCGCAAGGGAATGGAGGGCGAAAACGCCCGTCATTTTCTCAAGGAGCTTGACCGCGTTCGCGGCCGCCGTATGCGTGCCTTGTTCAATGTGGATTGGCTCGATCCCGTCGGCTACGACCTCGTGCTGAACAGCTCTAGAATCAGCACGGACAGCGCCGCCCGGGTGATTGCCGAGCTGGCGCGGCGCGAGGAACTCCAGCCCACGGCGGCATCGGAAAGAGCGTTCCAAGACTTGACCACGACCTCCCGGGTGCAGGCGGCGCTGATTATTTCACCGAAAACCCGCAACATCATTCTCAACGTCCGTAGCGACAGCGGCAAGGTGACCGTTTCCGGCATCCTCGCCGACCCGGATTTGGAAAAGGAGATTGTGCGCATCGCCAAAGGGGTTGCGGGAGTCACTGAAGTAATCACCGACATCGAACCGCCGCCGATCGAGTATATGCATCCGTGAAGTCGTCAGGTTGTCGTATCGTGCGGGCACGCCGAAATGCGCATTTCGAGTCGCGCTCTCTACTAAAGGTTTGGGATGATCTTCGCTTGCAGTAGCTGAACCCGCGTCAGTGAAACAGTCCGCCCGCAAATTAGCAAGTCTCTAAGTTCCAAATTTCCGCGCTCCCACTGATTTAACCCGCTACCGCAGGTTTTCGGCTGGCCGCATTTCGGTCACAAATACCCCGTTCGATCTGAAGTTCTAGAAGGTCGGGCATTCCGAATCCGTTCGGCCCCCTCCCCCGAGAACTCCAAGTCTATATTTGGAATGTTTAGCTCCCTGCGTCGGAATTTTATTGGAACGACCGTTGCTACGGATGCTTGGATTAATTTCACCGGGCCGAAACATGATTTTTTTGATGAACGACTTTGCTAAAAAAAATTCCGCAGGAGGTTCACTTATGATTACCAAGTCACTGATCGTTGGGCTATTCATAATGGCGCTGTCGGTTCCGGCGCGAGCGCAGGCGCAAGGGTCTACACCTTCGATCACTTCCGCCGATCGCGCGGTGGTCAAGGCGAATGTTCAGGAGCTGGCCCAGAGCCTGGCGCCGGGCCGTAGGCTCCCTTACTTTGGCACCACCGGCGCCTGTGACGGATCAGCCGACGGCGGGACGGTGGGTAATCTTACCAGCGGTGAGATCAGTCCTGCTACCTGGCCTAGTTTCACCGCTACCATGGGAGTGGCCGTTAAGATGACCGTCAAGGATAAAATTCAGATTAAATCGACGATCCAGTGCAATACGGATGGGGACACCAGAATAACCTCGACCATTGCGATCGTCGATAAAAACAGCAATGTATTTTTTGCCGATCCAGATCCGTCGGGTATCTCTTACTTTGTCTGCTCTCCCGGTACCAACTGGCAACAACACACGGGAGTTTGGTGGTTTGATGGCTCCAGCAATCCCGGTTTCGCCGGAGGAGTTACGGCGATCATTCGTGGGGATGCCAATTACCCCAACAGTGGAGCGTTAATTTCTTTCCGGAGCCTGTGCGTCGACAAAGTGAAATAGTATCATCTCCTAAAACCGGCAAAAACTCGAAAAGGGTAGAATGGGGAGACCACGGTGTTGTCAATCCCCGCTTTACCCTTTTTCTTGCTCAACGATAGGCCGGACCGTCCGGCAAGAAGTTTCGCGTTGCGGCTGCCTCAACCGGGACTCCAAAGTTTGTTTAGCCTTTAATTTGTGTTATCTTTTTTGAATTCTGATGGACGATCGTTTCTCGCAAATAGCGCCCGAGGACGGCTTGTTCATGAAACGTGCCCTGGCGCAAGCTAAAGAGGCTGCCGATAAGGGAGAGGTGCCGGTAGGCGCAGTGGTCATCTGCGACGGGGAAGTCGTTGGCGCGGGACACAACCGGCGCGAGGAATTGCAGAACCCTCTCGCCCACGCGGAGATTGCCGCCATCGAAGCGGCTTCCCGCTGTTTGGGAACTTGGCGCCTGACCGAGTGCTACCTTTACGTGACCCTCGAGCCCTGTGTTATGTGCGTCGGCGCGATATTACAGGCGCGTATGCGGCGGCTGGTGTTCGGCTGCCTCGACCCGAAGGCCGGCGCTGTGAAATCTCTATACAGGCTGTGCCAAGACGAGCGGCTGAACCACCGGCTGCCCGCGACCGGTGGCGTTGCGGCGGAAGAATGCGCGCGCCTATTGAGCGAATTCTTCGCTCGCCTGCGCAAGAAAAGCGATTATCACGCGGAGAGGTGGCCGAGCCCGGTTGAAGGCGCTTGACTCGAAATAATGCGCAGCGCTCTTGACGGTAGTTCAAGGAAAACGGGAGGTTAGCGATAACTTCCGGTTTTTTTCGCCTTTCTCGATTTTTCAAACGACGACGGATTTTTCACGTATTGCAGGAATGCGGCTGTTTTGCGCTGAAAATGGCTACGAGGTGGCTACGGGAAGACGTGGTTCAATTTGACTGAGTTGACGAGTGCTCGATGGCTGATCTATAAGTGGAGCAAAACGTTTGACTGAAGCCGATGAATAAAAACTGGAAGAAGCGCCTTTCGCTCTATTTTGAAATCGGCCTCGTTAGCGCTATCTGGTTTGCTACAATGGTAGGAATTGGGTTGGGATTTCGTCGCGTAGCGCCGTCGTTCTTTGAGAGTTGGGCCGGGGGCGTCTTGCTATTTGCGCTGGCCGTCCTACCATACTTGGTAGTATCGTCTCTTGTCTGGGGTGTCCCCCTTGGAGCGATGGGAGCAAAGTCGGAAAGAGCAGCTACCGTGAGCGATCTTGCAAAAGAAGGGCAAGTCATACCATGAAACCGTTTGTTGTCACCAGCGGAACCGCGATCACCAAGATACTCGATCAGAATCCTCAGCAAAAGACATTCCCTGTCATCGACCCTCAGAGCCAACAGTATCTTGGATACATTCGGCACGACGATCTGGAGCAATATAAGCAAAGTACTGATGTCTCAACATGCGGAGATGTGCTTATAAAAGTTGACCCGAAGTATATATCCAAGTCCATTCGCGCGGACCCTCACGAATCACCCGGCGAGGTCCTCAAACGGTCGATGCTTCATAAATTGGACGTGGTTGCGGTCGTTGATCATGACGGCAAGTATACTGGAGTACTTGACATCAAAGACTTAGCGGAGGCGGTAGCCTAGAGAATCGTTGCCTGAAGCAGCGCCGTCCAGTTTTTGCAAGGACTACGCGAAAATTGGCAACGCTGGCTATACGCGGATCAATCCCTTTCACCTCTCCACGCTTTTTTCGGTTGTGTGAATCCCCATTCCTTAAGAAGAGCGTCCACGTCGCTTTCCGCCTCCGATCTATGGGTTTTATACTGTAGGGGATTGTGATCGAGAACGGTGTGTGCCACCTCGTGCGCTATTGCAAAGTCGAGTCTCTCGTCCGAATATTCATTGAAATCTGGTGGAAGATAAATGATTCGAACGTCCGCGTATCTTTGCCCTGGTTGTACTTTTGGTCGGAATCTCCAGATCGCCGCGTCGGCGCGGGGGCTGCAAAGAAAGTAAGGTTTAAAACTGATGAATCTTCGAAAGGATTTGTCTGGCAACCTAAAAAGGACACGTGCGAACGCGCGTTGAACGCGATCGATTTCTTCTTTTGTGGCGAAGCTGGCGAACACCTCGCTCGCAGCCGACCACCAGCGTAAAAACTTCTTCAGTGTATCGACGCCGAGTTTTTTCATTTTCCGCTTGCCAAAGGGGTTCCCAGGGCTTTAGCTTCGTAATCTTTTTTCCGCCGGCGCTTCGGCGCAGTGGCTATGACAATCGGCTTCGGGTCAGTCGGATGGCGGACGTTGTGTGCTCGTTTCTGCGCGTTGAGGCGCTCTGCTTCATCCGAGTGCTTGGGCGAACAGTAGCCCACCGTTTTCGTCGTCGAAGCGTCGAACCATTTTTCGCATAGCGTGCAGCGTCGGATTGAATCGGGGCGCCTGGAAATAAGCGCGAGGGCAAACCAGCACGCGGCTTCCATCCCTGTGATGGCCGGGACGGCCTCGGCTTCTATTTTGCCGCCGGTGACTTCAAAAACCGGCGGCGCGGCAATCGGGATTCTTACCGGCTTGTCTTGGGGGTCTTTAAGTGGCCTTCCGCTGTTGTCATTGAGAGTGACCAAGAGCGCAAGCGCATTCAATTTGTCTGCTATCTCTTTCTTTCTCGCAACCGTCGCGCGGTTTTTCGTTGCTGCTAGATATCGGCGCATGTTCACGCGCATTTCTGCATAGTCTGATTTATCGTGACACACTTGGAACGGCAGGCGTTGGCAGTAGGGGTGACGCATGAATCGCGCTTCAGCGGCGCGGGCGTTTGCTGTTTCGTCGTTCAAGAAATCAAGAAAAGCAGCGACAAAAGTCTGGTCATTTTTCATAGGTAGAATTCGAATAGCTTCCCCTTTGTCCGCCCGCCATTCGTGCGAATACATGGAAACACTATCCGAATTCAGGGTATAACTCAAGACAGTTAATAAGCAAGCGAGGTGGCGAGATGAAAAAGCAAGATTTCGAGTTGATTGCGGTCAGGATCAAACGTGGGCAGCGGGTTGAGATCGACAAGCTGTCCGCGAGACATGAAATGCCCGCCTCTATCATTATCAGAAAAGCGTTGGACGCCGGGTTGAGGCATTTCAAAAGAGCACTCCTCGCAACGCAGACCGAACCGCGAAACTAAATCTTGATACATATCAATAAGCGCATGACGATGACGCGAAACGTGGCGAAATTGGCGATCGACGAGCGGGAGCTTGAGATTTTGCTCAAGCTGCCGACGACAACGCTCGCAAAAGTCGGCGAGGTCAAAGATGTTTTCGGCAAGTCGTCGCGGGTCGTTGATTTTAGGATGCCGCCGGAGCCACGGGACCCCTTGCTCGATACTGCGTTAGAACATCACAAGGCAAGTCGGGCCGTTGTTTCGATAACACGCGACAAGGTGCCGACGGTGAAAGGCTGGAATCGATGGTTCCGGGAGCAGCAGACGGAAAGGCAGGTTAAGGAACTTTTTTCGAACGGCGCTAATGGAATCGCTATTCTGACTTGGCCGGCGACGGATTTCGCGGTCCTCGACTTCGACGGGGAACACGCGGTGGAAGCGTGGAAGCAAACAAATATCGAATTACCCGACACGGCGAGGAACTTCACGCCGAGCGGCGGCGTTCATTTAATTTTCAAACTCGATGATGCGACTGGACTATCCCGCAAGGTGCGAATCGTGAAAGCGGGTTGCGATTGCACGAAAAGTTGCGGCGTCGATTTTCTTATCAATGGGTTTTTCATCGTTCCGCCGACGCGAGGATATCGAGAAGACCCCGACGCACCGTTTGAAAACTTCGCGGTATTGCCGCGCGAAGTGATCGCGTTGGCACAAGAAAAGCCGCAGCAAGAAAAGCGAATTACCGGCGACGCTGCTGGGCGCGTTCATCACGGCGAGCGCACTGTCACCGCCTGCTCGTTGGCTGGGACCATGCGCGCGCGCGGCATGTCCATTGAAGCCGTCGGCGTGGCACTACGGGCCGACAATGAAGCTCGTTTCGACCCACCGTTAAACGACCGCGAAATTGAAAAGGTCCTGAAGAGCGCGGCCAAGTGGGCACCAGGCACCGCAGAAAGAAATCGGAATTTGGATGAGACAAATAAAGAGTCACTAATCGTCACGATGGACGAAATTAAGGCGGAAAAAGTCGATTGGCCTTGGACCAACAGGATCCCTTTTGGCTGGATAACTTTGATAGACGGTGATCCGGGGGCCGGGAAAAGTTACTTGTCACTTGCTGTAGCTTCCGCAGTCAGCACGGGCGAGTCATTGCCGTTTGACCAGAAGAAAAAATCACCCAGCGGCGTTCTTCTGATGAGTTGCGAAGACGGTTACGGCGATACGGTGAGGCCGCACCTAGACCAGCTCGGTGCCGACGTAATGAGGATTGCAATTCCGAATCCTGGAAGAGGACTCGCGACCACTATGTTAAACGCCAGCTTCATCGAAGATGCAGTGAAGATCCAAAGGCCTGCCCTGGTGATCGTCGATCCGGTCATTGCGTTTGCCGGACGCAAGAACACGGACAAAGCAAACGACGTGAGAGAGCTTCTATCACCATTGATGGGCATAGCTGAAAAATACGCTTTGGCCTGCCTAGTCATTCGTCATTTTACGAAACAAGCCGACACTAAGGCAATGTACCGGGGAAGCGGTTCGATAGACTTCATGGCCGCCTGTCGGAGTGCATTCATCATCGTTGAATCTGAGGATGAGCCGAACATGCGAGTATTGGCACAGGTGAAAAACTCGCTCGGTCCTAAGAGTGCTTCCGTTAGTTTTTACATCGATGAAAGCGGCTTTCGCTGGGGCAAGCAAGTTGATTCCGACGCGGAAACCTTACTTGCTGCAAATAAGAACGGGGGCCGGGCACGCGAACGTGTTCAATTAGACTCCGCGCAAAAATTTCTTACAGACCTTTTGAGTAACGGGCCTGTGGCATCGAATAGTGTGAGGGATAAGGCCGACAAAGCCGGTATGGCTTGGCGAACGGTGTGGCGAGCGAAAGAGGCGTTAAACGTTAAGGCGTCCAAAGAACGCGGAACCGGCGAATGGTTCTGGCGCTTACCACGATGCGATTGGAACACATGACTCACATGGAAGGCATGGCATACATGACAACCTTACCATCTCATCTATCTATGTCATCTATTCCATCTCATCCATGTGTACCAAGATAGTCATCGAGTGAGTGAATGAAAGTTTTACTGACACCTAAAGACTTAGCAGTTTCGCTGAAGTTGTCACTCGCGACGATTTCACGCATGAGCGCAAACGGGCAGTTGCCGGCGATACTAGTGTCAGCCGGAAAGAGAAAGCGAGTCTATCGCTTTGACGAAGCTGAGATAGAGACATGGCTTAGGGAGAGGCGGCAAGCCCCCCACCGCAAAGCCTGCGCGGCGCGGGCAATCCGAGATGGCATCGACGCGGCAACGCGGCGCCAGGAGTTTTTACAACGTGTTGGAATTCAAAAAGAAAACGGCGACGGGCGCATGATGACCGATCAAGCGAACGGCTCGGAGCAAGGCGCATGACCGACGCACCAAGCACGCAAAAGAGCCGGCGGGGATACCAGAAGCACGGACTATACACGCTGCAAAGGCGGCTGAAAGAGGTCGGATTGAAGGCGATCGACGGCAGATCGATCACGGGTAGAGCGTTGGCTCAATGGCGGGCCGATCTTGTCCGCGACCTTGGTGGGGATGATGCCGTTAGCACGCAACAGGGCGCATTGATCGACCTGTGCGTGAAGTCGAAATTGCTTCTCGACAGCATCGACGTGTGGTTGTTGGGCCAACCGTCCCTTATCAACAAGCGGAAAAAATCCTTGCTGCCGATTGCCCGTGAACGGCAACAGTTGGCGGACGGTCTGGCGAAGTTTTTGAGCATGCTTGGGCTTGAGCGGCGGGTCAAGGTCAAGACTTTGGCGGACCTGCTCGCCGAAGATGACGACGACGGGAAAGCGCGCCAGGACGCGCCGGTGCCGGCTAACGGCGACGGGCGCGTAGAGGGCACGGCATGAAACGTAGTAGGCGAACATCTCCGTTGAAATTCTTTTCCCGCCTCAAGTGGATCGATGGCCAGCCATTGCTAGACACCATCGAACCCTACCGGCGGAAAATATTTGAGCAAGCCATATTTACCTTCGATGAAACGGGCCGGCTACGTTTCAATCTCGTTCTGGCGCTTAGGGCTAAGAAAAACTGGAAGACAGCGGACCTTTGCCTTTCTTCTATCTATCGCCTGTGCGTCTGGCAATCGCCGGGGGGAAATCAGGTCTGCACGCTCTGCAATGACGAGGACCAAGCGGGCGACAACCTGGAACTAGGAAAAAAGATCATCGCGGCGAACGACATACTTTCCGACATGCTGACAGTCAAGCAAAACACAATCGAGCGGAAGGACGGTTCGGGTTTTTGGGAGATCCTACCCGCTGGCGACGTGGTTGGTTCCCACGGAAAGACGTACTCGCTTTGTACCTTCGATGAAATCCACGGCTACAGGGATTGGGGCATCATCGAAGCGATGCAGCCGGACCCTACACGGCCCGACGCGCTCATGTGGATCACGTCGTATAACTCGATTCACCACAGGCCGGGGATTCCGCTCTTTGACATGCTCAAGAACGCCTGGGCCGGGACGGACCCGCGCCTACTCTTTAGCTACTACGCAGCCGACAAGACAACGGACCCGCACTTTGAATCCGCGACGCCGGAACAGCGAGCGAATCCGTCGATGGCATCCTGGGAGAACGACGATTATCTTGACCAACAACGGCGGCGGCTGCCTTCCCACAAGTTTCGCCGACTTCATCTCAACCTACCCGGCAGCCCGGAAGGTTCGGCATACGACGCAGGCAAGATTGAGGATGCCATAGAACGCGGCGTGAAAGTACGACCGCCGCAAGCCGGCGTCGATTATGTCGGGTTTGTCGATATGTCGGGCGGAAGCAGTGATGATGCGTGCCTCGGAATTTCCCACCTTGAAGGCGATAGGGAGACCGGGCGCGCCATTCTTGATTGCGTTGTAAACCAAGGGCCGCGTCCGCCATTCAATCCGCGAAAGGCAGTGGAGCGATTCGCCAAAGTCTTGAAGGACTACCGCGTTTTCACAGTCACAGGCGACAAGTACGCCGGCGAGACCTTCATCAGCGACTTCGCGGTGCACGGCATCGGCTATCGCGTGTCGGAGTTAAGCAAGAGCGAACTATATGAAGCACTCGAACCGAGGCTTAACGCGGGCCGGGTCGTTCTACTCGACAGCGAGAAAATGGAAAGCGAATTGCTTGGACTGACTTGGAGAGCCGGAAAGATCGATCATCCGGGCGGCGAGCACGACGACTGGGCGAACAGTTGCGCGGGCGCGATCCATGCGGCTTTCCAGGGCGGCGCGGCGAGCATCAGCGAGATGATCGAGAACAACAAAGGCATCGACGATCACTCAATGTCCGACTGGAACTTTTTCAGCGAAGGCGTTTTCAGCACGAGCCGGGGCGATCGTGGGCCGTGGGGATGACCGGAAGCACGAGGCCGCCGATGTTGCGAAAAGTGCCTTTTGGGGGTGACCCAGTGAGAAACGGCTGCATTAGAAGCCCGTGGACGCACGATCGGCACCATGACCTTGACCTTACCCCTAGCCGGATACGAGGTAGCGGACGATGATACCCGGCGACATGGATTTAGGCTCTTGTCCCACCGGGCAGCACGCCACGGGTTCCCATCAATGTGGGTTCATGGGATGCGTGGACCTGCGCGACTGGGCAAAGGACAACCGCTATCGGTATCGCTTGGAGGAGTCCTATGGTGCCGAGAGCGACGGACACGTCAAAGGCGATGGCAGGTGGTTTGTCGAAGTGCTTTGTCGCTACGGTCTCATTTACCCGGCTGGCGGATCGGATCTGCTCGCGTACTGCAACCGGGGTGTTGTCTCGAAGATATCCGAGCTTGGACCAGACATCCGGCTACACCAGTACGACGGTGGGGCCAAGGTGTTCAGGTTCCCGGTGTCCAGGCTCGAAGAAGTGGCGGCGATATTGAAGCCAAGAAAGCGCCGGACGCTAGACCCGGACCGCGCGCGGGCCATCGGAGAGCGCACACGTTACGGCGCTCAAGGCGGGCAAACGGGCGCAGAACCGCACCGAAATGAGCCGGAAAGGGTTGGCCTAAGGGGTGGTGGCCGTCAACGGGGTTCGATGGGGGCGGTAGGAGCAGGTGGCGAGACAGGCGTGAGAAAAACGGGGGGACACAATGGGCAAGAGGCTCGATATTTGCGCTAAATGCCGGCTGACAGCCTGGCGCGCGATTGAAAGCTTTAAGACGCTTTGGTTGACCCGAGTGCCGGCTATCGCGCTATGGTGATGATTTTTCAATTCAAAGGGGGTGAAAATTGCCACAGAGATTAAAAGTTGAACGACACTATCCCGGCGTGGGTTTCTGTGCGGTTCGGGACATGGGCACCGGCGCGCGTTTTTGGGCTAGATGCGAGCCGGTGACGCGGGTCGTAAACGAAAATAGAAGGCAACAGAAAAACGAAAGCGAAGATCAACGAAAAGGAGAAAATAGCATGAATCAGAACATGGAAATTTTGAGTTACGCCAACGGGAATACGAACGGCGGCAGCGCAGTTCACGAAGCCGCGCGCGAGTACATGAGCAACCAGGGAGAGAAGGACTACGCCAAAGCGATGCTGGCCGTCATCAAAGAAGCGAGGGCGGCGGTTAGCGAGGACGTGAAGGAATATAAGAACAGGGTTCGGAGCTACCAGAGCCATTTCAAAATCAACGAAGCCGAAGCACATCGCCGGGTCGCGCAGCATGATCCAAAAATGCGCGCGCTCGAACAAGATCCAATGGGACCCACGATGATCGTCGGCGAAGTAGCACTGCCGTCTAAGGCCGACATCACAGTGAAACCTTGGAATCCGCCCGTTCACGAACCCATTGCGATAATCCAAGTCGCCAACATTTTATTCGGCTTGCCGCGTGACGAGTTCATGCACATCACACTCGACCAAGCCAGAGAGGCGTTGGCGCCGTATCCCGACCTTTTATTAAAAGCGAGCAGCGAAAAATTGGACGCCTACGCGAGAGCGGGAATTTCGATCTTAGGTCTTCCCAATTTCTCCAGTGAAAACTACGCGGCAGGCTTCCGATGGGCACTCGCGAAGTATCCGGCTTTGGCCGCGTTGTACAGCGCGGGACGGCTTACATCTCAGGCGTTGCGCGATTTGTTGCCTCAGATTCAAATCAACGACTAACAACCGAAACGACGAGAAAGGGGGGGTTCATAATGAGCAAACAGACGACGATAAAAGGGAAGATCAGCGGCGAGGCGTTCGAGTTCGCCCAAAGCATCTTGAACGATCTTCAGGGCCACGGCTGGCTCAAGCGCGCCATCAAAGAGGGCCTTGCTCACGATCCTAACGAGGCCCGCGACGGCGCTTTGCTTATCTACACGGCTATGCGGATGCGAGTCGGCGAAACAGTGGACGGCGAAAGTTAAGAAACAAGAAAAGGAGGGCAAAGAAATGACGAAAAAAAACGGCAACACAAACGGCACGGCACACGGCAGCGAGGGAAATTTTCCCGAGTTACCCGACATCAAGATAGGCCCGACCGAGGCGAAGCTGGCGGCGGACATAGAGGCGACGCAGAGAGATATTGACCGCCTTAACGTTATAGAGTCCGAGCTGTCGGCGCTGCGCGGGAATATTCAGGAGCTAGAACGCAAGCGCTCGACCTATGCAGCGACGTTAGAAACAGCGATCACGGAACGTCGCGCCTACGCCTTCGACGCGGCCAACGGCGATCCGGCGGCGCAGGAAAAACTTCGAGCGGCGCGAATTGCACAAGTGGAGGCGGGCTTGGTTGTGGAAGATCAAGACTCAGCGATCAGTGAGGGTAGGCGGCAATTCGAGGCATTGGAACTTGAGCGCGACCGGCTTGCGCCATCCGGGCCTTGGCATGCTGCGATGGTGCTTGCAAAAGAGTTACTCGAAAAGGACGGAGCAAAAATCGACTTCCATATCGCCGGATTGATCGAAGTATTAAGCAAGCATCAGGAACGGCTGGAATCGCTGAAAATGTTCGCCAGAGACAGCGGGCGCGAGCGCGCCTTCGGGAACTGTGGGACTCGCCAGGTTATGCGCGTATTCAGCACGCGGATGGCCGCAATCTGGCCGTTGGAATACGAGAAGTTTTCTTCGGCCTATCAGAAAAACAGCTACGGCCAAATTCTGCGAATGCAGATCGCAAACGGCATCGGCGTGAATCTTGAGGTTGAGCCGGGAAGCGAGACGAGCGGGCCGACGACTGCGGTGGAATCGAACGAAGAGAACGCTCAAGCGTAGGAGTTTGAACGAATTCGCGCAGCGTCAATGCGCGTAACAGTTCCCGGCTCGCACGGCGGAGTCATGTCCCGTCGAAACCTCCTTTCCCGTGTCAGTTCCGTCGCGGGTTGCGGGCCGGGGTTCAAATCCCCGTGGGGGTGAAAGCCACGGGACACTGGCCACCTCGCGGATGGCCGGGCGCTTCGGTTCGCGGGCAACGGGCACGGCGGTCAATCTGTGTCTCTGTCCGCGAGTCGGAGCGTGACTACAAGACGATGGGCAAGAGAGTTTTCACGAAGACGGTCGAGATCGGCGGCGCCGCGGCGAGTTTGTTGTCTATCGACGGTGTGACCTGGAGCACTAGCTTGACGGACTTGGAACGGTTCGAGGCCGGACGAAAAGCGGAGATCGCGATCACTCGGCGCATGATGAAACGGATCGGCATCCGCGATGGCTTGAGCACGGGTCGCGCAGAAAAACGGAATCACTTCGTGCGAAATGCTCAGAGGATTGGGTGACACGACGGCGACGACCCGCTGGCCTTCAGCCTCGCGCAGAACGACGTTAGACGGCACCTCGACACCTTGCAGCGGTCGTTGATAGCAGCGAGACTAGCGACGATGGAACACGGCGAGGATAGAAAATCGGATAAATTTCAAGAGATAAATTTATCTCTTGAAGATGCCGCCAAACGGTTGAACATCTCAGAACCTACCGTCAAGCACGCCCGCGTCGTCCTCAAGTCCGGTTGTGCGGATTTGATTCGAGCAGTGGAGCAGATGGTGTCGAGCAGCAAATCTTGATTTGTAGCTAGAAGTCGGCTGGTACTTTGCGCTGAGACTTGATAGAAGGCGGGGCATGGCAACCAAAGAATTGACCATCACCGAGGCGGCGAGACGGCTTGGAATCTCCGTCCAAGCGGTTCACGAGGCAATATCAAAAGGGAAGCTCAAGGCGCGACGCGGAAAAATCGTCAAGGTCGTTTGGCTTGTCAGCGAGAAAACCCTTCGGGACTATACTGTCTCAATCTCCCACCAACGAAGAGGGCGCAAGAAACCAACACCATGAGCTTGAACTATATCAAGCTATAGTGCTATAAGGGCGTCATGGCTGACGTTCGAATCACTCACCGTTGCATCCCGTACTGTAAGCCGGACCTGGGCGAGCATACCGAGCTGGTCTACACCGACGAAAGCGCTACAGAGGGAACAATCTGGCAAGCTCTTGGCTACTGGCGGGGCTTAAAGGTCATCCGGGCCGTCGAAGAGCCGGACGCACCGGCACCGGACACCGTACCGCAAGACGTTGTGCAACGCGGCTCAAGGCCGCTGGCTAAGTACCCTGTCCCATAAATTCGATGACGTATTCGCTCACGCAGCTTTGGCGAGCATTTGCTCGTGCGCCTGGATTTTCGAGAGAAGTACCTGGAGGTCATGACGGGTGAACTTCCATTCGAA
>Ga0214472_10000959_pt1 | contig 33884 bp, 31 predicted proteins | sample RVTome_6_FD_207662 | JGI IMG/M metagenome (GOLD analysis project Ga0214472, IMG submission 207662) | Soil microbial communities from uranium-contaminated site in the Upper Colorado River Basin, Wyoming, United States - RVT140D175 | ecosystem: Environmental > Terrestrial > Soil > Contaminated >...
TTCAGATCAGCTCCGTATGGAGCTGTAACGGTAAGCACCCCGGCTTTAGCCGGGGGAATCTATTTGTATACTTGTTTTTCCTCCAACCATTTACCTCCCCCTTCGCGAGTAACCCGCAACAGACGCCGTGACTTTCGCTGTAGCTCCCATTGCCCCGGTTATTACTAGCATAAGCATGTATTTCAGCCTCTTAATACCTGATACCGGATCAAGCGTAATAGTCAGTTTCTACCAGGACGATTTCTCTATAGAATAAAAGAAGTTAGTATTCATATTTAATAATCTGAAACGACATGGGGATATTCAGTTCAATGCCAAGACACAGAATAATACTGAATACATTAGGCATGATGTTGCTTTGCAACATTACTTATGCCATGAGTAATGACTACGACATCATCATTACCAAATCAAAACAGGAGCTTGCTGTCATTAAAGGAGACCACACAGTCAAACAGTTTCATATCGCAATAGGCAAGGGCGGCAACGGAACCAAGCGGGAACAGGGTGACAAAAAAACACCCATTGGTATTTACAAGATTATCGAATTCAAGAACGACAGCCAGTTTCACTACTTCATGCAGATTGACTACCCCAATTTACTTGATGCCTGGTATGGCTATAAAAATAATGTTATTTCTGCTGATGAATTTAAAAAAATTGCTGTTGCCTACAAGACCAGTCAAAAACCACCTCAGGACACAAAACTTGGAGGTTACATCGGCATACATGGCATCGGACACCAGGATGATCAGCAACTCCAGATTCATAACGGCTTTAACTGGACCAATGGATGTATCGCACTTACCAATGAACAGATCATGGAATTAAAACAGTATGTCGCCATTGGTACAAAAGTGATCATCAGGGAATGACGCCGTTATTTACCGGAACAACATGTCTGATTAATGCATCACTATCCCCGAATATTTTTCATAATTTTTCTCAACCTGTTTGTTACATTTCAAACCTGTGCACATGCAAGCGGTCAAAACAATAATTATGAAATATCAACAGACAAGTCACTGCAGGATATCCTGGAAGACTTGGAATTTGCGACGACGGAACATAATCTGCGTATCGTGGATCGCCTGCATATTGGAGAAGCCATCAAACTGCGCGGGAATGATAATTTTCCTGATTACGAAGTAATATTGTATTGTAACCTTGCATTCGCGCAGAAAATGCTTGAACTGGATCCGGAGCTGATCAACGCCTGTCCCGGCCGGATAACTGTAAGAGGCAAGGCAAACTCATATATTATTTCTGCACCACTATGGCCTGAACAAAATACTGATAACAGGTTAAATGAACTGATGCATGACATGAACAACCAATTAAGAAAAATTGTTGAATACGCGGCTCTGGAATGGTCAAAACCATATGAAAATTAATACAAAAAACCTGATTACACCGAAAGACTCCTTGCAAGAGGGAGCACATCATTTATTGCTTGCCTGGCTTATTTTCACTGGCATTTTTATCTTCGCGGTCACTCTGGCGTGGCAGGAAAATGTGTTGCTATTATTATATTCCAGCGATAAAAGCTATATATCCTATGCAATTACCATCCTTTATATTTTTGTGGCGGCCCATTGTGCCCTGCGTGTAGCATATATTTCAAAGCAAATTAATGATTCAAGGATAGTAGAAGCACTGGTGCGTGATAGTGCTGCTATTCAATTACACATGGAAGGCGATAAGGTACATATCAATGGAAGTACAGTACTGCCCGATTGCATGGTCACAAGTTATATACATGATCTGCTCAACAAGGGGACGAATCACGCAAGGATTGATGACCAGATTGTGGACAGCAATACCGACCTGATTGAAGTATATGAATCAAAACTGAAACGGCCACATGAAATAGGCTGGTTCACGGCCGATATCATGATCAAACTTGGCTTGTTGGGCACCATAATCGGGTTCATTTTCATGTTGGGCTCGGTTGCCAATATTACGGATTTCGATGTGACGTCAATGCAGAAAATCCTTAAACATATGAGTATTGGTATGGGAACTGCCCTGTATACAACCCTGGCGGGACTGGTCTGTAGCATGTTGGCCGCCAGTCAGTATCATATGCTTGACAACAGTGTGGATAAATTGATGGAAACGACCAGACACCTGGCACAGGTATATATACTACCCAAGATAAACTGATCCCATGTCCTACAAGAAACGCACTCAGACGGACCCGTTTACTGATTTGTTATTCAATGCCTTGCTTGGGTTTACCTTTTTGTTTCTGGTTGCCATCATGTTTATGAATCCCGAGGCCAAGTCAGGAATTATTGACCCCAAGGCAGAATACATTATTACCATCACCTGGGAAGATAACAGTCCGGATGATATCGATACCTGGATAGAAGACCCGGAAGGACAACTCATATGGTTCAGAAATCCGGCGGCAGGGTTATTACATCTTGATCGTGATGACCGTGGATTAATCAATGATACCATCACTATCAATGGGGAAGAAGTTTACAACCCGCTGAACCAGGAAGTGGTCACATTGCGTGGTGTAGTCCCGGGGGAATATATTTTAAACGTCCATTACTATGCAACGGAAACCGGCAAACCAGTAGATACGGACATTCGTCTGGACAAGGTCAATCCAAAACTTGAAGTCAAGTACTACGGGACGGTTACACTTGAGAAAAAGGGTGATGAAAAAACTGCCTTACGGTTCAAGGTCGGAAGAGACGGGGATATTACTGACATAAATTTTTTGCCGAAACAGCTGGTTATATTAGGTCAATAAAAATCATACTAATCTTTAGCAACGGGGTATAAATATGTATATTTTGGGAATTTCAGGACTGGTTGCTGCCTATGTTTTAATTGGATTGATATTGCTCAGTATCAATCTTTATTCCAACTGGTCATGGAAAGTAAAAGCCGGGACCATCATATTAACCTCGGTATTCTATATCATTACCTATTTATCCTATCCTCACCTGCTAGGCTGGCCTACTTCTGAAACTTTGCCGGAGCGGTTTCAAGTGATTGCGGCCCATGTGAAGCAACCAAACAAAATTACCGGGGAAGGCGGGGCGGTATATCTCTGGGTGGCCCAGATTGATAACCTGGCATCACCTTCCCCACCCAGGGCACACCGGCTGGAGTATTCAAATGAATTGCATGAGATGGTGATCAAAGCAAATTCAAAGCTGAACAAAGGGATAGCCCAACTTGGTGAGGCAGAGGATAATGATAATATTATCGATGATTTGAGAGATGCTCCCAGATCAGGGCAAGTAAGTATTAAAATACAGTTTTATGATCTACCCGATCCGATGTTTCCTGATAAATAATAATGGCTCATGACAGGAATTAATAGAATACCCGTAATTTTATTGTTGTCCATCTTGTTCATGGCGACCCATGGTGCTTATGGGGCACCGGTAATTTCAGATAATCTGGCTGTTTCCTGCATCCTGTCCGGGCCCAACAAAAAACTGAATTGCGATTATCGGTTAAAAACTGCCGAGCCAGTCCTGACGATTACGGCCAGCGGAGATGACAAACCACTGTCTGTAGGTAATACCGAACATTACCCCTGGAAAGAGGCCACCACGGCCATTTTGCTGCTTATTGACACCAGCGATCCGGGTCGTCAAAACGTCATAGACCAGAATAAATCGGATATTACGAAAATGCTGGGCGCTTCCAGGGGACATCAAAGGATTGGTCTTGCCAGTTTTAACAAGTCATTACAGCTTGAAGTCCCAATCGGGTCATCAAATGAACAAATTACAACGGCAGTTGATAGGTTTCGTGCGGTTGGACAAACGACAGAATTATACCGGAGCGTTCTGACAGCGATTGAACTGCTTGGAAAAGTAAACGCTGACCGTAAATCTGTCTATCTGTTTTCTGATGGTCTGGCAGAAGATACGGCCTATTTTCATGCTGACGTCATCAAGGCCGCAAAAAAAACAGGTGTGGTGGTGACCGGACTGGGTTATCCACGCTCTGTAGCACTTTCAGTCGCCCTGCAAACGTTGCGCAGACTGAGTGATGAAACCGGTGGCCGTTATATAGAAGTAGACCGCAATTTAAAATTGCCAGATTCATTTTTGAATAATCCATTCGACACTGTTGATAACGGGGGAAGATTCAATATTGATTTGTCTCAAATGATCAAAAGCCAGAGCAAAGAAAACTTTATTATCAATCTGTTGTTTGAAACAGATGCGGGTAAATACCAGGTTAATATTCCGGTCAGAGTGCCCATCACCCGCGCATTGATACAGGCAACACCCGGCCAGCCATCGCAAGTTGTTACAGCCACTGCTCAACAACAGCCTGTCGTCATTACCAGAGAATCACCCGCCAATAAGATAAATTTGTGGTTATGGTACGGAATACCTGCTGCCCTGATTATTCTGTTGATAATTACAATCGCGGCTTTTTTCCTGATCATTAACACTCAGGGTAAAAAGAAACAGTCTGTAACCAATAGTTTTAAAGAATTCAAACCCTATGCATACCTGGTATTCCAGGACGAAACAAAAAAACGTTACCCGATAACAAATACCATATGGAGAATCGGGCGGGGTACGGATAATGAAATGACGCTACGGGACAGTTCTGTCTCAAGAAGACATGCCGAAATTGATCGTGATAAAGGTGATGTATTCACGATTATAGATCTGGGCTCATTAAATGGCATTTATGTAAATAATAAAAAGACCGATAAACAAATCTTGCGTGAAGGTGACATTATTGAAATTGGTGATATTAATCTCAGGTTTACACTGTTGCCGGCAGATTATACATTCGAAGAAGTAACTGAGATGCTGAATACCAGGGCGCCGTTTACCCATTAGTGCCTGGTGATGGCAGTGTATTTAACCACTTGCTGATTAAATCCCTGACGACAGTTGATGACAGATCCAGTGCTTCATTACCCAGCCAGAATTCGCCTTTCTCATATATCAGGCTGACAATCTTATCCACCTGCACTTGTCCACGGCCGTTTTTACACTTCTCCGGATAGGCTGCCAACAGTGCAAGGGCAATCCCCAGGACCTTCTCTCGGTTTTCATCAAATCTGATATAACCATCATCAATATTGGATTCATCCCTGGAAACCGGTTGTAATTCCTGTTGTTTTATCGACTTGGTAACAAATTCCATTACACTGTTGAAAACATCGGGTAACTCCATACGGCTGACTCTGGCCCAGCGATAGATATCGAGCGGATTGGCGCGCCAGTTTTCATTTCCTTGTTCCCGGTTAATCACCTTAAGTAATCCCTGCTCTACACAATCTTTCGAATGGCACCACAACTGGTTGAAATTTTCCAGCAGTTCAGGTTGTAAAATTGTAATATCGCTTTCAGGGTCAATGCCAAATAACAGGGGTAAAGCTTCTTGTTTTAACAGCCAGCTGTCTTTTACCACCCATTTCTCATAGAGCATCTGCAGGTCAATTTTTTCCTGTCCATAGATATTTTGCAAGCGTTGATTGAGCCCGGCTTGTACAGGTACCAACCCGGTATGCTGACTGGCAGGTGTGACATCACTGGATACGTTGATCCATGCCAGAATTTTTCTGATAATGCTCATGTTAATAATTAAATCAAAAAATTAATTACAATAGAAACCAACTTGCAAGTAGAATAATTTAAAGTTCAGTCAACGCCACTTCCCAACCCTGCTCTGACCCTCTGGCCACAAAACTATCGTCTATCCAGTAGCCGGTGACCGCAGCAAGTTTGCCGTTAACAAACAATAACGGCACCCGGTCACGTTTCCAGGGTGGCACACCTGATTCCTGGAATAATTTCTTGACCTTATGCGTTTCATTTCTTCCGGCAGGACGTATTGTTTCGCCACCAGTCCTGAATCGCACCTGGACCAGGTTATTATTTACTGATTCCGTTTTTATTCCACCGCCAATAATCTGTGTGGCTACCAGACGGCCATAATCAATATCCAGTGGCTGCTCAAGGTTCCATGACAACGGCATTTCGGTGTGTAATTCCGCCAGAGGTTTCATAACATAAATAGTGTTGCGATAACGTCTTACTTCTGTTTCATGCCACCTGATACTGGGCATTCTGTCATCACCGGCGTAAATCAGTTCCTTGATTAGTATTTCTGTAAGTGCAGTGCTCGCAGTTGGATGGCCATTTTTTTTCAGCCAGTATCTGATCAGGTTCCTCATCCTTGTATCTGATAGTTTTTTAAGGTCAACAATATTCAGTGTATTTAATTTTTCTCCTGTATTATTTTTGTAATCTTGTTCTGCAATTTCCTTGAGTATATTGATAACATCTGCCTGGTGCCTTGCAGAACGTGAAATAATGTCTATAGATGATGGCCAGCGCTGTTGCAAACATGGAATGACATGAGCGCGAATATAATTCCTGTCAATATCCGTATCCAGGTTGCTTTCATCCTCAATCCATTTCAATCCATGATGCTCCGCATAATCCTTTATCTGTTCTCTTGAATATTCCAGCAGTGGCCTTACCAGCCAGCCATCTCCGAGTTTTTTTAATTCCGGTATTCCTGCCAGACCTTCAGGTCCCGCGCCGCGCATTAATTGTTGCATTAGTGTTTCTGCCTGATCATCTTTATGATGCGCTGTTAACAACATATCAGACTTGCCCATTACCTTTTCCAGAGCAGCATAACGCAACTCTCTGGCATGGGCTTCCTGACTGGTTCCTTTTATTTTTTTTGCATTAACAGTGATCATTTTAAATTCAATATTTTCTTTTTCGCATATGGTTTTACAATGATTTGCCCAGGATTCTGCTTGCGGACTTAACTGGTGATTTACGTGCGCTGCAGTTACATCAGATGCCAGGTTTCCCCTGTTATTGGCAAGAATATGCATAAGCACAGTGGAATCAACACCGCCACTGTAGGCAATCCAGAGTCGGCCTGGGATTGGCAATCTGCCAATAACTTCCAGTATGCGTGTAAATGAGATTGATGATTTGTTCAAATGCTATAGACAAATTTATTAACAAAACCGGAAACTATGGACCGTTTTCCACCCATGGAATCAGGCATTATAAAATCCGTACTGGCGTATTTTATTTTGTCTTTCTGACAACAACTGCTCAATGTTTCGGCTGCATAATTCATCAAATATTCTGAACAGTGCTGTCTCAAGATAAGTTGCTGCAGCATCATAGTCACGGTGTGCACCGCCCAATGGTTCATTGACGACCTGGTCAACCAGTCCGAGTTCGGACAGGCGTTTCGCTGTAATTCCCATCACTTCCGCAGCCTCCTCTGCCTTGTTAGCGTTTTTCCAGAGTATGGATGCGCATCCTTCAGGAGAAATGACTGAGTAGGTACCGTATTCAAGCATCAATAACCTGTCAGATATACCAATCGCCAATGCACCACCCGAACCACCCTCACCTATGACTGTCGAGATAATCGGTGTTTTGAGGCCGGACATGGCTAATAAATTTCTGGATATGGCTTCACTTTGCCCGCGTTCTTCCGCACCTATCCCGGGATATGCACCAGGGGTATCTATAAATGTAAATACTGGCAATGAATAACGTTCAGCCAGTTTCAATATTCTTAATGCCTTGCGATAACCTTCTGGCCTGGGCATACCGTAATTTCTGTAGATCCTCTCTTTTGTGTCACGGCCTTTCTGATGACCGATAATTGCAACAGGCTTGTCCCTGAATCTGGCAATACCACAAATAATGGCCGGATCATCCGAAAAATTCCGGTCACCATGCAATTCGTCAAAATCAGTAAATAAACGCTCAATATAGTCCATTGTGTACGGGCGAGCAGGATGCCGTGCCACCTGGGAAATCTGCCAGGCCGTCAGCGATGAAAATATGGATGAAATCAAGTCCTTGCTCTTTTTTTGCAAGCGGTTAATCTCATCGTTGATATTTATCTCCTTGTCATCACCCACGTAACGTAATTCCCTGATCTTGGCATCAAGTTCGGCAATTGGTTGTTCAAAATCCAGGAAATTCATGACCGATTCCTTGCTGTCATTCACTTTGGAGCCATTTGTTGTTTTGTCAGCCATTCTTATTTGTGCCCGTTTGTTTGATTAGATTCCGCTGTTGTTGTCTACATTATATATTCAAGTGAAACATTATCGTTTCCAAGTAATTTTTTCAATGATTCTAGCAAGTTATCGCTGGCATTTACCCGCCATTTGTCACCCATGTCCAGATTACAGATGGCGTTGGCATTTTGATATTGAATGCTGACTTTACAATTACCACTGCGATTTGATGAGAGTATCTTCTGAATGGACTCAGTCATGTTTTTTATCGAATGTGCTGCCGATAATTTAATCCTGATCCTGGCGTACTTGTCCCTGATCTGCTCTATTTCAAAAATATCCCTGGCTGTAATTGAATATCCTGATTCAATAAAATCATCCTTGACCACATCACCCCTGATAATTATTAACTGGTCTTTTATCAAGTAATTACGGTATTGTTCAAATTTGTCTGAATAGACGGTGACATGGGCCCGTGCGGTACGGTCTTCAAGGATAACTTCCGCCATCCTGCCCTTGTTCCCGGAACGGCTTCTGATCCTGTGTATGTATCCCGCCACAAGCACATTACCAGGCCGCAGATCTTTTAACCGGGTTGAAATAAATTTATCCAGTTCTTTCTCATACCGGATAATCGGATGTCCGGTCAGATAAATACCCAACGTTTCCTTTTCACCACCCAGCCGTTCCTCATCACTCCAGTCTGCGACTTGAATATACTCGGATTTTTGATTGTCTTTATGGCTATTATGAATAACATCATCCAGTCCAAACATATCATCCTGTCCACTGATGGCGTTGTGATTGGACTGCTCTGCCAATTGTAATGCAGATCCAAGAGTTGCCATCAAACTGCTCCGGGCGGTTCCAAGTGCATCCATCGCGCCAGACTTGATTAATGCTTCGAAGACACGTTTATTGACCTTTTTTAATTCTATTCTGCGACATAAGTCAAACAGGTCACTGAATCTCCCGTTTTGTTCCCTTTCATGGATAATATTGTCAACGGCAGCCCTGCCGACACCCTTGATAGCACCTAAACCATAACGTATTGTCTGGCTGTCTTCCACAGTAAACATGTAATCACTTTTATTGACATCGGGTGATTCCAGCCTGATTTGCATACGGTTAAGTTCATCAAGCAACATTACCACTTTGTCCGTATTATCCATATCAGAAGACAATACTGCTGCCATGAATGCCGCCGGGAAGTGGGCCTTCAACCACGCTGTCTGGTAGGCGATCAATGCATAGGCCGCAGAGTGTGATTTGTTGAACCCGTATCCGGCAAATTTTTCCATTAAATCAAAAATGGTCGTTGCAATATGGACATCCACTCCATTTGCAACTGCACCACTGGTAAATATCTCTCTTTGTTTCGCCATCTCTTCAGGCTTTTTCTTGCCCATGGCCCGTCTCAGAAGGTCCGCTGCCCCCAGTGTATAACCGGCAAGAACCTGGGCGATCTGCATGACCTGTTCCTGGTACAGGATGACCCCATAAGTCGGGCGCAGTATCAGTTCAAGTTCAGGGTGCAGATAATGCACCCTGGCCCGGCCATGCTTGCGTTCTATATAGTCATCGACCATGCCGGACTGTAATGGTCCGGGCCTGAACAGGGCCACCAGGGCAATAAGATCATCAAAACTGTCAGGTTGCAGTCTTTTTATCAGCTTTTTCATCCCGTCAGATTCAAGCTGGAAAATTGCCGTGGTCTCCGTGCGCCGGATTAATTCATAAGCCTTCTGATCAATCATGGGTATTGAATCTATATGCAGCTTTTTTTCATTTCCCATAAGCGGTCGATTGATATCATTCACTGTATTATCAATAATTGTCAGTGTTCTCAAGCCCAGAAAATCAAACTTGACCAGCCCCACAGCCTCTACATCGCCCATATCAAACTGGCTGACTGTAGTTGTAGATCCCTGTTCACAATACAGCGGCATATAGTGTGTCAATGGTTCCGGTGCGATTACTATACCGCCGGCATGCCGGCCCGCATTCCTGGCAAGGCCTTCAAGTTTTAATGCAAGGTTAATCAGGGTATTAACATTTTCTTCCTGGTCATAACGCTGTTTAAGAACCGGCTCCTTCTCCAGTGCTATTTCCAATGTCATATCCAGTTCAAACGGGATCAGTTTTGCTATTTGATCAACAAAACCGTAAGGATAACCCAGTACCCGGCCTACATCCCTGACTACGGCCTTTGCAGCCATCGTACCGTGTGTAATGATCTGCGAAACATGGTCACGCCCATATCGGCTGGACACATAATCGATAACTTCATCACGCCGATCCATGCAAAAATCAATATCGAAATCGGGCAGTGATACACGCTCAGGATTCAGGAATCTTTCAAACAGCAAATCATATTGCAGCGGATCAAGTTCGGTGATTCCCAGCGCATAGGCGACCAGTGATCCTGCACCGGATCCACGCCCCGGCCCTACCGGTATGCCCTGGTCCTTGGCCCACTGGATAAAGTCTGCAACGATCAGAAAATAGCCTGGAAATCCCATGCCGATAATTACATCAAGCTCGTTATCCAGGCGTTGCTGATATTCAGATTGTTTGTCAGGTGATATAAATCCGGCTGTGTTTCGATGTTCCAGCCCATTTTTTGCCTGATGCCGTAACCATTCGTCCTGGTTATAACCCTCCGGGACAGGGAAATGTGGCAAATAATTTTCACCCAGCTTGAGTTCAAGATTGCAACGTTTTGCAATGAGGTTTGTATTCTCAATTGCTTCCGGTATGTCCCGAAACAGTTCAATCATTTCCTGTGGGCTTCGTAAGTACTGTTCCTCGCTGTATAGCCTGGGGCGTCTTGGATCATTCAACGTGTAACCCTGTTGGATACAAACCCTCGCTTCATGTGCCTCATGATCATCACGTGCGAGTATCCTGACATCATTGGTTGCAACAACAGGCATATCATATTTTTCAGCAAGTTGAACAGCGCCTACGATATAATGTTCTTCACCTGAACGTCCGGTACGTTGTAACTCCAGGTAATATCTGTCCCCAAAAACTGTCTCCCAGTATTGCAGTAATTCCCCTGCATGTGGTTCATTGCCTGACACGAGTGCCTGACCAACATCTCCATCCTTGCCACCTGACAACGCAATCAGTCCTTTTTCATAAATTGCGAGCCATTCCTTTTTTACGTATGCAACTCCCTGTAACTGGCCCTCGGTATAACTTCTGGTGATAAGTTTTGCGAGATTATGATATCCATCAATATTCTGGCATAACAATGTCATCCTGCAGGCTTCGTTTGACGATTCATCATTTATGATTCTGATTTCTGCACCGATAACAGGTTTTAACCCTTTTTCTTCCGCTGCGCGATAAAACTTGATCACTGAGAACATATTGGTCTGTTCAGTGACTGCGCAAGCCGGCATGCCTGACTCTGCAACGGCATTGACCAGATCATTAATACGTAACATGCCGTCTACAAGAGAAAACTCTGTATGGACATTAAGATGAACAAATGTGTCAGGCATAATCTGGAAACAACAAATATATCAATTTGTGAGTAAATTTCTAACCGGTGCAAACGAACGGCGATGGATGGGACAGGCTCCCAGTTGATTCAATGCCTGGATATGCGCCCTGGTAGGATACCCTTTGTGAGCCGCAAACCCGTACCCAGGGTACTCATGATCAAGGTCAGTCATTTCCCTGTCCCTGGCAACCTTGGCAATAATCGATGCTGCTGAAATTGCAGCTACTTTGGTATCACCCTTGATTATGGCCACTACAGGCATTTCCAGCTTCGGACAGTGATTACCATCGACCAATACCAGTCCCGGTTTAATGTCAAGCGCAGCAACAGAGCGGCACATGGCCAGAAGGCTGGCCTGTAGTATGTTGAGTTCATCGATTTCATGCACTTCTGCACGGGCAATAGCCCATGCCCTGGATTTCAGCATGATTTCATTGGCCAGTTTTTCACGTTTTTTTTCACTGATGGATTTGGAATCTGCCAGACCATAGACAGGTTGTTCAGGATCAAGGATTACTGCTGCCGCAATCACCGGTCCGGCCAGTGGGCCCCTTCCAACTTCATCAACGCCGGCAATAACTGTATTTTCAGGAACTCTGAGCTCAGGATCTTGCATTGATCATGCCCATGACCATTGTTGCTGCCAAATCACTGGAATCCAGCCTGATCTGATTATGGATGTGGGTGAATTCCTCAACCAGCTTGGTAACACTGTTTTTATTATTCAGCCAGTGCAGAATTGCCTGGCCCATAATTTCTGGCTGGCAATTGTCCTGCAGGCATTCAGGTACCAACTGTTTTCCTGCCAGCAGATTAGGCAATGATACATAGGGTACCCTGATGAGTCTTTTTGCAATTTGATAAGTCAGCCAGTTGACTTTATAAGCAACCACCATGGGGCGTTTTAACAACATTGCCTCAAGTGCGGCAGTTCCCGATGCCAGTAATACCACATCAGCCGCCTCCATCACCTGCAATGACAAGCCGGTGTATGTGGTTATATGGATTTCCGGTGATATATTGCGCACATTGTCCTCAAAATATTTCCGATCATCTTCATTAACAAGATTAGCTATAAAATGTAACTGGCCGGCATGCTGATTACACCAGAGAGCAGTTGTCAAAAATGGTTCGACCAGTTTGCTCAATTCACTTTTTCGGCTACCTGGCATCAGGGCAATTATCCTGTCAGCCCCTGATAATCCCAGTTGTTCTCTGGCGGCCGCCTGATCCGGTTCAAGATTGATTTTACTGGCTAACGGGTGTCCCACAAACCGGGCCGGGATATTATATTTATCGTAATATGGCGGTTCAAACGGAAACAGTGTCAGCATCAAATCTACCGATTTTCCGATTGATTTAAGACGATATTCGCGCCAGGCCCATATCGAAGGACTGACGTAATGGATGGTTTTGATTCCTGCATTGCGCAAAGCTCGTTCCAGGGGAAAATTGAAATCCGGGGCATCAATACCGATAAATACATCCGGGCGTTCTTTTAAAAAATAGTGCTTGATGGATTTACGTACACTTAACAATTCCAGGAAATGGCGAAATACTTCCGAGTAACCCATTACAGCCAGCTTTTCTGCCGGAAAGAGGCACTGACAACCTGCATTTTTCATCCTGTCCCCACCAATGCCAACAATCCGCACTTCAGGACAATGTTTCCTGATTGCAGAAATCAGGTCAGCACCCAGTATATCCCCCGACACTTCACCAGCAACAATACCAATAGAAGGCATGTTCAGTTATGTAATTACCAGAGTTAATTGATTATTTAAGAAGATTATTTTTGACCTATCTCACTATCCCGCGTTTCGATTGCGAGATAAATTCAGCGAAATATCTGACTTCTTCTGATTGTTCAGCCAGTTCCTGCAATTTTTCCAGCGCCAGATTTACGGTCAGTCCTTCCCGATAGACAATCTTATAGGCCTTGCGTAATAAATTAATCGTTTCAGCATTAAAACCATGCCTTTTCAATCCTTCACGGTTAAGTCCATTTGGTTTGGCTGTATTACCGGAAATTATCAGATAAGGTGGTACATCTTTTACAACCACAGAGGATATCGCGGTAAAACAGTATTTCCCTATCTGGCAAAATTGATGTATTCTGGTAAATCCACCGAAAATTGCATAATCATCAACAAGCACATGCCCGGCGAGAGTCGTGTTATTGGCAAAAATAATATTATTTCCAATAATGCAATCGTGCGCGATGTGGACATAGGCCATGATCCAGTTGTCATTTCCCAGGATAGTCTTTCCGCCTCCATGGTCAGTACCCCGGTTTATCGTGCAGTATTCACGAATGGTATTATGGTCACCAATCTCCAGCATGGAATTGCCGTCGTTGTTGAATTTTTTATCCTGGGGATCATCACCTATGGAACAGAACTGGAATATTCTGTTGAATTTGCCGATCTTCGTGGGTCCTTTAATGACCACATGCGGACCTATCCACGTGTCATCACCTATGGTTACATCCTGGCCGATAACAGAATATGGCCCGATTAAAACGTTTTCACCAATCCGGGCATCTGGATCAATGAGAACAGTTGAATGAATCAAGAATCAGGTTCCATAACAGTCGTTAACAATACTGCAGAAGCAATAAAATGCTCACCCACAGTCGCTGTCGCATGAAACTTCCACAAATTTTGGCGCACCTTGTCAAATTTAATATCCAGCATCAGTTGATCACCTGGCTCAACCGGGCGCTTGAAACGTACATCATTTACCCCTACCAGATAATACAGATTACCATTCCTGTTAACTTCCGGGGTGGAAACACAACCCAGCAGTGCTGCCGCTTGTGCCATTGCTTCAATGATTAGCACCCCTGGCATGATCGGTTTGGCCGGAAAATGTCCCTGAAAAAATGGTTCATTGACTGTAATATTCTTGACAGCAAGGATTGATTTAAATGGTTCATAGGACAATACCCTGTCGATAAGCAAAAATGGATAACGATGCGGCAGGAAATGCTTGATTTGCTGGATGTTGAGTGTGCCCATTATTGTGATCTTTCAGTTTTCCTGGTTGTCATCTTCAATTTTTCTGATGCGTTTAGCAAATGTATACAACTGCTTGAAGCTCACGGCATTTTTTCTCCACTGTTTCACATCCATGGCGGGAATGGCAGAGGCATAAATACCAGGTTCCTTGATTGAGTTTGCTACTCCGGTCATGCCCATCAATGTCACATCATCAGCAATTTCAATATGTCCACTGATACCACAGGCTCCGCCTATAATACAGCGTTTGCCAATTCGGGTGCTACCGGCAATTGCCACACATCCGGCAATTGCTGTGTGTTCTTCTATATGCACGTTATGCCCCACTTGTACCTGATTATCTATCTTTACCCCGTCATCAATGATGGTATTTTCCAGGGCGCCACGGTCTACCGTTGTATTAGCCCCTATTTCTACATCATTACCGATGACCACACTGCCTGTCTGGGGAATCTTGACCCATTTCCCTTTGTCATTGGCGATACCGAAGCCATCAGCACCTATGACCACACCGGAATGCAATATGACACGCTCGCCAGTTTTTACACCATCATAAATCACTACATTTGCATACAATTTGCTGTTTGCACCAATAATTGCGTTATCGCCGATAACACATCCTGATCCTACGAAAACATTTTCTGATATTAGGGCGTTTGCGCCGATAGTGACATGAGCATCTATGAAAGCTGTTGAATTAATTTTGGCTGAAGGATCTATAATTGCGGACGAACTGATCCCTGGTTTTTGCACTGGCTCGGGATATAAAAGCCTCGCTGTAAAAGCATAAGCAAGGTAGGGGTTACCTACGACAAGTGTGGCTGTTGGACAATGCTCCCTGTCTTCATTACTGAGAATAACGGCCGATGCGGTGGTTGATTTCAGCCAGGTCAGGTAACGCCTGTTGGAAAAAAAACTGATTTCACCTGCAGATGCTTTTTGCAGGGTATTGATTGCATGTATCTCACATTCAGGATCGCCGTATAACTCAGCTTCTATGTGTCGGGCAATTTCCCCAAGGGTAAGTGTCATGATACATAACGTTCAAATTATTGACTTCAAATTTGACCTTGATAAAGACAAACTATTTCGGTTTTTTAAGGTATTCAATGACCATATCACTGATATCAACCCTGGGACTGGCAAAGATAACTCCGTCACTTAAAACCACATCGTAGTTGTTCTCTTTTGCAACCTTCTGGATAGCATCTACAATTTCTCTCTGGATCTTGGCGAATTCTTCATTTCTCCTGAAATTGAAATCTTCCCTGAATTCGTCCTGTTGGCGTTTCAGGTCGCGTTTTTTGTTAATAATGTCGCGCTCCAGTTTACTGCGTTCAGTTTCGCTCATTATCGCCCCGTCCTTGGTCAACTTATCTTCCATAGACTTGAGTTCCTTCTGTTGTGCTACCAGTTGCGTGTCTCTAGGAGCAAACTCCTTTTCAATGATACCTCTTGCGGTATCCGCCTGCGGCGATTGTTCGAGCACCCGAATTGCATTCACGGCGCCTAATTTATAATCCTCGGCACTTACAGCCTGGAATGATATTAATAAAAGGAAAAACATCATTAAACGGAAAATGGTATTCATATAAATTGTATATACTCCATAAGATGCTAGAAAGAAGAACCAAAAGTGAACTGGAAAGGTTGTAACCGGTCTGTCGATTCATCGTTAAAGGGTTTAGCGTAGCTAACGCTTATTATACCAAAAGGTGAGACCCACATGCCACTTAATCCGACTGAATATCTCAGCGTGCCAAGGTCCATATCTTCTCTATCCAGGTCATAAACATTGCCAGCATCAAAGAACCCGGATATACGTAATGATTTGACGTCCCTGAAAAAAGGCAAGGGTGTTATCAATTCGGCACCCCCGGTCAGCCTGAAATTGCCACCCAATGGCCTGCCAATGGAATCCAGCGGGCCCAGGGTATTATCTTCATAACCCCTGACAGAGCGTGGACCACCGGCATAGAAGTTTTCAAAAAAAGGCAGTTTGGATGTATTTAAATAGGCATCACCATAGGAAGCATTACCCTTCAGGGAAATAATATAATCCTCAAAATAATCTGTGTACCATTGGGTTCGATAGTCAACCTTGTAGAACTCCACGGAATTACCAATAAATGGTGTGGCAATTTCACCCTCTAAGTTATGCAGCACGCCTTGATCCGGGAAAATGGCCTTGTTTCGGGTATCGTAGGAAATCCGGTTGATCAGCCTGAAAATGTCGAACTTGCAATCATTAATGCTGGCATTATCCGTACAAAAATCCGTGATCTGGGTTGCGGCACTATTAAGATTGCTTATGGAAGTATTTTCATAGCTGAATGAGCTGAACAAAAAATGAAACTCGGTAATGGGGATACCAAAGTCCATACTGCCGCCGTAGACAGTGGAATCAAATGCTGAGACGTTAGCATTCTGTGCATCAGTCGATCGGTAATAACCACTAAAGCCTCGTCTAATCCCGTCTATCGTCCAATAAGGATTAGTATAACTCAGGCCAAACCGCCTGTTAAAATCACTATTATTAAAATCAAATCCGACGCGCTTGCCGCTGCCAAGAAAATTATCTTGAGCAATACTAGTTTGTAAGATTATACCGGCACTCTGCGAGAAACCTACGCCGAAAGAAAGCCTGCCGGATTGTTGTTCCACCACAGTATAATTGACATCCACCTGATCGGTTGTTCCTGCCACGGCCGGTGTCTCGACATTGACTTCACTGAAATACCCCAGCCTTTGCAAACGTACCTTGCCACGTTCAACTTTCTTCGTGGATATCCAGCCACCTTCGGGTTGCCGCATTTCCCGCCTGAGAACTTCATCCCGGGTCTTTGTGTTGCCACTGAAGTTGATCCGGCGTACGTAGGAACGTTTACCGGGATCAACAAAAAAAGTAATAGATACTGTCTTGTTTTCGCTGTCGATTTCAGGAATGCCGTTAACATTAGCAAATGCATATCCATCATGCCCCAAAAGATTGGTGATGGCTTCATTAGTTTTGGATAATTTGAGGCGGGAAAACAGTTCACCTTGTTTAACATCGATCACCTTGAATAATTCTTCTTCAGGCAATATAAATTCACCGGCCAACTTGACCCCGGAGATGGTATGGGGTTCGCCTTCAAGGATGTTGATAGTTACATAGATGTCCTTTTTATCCGGGGTGATGGATACCTGGGTCGATTCTACATTGAAGTTGATATAACCACGGTCCAGGTAATAAGTACGCAACGATTCCAGATCGGCACCAAGCTTTTCCTTGGAATATTGATCGGATTTTGTGAAAAAGGAAAACATGGTGGGAGTGGTCAGCTTGAATAGCTTGAGCAACTTTTTTTCCTTGAAAGAATCATTACCCACTATATTGATTTGACGTATCTTGGCCGCAATACCTTCAGAGATATCTATTATGACGTCGACCCGGTTATCCTCCAGCGGAATGACGTTGGATTTCACATCTACTGCATATTTGCCGAGGGAAAAATACTGGCGTCTGAGTTCCTGTTCCAGTCCATCCAGTTGGGCCTGGTTGAATATACGGCCCTCGGCAAAACCTATTTGCCTGAGACCGGTCAACAGGTCTTCTGATTTAATGTCCTTGTTACCATTCAGGGTTATCGTGCCAATGGCTGGACGTTCCTTGATAATGAATACCAGTATCCCACCATCCCGCTCCAGGTGCACATCATCGAAAAAACCGGTCTTGAACAGGGCCCTGACCGCTTCTCCTGATCGGGTATCGTCGAAGGTATCCCCCACTTTCATGGGTAAATAATTAAATACAGTACCCGGGGTGATGCGCTGCAATCCCTCTACCCGGATATCTTCAATCGTAAATTGATCGGCAGCGTGGGCGGGAAAAATGCCAAGCAACAGTACAGTTATATAAACCAGAATATTAAGTTTATTTCGCATATTATTGTTATTTATATTTTTATTTCTGTTTATCCAAACAGACGCATAATATCGTTATAAAATACCAGTATCATCAGACCAAATAATAACGTCAGTCCTATCTGTTGTCCGATGATTTGTGCAGATTCCGACACAGGATTGCCTTTTACGAATTCTACTAGGTAATACATTAAATGTCCGCCATCCAGTAACGGGACAGGCAATAAATTCAGCACCCCGAGGCTGACGCTGACTATACCAAGAAACCACAGAAAAGCTGCAATGCCATTTTGCGCAGATTGCCCGGCATACTGGGCTATACTGATTGGACCACTGAGATTCTTGACGGAAGCGTCACCGGTAAGCATTTTACCCAGCATCCGTAATGTCAACCACGACATATCCCAGGTACGGACCAACGCCTTGGCAAAAGCCGGGAAAACTGAATAGGACTCTTCTGCAATCAACAACTCTGGCGGTTGATTTGCTGCGCCGATAAAACCGATAATCTCGCCAGTTTCAGTCTCTTTCCTCTCGGGTTGCAGTGATATGGTCATGCGTTCTTCATGACGCACTATCTGTACCTGCAGTATTTGCCCGGGATGGGCACGGACATAATCGACCCAGGCAGTCCAGTGGGAAACGGATTGACCATCAACCATCAGGATTTGATCACCGGATCTCAGTCCGGCCCGATCAGCAGCAAGACCTGCCTGAATATCACCTATTATGGCCGGTACCACGAATTGCTTGGGCTTGATGCCGAGTGTTTCCAGTATGCCTGTCTCGGCAATATCATCGATTGATATCGTTTTGATATTTACCCATACCTCACGTTCCCGGTGCTGTGGGTCGTGCAGGGTAAATTTTACCTCACTGGTACGCATAATATCGTTCAGCAAGGCATCAACCACCATGGTCCAGGTAGCGGTTTTGCGTTGGCCAACAGCAATGATCTCATCATCGGGTTTTATCCCGGCACTGGCAGCAATAGAAACCGGGCTGATTTCACCGACTACGGGTTTTAATCCCGTGAGACCTACCATATACATCATCCAGTAGGCAAAGATGGCAAATATGAAATTAAAAACAGGACCCGCCAGTACGATTAATGTGCGCTGGCCCAGGGATTTTCGATTAAAAGCGCGGTGTAATTCCTGTGGAGGAACAGCGCCCTCACGTTCATCCAGCATTTTTACATAACCACCCAGCGGAATAGCGGCAATAACCAGTTCAGATTTGTCTTTGCCAAAGTATCTTTTCCATAATGGCCGTCCGAAACCAATCGAGAATCTCAGGATTTTGACATCACACTTTTTCGCCACCCAGAAATGACCATACTCATGAAAAGAAATAAGGACGCCGAGTGCAACGATAAAAGCCAGCAGGTCCTGTATAAAATCCATCATGCCGCCAGTTCCCTGATATGATTGATAGAAAATTCACGCGCGTCTCCATCGTCAGCAAGGATGATTTCAAGCGTACTGGCATCATGATGGGGTACCCGTTCCAGTGTTGCCTCGACAATCCTGGCAATATGGGTAAACTGGATGTGCCCATCAAGAAATGCCTGCACTGCAATCTCATTCGCGGCATTTAAAATGGCCGTTGCTGTACCACCTGAATGCATGGCCTCCTGCGCCAGTCTGAGACAGGGGAATCGTTGATAATCAGGTGGTTCAAAATCCAACCGGGCAATTTCAAACAAATTCAACCTCTCAACTCCTGCCTCAATGCGTTCCGGCCAGGCCAGCGCATAGGCGATGGGTGTGCGCATGTCCGGGTTGCCCAACTGCGCCAGCACTGAACCATCCGCATATTCCACCATGGAATGAACTACACTCTGTGGATGCAATACCACCTGGATGTTTTCGGGTCCGGTATGAAATAACCAGCAGGCCTCGATAACTTCAAGCCCTTTATTCATCATCGTCGCGGAATCCACAGATATTTTGCGCCCCATGTCCCAGTTTGGGTGGGCACAGGCCTGTGACGGACTCATATTATGCAGTTCATGTAACGGGGTGGTACGGAAAGGACCACCGGATGCTGTTAAAAAAATGCGTTTGACACCGGATTTCACCAGCCCTTTTGATATATCTTCAGGCATGCACTGAAAAATAGCATTATGTTCACTGTCGATGGGCAATAGTTCGGCATTATTATCCCTGATAGCATCCATGAATAACTGGCCTGACATCACCAGGGCCTCCTTGTTTGCCAGTAATACCCGTTTCCCGGCCCGGGCAGCCGCGAGGGTTGGCAGTAATCCCGCAGCACCCACGATTGCAGCCATGACATAATCTGTTTCTGCATGACCGGCAACAAATTCCAGTCCCGGCAGGCCTGTCAATACTTCTGTGTTAATATGCTGTGCCTGAAGTATTTGCTGTAATTCTGCAGCGGCGCTCTCATCTACCATCACTGCATACCTGGGCTTCCATTCAATACATTGTTTTGCCAATACTTCAACCTTACGGTTTGCAGTCAGGGCAAACACTTTAAAACACTCCGGATGTTGTGAAATGACATCCAGGGTATTCACGCCTATACTGCCTGTTGCACCTAAAATTGTTACAGTTGGCATTATCTGGTCTCCAGCAGCCATAAGCCCAATGCATAAACCGGTACAGCAGCTGTCAGGCTGTCTATTCGATCCAGCACACCCCCATGACCAGGTAATAATTGACTGCTGTCTTTCAGGTTTACGTTACGTTTGTACATACTTTCAAACAAATCTCCAATAACAGAAAACCCGGCTGTCATAATAAACAGAATAACCAGGCAGGTGGTGTTTGTTACAGCTATCAGACCATATTCCGTATAGACAAGTGCCATAAACCCTGCAGCTAACAGGCTGGCTATAAATCCTTCCCAGCTTTTTCCCGGACTGACCCGGTAGGCCAGTTTTTTCTTCCCCCAGCACCTGCCAATTAAAAAGGCCGAGCTGTCGATTACCCAGATCAGGACAAACAATAACATGACCAGCAACGGACCACGATTGGAACCAAATAAATAGACCAGACCGAGTGTTGACGGAATAAGGACAAAAAAACCAAACAGATATTTCAAAAAATTGTGCTTCGGAATGGCTGGTCTGCCATATTGATACAAGACCACCATGACAGAGGCAAGACACCACCACAATGTACCAATGATATAAATACCATGGCTGTAGGATATATCCGTAATAAAAAACATAAGGAAAGCCAGTCCGACTGTCAGCACTGCATAACCTGACCTGTACAGTTGATTTTCAGCACCTGATAATCCGGCCCATTCCCATGCGCCAACCAGAACAAACAAACCCATCAATATAGAAAACAGAAGTTGTGAGCCTGTGGTAATGATAGCGATGACAATCGAGCCCAGAATTACGGCAGTCGGAATACGTTGTTTAAGCATGCCCGGCCTGTTTCAGTTGCTCGCTGGTACAACCAAAGCGTCTTTCCCGCCCGGCATACCAGGAAAGCGCAGCATCAAATTCCTTATTGTCAAAATCCGGCCATAAACATTCAGTAAAATACAATTCGGTGTAGGCTGTCTGCCAGAGTAAATAATTACTGATGCGCATCTCCCCGCCGGTACGTATAAACAGATCAGGTTCAGGCACATCAGAAAGTGAAACATATGAGGTTATCAATGCCTCATCAATTTCATCCGGGGTGACCCTGCCGGCCTCGATTTCGATAGCCAATCGCCTGAAAGCATTGGTAATGTCCCAACGACCACCATAGTTGATAGCAACGGTAAATTGCAACCCGGTGTTTTGTTCGGTTTTTTTTGTTGCTTTTGCAATCTGTGTTTGCAGGTTTGCGGGAAAGACTTTCAGATCTCCGATAAACCGCAATCGGATATTATTTTTGTGCAATTCATCCACCTCCTTTTTCAGGGAGGTCATGAATAACTCAAACAGACGCGAGACTTCTGCACCGGGCCGTTTCCAGTTTTCACTACTGAAGGCGTACACCGTGAGTGCTTCAATTTTTCTGGATGCACATTCCCTGACAATATTACGGAGAGTAGCGACCCCGGCCTTGTGACCTGCAATCCTGAGCTGGCCGCGCTGCTTTGCCCAACGGCCATTACCATCCATGATAATAACGACATGATGGGGAATAGTTTTACTCAATTCAATTTCGGCATGTGACATTGAGAAAATTAAAGACAGATTAGACAACCGGAAACTGGCAGATCAGATTTCCATCAACTCATTCTCTTTCGCTTCAATCAGCTTGTCGATGAGAGTGATGTGGTCATCTGTCAGTTTCTGGATCCGTTCCTCGGAACGCCGCTCTTCATCCTCTGAAATACTTTTGTTTTTTATCATCTCCTTGAAAGAATGATTGGCATCGCGCCTGATATTACGTACAGCAACCTTGGCCATCTCGGCTTCAGCCCGGACTACCTTGGTTAGTTCCTTGCGCCGTTCTTCCGTCAATGGCGGCAAGGGTATGCGAATAACATCGCCAGCAGTCACCGGATTGAGACCAAGATCAGAATTCAGAATGGCTTTTTCGATATTCGGGATGGCACTTTTGTCCCATGCGTTTACAGTCAAAGTCCTGGCATCAAGTACGCCGATATTACCCACCTGGTTGATCGGGACCTCGCTACCGTAATAATTCACGGTAACATGATCCAGCAAACTGGTATGTGCCCGACCGGTCCTGATTTTGCTCAAATCGTGCTTCAATGTTTCCACAGTTTTATTCATGCGCTGATCAGCATCACTGATAATATTTTTGGTCATCGCCCTACTCCGTAATCACTTGCTTGTTACTAGCGTGCCTTCATCCTGGCCCTGTACCGCCCGCATCAGGGCGCCGGGCCGGGTCATGTCCAGCACCCTGAGAGGCATGTGGTTTTCGCGGCATAGTACTACAGCCGTGGCATCCATGACTTTAAGTTTTCTCTCCAGAACTTCATCATAACCCAACTGTTCATAGCGTTTGGCTGATTTGTTCTTGACCGGATCATCCGAATAAACGCCATCGACCTTGGTGGCCTTAATCAGTAAATCGGCATTGACCTCGATGGCCCGAAGGCTGGCTGCAGAGTCTGTTGTGAAAAAGGGATTTCCGGTTCCGGCCGCAAGGATAATGACCCGGCCTTTTTCAAGATGGCGGATGGCGCGACGGCGGATATAGTCTTCGCAGATCTGGTTCATTTTAATTGCAGACATGACGCGGGCATGTTTTCCCTGCCGTTCCAGGGCATCCTGCATGGCAAGTGAGTTCATGATGGTCGCGAGCATGCCCATGTGGTCCGCTGTGACTCTGTCCACACCGGCTGCAGCCAGTCCTGCTCCCCGGAAAATATTACCACCCCCGATCACTATGGCCACCTGGACATCGGCATTGGCCAGTTCAGTCACCTCTTCGGCAATGCGCAGGATCATGGCTGGATCAATGCCATATGCAGCATTGCCCATCAACGCTTCGCCGCTGAGTTTTATGAGAACCCGCCGGTACTTAATGTTGTTTGACGGGGTGGACAAGGGTTTATTCTCCCCTGGCCTGTGCCATTACTTCTTCAGCAAAATTATCACTGCGTTTTTCCAGTCCCTCGCCGACTTCATAGCGGATGAACTGATTGACCGTGGCTCCGGCCCTGGCCAGTAGCTTGTCAACTGTGATCTCCGGATCTTTGACAAAGGGCTGGCCCAGCAAGGTAATTTCTTTTTTAAATTTGGCAATGCGTCCGGATACCATTTTTTCGATGATATTATCCGGCTTGCCACTTTCCCGTGCCTGGGCAACGAACACTTCTTTTTCCTTTTCCAGTGTTTCCGGGACGATCTGATTATCAGAAATACATACTGGCGGTGGTTGATGACCCGCAACATGCATGGCAATGTCCCTGGCCAGATCATCATTCCCCGATTGCATATCGACAAGTACGCCTATCCGCGTGCCGTGTAAATAAATACCCAGCCTGTCTCCCTGCAGTTTGTGCAGGGAATACCGTCTGACACTGAGATTCTCGCCCAATTTGGCGACCAGTTGCTGGCGCGTTTCTTCGACTGTTAGTTTTGAACCGGCAGCTATCGGCATGGACATGAGTTTATCAACACTGGCGGGATGATTTGCCAGGATGCAGGCCGCAACCTGATCGCTGAAGCCCTTGAAATTATCATCCTTGGCAACAAAGTCAGTTTCAGAATTCACCTCAAGGATGACTGTCTCACCTGTATCAGCATTCTGCTTGATGAGTATATTACCCTCCGCTGCAATACGGCCGGCCTTTTTTGCGGCCTTGGCAACGCCTGATTTGCGCATGGCCTCAATCGCGGCCTCGATATCTCCCCTGGCCTCTTCCAGTGCCTTTTTGCAATCCATCATACCAGCGCCGGTACGCTCGCGTAATTCTTTAACCATTCCGGCTGTGATCTGCATACCAATTTTCCTCTATGTTTCTGTACTCTTGAAAATATCCCTGCGTAATACTTTCTCTCCTTGAATTACTTTTTAGCCACCTTTTTCTTGGTCACTTTTTTCCTGGTAACCTTTTTAGTCACCGCTTTTTCGGCTTTTGCATCGGCTTTTGCTTCAGCTTTTGCTTCAGATTTTTCCGGCCCCTTGGTAGCATCAGCAACTCTGGTATCTACCTTTTTGGCGGCCTTTGCTTTTTTCTTGACCTTGATTTTGGATGGAGCCTCGGCATCAGCCCTGGCGACAGGTGCGCCACTTTCATCCAACTCAACAAAATCATCACCCTCTCCCTCACCTGCATCACCCAGGTGTGCAACTGATTGCCGGCTTTCCAGAATCGTGTCAGCAATGCCTTTCGCATATAATCTGATGGAACGTATCGCATCATCGTTTCCAGGAATGATGTAATCAATACCGTCCGGGCTGTTGTTGCTGTCCACTATGCCAACGACAGGTATCCCCAGTTTTTGCGCCTCCTTGATAGCGATGTATTCATAACCCACATCAATAACAAACAGGGCATCGGGCAGACCTGGCATATCCTTTATTCCGGACAATGTCTTTTCCAGCTTTTCCAGTTCCCGGAGTCGTATCAACTGTTCCTTCTTGCCGATCCGTTCCAGCGTACCGTCAAGTTTTTGTGCCTCAAGTTCCTTGAGTCGACTAATCGACTGCCTGACAGTTTTGAAATTTGTTAACAATCCGCCCAGCCAGCGGCGATTGATATAAGGCATACCACAACGTGTGGCCTCTTCCTGGACAATAGATTGTGCTGCGCGCTTGGTGCCGACAAACATGATCTTGCCTTTGCGGGCTGCGAGCTTGCTGACAAAATTTATGGCATCACCATAAAGCGGTAAAGTTTGTTCAAGATTGATAATATGGATCTTGTTGCGCTGGCCAAACAGGTAAGGGGCCATTTTGGGGTTCCAGAAACGGGCCTGGTGGCCGAAATGAACGCCAGCCTCCAGCATTTCACGCATGGTGATATTAGACATAACTATATTCTCCTGTAGGGTTAAGCCTCCGCGCACACCGTGTAATAACCCGTCCAGATAATCTGTCCGGGCACCCATTACACAGTTACAGCGCGCGTGTGGGGTTAGTAATACTCTGAACTTGTCAGAGGTTTTGCAGTATAGGGATATACTGCTATTTTGCAATCGCACATAACACTACACCGGGCGGTTGCAAGACTACCCTGTCTGAAAAATATCATGGGTGACATTTTCAGGGGTGGCGACTAAACTGCGGGCGCTTTATAACATAGAAGTCTTTTGATAACAATTGCTTAGCTATTATTTATATGTCCGTAACGATAAAATCCCCGGCTGAAATCGAAAAAATGCGTATTGCCGGTCGACTGGCGGCCGAAGTCCTGCAAATGATAGGGCCCTACGTACAGCCCGGTATTACCACCGCTGAACTGGATCGGATTTGCCACGACTACATAGTCGACACACAGAAAGCCATACCGGCACCGTTGAATTACCGCGGTTTCCCGAAATCGATCTGTACTTCAATCAACCATGTCGTCTGCCACGGGATCCCGGGCGAAAAAAAACTCAAGGATGGCGATATTATGAATATCGATATCACGGTCATCAAGGACGGGTACCATGGAGATACCAGCAAAATGTTCTTTGTCGGCACACCTTCGATACTGGCAAAACGCCTGGTAAAGACAACTTATGAATGCATGCGTACCGGCATCAGGATGGTCAAACCCGGAATCAGGCTGGGTGACATTGGCCATGCCATACAACAATGTGCAGAATCACATCACTACTCTGTGGTCAGGGAATACTGCGGACACGGCATCGGCAAAGAATTCCATGAAGATCCGCAAATCCTGCATTATGGTGAGAAAAACACCGGCCAGGCACTGGAAGCTGGCATGACCTTTACCATCGAGCCCATGATCAATGCCGGCAAGCGTCATGTAAAACTCCTGCCTGATGACTGGACTGTCGTTACCAAAGACCGGAATTTGTCCGCACAATGGGAACACACAGTGCTGGTCACCGCAGAAGGTTACGAAGTCCTGACCAAACGCCCCGGAGAGGATCTCTGAAGCATGCAGGAACCCTTGATGGTTGCCCCTGAGTTAAGTGCTGATTTATTTGACCGGCAGGCATTCACCCGTGAATTAAAACACACCAGGCAACCCCTCAACCTGTTCAAGCAGGCCTGGAGCAACGGCCACCAACTGCTCAATGAGGCATTTGTTAACGGAATGGCAATCAACACACTCGTCAGGCAACGGGCCTGGTTAATCGACCAATTGTTGGTGGCTGCATGGGAGCACATGATTACAAATGATGAACCGGCCCTGGTTGCAGTCGGTGGTTACGGGCGCGGTGAACTGCATCCAGCCTCGGACATTGATCTGATGATTCTGGTCAATACGCGGCGCAGCAATCCATTAAACCAGTCCATCGAAAAATTTCTGATCTTTCTCTGGGATATCGGTCTGGAAGTTGGCCACAGCGTGCGTACGATCAAGGACTGTATTTATGAAGCAAAAAATGACATTACCGTTGCCACCAATCTCATGGAATCCCGTTTACTGGCTGGCAATGACGCTATGTATAATAAGATGTGCCGGCAAACCGGTCCTAAAAAGATATGGCCAACCAAAAAATTCTTTGAAGCAAAACTCAATGAACAGGTCGCAAGACATAAAAAATATGAAAATTCGGAACATAAACTGGAGCCCAACATAAAAGAAGGGCCTGGAGGACTGCGCGATATCCAGATGATCGGCTGGGTGGCGAAACGGCACTTCGGTGCTGAGACATTAAAAGATCTGGTCACACACGATTTTTTGTCGGCGGAGGAATACAAGATCCTGGATGCCGGACAGTCCCTGCTCTGGCGCATTCGCTACGCACTGCACTTTATTACCAATCATCGGGAAGATCGCCTGCTGTTTGATTACCAGCGCAATGTGGCTGAATTGTTTGGATATCGCGCACAGGGCAACAGCGGCGTCGAGCAATTCATGAAGATGTACTACCGGACAGTCAGCGAACTGAATATCCTGAATGAAATATTATTACAACACTTCCAGGAGGCGATTATTTATGCAAATCGCAGGGAAAAAATAAAACCGCTGAACCGCCGCTTCCAGATCCGTAATAATTTTCTTGAAGCCTGCAACAATAATGTATTCAAACGTTACCCTTTTGCCTTGCTGGAACTGTTTCTTTTGATCCAGCAAAATCCATCGATAAAGGGTGTCCGGGCCAGTACAGTCAGGCTCATCCGTAACCATTGCAGTCTGATCGACAAGGATTTCCGTCAGGACATCCGTAACCGCAGCCTGTTTATGGAAATTATCCGGCAACCCTGGTATGTCGGGCACGAACTCAGGCGCATGCACCGCTATGGAATTCTCAGTAAATACCTGCCCGCATTTGGCGACATTGAAGGACTGATGCAGTTCGACTTGTTTCATGTTTACACAGTAGATGAACATATCCTGTTTGTTGTGCAAAACATGCGTCTTTTTGCTACACCAGATAATGGTAAACAAACTTCAGTGTATAACAAGATACTCGCAACGCTCCCCAAGCAGGAATTATTGTACCTGGCAGGTCTGTTCCATGATATTGCCAAGGGCCGTGGCGGGGATCATTCAACCCTTGGGGCTAAAGACGCTGTTAAATTCTGCAAGCTGCATGGCTTGAGTGAATATGATGCGCGCCTGGTAGGGTGGCTGGTAGATAGTCATCTGTTAATGTCGAAAACAGCGCAGCGCATGGACCTCAGTGATCCGGAAGTCATCAGCCAATTCGCGGAAATAATCCGGGACAGGAACCATTTGAATTATTTATACCTGCTGACGGTTGCCGATATACAGGGCACCAACCCTGAACTCTGGAACAGCTGGAAAGAAGCACTGCTGGCTGACCTGTACCAGAAAACCCTGCTGGCCCTGCGGCGTGGTCTTGAAAACCCAATCAACAAGAAAGCATTGATTGATGAAACAAAACAGCAGGCCCTGGTGCTGATCAAGAACAGGAATAAAGCAACACTGGACATTAATTTACTCTGGAAAAGCCTGGGCAAGGACTACTTTATCCGTTATTCAGCCGATGAAATTGCCTGGCATACCGAGGCTATCAGCAAAATCACCGATACAGAAAAACCCCTGGTCATGATCCGCGAGAAAACATCCCGTGGTGGAACCGAAGTGTTTATATACATGAAAGACCGCGACAATATATTTGCCGCGACAACACGCACTCTGGACAGACTGGGATTCACTATTATGGATGCACGCATTATTACTTCAGACAATGGCTATACACTCGACTCCTATATTATTCTGGAGAGGTCCGGGGAAATTGTCAGTGGCAGGCAAAGACGAGATGAACTGAGCAAGACATTGCAACAGGCGCTAATCGACCCGGATAATTTGCCCCGGAAGATTGCCCGTGTCAGATCACGTCAATTAAAACATTTTGCCATCCCAACAAAAATCAATTTCACACCGGATAAAAAGAACAACCGTAATATTATGGAAGTCATTACCACAGACCGTCCTGGTATTCTTTCAAGAATTGGTATGGCGCTTAATTTCTGTGGGGCCAGATTACATGGCGCAAAAATTGCGACCTATGGTGCCCGCGTTGAAGATATATTTTTTATCACTGACCGGAAAAACAAAATCATTAATGATCCGATTAAATTTGAATGTCTCAAAAATTCCATCATTTCCAGTCTGGAGTCCAACTAGGCAGTAATGAAGGTGTTACCGCCGGATTCCGAAATTGTCCTCATGGAAAGAGCGGCTGCCATGGCGGGCAAAACCCTGCAACAGCTTGCCAACCTACGGCAAACTGTATTACCTGAAGTGTTGACCGGGGCCAAGGGACTTATTGGCGAACTGCTAGAAGATTATCTCGGTGCCAATGCAGGTTCATTACCTGAGCCTGATTTCCGTAAAATTGGCGTTGAACTGAAGACCCTGCCCATCGGGCAAAATGGAAAACCCAGAGAATCCACCTTTGTTTGTACGGTCTCACTCTTGCCCGGTGACAGCCCGTGCTGGAAAGATTCACTGGTAAAACGAAAATTGTCCCGTGTCCTGTGGGTTCCGATCGAGGCAGATGCCGCTATTCCACTTTCACAAAGAAGAATAGGAACCGCTATCCTCTGGAGTCCAAATCAAGCACAAGAGAAAATACTGCATCAGGACTGGGATGAATTGATGAACATGGTCATGATGGGTCAACTGGATAAAATTACAGCCAGGTACGGAAAATATCTGCAAATCCGGCCCAAGGCACTAAATGCCAGATCATTACGGCCGGGCATCAATGCTGATGGTGAAATCATCAAGACATTACCACGGGGTTTTTATTTAAGAACTTCCTTCACTGCATCTATTCTCAAGAAGTCTGAATAATGTGTCATTTCGAGCAAAGCGAGAAATCTGCCGCAGGCGTCCCGAATGCAATAAGGGATCTCATGGAGATCTCTCCCGATGGTCGAGACCAAGATTTCTCCCTCCGGTCGACATGACAAAACTTAACAAATTACAGTTTCCTTAAATTATCATGATGCAACCTGATAGAAAATTTTCCATTGCCCCGATGATGGACCGTACGGACCGGCACTTCCGGTATTTTCTGCGCCTGATCAGCGAGCATACCCTGCTGTATACCGAGATGATTACAGCACAGGCGATCCTGCATGGTGATTGCCATCAATTGCTGGACTTTTCAGACCGTGAACATCCATTGGCCTTGCAAATCGGCGGCAGCAATCCGGCCGAGTTGTCCAGTTGCGCGAAAATTGCTGAAGACCACGGTTACGATGAAGTAAATCTCAACGCAGGTTGCCCGAGTGACCGTGTGCAATCAGGAAAATTTGGTGCGTGCCTGATGGCCGAACCGGATCTGGTTGCTGAATGCATAAATAAAATGCAACTGAATGTCCGCATTCCGGTGACCGTAAAAACACGCCTGGGCATTGATGATCTTGACAGTTATGAACAACTGGCTGCCTTTATACAACGAACCAGTGCAGCAGGCTGCAGGACATTCGTCATGCATGCCCGCAAGGCGTGGTTGAATGGACTGAGTCCGAAGGAAAACCGTGAGATCCCGCCCCTGGAATATGAAAAAGTTTATCAACTGAAACAGGACTTCCCGCATCTCGAGATTATTATCAACGGTGGCTTCACCCGTATGTCAGAAATCCTGAACCAGTTTCCCCGCGTTGATGGCGTGATGATCGGCCGTGCGGCATACCACGAGCCATACCTGCTGGCTGATGCCGACCGGGTCATCTTCAATGATAATGCCAGACAACACACCCGAATGGAGATAATGCATGAATACACTGGGTACGTTGAACAACAATTGATGCTCGGTGTACCCCTGCATGCTATGACCCGGCACATTCTTGGTTTATACCAGGGCCTACCCGGGGCCCGCGCCTTCCGCCGCCATCTCAGTGAGCACGCCCACCAACCCGGCGCAGGCATCAATGTCCTGCAACAGGCCGTTATGTCGGTCACCCCATAAGCTCAAGAAACCATTTGATGTTGCGGCGCAATATGTTATGTTGCATTGCATCATCAAACATTACATCAGGAAAAATCGATGAGGATATTTATTGCCGACGATATTGCCCCGGAAGGTGTGGAATATTTAGCAAAACAAACGCCTTACAGCATAGATTTCAACCCGAAACTCAACCCGGAGCAGGTCTGTGAACATATCCGCGATTGTGATGCCGTGATCGTGCGCAGTGCAACGTCCATCAGGGGCCCGGTACTGGATGCTGCACGCAAGCTGAAGGTCATCGGCCGGGCCGGGGTCGGCACCGATAATATTGATGTCGCCGCCGCTACCGAACGCGGCATCGTGGTGCTGAATACTCCCGATGCGAATGCCACGACAACGGCAGAACTCACGATTGCGCATATGCTGTCGCTCTGCCGTCACTTGCCCTGTGCCGATCTGTCTGTGCGTCAGGGAAAATGGGAACGATCAAAATTCAACGGGACCGAGATTACCGGAAAGTCACTCGGCATTATCGGCTTTGGCACCATCGGCCGCATTGTGGCCAAACGTGCTCTCGGGCTCAAAATGAAAGTCCTGGCCTATGATCCCTTTGTCACGGCGGACGTGTTTTCGGATGCCGGGGTCACACCGGCGGCACTGGAAGAATTATTGGCTGCCGCTGATATCGTCACGTTACATTGTCCGCTCATGGCAAAAACCAGGAACCTGATCGATCAAGCTGCCATCGCGTTGATGAAACCCGGCACGCGTCTGATCAATTGTGCGCGTGGCGGCCTGGTGGATGAAACAGCACTTTATGCCGCATTGAAGAGTGGTCATCTTGCCGGCGCAGCACTGGATGTCTATGAAAACGAGCCTCCGAAAAATTCTCCCCTGCTAGAATTGAACAATATAGTGTTCACCCCGCACCTCGGGGCCTCCACGGAAGAGGCCCAGGCCGCAGTCGGTGTGGAGATTGCGAAACAGGTGGCCACGTTTCTGAACAGCGGCGAAGCCATTAACGCGGTAAATCTTCCGCGCATACCGGCACAACTGGCACAGCGACTCAAGCCCTGGCAGGAACTCGCACATAAACTGGGACGTCTGCTTGCGCTCATGACCAATACAGCTATCACCCATCTGGATATTGCCCTGCTTGGACAGGTAGCTGAATTAAAAACAACACCGATTGCCGTTTCGGCACTCGTTGGTCTGCTGGGTGAAAATCTTTCCGTTCCCGTCAACCAGGTCAACGCCATGCATCTGGCAAAACGGCAAGGCATCGCAGTAGCAGAATCACGTTCCAAGGAATCACATGATTATCTTTCATTGATAACCATCACGGTCCGGTTTGACAACGATCAGATCACGCTGGCCGGGACATTATTTGATGAACGCCACCCGCGCCTGGTGCGTATCAATAATTACCCTATTGAAGCCCCGTTACATGGCAATTTATTGTTTACCCGCCATACCGACAAACCCGGTGTAGTCGGTGATATCGGTGCTTTGCTGGCGGGAGAAGAAATCAATATAACCACCATGCAAGTAGGTAATGCGGATGACATGGACACCGCCGTAGCCATAATTGGTATCTCGAAATTACTGAGTGCAGTGACTATTACAAAAATCCAGGACCTGCCTGCTATCAGTAAAGTCATACAGGTATCAATGTGACGCCTTTCTATCCTGTCGATATCGTGATATTCGATTGCGACAGCACTTTGACTGCCATTGAAGGCATCGATGAACTGGCGCGGCGTGCCGGTGCTTATGATCAACTCGCACCACTGACCCTGGCGGCTATGGAAGGGAAAATTAAACTGGAAGAAATATACAAACGGCGGCTTGATTTGATCAAACCTTCATTGGCCGATGTTGAATGGCTGGGACAACGCTATATTGAAGCAAAAATCAGTGATGTCGGTTCAGTCATCGATGCCCTGCATCAGGCCGGCAAACAGATACACATCGTCAGCGGCGGCATCCGCCAGGCCGTATTAATACTGGCTGAACATTTAAATATTCCCGGACAGCATGTACACGCAGTGGATATCCGGTTTACGGCGCAATATGAATATGACGGTTTTGATGAAACTTCACCACTGGCGAGTAGCGGTGGAAAAAAAACCGTCTGCTGCAACATCATCGGTGACAAACTTACCGCCGTCATGATCGGAGATGGCATGACCGATATGGAGGCTGCCCAGGATCACATTCAATTCATCGGCTTTGGTGGAGTAGTCCGCCGGCCGGCAGTGGAAACAGCTACACCGGATTACATCAGCAGTCCCGCATTAATACCCCTGTTGCAAAGACTAGTAACCGGATACCGGTCGATTGTATAGAAGAATCTCGCCCAATCAGTTGCGGCGGTTAGTCAGGCACAGATAAACACGTTATTCCCGCCGTCAGTTTTATTTTTATTCCCGTCTGAACCTGCCATGTTTCAAATAATAAAAAACCTGGGCA
>Ga0214472_10000960_pt1 | contig 33845 bp, 42 predicted proteins | sample RVTome_6_FD_207662 | JGI IMG/M metagenome (GOLD analysis project Ga0214472, IMG submission 207662) | Soil microbial communities from uranium-contaminated site in the Upper Colorado River Basin, Wyoming, United States - RVT140D175 | ecosystem: Environmental > Terrestrial > Soil > Contaminated >...
ATTCTACGGGATTGACGTTTACGTGGACGGTTTTTGACGGCTTCATTCGCGATGCGCAGCTTTTGGCTACCAAACACTTGCGCGGCGCGGCGGACCGTACGCTGGCCGATGTCAAGCGTCTAATTGTCCGTGCGGTCGATCGGGCGTATTTCCAGGTTCAACTTGCTGGGGAGCAGCTTCGCATCGCCCGGGCCGACGAGGTGTTTAGCCGCGAGCAGTTGGAAGAAACCGAAAAGCTTCGCGGCGCGGGACGCGCCACCCAGGCTGATGTGGCCAACTTTCGGGTGCGCATGTTGGCCGCTCAGGCCGACGTCACGGCGGCGGTGGGATTGCGTGATACGGGTCGGGTTATTCTGGCGGAACTGATGGGGCGGAGCGATGTCCTCTTGCCCGATGACGTAGATTTGGCACCGTTAAGCGAAGAAGTGGATTCCGATCTGGCACTTGCCAGTGCCGAGCCATGGATCAATCACGCAGCAGTTCATCGCCCCGATCTGCGCCGTTTGTCGGCCGTTGTCGATAGTGAGCAACAAAATGTGCGGGCCGTGAAGGGTCTGTTTAGCCCTAGGGTCGGCCTGAGCGGATCTTGGGGGTATGATCGAACCTCCAACGTCCGTTACAGCGAAGACGATCAATCTTCCGCCGGCGGTATCGAGGTGCGCTGGGACCTGTATGCCGGCGGTAGCCGCCGGGCCCGGCTGCGTGGATCGCAAGCGATTTACGCTGAGGCACGTGCGGTGTTGGCGCGGCTGCGTCTATCGGTGCAGGCTGAAGTTCGCCAGGCGGTCATCGATCTCACCGACGCTCAGGAGCAAATCCGCCTACAGCGAGAGAACCTCAGCACGGCGCTCGAAAACCGTCGGGTCGTTCGGGCCGGGTATCTCGCGGGGAAGGAAACGCTGACCCGCCTCAACGAAGCGCAACGCGATTATATCGAAGCAGACGCCGGTCTGGCACGATCTCGGATTCGCTTGCGTTTAGCGTGGAGCGATCTGCATGCCGCCGCCGCATTCGACTCGGAAGAGAAGATCGAGCCGTAATCCGTCATGCCAGATACCCTTCCAGCTCGTTCAAGCTGCTGATCTGAATTCGAGCCGCGCCGTGATTCGGCGCATCGCGGTCTCGATAGATTCCGTCCGGTCGCGTGATTCGAATGGTCATCCAGCCCAGCGTGTTGGGGGCGATGAAGTCCTTGGTGGGATTGTCGGCGATGTAAACGCAAGCCCCAGGCGAAACATGCAAGCGATCGGCCATCGACTCAAAAGATCGTGGATGCGGTTTGCTGAATTTCGATCCCCAATCGCCGGTTACGATGATCTCGCGGAAGTGTGATCTGAGATGCAGTGCATCGATTTTCGCCCACTGCGACGCGCTCGGTCCGTCGGTGATCAAGCCCAGGTCGTATCGATCTTGAAGTTGTGCCAGTGCGGCGGCAGCATCGTCGTATAGTCCGATCGAGGGCGCATGCGCTCGATATGTTTCAATCATACGTTCGATCAGACGTCGGTCGGACGGAAGATTTCGCGCCTCGAGCAGGGCATCGAACACCCGAGGGCGATGCTCGGTATCGAAAAGACGGCGCATGGTTGCCGCGCCGGTCAGTGGGTCGCCGAGTTCGCCTGCGAACGCGCTCGCAACCGCATCGAACCCGCTCATGACGTACGCACGCTCCGAATAAAGCGTGTCGTCCAGATCGAAGATGACGGCTCTGATCTTGCCCATGTTCACCCGCGGCGCGTTGACGCCATGTTCTCGATCAGCTTGGATGCGTTTTCGACGAACACCGAGTCATCAAACCGCAACATAGCGACGTCATTTCGGAACCCGGCGGGGTTGATCCGTGGCATTCGTCCGAGGAATTGCGAGATGATCCACTTGGGGAAATCGGCGCCGGCGTGGATCGCCAGCGGCACGCCCCCACCGAAACGAGGATTGATCTCGATCACACAAATGCGACCGCGCCGCGTTACCATGCATTGCACAGTGACCACTCCACGGCATTCCACTAGCACCTCGGCTACCTGTCGGCCGATCTCCATGATGGCGGGGTCCTTGACGATCAGCGCCTTGCTAACCTCCCCGGTTCTGACTTCCATGCGGCGACGCGGAACCACACAGCGGGGCGTTCCATCAAACCCCGTATAAACGTCGAGCGTGTGCTCCACGCCCTCCACGAACTCCTGCACGATGGGGTCGCGCACGCGTAAGCCGAAGGTCTTCAACTCTGCGTGATCGTTTACCACGTGGTTACCCATGGCCGCGCTTCCTCTTCGCGGTTTGAGGAAGTACGGGAAACGGTGTCTTTTGTGCTGCATTGCCTCGTCCCATGTCCACGTTTGGGGCGTGTCGATGCCGGCGAACTTCAAGGTCTTGAAGGTCGCAAGTTTATCGCGACAGATTTTGATCACCGAGGGCGAGGATACCAGGGCGCAGCAGCCGTGCTCGGCGAACCGATCAACCGCCGAGGCCAACTTCGGTAACTCCGGATCGAGCAGTGGTATGAGCAGGTCGATTCGACGACGGCCCACGATTTCAAGAAGGCTGCCGATGTAATCCCGGCTCGATATGCGGGGGACGAGATGCGCCCTGTCCACGTGGTGCATGGCCGGGGATAATTGATTGGCGTCGGCTCCGTGAATCTCGATGGGCGTCTTGAGGGCCTCAGCCGCCAGGCGAAACGCCGCCAACAACTCCACCCGCCGACCGACGCATGTAAAGAGAACGCGCACTGTATTACGCTGCCTGCGACTTGGTTTTCTGATCGTCCGTTGGCCCATCGTTTCTCGTTTCATACTTTGTCCGAGGCCACTATATAACGCTTGGCGACGGCCTACCATCCGACCACTTCTTGGTGTGGCGGGGATACCGTGGTAGATTGTACCATCATGGATGCGGCCATTATTAGTATTGGCGCGGAGCTGACGACGGGACAGCAAGTGGACTCGAACGCTGCGTGGATCGCATCTCGATTGAACCAAATCGGCGTGCGACCACGCCTCCACATCACAGTGGATGACGATCTGACCGACATTCGAAACGCCATCACGCGCGCCCTTGCGGATACAGATATCGTTATTCTTACGGGGGGCCTCGGTCCAACGCCCGATGACCTCACGCGGCAGGGCCTTGCTGACGCCATTGGTCGCCCGCTACAGGAAGATGTGAAGGCGTTGAAGGAGATTCAGACGCGGTTCGATCGTTGGGAAAAAACGATGACGGCGTCCAACGCAACCCAGGCTATGATCCCGCGAGGATGTGACATGATCAGCAACCCCTCCGGGACGGCGCCGGGGATTTGCTGTGAAATCTCTGGCAAGCAGCTCTTTGCGTTACCGGGTGTTCCGTCTGAGATGATGGGGATGTTCGATGCGTCCGTCGCCTCGGTGCTCACGGGTGGTCAAGGCGGGACAAGAGTTTCACAAGGGATGCTCCGTTGTTTCGGTGTTAGTGAGGCCAAGATTGGGGATTTGCTCGCTGATAAGATGGTGCCTGGGAGGAATCCGACGGTCGGCATAACGGCGTCACGGGGGGTCATCACCGTCCGCGCGGTGGCCCGAGGAATCAGTGAGGCGGAGGCCAAGAATCGATTGGTTGAGGATCTTGCAGTGATTCGTGATCGGCTCGGCAGGGCCGTCTACGGGACGGATGATGAGACGCTCGAGTCGGTCGTAGCGCGCTTGCTCGTTGCCGGTGGGAAGACCATCGCAACGGTTGAGTCGTGTACTGGAGGCCTGCTGGCCAAGCGTTTAACGGATGTTCCCGGTAGCAGTGCGTATTTCCTGCAAGGGTATATCACCTACGCCAATGAGGCGAAGTGTCGTTTGGTCGGTGTTGCGCCGGAGCTGATCGAGGCCCACGGTGCGGTCAGTCAGGAGGTGGCGCGGGCGATGGCGTCCGGTTGTAGAACGGCCAGCGGGGCGAGCCTGGCGGTTTCAGTTACCGGCATCGCCGGTCCGACCGGCGGCAACCCACCAGAGAAACCGGTTGGACTGGTCCATATGGGTTTGGCCGATGAAACCGGGGTCGCGGTCAAGCGGGTTCGCCTGGGAGCGCATCATGATCGCGAGCTCATACGAGACTTAGCGTGCAGCGCAGCGTTGAATTGGCTTCGCCACGCACTCACAGGTCGCGAAAGGGAAAGCAAAAGCGGGTGACTTTCGCCTTGATGGCAGAGGTTTACGGGTGTGGGACAAAATCGGCGGGCAGGCTTGGTTCTTGGTGGGTATGATCGGCAGCATCATCGAACAACCCTAAAGGGATGTCATAGACCAGCCCAGGGCGTTGCCCTGGGCTGTTGTAGTGTGCCTTTTCAGGGCAGAGAGAATACGCTGCGCATCGGGATAAGCGACGTGTCCGCGCGTGGAGATCGTCCATCGACACTCCGTACGGCGCGCCGGGAGGCTCGCCCTCCCGAAGACCCCGCCGAAAGTGTCACGCACCCGAGGTTTACGACGGACGATTTGTCTCCTGGCGGTGTCAGATCGCCAAACGGTATTGCCGATACGATGCGAACCCACTAGAATCCCTCTACTTAAGAATCGGCTGGCGCATCTAGTGAATAGAACCGGCGGATCTATGAGTTTTACTTTTCTCGGGCCGGGCGATGCCATGCACGACAATAGTGTACGAAGCTACTTTAGAGATATTTGGAAGACGGTGTATACCATCTTGGTCGGTATGCGCATTTCGCTGAAGTACTGCTTCGCCAAGACGGTTACCCTGCAATACCCTGACGTGGCACCGGCGCTCCAAGCGCGCTATCGCGGATTTCATTTCTTTGAGATTGAGAGATGTATCGCCTGCGATCTATGTGCCAAGGCGTGCCCGGTGGATTGCATTTACATTGAGAAATCCGGTCCGCGGAAGATTGACAAAGCCAGCGGAATCGCTGTCGGGGGGGCGATGACGCGATATGCCATCGACTACGCCAAGTGTATGTTCTGCGCGTTGTGTGTCGATCCCTGTCCAACGGATTGCATCCATATGGGCAATCTTCATGACCTTTCGGGATACACGCGAGAGGACATGACGGTGGAGTTTACGGAATTGGCGGTGGAAGGCTTGCAGACGCCGCAGCCGTTGTGGATGCAAAAAGATGTATTGCCGGAGTGGGCCGAGCAGCGCAAGAAGAACTGGGTTGATTTTCATTACTCGACGGACAAGTTGGCCGGTATGGACGATTCGCGCCGGGAGAAGATGATCGAGGCGTTGAAACCGTCCGAAGCAGCGAAGTAGTAGTACGCACGCATGATCGCTACGCTCATGATAAGTTTGGGGTCGCCGGCTCTGATCGCCTCTGGCTTGGCACAATCCGCCGGCGCTTATGAGAATTCCAACGTCGAACTCGTCTTGGGAATGTTGCTATTTCTTGCGGCTGGGTTTGGGCTGGTATTCGGCGGACTGTCGGTCGGTCGAATCGCGCGGCCTCGGTTGCCGCATCCGGAGAAAGCGTCGGCCTACGAATGCGGCGAACCCGCAATCGGTAACAGTTGGGTGCAGTTCGACCTGCGCTTCTATACGGTGGCGCTGATCTTCATCGTGTTTGATGTGGAAGTAGCGCTGCTTTGGCCTTGGGCGGTGGTGTACAAGGAGATGGGTGCTCCGGCGTTTTGGGCGTTTTTGGTGTTCTTTCTGCTGATTGCGATTCCATTCTTGTATGAATGGAAGTCGGGATACCTGAACTGGGTCCGCGCCTGCGGCGCTCAGGAGCGTCCGTCCGTGCTGGAAGAAAGGGATGTGGTGAGGAGCGCGCTTTAGTCCGTATAGAGTTTGAACTTTGCTGTTGCGGCGAGGGTTATCGTAGCATCGCGCAGGTTGAAGCCTGGGGCTCGGGATTAGTGTTATGAGCTGGATAGACAATCGATTCGAGGAAGGACTGATCGTCACGTCGCTCGATTGGGCGATCAACTGGGCGCGCAGCAGCAGCATCTGGCCGATGACTTTCGGTCTGGCGTGCTGCGCCATTGAGATGATGGCGGTGGGCGCTTCTCGGTTCGATATTGACCGTTTCGGTGCTGGTGCCTTTCGTGCGACACCTCGACAGAGCGACCTGATGATCGTGGCCGGTACGGTGACGTATAAGATGGCCAGTCGCCTCAAGCGTTTGTACAACCAGATGCCCGAGCCGAAATACGTGATGGCCATGGGGGCGTGTACGATCGGTGGCGGACCCTATTTCAAGCATGGCTACCACGTGGTCAAAGGGGTTGATCTGGTGGTTCCGGTTGACATTTATATTCCCGGTTGCCCCCCCAGGCCCGAGGCGTTGCTCGAGGGTCTGATGCGTCTACAAGACAAGATCCGCCGTCAATCCCGTGCTAAGTCCGTCATGACCAAGGCCAAGGAAGGGGCGTTCGCTGGTGCATAGGCCATGTCATTGCGCCGGCGACGACAGCCTCGCGACGACATTCGTGAGCTTCTTGACCGCGACCTGTTCATGCCGTTTCGCCTGGTATTAAGCAGCGGAATGCAATACGACGTGCTTGACCCGCAGATGACGGTCCTCTTGAAGTCCGAAATCTTTGTTGCCTTTCCCGATGGAGAGCGTTCGTCTCTCATACCGCTGTTGCACGTCACGTCGGTCGAAACGCCGGCCAACGGCCGGCGCCGCCGGACCCCGCGCCGCAAAGGCCGATAGGAGTACTGCGATCACGAGCTGCGCTTGTGGCGGGCGAACGCGAGTGGGTGACGAGTTGTAAGCGTCGAGGTCAATCTCGCCGGTCGCAGACGGGGTCAAGTGGTTTGTCGGGGCGATTACTCACAGGGCATAGAGAAGGTTGAGATCCACGCGCCGTTGGCGGAAAGTGCGACAGGCGTTAGAATCCGCCGTCTGCGGGATGGCGAGATCGGAATTGCGAAGGGCACTATGGTTCCTGAAGAGATTTGCGAACTATTACGAACTGAGTTTTCGGATGCTGTAGAACAAAGCGGAGTTGAGGGGGTACATCCCTGCGCACGGATCGCTGCGGCGCAGTGGCCTGCGGTGGCGGCATTCCTGAAGAGTGATCCGCGCTTGCGATTGAACCTTTTACGGTCGATCGCCGCGGTGGACCTGCTGGCCGAGAATCAGTTAGCGTGCGTCTACGACCTCATGTCCGTTTCAACGGATCACCTGGGTGAACTGGTGACGCAGACGATCGAATTCGCCGTACGCGTTGTGGTGGATCGGGATAACCCGGTAATTCCTTCGGTCGCTTCCGTTTGGCCGGCGGCGAACTGGCATGAGCGCGAGGCGTTCGATCTGATGGGTATTCATTTTAGCGATCACCCCGACCTTCGGCGGATCCTGTGTCCGGACGATTGGGATGGGTTCCCGCTACGAAAGGATTATGAGTTCCCGCTGGAGTACCACGGGATACCGGCCACGACGGAGTATGAACTGACGAACCCGAGGCACTAGAAACGCTATGTCTCCGAAGTTATCCAAGCAGCCGATTATTTCGCTCAACGACCTTGCACAAGTCGGCGATGAGCGTTTGCGTGAAAGCAAGGTACTCCTGGAGGCCGGGTGTTATGCCGGTGCTATCTACGTTGGTGGATATGCGGTCGAGTGCTACCTGAAGGCGGCGATCTGTCATCGTCTACAGTGGGAGAAATTGCTCGGAACGTTTAAGACCCATGATTTGGAAGCCTTGCTGCTCTATACCGGGCTGGCAAGCGAACTCGAAGGCGAGATACTCGTGGACGAGAACTTTCGGCAAGTAGTCGGAATGTGGAACGACAAGAACGGAGAAGTGGCAATTCGTTATCGTGATCCGAAGGATATGGATATGAAGACGGCCAGCACTTTTCTAGATTGTCTCCTTGGAGTTCCGGGAGGTTTGATTCCGTGGTTGCGAAAAGCGATATCCTGACGGCAAAAAAAGCAATAGAAAATGCACTCAATGCGTTGACTCTTCAGAACGTCTCAGCGAAGGTGTTTGTATTCGAAACCGAATGGGGGCATCTTCGTGCCTTGATCGGGAGTGGCGGATTCACCGATGTTTCACTTGGAGAACGGCAGAAGATCGTGTGGGATTTTCTTCGAGAGAAAGTCCCACCTGAATGCCTCATGCACCTGATCGCAGTGCATCCTATGGATCTTGACGAGTGGCACCAGAATGTCTCCGAGGTGAGTTGAGTTGCCCCGTTCCGAGGCGAACCTGATGATCCCGGTTCAATGGATCATGCGTACGAGATAGGAATGACCGAAACAATACTCCAATCCAATCCGGATGTTCTCATCGACCATGAACGTGTCGAGCAGGGCGACTTGCGCACCGAGGAGATGCTGGTCAACATGGGGCCGCAGCATCCTTCCACGCACGGTGTGCTGCGCTTGGTGTTGCGCACCGACGGGGAAATGGTGCTTGATACCGTACCGCACATCGGATATTTGCATCGCTGCGCAGAGAAAATCGGCGAGAGTCTTCCACCCTACCAATACATCCCGTACACCGATCGGATGGACTATCTTGCGGCCATGAACGACAACCAAGCGTTCGCGGTGGCGATCGAACGGCTTTGCGGGCTTGAGGTGCCCCCGCGTGCTCAAATCATTCGCGTGATCGTCGCGGAATTGAACCGCATCGCATCGCATCTGGTCGCTCTGGGGACGTATGGGCTGGACATGGGTGCGTTCACGCCGTTTTTGTACTGCTTCCGCGAACGCGAAATGATTCTCGATCTGTTCGAGGCGGTTTGCGGGGCGCGGTTGACGTACAGCTACATTACGGTCGGTGGCGTTCGTGAGGATTTGCCCGACGGTTGGGTGGATCGCTGCCGGGAATACCTGGACTACTTTGAGCCAAAGATCTCGGATTACAACAATCTGCTGAGTTTCAACCATATTTTCGTGAAGCGCACGGCCAACATCGGTGTGATATCGCCCGATGATGCGATCGCCTTTGGATTGACCGGACCGATGCTGCGTGGGAGTGGCGTTCGGTTCGACCTGAGGAAGGTGGCGCCGTACGATGGGTACGAAGCGTACGAATTCGACGTTCCGATCGCGAGGCCTGGGGGCGTTGATGAGATTCCCGCCAACGTGGTCGTCGGCGATTCGTGGAGTCGATACTATGTGCGCGTGCTGGAGATGATCCAGTCCGTGCGCATCATCCGCCAGGCGCTCGATCGTTTGGAGGACGGGGAACTTCTGGCGAAAAAGCTCAAAGGGCTGAAGTTGCCGGACGACGAGGTTTATGTCGAGGTGGAGAATCCACGCGGCCAACTTGGTTTCTACGTGAAGGGCGATGGGTCTGCGATCCCCAGTCGGGTTAAGGCGCGCGGTCCGAGTTTTTGCAACCTATGTATTACTCAGCACGTCTGCCGTGACGTGCTCTTGGCCGATGTACCGGCGATCGTCGGTAGTATGGATGTAGTTATGGGTGAGGTGGATCGATAGTGCCTGGTATCATAAGCCACTTTTGCATTATATTGATGATCCGGGCGCAAGGGATGTTATCGTGACGCGGTTTTCCGTTCCCTGGCAACCCAGAGGTCCCGTCTCAAACGGGATTATTGCTCAAGGCGTGATTGGTGTCGCGCGGCTGACGTACTCGGTCGCCGCTCCTGTTTTCAGCCGATTTGCCGGTCTGATTTTGATCGGGGCGGTTGTCGGCACGTGTCTTGCGGTTTGGGCGCACTCGTTGATCTTCGGTTTCGTCGACGCCCACATTTTGGGTGGTACGGCCTTTCCCGCGGGATACGCCGCGCAGCCGTTTGCTTACTTTTCTCCCAGTACTTGGGGGCTTTCGCCGTCGGTGATTCTCGTTCGCTTGGAAGCCGCGGGTGGATTGGGCGCTGCGATGAGCGGCGTGCTGCAATACCTCACGTGGCCCGTTCAGTTCGGTTTCGTTCGGGACGTGATTGGATTGGGCGCGATATTTGGGTTGTTCAACATCATCCCGATTTACACCATCTGGTGGGAGCGGAAGGTCGCCGGTCGTATTCAGTCTCGGCTGGGACCCATGCGGGTCGGCGGCTGGCACGGTTGGGCGCAGTCGTTCGCGGACGGCATTAAGCTGCTGCTCAAGGAAGACCTGGTTCCCAAGGATGCGGACACTGTGCTGTTTCGCACCGCGCCCTATTTTGCCATCATCCCATCGATACTGGCGTTTGTCGCACTACCCTTTGGTACTTCGTACATGTTCCGCGAACTTGATGTGGCTCTGGTCTTCATCTTGGGCGTGTTGGGCGTTGAAGTGATGAGCGTGATCATGGCCGGCTGGGCGTCGAACAACAAGTGGAGCATTTACGGCGCCATGCGTGAGGCGTGCCAGATGGTGTCCTACGAAATCCCGCTCAGCATGTCACTGTTGATTCCGGTTGTTTGTGTGGGGTCGATGAGCTTGACCACGGTGGGCGAGGCTCAGTCGGAGGGTTGGTTTAGCTGGCTGGCGTTCAGTAATCCGTTTATCTTCGCTGCGTTTGTGTCGTACTTCATCGCGTCGTTGGCGAGCGTCAAGCGGGCGCCTTTCGATCTGCCCGAGGCGGAAAGCGAGTTGGTGGCCGGCTTCCACACGGAGTATTCCGGGCTTCGCTGGTCGATGTTTTTCTTTGCCGAATACGCAGCTATGTTCGTCATTGCCGCGCTGGCGTCGATTTTGTTCCTGGGTGGTTGGCATTCGCCGTTGCCGATGTCTTGGGCGGGGGTCTTTGATGGGTGGGTCGCTTCGGGCGGTATGTTGGGGCTGGTCGGTGCGGGCATGAAGGGTCTGCTGTTCAGCGGTCCGATCTGGTTGATGTTCAAGGCCGTCTTTCTCTTGTACGTACAGATCTGGTTGCGTTGGACGCTGCCGCGTGTTCGTATTGATCAAGTGCTGTACGCGTGTATTCAGGTGCTGCTGCCGCTGACCATGCTCTTGCTCTTGGGTACAACGCTCTGGGTTTGGGCTTCGACTTCGGACAGTTCCGCCTGGGCGATGTTTGACAGCATCGTTACGCGGATATTGGGTGTGATCGGAATCGTGATGGCGCTGGCCTTTCCGTCGATCGCGGTGTACGGGTTTTACAATCGAAGGCGACTCGTTGGCAATCTGGCTGTTGATGCCATGCCGGGGTCATAAACATCGAGCTTGACCGGCTGATGGAAAGAAGGACAACGAACCGGGTGTTGGGTAGGCGACTCATATTGATGGCTTTGGCCTGTGCGTTTTGCGGTGCCACGCCATTGCTGGCCGGCGAAGCGGGCGGTGAGCGGATCGGCGTGACCACCGCATCGGCTCCGGGCGGGCTGCTTGAGGCATTGCTGTTTTATGGCGTTGCGGGCAGTGCGGTGGTTTCGGCGTTGGCGGTCTGCTTCTGTAAGAACATCGTCCGTATGGCCGTGGCGCTGTTGTTGACATTGTGCTCGGTGGCCATGTTGTACTTCTTGCTGGCGGCCAATTTTCTGGGTGCGATTCAGCTCATCGTATACGCCGGCGGAACTCTGCTGTTGTTGGTGTTCGGCGTCATGTTGACCAGCAAATCTCCGTGGGCACGATTCGAGCCGCCCAAGCGTGAAGTATTCGCGGCGGGCGCGGTGTGCGCGGTGATGCTATTCTCGCTGGTGATGGTACTGTCGCGGTCGACGTGGTCCGGTCCGGAGGGCGCTGTATCCGGTGCGTCCATGGCCGATTTGGGTCATGCGTTGATGACGACCTATCTGGTTCCGTTCGAAATCGCCGGTGTGCTGTTGATGATCGTGATGGTGGGTGCCGCCCACCTGGCAAGGCAGGACAAGTAATTCAATGCTGACCATTGGACTGACTCATTACCTGGTGGTTGCGGCCGTGCTGTTTTGCGCGGGCGTTTTCGTCATGATGACCAAGCGCAACGCGATCGGCATTTTGATCGGCGTTGAATTGGTGCTCAACAGTACCGGCGTAAACCTCATTGCGTTCGATCGTTACGTGGGTCAGGGGCGCGTGGACGGGCAGATTATGGCGCTGTTTGTGATCGTGCTGGCGGCTGCGGAGGCGGCGCTGGCCGTGGGTATTTGCATTAACGTCTATAAGAACCTCGCGACAGTGGATGTAGACAGCGCTAGGGATTTGCGGGGTTAATAAGAGTCGGTGGGTTGCGCCCGCCCCATAAGAACCAATGGTGGGCCGTGCCCACGTTACGAGAACCAAATGGTGGGCCGTGCCCACCCTACGGAATATGAATCATCAATACGAAATCCTGCTCGCCCTCGGTGTGTTGTCGCCGATGATCAGCTTTTGGGTGCTGGTTTTGTTCGGTCCGAAGATGGGCAAGCCGCTGGCCGGGTGGTTTGGCGTGATCATGGGCATGGGCGTTCCGCTGGCGCTGGCGACGTATGTGCTTGTGGGTTGGTGCGGGCATGTGCAAAGCGGTACGGCCGCTGCGCTGACCGCCGACGCGTTTCGGCTGAACTGGGCCACCATAGGCACGATTCCGATCACGGTCGGCGTCAAGCTCGATTCGCTGACCGTCGCGATGTACTTCATGGTGACGTTCATCGCGTTTTGGATTTTCTTTTTCAGTGTCGGATACATGTCGGGCCACAGTGATGAAGTGGCGGGCCAGAGTAAGTACCACCGATTTTTTGCGTATCTTTCGCTTTTCGGCTTCAGCATGCTCGGGTTGGTCATCAGCAGCAACCTGCTGTTTTTGTTTATCTTCTGGGAGCTGGTTGGCCTGTGCAGTTACTTGCTGATCGGATTCTACTTTGACAAACTGTTCGCCTCTACCGCGGCCATCAAGGCGTTTGTCACCAACCGCGTCGGCGATTTCGGTTTCTTAATCGGGTTGATGCTGGTTTATTTCCAACTCGGCACGCTCGACCTGGACGAGGCCGCCACCCGCTTTGCCGAGCAGGCGTCCATGGGAACCGGCATTTTCGCCAGTCATTTTACGATGTTCGGCTGGTCCCTGGCCACGATCATGGGCGTGGGTCTGTTTTGCGGTGCGATGGGTAAGAGTGCGCAATTCCCGCTGCACGTCTGGTTGCCCGACGCGATGGCCGGTCCGACGCCCGTCAGTGCCCTGATTCACGCCGCGACGATGGTCGCCGCCGGTGTTTACCTGGTTGCCCGGGTATTTCGATTGATGACGCCCGAAGCGCTGATGTTCATTGCGATGATCGGGTGTCTCACGCTGACACTCATGGCGTTGGTCGCCGTCGTGCAGGTGGACATCAAGAAATGCCTGGCCTATTCCACCCTCTCGCAATTGGGTTACATGATTTTCGGCATGGGGTGCGGGGCGTGGATCGCCGCGCTGTTCCACTTGATCACGCACGCCTTTTTCAAGGCCATGCTCTTCCTGTGCTCGGGGCAAGTGATCGAGGGTTGTCACCACGAACAGGACATGCGCAAGATGGGCGGGCTGCGCAAGAAGATGCCGTTCACCTGCTGGACGTTCTTTGTCGGTGTGCTGGCGATTTCCGGCGCCGGGGTGGCCGGTCTGGAAGTGGCGCATACCAAGTTCGGGCTCGGCGGTTTTTTCAGCAAGGATGAGATTCTCGCCGTCGCCTATGCCCGTGCCTTCGAGTGGGATTACGAAAAACATCAAGACCACGGCGGGCACAACGGACACGCATCCTTGGACCATACTGGTGTCCCCATCGTGCGTCTGGCATCCGATCCGACTGGTGATGATGCCCACGCGGCATCGGCGACGCACGGCGGCGGTATGGCCGCCATCTTCGAGAACACGCCGCCGCTGCCGAAATGGATGTTCTGGTTGGCGTTGATCACGGCCTACGTTACGCCTTTCTATATGATGCGGGCGTGGTGGCTTACCTTCATGGGCAAGCCCCGCGACCAGCACGTCCATGACCACGCCCACGAATCCCCTTTGATGTATGTTCCGCTGGTCGTGCTGGCGATGGGGACGTTTATTTCGAGCTATTTCCTGTTTCGACCGCTGATCGCCGATGCCGCTCCGGCGGCCACGACCGCTGCGCTGGTCCTGGCCACGGATGGCAACCTGCATACTCCCGCCATCAGCGCGGCACACCACTGGCTTGTGTTTGGCGTAGGGTGTGCATTCATCGTTGGTTTTGCGATCGCCATCGGCATTTATAGTCGCGGTCTGGGGGTGGCGGAGCGGATCAAGCGCACGGCGGGTCCGATTCATACACTGCTGGAGCACAAGTATTACTTTGACGAATTCTACGGTCTCGTTTGCGTGAAGGGGTGTTTGGTCGTAGCGAAGATATGCCGGTTTGTTGACACTTGGATTATTGATCTGGTCGTAAATATCGCCGCGTCGGCCACCGAGCGTTTCGCGGCATTTTCCGGTTTGATCATCGATAACCACGGCGTGGACGGCGTGGTCAACGGCGTGGCGAAAACGTCAATGGATTTTGCGGGCGTGGTTCGCGCCCCGCAGACGGGTAGGATTCGCCATTACGTTCTATTCGCCGCCGGTGTTGCGGCGATCGTTCTCCTTGTAGTAGTTTGGGTTGGCCTGGAATCGACCGGCGGCGCGACGGCGACCGTATCGGCCATTCCGCAGTAGATCAAAGAAGAGCTTTCGATGGACATGCTCACACTTATTGTATTTTTCCCTGCACTGGGCGCGTTGATGTGTCTGCTCGCTCCCAAGAACTTAATCAAGTACATCGCCGTCATTATGACGTTGGTGACCTTTCTCATGTCGCTCGGATTGTTCGGGATTTTCTTCGCCGGCGGAGAAGATGCGGCACATGCCGTGTTCCAATCGCAATACGGCGAAATCTACCACGTGGAACGCGTCTCTTGGATATCCACAGACAACTTAAATATCGAATACTTTCTGGGCATCGATGGTCTGGGGTTTCCGCTGTTTATCTTAACAACCCTCATTGGATTCTTCAGTTGCCTGGCCAGTTGGAACTTTGAACGGTGGAAGATCAATAAGAGCATTCGAGCCTACTTCGTTCTATTCCTGCTGTTGGAAACGGGCATGTTGGGTGTCTTCGTGTCGCTCGACTTCTTCCTGTTCTACATATTCTGGGAAGTCATGTTGCTTCCCATGTACTTCTTGATCGGCATTTGGGGTGGTCCGCGGCGCGAATACGCGGCCATCAAGTTTTTTCTGTTTACATTGGCCGGTTCGGTGTTGATGCTGGTTGCGCTGGTTGCGATGTATTTCTACAGCGGCGCCGCCATCGAAGCGGCCGGAGGAGCGGTGGAGAGCGTATATCGGCAGACGGACGAATTCGTGGTTACGCACGGTACGTTTGATCTGATCGAGCTGGCCACGAACCCCGCCATTCAAGAATACTTCAACTCCAGTACGACGCTGTTTCTCGGCTTGCGTTTCGCGCCGCTGATGTTCATGCTGCTCTTTATCGGGTTCGCGATCAAGCTGCCCTGCGTACCATTCCATACCTGGCTGCCGGACGCGCATGTTGAAGCGCCGACGCCGGTCAGCATGATTCTCGCCGGCGTGTTGCTGAAGATGGGCGGATATGGATTCCTTCGACTGTGCTATCCGATTTTCCCCGTTGGTGCCAACCATTGGGCATACTTACTAGCCTTGATCGGCGTGGTGAGCATACTCTATGGTGCTTTGTGCGCCATGGCCCAGACGGATTTCAAAAAACTCGTGGCCTACAGTTCCATATCGCACATGGGGTATGTTCTGCTGGGTATTGCCGTAATGACCGAGGCCGGTTTTCAGGGTGCGATGTTTCAGATGATCGCCCACGGGATTTCATCGCCGATGTGCTTCTTTTTGGTCGGCGTGATCTATGACCGCGCCCACCACCGGGAGATCAATCGATTCGGCGGCTTGTGGTTGACCATGCCCAAGTATGGCACCCTCGCCACCATCGGGTTCTTCGCGTCGCTCGGCTTGCCGGGGTTGTGCGGGTTCATCGGTGAGGTGTGGGTGGTCCTGGGCACTTTCGGGGCTAAGGATAAGTTCCCATGGGCGGTGCCCATGGCGGTGCTTGCGGCATCCGCGGTGGTACTGACGGCCGGATATATTCTCTGGATGATTCGCCGGGTGTACTTGGGGCGCGAACGTGAGGAATATCAGGGATTCCCTGATGCGAGCACCCGCGAAACCATGATTCTCGTTCCCCTCGCGGCTCTTTGCATTTTGCTGGGCGTCTTTCCGATGCAAACGGTGTTTAATTTCACGAACGGCACGCTCGATCTCATGCTGAAGCACGTCACGAAAGCCCTGGCCCTGGTATCGTAGACGGGAAAGACTCTTCGGTCGACATGATGACTGATTCAAGCCAACGTGGTGAGTGATTTGCGATGGGCAAAATGGGGTTGATGATTTTGTAGCATGAACATTCTCGCACAATCCAATGCATGGGACGGTGTGGCTGTTGGCGAACAGCTTTACTACTTTTCGCCCATGATCGCCCTGGTCTGCACGATGCTCGCCGTGGTGGCCTGCCCGATTATACTGGGCCGAGGAACCAAGACGGTGACCACGGTTGTCGCGCTGGGCCTGATCGTGACGTTCGTTCTCGCGCTGCGACTGGCGGGGGGCATGATGGACGGTGGAATCAGCGGCCTATCGACGCGGCCACTTGATGCCATGCTCATTGCGGATCACTTGTCGATCGGATTTCAGATCGTCCTGCTCTTTTTTCTGGGGGCGATCCTCTGCTTGTGGTGGACCGGCTCCGCCGAAACGGAGCGAAACGCGCCGGAGTTTTTCATCTTGCTGTTGGGTAGTGCACTTGGCATGGCACTCATGGTCAGTTCGCTCAACCTGCTGATGATCGTCATCGCCATCGAAGCGGCGTCCTTGCCGAGTTACGCCATCGTCGGGTTCGACAAACGCGATCGCGTCGGGGCGGAGGCCTCACTGAAATATATGATCTTCGGCGCCATCAGCGCCGCGATCATGCTCTACGGGGCGAGCCTGCTGTACGGATTGGTCGGCAGCCTGGGTATGGCGGACGTCGCGCGGTATACCGTGAATCAATTGGGATTGGGGCGGAACTCCGTATTGCTTTCCGTTGGACTGATCTGTTTTTTTTCCGGGATCGCTTTTAAGATTTCGGCCGTACCGTTTCATTTTTGGTGCCCGGACGCCTTTGAGGGCGCCAAGATCGAAGTGACGACCTGGCTGAGTGTGGCGAGTAAGGCGGCGGGTCTGGTGTTGCTCGTCAGGCTGGTCTTGGTCATCTGCGACTCAGTGGGCACGCCCATGGAAATGTCACTCGTGCGCCCCTTGGCTTGGGGGATCGGCATGGTCGCCGCCGTCACCTGCACGATCGGCAATTTCTCGGCGTACAAGCAGCACAGCGTTAAGCGGCTGTTGGCGTATTCTTCGATCGCGCATGCGGGATACATGATGATGGCCGCGGCGGTATTCATTCACCCCGATATCCCCAGTCATGCCTCCGGTCTGACGGCAATGTTGGTCTATCTCGTCATCTATGTGTTTATGAACTTGGGCGCCTTCGGCGTAACGGCGATCGTCACCTGGGAAACCGGCAGCGACAAGATCGAAGCCTTCGCGGGACTCATGCGACGAGCGCCCTGGGCGGCTATTCCGATGGTGATCTGTCTGGTGTCGCTTGTTGGCATTCCACCTATGGCCGGCTTCATGGCGAAGTGGTGGATTTTGCTCGCCCTGGGCGGCTTGCAAGATGCCGGTGGGCCCCACGGCGTAGCACCCTTGGGCACGCTGGGCTGGGTGCTGGTGGTCGTGGTCGTGGCTAACACGTTGTTTAGCTTGTTCTATTACATGCGTGTGGTCGTACAGATGACGCTGCGGGATGACGATAGGCCCGCCATGCGGGTGCCGTTGGGTGGATTGGCGATTGTCAACGTCTGCGCCGTGGCACTGTTGGTGTTGTTTGTTTTCGCCGAGCCGCTCAGAAACGGCGTGCAGGAATTCACGACTGAGCTTTATCGTGCAACAACCTCCGCCTCGGACCCTGCGGTCGCGTCAACTCTGGAAAAATTTATTGATCCGCGCAACGATTGATATTTTAAGTGAACTGCTCGGCCTGGAAGAGCGTAGCCTGTGCACGCGCCTGATGGAGTCCACGATGTTTGTGTCCAGGCCGGCCGTCAAGGAATTGACGTTCGTGCGAAGCATGGTGTGTGCCGGTGAACAGAACGCGGCTCGTCTCGCCGCAGCGATTTTGGATCGCGGCGGATCGCCCGCGCTACGCATCAACGACGTTCAAAGTGGTGATCTTCATTTCCAGGACATTCGCTGCCTGTTGCCTCGTCTTGTGGAAGAGCGTGAGGCTTTGGTGCGCAAATACACGTTGGCGGCGGGGCGGGTTGGTGATGACACCGAGGTTCAAGCACTTCTATCAAACATCGCCGAGCAACATCGAGAAGAAGTGTCCTCACTCGGACAGCTTTGTTCTGACACGGCGTGTCACAAACCATAAGTACACGGCGGCTTGTGGGTGCGGGTTGGCGGTATAGGGTGCCACTGGCGGCTTGTCCGCCAGTGCTATAGAGTTTACAGTAATCTCGCGTGGTGTGGAGACGCGAATATGGGAACCATTGGAGAATTCCCACACCTGAAGAGGCGAGCCACCTATCTGTTTTCGAGCTGGTTATGCTTCGTTGGCCGGTGCCTTATCGCTACCTGAAGTCCGCGGGTCGTCTTCGGGCGAAGGGGGTGACGTGTTTACGGCAGCATTCGTAATGGCCAGATGGCGAACGAGCAGCGTTAGCTCTCGCCTCAGTCTTCTCAATCTGGCGTAAACCATGAGGAAACCCACCATCATCGCGACGAACGTGCAGTAAAGCAGCAGGTCGGCGCCCCGGCCAATGCCCAGTGCGTTGGCCACGACCTTCGTGACATCCGGCCAAACAATGGCGACACCGGCCGCGAGCCAGAGCAACATCCACAAGATTGCATCTCGCCGCGTCGCCCATCCCTTAACGAGTAAGACGGCGCTCAGCAGCAGCAACAGGGCGACAACTCCCAGCGCGATAATTTGGAAGGGGTTCATGGCATCACCTTTCCGAGCACGTATTGCACGACAATCTGGATGGCGTTTCTCGACGATTGTCCTTTGGCGATCGAGTATTCGGTATATCGAATCTGAACGGGAATCTCAGTATAGCTAAGTCCGGAACTGCGAATCTGGTCGAGCAGTTCACTGGCATGGGCCATGCGATCGAGCGTAATGTCGATCATGGAGGCAGCGGTTCTGGAGAATCCGCGCAGGCCGTTGTGTGCATCGGTCACATCCATTCGATTAACGATGCGCGTAAACAATACGGCCATGCGAAGCGTTCGCCTTCGCTCGGTGGGCATATCCTTCGTGCCGCCTAGGAATCTCGAACCCAGTGTGATCTCGCACAGGCCTTGTGCGATCGGGGCTACCATGGCTTGAATGTCCTCAACGCGATGTTGTCCGTCCGCGTCGAACGTCACCACGAACTTCGCCCCGCGCAGCAAAGCGAATTCGATGCCGGTTTGCAGTGCCGCACCCTGTCCGCGATTAAGCGGATGGCGAAGGACGTAAGTGGCACCTCGTCTTGCGGCCTCAAACGTTGTGTCGGACGATCCATCATCCACGACGACGACGTGAGGGTATACTCGGCGAACTTCACGGGCGACCTGTTCGATGCATGTGGCTTCGTTGTAAGCCGCGATAACCACAAAGGTGTCAGCACGCACCGCTTCGTCGAGGGCGGGCGTCTTTCTTGTAGGGTCGCTGGCCATGTTCTCTCAAATCCGTAAAGCTAATGGGCCGGACCCCGCGCGGCGTCAGCCGGTTCATTAGACGCACTTACAGCGTAGGGCACCACGTGGGGTCCGCCGTGCAGACCGACAGGGCGATTGCCGGGGCCTTCCTCATCCTCGGTCCGCACGGCGGACCCTACCCGTCCCAGTCGCTCATCATCGATCGCGTCCCTTTCGTTCCGCCAATCGTACCGGACTGGGGTGGCAAAATCCACGTGTGATCAGTAAGAGATGCTATCGGACGTGATTTACCCTCCAAACGCTTAAGCTGGATTGGCCGCCAAGCGGGTGCACCGCGCAGGGTCCGCCGTGCGGACCGACAAGGGGATCGAGGGTCGTCCGCATTTTCGGTCCGCACGGCGGACCCTACCCGTCTCAGTTCGATGGGGTCGTTGAAGGTCCGATACGAACCTCGGCGTCGATCACCGCGCCGCTGTCGATCCGCAGACGCGGCGCTTCGATGTCACCTTTGAACCAGCCGGTCTTGCCGATTCGGACCACACCTCGTGCCAGGACGTGGCTCTGCACTTTGCCTTTGATCGTGAGATTGTCGACCGTGATGGGTGCAACGACATGACCGCGACGCTCAACGACGATATCGCCACAGGTCGAAAAGTCGCGCACGGCGTAGTAGGTCTTGATCTTGAAGTCTTCGAGGATCAACCGTTTCTTGCAATGCGGACAGAAGATGGACATCGCGCGCGGGGCCACGTCGACGGGGCGCCGGCAGTGCGTGCAGACCACCTCGCGTGTGCCGGCTTGTTTGTTGTCGGTGGGGGACGGCATCATCGAAATCCGTCTGCGGCGCCATGCGTCGCAGGTCGTTGAACAACACGATTGCCTCGGTGCGGCGCGGGCTTCGCTTGAGTTTCGTATGCACCTCCGCCCCTGAGGCGGCCGTGAATCTCGGCAGTAACTCGCAGGCCTATTTCCGCGACGGAGGGCGGACGTTACCAGGAGGGGAAATCAATCGGTGCCTGGATTCGCGTCCCGAAACGGCTAAAGTCATGGGCCACCCAGCCGTTGATGTTAACCGAGCCGCGCCCGCAAGAAACCGATTCATCGCGAACCTGGCGTTTCCACTCCTGCGGGGTCGTGGCTCAAAAAAATGCCTGTTGGTTGAAACACCAATTAGCGCTTGGCCGGAATCACTTCCGGCACCTTACCCTTTGCCGGTGTTAAGACGTCGGTCGAAGCCGATTTAATCGGTCCCGCTGCTTGGGCCGTTTTTCCGTTTACCCCAATCGTACAGCGCCCGACCAGGGTAGCGCCTTCCGCCACTTCCAAGCGAGCGGCCTGCACGTCGCCCTCGACCCGTGCGGATGCCGTCAGTTGCACTTTGGCGTCTGCCACAACGTTACCACTGATCTTGCCATCGACGCGAATGGTTCCGGCTTGGATATCACCCTGTAGCGTCGCTCCTTCGGCAATGAGCAGTTGGCCTTCGGTCTTGATCTGCCCCTCGAATCGACCGAGCAGTTGAACACCTTTTTCGAAATGGAGCTCTCCTTTGAAGACGGCGTCCGCTCCGATGGTTGTCGGGAATTCTGCGTTTGAGTCGGCCATAGCGACCCTCCTTGTAAAATACGGTGACCAGCGAGAACCAAGCCTCCTGTTACGGCTCGCCGGAGGCACAAACGGGGATTATATACGTCTTTCGTTGGGCCACAATATGGCTCGGGTGGGAGTGGGCGGCAAGCGGGCGCCGATCGCGTAATGGACACCCCGAATTGGACGGATCCGGCCTTATCGGGGCGTTTGTGACGCTGTTCGGGGCTTGGGCTGAAGTTTGCGCATAATGCCGAACAGCATAATCAAGGTTCCAAGAGCCAGGAACGGACCCGTCAGATCGGGCGTTCTGGAGACGGTAAAGGCTTGGAGCACCTCGGCCACAATGGCCAAAGTAAGTACCAATGTTGACGTTAGGATCCTGTGGGCGGCACCGTTTGAATGCCTCAGGATCATGGCGATGGTCAGAGCCAACACGCCGAAGGTGATGGCCGCCGTCAACGCTTCGATGGCGGCGGAACTGATGGAAAGATGCCAAAGCCCCTCGAATGGAATCCAACGCAACCGCGACCAATCCGCGGCTTGCAGCGAGCAAAATTCCGGCATCACGGCGGAACCGAACAAGAACAGCACTTGAAACAGCGCCAGGAGGGTAAGCAGTGATCTGGGGGCGGCGAGCGCCGGAAAGCGTTTCCAATCGTCCGTCGAGATGTCATCGACGATTAAGGTGCCACCCCAAGCACCCACGGTCACCGCCAGCCAGTGAAGCGCCATGGCCACGGGTTCGAACTGATGGGAGAGGGTAAACAGTTGCATGACCTCAAGGAGACCGGCAAGGATGAAGCCATGTTTCATGGCGGATCCCAGGGCGTGCATCGCACGGTCTCCACGTTGGCGTGCCGCTAGTGTGAACAAGTATCCCAGAGCGGCAAACCAAAGCGTGCCAGGAAGTTGAGCCAGCAACCCGGAAAGGTCTTGTGTCGCAACCGTCACGTTGTGCGTCGATGAAAAGCTCCAGGCCGCTTGACGAAACACACCGCGCAGTTGCTGGGTGTTGGTGATGAAGTCGAAGGGTGCCAAACCGTAAAAGAAGAGTCCCACGGTCAGTCCTTGTGCCAACGTCGCAAAAGTGCGATCCTGCAACCGAATACGGATCGTGGTGCCGAGTGCTCGAACCAGCATGAGACCTCGCGGCGCGACCAGTGCGCCGACGATGGTTCCGATTACGTTAAGGACCACATCCGTCCAGGACGCCACGCGAACCGCGATGCCCGTTTGGATGGCTTCCGCTACGATGCTCACCAATACACCGCCCATGACGGCAAACACAAATCGAGTGAGGTGCCTTGAATGAAGATTGCGGGTGGTGCCCGCCAGGGCGAATCCGATCGGTACATAAAGGAGCAGATTTGTTGCCACGTCGTCCAGCGTCGTACTTCGCCAGTCTATTCCCGACATTCCAAACGAGGATCCATTGAAATGAAAGGGAATCAGCGAGCCGTAGAGCACGAGCGCTATGATCGCTAGGGGCCAAGCGGGTGATAGGCCTCGTTCGGTGTCGCGCGGAAGAAGAGCCGTCAACGGTATACGCGATTGCACCATGGGTACGGACAAATCTTTCCCCTTTCATCGAAGGGCCTGGCCGCGCAAGGCGTTCTTCAGAATGAGCCACCAGGTAACAGGCATGTTGGGGGGTGGGAAGCGCGTTTCAAGCGTGTTGCACCATGAAGGTTCGATCGGGCCGTGAAGTTCCGATATAATCTGTGTCGTGGCGTGGAAACAGCGGATGGTCGACGGATTGCGCACAGGACTTGTTAAGCTGCGTAGGGTTTAATGGTGATGTCTTCCACGCGGGTTGTGAGGCCGTACCGCGTTGGCTCAACAAAGGCGTTTTTCCCGACCCCAACCGTTTAAGAAGTTGCAACGGTGTCATGAGCCGCTTCCTGGCATGCGCGGTTTGGAAAGAACGCCAGGGTTAACGAACGTATCCCAGAATGGTCTGGCACCGGCATCTTGCCGGTGTTTTCACGGGCTGGAAGCCCATCCCACACTTGAAATTGGGATAGGCTCTCGAACCTGGCACTTCAATGTATCAGCGGGCACTATGCACGTAGATGGGAAGATCGAAGAATGAAAGCCTCAGTGATTCGTGCGTTCGGCGAGCCGGACGTTCTGCGCTATGAAGACGTGGCCGAACCCACCCCGGCGTCGGGTGAGTTGGTGATCAAAGTCGGCGCGTGCGGGATCAATCGGTACGACCTTTATATGCGCATGGGCGCGGTCTTTACCGACATCGATTTTCCACATGTACTGGGTGCGGATATTGCCGGCGCCGTCGCAGCGATCGGAGATGATGTCGCCGGATGGCACGAGGGCGATGCGGTCCTGGCCGCACCGGGTTATCCGATGGATCCCGCCGATTGGAATGTGATGCCCGAAAACCGAGCACCCAGCTTCGAGGTGACCGGCACGCACGCCTGGGGAGGCGACGCCGAATACATCCGCATGCCGGCACGTTTTGTCCTAAAAGATGAAACGGGTCTAGCGGTGGAAGAAGTTGCGGCCATGCCGTTGGTGCTGATGACGGCCGTACATGCGGTGGAGACTTTGGGAGAAGTCAAGCCGGGTCAGCGCGTCCTGGTGCAGTCCGGCGCTTCCGGTAGCGGCAACCCTTGCATTCAGGTGGCCAAGCTGTTGGGGGCCAAGGTCGCCACCACCGTGGGATCGAACGAGAAAATGGAGACCGCTCGGCAGGCCGGCGCCGACTTGGTCATGAACCACCACGAATCGAACTTCGCCGATGAGACCCTCGATTGGACGGATGGGGTGGGCGTGGACGTGGTGATCGACAACGTAGGGGCCGGCGTATTTGCTGACAACCTTAAGGCACTTCGCGTGGGTGGTATATTCGTGAATTTCGGTTTGGTCGGCGGGATGGTCGGTGAAATCAACTTCCGGGAATTGTTCTTCAGGCAGCACCAGCTTCGCGGTTCGTTCATGGGAAGTTTGGCTGAGCTGCGGCGTGGGCTGGCCTGGCTGCAGGAAGGGAAAATCATACCCGTAGTCGATCGAACATTCCCCCTCACTGAAGCCGCCCAAGCCCATCGCTACATCGAATCCCGCGCCGTACGCGGCAAGGTCGTCCTGATTCCGTAGGTTGTTTCAAGACAGGCGGGTGTCCCATTCCTGCACAGCAAGGGTGGGGGACGGATGTGTTGTCCGCTCTTGTAGGGTGGGCACCGCCCACCAATCGTAGGGCCCGCCGTGCCTATTCCCAACCCTTCGCCAAAAGCGAACGATGGGGCACCCATGCTGGGAGGGCGAGCCTCCCGGCGAGCCGTGGCGCTTGTAGGCAGAACGGACAAGGCTCAGCAGGAGCTTCGCCCTCCCGACGGGCAACCCATCCAATTAGCGTAGACAGAGCACGACTTCGCAAGCAACCGGTCTGATTCAGTTCTGCCATTCGTTCCGTTCCCCGCTGGGGATGACATTGATGCTGCACGGAAGGCCGGTTTCTTTGTCGTCCGAGAAAAAATCAACTCATATTTGATCCATTCCCCGAAGCCATTATTGGGCGGCATCAAATGGGCAGCGGCTGCCGCGCCATGGATGAGAAACGCCGCTTTTGCACGGCTATGCTTTCAAGATGTCGGGAACAAATTTTTGATTAACTCAAAAATTTTGTGCGCTCCGGCTCGATTTGTCGGTAAGTATCTTGAGGCACGTATGGGACAGCAACGGCTCGAAGATCGGCCGGTGTTGTGCCTTGGGCCTAGAAGGCAACTCAAGAAGCGCTGAATGTTGTGCTTTGGATTTCTTTGCGCAGAAGGTCTGCGCGCATCCGGCGCTGATCAACCGTTGCCCTTGTCAAAAGGAGGTCGGAAATGTTTCGCAGGAGAGTTCTATGTTCAGTTCTAACCCTAGGTATGTTTGTTGGGGCGTGCGACATGACGTCCCTGTATTTGGGCGCGTCGGATTCATTCGCATTCGACCCGCTCGAACTCGGTAAGATTTCGGCGCGATTTACGGAATTGCCAGATCCACCCGACGGAGTTATGGATCCTCCGGGGAAAGCCGAGTAGTTTTTGGACTTGCAAGGTCAGCCATTGTCGCGTTGATGTACTCTAACAGCGCATTGATGTCTCGCGCTCGGGAAGAGGCTTGGTCGGACGTCAATAGCTCAGTCAAGCGACGTCGGGCGGCGTGGAAGACTTCGCCGGCTTGGTCATGATCCCTCTGATCGAAGTGCCAGACCCCCAGGCGAGTTTCTACGCGCGCGAGTTCAATTTGATACTCGGCGTTTTGCGGTTCCAGCGCGACTAAATCTTGAAGAGTGGTCGCAGCTTCAACAAAGCGCTCATGAGCTGCATCGGGTTGAGACAACTTTCGATGGCACTTGCCGAGCAATCCTAGCGTATAGCCGAGGTTGAGGCGGTGATTCAGATTATGAGGCTCCCTGCGTGAAAAATCTCGAAAGGCCTCTGCTGCCCAGCGAAATTCGTCCCCAGCGGCTACAAACTCGTCCCTCGCGTAGGCGGATTTGCCACTGAGCATTCGGGCGAACGCGCGACGCAATTGCCATGTCTCATGGTCTGGGTCCGTGCGTGACATGGAATCAGCGATCGCTACGGCCGCCGTCACATGCGCGTGTGCTTCCTCGGTGCGCCCAAGGTCCAGGAGCAGATCGGCGAGCCTATACTTGGCGTTGTAAACATGCCGCATGACCAGGGGATTGCTGGAATCATCTTCGTCGCCGAAAACGGTAAGTTGGATCGCCTGCTCAAACATCTTTATGGCTTGATCGACTCGACCTTCGTCACGGGCGACACTCGCCATTTTAACGTAGGCGCCCATTTCCAAGCCTGATTCATAAAGCTTGGAAAGCGTTTCAGCTCGCCGCCAAGCCGCGGTCACGCTAACCAAGGCGGCGAAAAGAACAGTGATAAACACGGCCGTGATCCCGATCGGTATGCGGAATCTGCGGATGGTCTTCCGGAGAAGATACATTCTGTTTTGATCTTTGGCCGCCACGGCGTCGCCGTTCAAGTAGCGTTGAAGATCGTCCGCCAGCGCGGCCGCCGATTGATAGCGCAGGGACTTGTCTTTCTCCAACGTCTTCGCGAGAATCTTTTCGAGGTCATCCGCGTTGTGAACGGGTCGGAGCAGCAGTTTCCTGAGACCGATTGGTTTGAAGCTAAGGATATGCTCTCGAATAACTCGCGGATCGTCACTACTTGGATAGGGCGAACACCCGCTGAGCAATTCAAACAGAACAACGCCCAGCGCGTAAATATCCGATCGGACATCGACTTCATCTTCACCGGCTGCTTGTTCCGGGCTCATGTAGGGCAGTGTACCTACGGGCCGGCCGGGGATTGACATGCGCGCGTCGCCTCTTTCGGGCGTCATGTCTTTGGCCAACCCGAAGTCCAACACGTGGGGAACGGCCGCACTGTCCACCAGGATGTTGGCCGGTTTAAGATCGCGGTGGATGATCCCGCGTTGGTGCGCCGCACTGACGGCTGAGCAGACGTCTCTGAAGATGCGAACGATTGCCCGGACGCTGGTGCGCGTCGACCTGACATATTGGTCAACAGGGCTTCCCTGGATGTACTCCATGGCGAAGAAAGGACGACCGCGAACCACGCCGCTTTCATAAATAGTGACAATATTGGGATGTCGCAATCGGCCCGTAAACTCAACTTCGCGTGCAAACCGCTTGCGCTGGTGCTCCGAGGCGAGCGAGCCGTCGATGAGAATCTTTATGGCGACCGGGCGCTTGGTGGCCGTCTGAATTGCTTTGTACACCACACCCTGACCACCGTACTCGATCCGTTGCAGGACTCTGTAACCCTTGAGTAACTTTCGGAGCAAGAGTATGTCTTCGTCGAGTGCTCCATGATCGAGATCCGACGGGCCCTTGGACGCCAATGGCCGACGCGCCCTTCGGACCGCGGCTTGGATGTTCTTGAGCCTGCGAAGCTTCTGGCCGAGGAGCGGCATGAGATCGGCGTGCTTGCGTTCAAGGGATACGTAGTCGATTTCGAGCCCGATCTCGCGCCTCGAAATGGCTTCTTGAATGACCTTATCGACTCGTCGGCGCTTGTCTAATCTATTGATCATGGTTAGGTGAACCGGGGTCCGAGCTGACCGATCCAGCGTCGCTAAAGAATCGCCAAGCCGGTCCAAGGCGGTGGCGCAATATCCGAATGCCGTGATACAACCGGCTGCGGGTTGTGGTTTCCGTGATGTGCATGCGTGCTGCTATGGCGGAAATGGATTGTTCATGGAGGTAGCGCAGCATCACGGCCTCGCGATACAAGTCCGGAAGAAACCGTACCGCACTCCTGACTGCGCATGCGGCTTCCCGCGCCGCGTCCTCGCTGGACGGCGTGCGTTGCCCGGAATCTGCAAGTGCGAAGGGATCCAGTCCCGAGGATCCCGCAGGTCTCACGTTGTATTCGAAACGTGTTTTGCCGCCTCGCTTTGCACGAATCGCCGTCTTGACGGCATCGGCGAGCTTCTGCTTGGTCGCATTCAAGAGCCATGCACGGACCTCATCCGAGCGTTGCAAGCCGCGTAGATTGTTGGCCGCAACCATCCATACCTCTTGCAATATGTCTTCCGGTGAAATGATGCGGCGGAGACCCTTCGGGATTCTGTACTCAAGGTACGCGCAAAGGGTATCTGAATGGCGCATAAGCTGTGCTTCGATCCTGAACACGCAAGCACTGTCGACGGTTAGATTGGGATCACTCGCCACGGGGTTTCTCTTAACAGTCAGAAAATATATTGAAGAATACCAGATTTTTTAGTGCGCATCGAGCAGATTTGTCGGTTAGTCCCTAGACAATGGGCCCCGGCCATACTCGACCGGACTATCAGGCGAACGAACTAAAGTAGGGGTGAAAAAAAGGATGACTAGACTGACAGAAGAATCGGTAAATCGCGGCTCAGTGCCGGCTAGGAGGCCATACACCGTTCGCGGAACGAGTCACGGTTTGGGATTGATCCCTCGCTTGCGACTTAAGCTCCGTTACTTTCTCGATTCGGAAGCGCTGATCATCGCCGGTTGTTGGGGTTTCTGGGTGTTTATGGGCGCGATCCTGATCTGGCTGGTGAGCTATTGCTTGTATTGGGGATTGGTCCCAAGGCTCTTCTAGAAACCGCCAAGCGACCGGAGGCCGATTTGGGAAGTCAGATGGAAATACCGGATTACCGTAAGGAGCCATTCTCTATGGGCACGCAACGATCGACGACGCACGACATCGTTCAGTCATTGCTCGCACAAGTTGTCGTGGACGACTTCAACGAAAAACGACGGGGCCGACGCCGAGCATGTCTCGGCGGAATTTCCGTTTCGGCTGTGGAAACCTACGACTCTGAGGAACGGGTGGTCTTAGTTGCTGCGGTCACCCATGAAATCTCTCATGAAGGGCTGAGTTTCCTCTGCCCGAGGCTCCTACGCGTCGAAACGCCGCTTTCGATTCGTTTCGAGAGTCTCGAAGATCATCCGGTGCTCAAGGGCGTAGTGCGAGACGTCATGCATCTCGGAGGCGAGTACCACCGCATCGGCGTCGAGTTTACGGAATGAAGGGTCGGCTGTGAAAGTTGAGATCAGATCGAGCGTCATCGACAGCGTTTTTTTTCGGGCAGGAGTCGTGTACCGGATTCTCGCACCGGGGGAAACCGTGTTGGCGGGCATTTCTCCTGTTCGTTTGTCCCGGTCGCCGGGGTCTTGTTGCGTCATACATTGTTGAATAACTCGGGAGCAGTCCGGTCAATTTGAATTCGCGTTTTCCGATTCTATTCGGCCGACATCATGATGGAGTAGGGCAGGCTGCGGAGCGGCGGCTAGGTCATGGCTGAACACGCTGCAAATTGATGGATTGCTGACCATCCGAAGGGTTGAGACTGGGTAAGAAGGATTGGGGCACATCGTTTTCTCTGGAGTAAGAAGCTTGACCGCGGCCTATCGCCCCTTACTGGTGTTCCATGGTTGTGGTTTGCTTGTTTGCAATAGATTTTTTTACCGGCAAAATCGGCCTGATTTGTTACTTGCGTGCTGATGTTTCTTTCCTAATATACTGGGGCCTTAGGAAACTGTGTTGGCGGGCGTGTCTGCCGGGCGCGTGTCCTAGGTTTGACGTCGTCCGCGTTTATTGATGAATGGAGGTACGGAGATGTTTAGGTTCAATCGAGTTGTGTGTGCGTTGTTGGTATGTGGATGTGTGGCGGTAGTGATGGCCAAGCCGATCAAGATCTTCAGCTTGGTTCCGACTGCCCGGGAAAGCGCGGATGCCGACGGTATGGGAATGCTGAATTTCGTGAACAATTCGAACAACGGGCAAACGTTTGCCCACTTGACGCTCACAGGCTTCACACCCAACGAATGCTATGCGGCGAAATTTTTCAGCCAGTCTTCATGTTCCTTTGGATTGCGTTTTGACAGTGTGGGTGTGGGGTCTGCGAATGGACTGATTACGAATGGCGCCGGGAACGCCCACGGCGAGTCGGGCAACGGATTCGGTGACGCGACCTGCGACGGTACCGCCTTAATAGATGTCGAAGTGTGGTGGGATCCCGATTGTGACGGGCACGTGGACACCGATGGGGAACTAGCAGCCACAGGTAGTGCCTTTTAGCGCCGGATTGGCGCACCTGATCCGTTCCGAAGTGGAAGCGTTCATGGCGGAACGAACACCTATCGCTGGATACGGGTGATCGCTTCATCCGGCTTTGTTGAATCAAAGACGCAGAGCGAACACGGTCAACTGGCCGTGTTCGCCTGTTTTGTGTACGTCTGGTTAAGGTTTAGACGATGAGATCGCCCCGCATCGTCGTTAACGCGTGCCCGCCGATTCTCACGCTACAGACTCCATTAAACTTGGGTTGTGCAAGGACATAAAGGATGCCCGTTCGACCACCCGGTAGGCCCTGCGTGCAGGTGACGGCGGCGAGTCCGTCATGGATGCCGACCAGGTCGTGGCCAACTAGATAGGCGGCCAGCGGGCCGTGTACACTGCCGGTAACCGGATCCTCGTTGACGCCCACCCCCGGCGCAAAGAACCGTGATTGTACGTTCATGGAAGGTGTCAGAGTGGCGACGGTCGAGACACATAGGCCGCGAAGGTCATGCACTCGGAGTAGCTCGGCCAGTGCGTCGAACCGAGGTTGGGCTTGATGAAGCGCGCCAAAACTTCGGACGAACATGATGGCGTCGCCGTCTTGCGTCCTGACGATCGGCAAAGAATCTTCCACCGCATCCGCCGGGATGCGCAGTACGGCGGTTAAGTCGGAGACGGCAAGATTTAAGGGTCGTAGCGTTGGATCAACGAGGTCGAGCCAAAGCATGGGCCTATGGGACGCTTTAACCGACTCCACAAATGCGGTCAAAACGCCCGATCGTGTGTCGAGGTGGACGGCGGTCGAATCGGCGTCGTCGGGAATGGGTAGTTGTCCCGTTTCGACCAGAGCATGTACGGCCGCAATCGTGGCGTGGCCGCACATGTCTACTTCCGCCGTAGGGGTGAACCATCGGATGTTGTACGCCGGACGCTCTTCAGACGAATGCTTCTGTTGGGGATCGCCGCCATTCTCGAGCAACGGGAATACGAACGCGGTTTCGCTCAGGTTGAACTCGGAGGCCATGGCTTGCATGCGCTGATCGCTTAGCCCCCGGGCGTCCAGAACCACGGCGGCCGGGTTTCCCGAGAAGGGCTCGGCCGCGAACGCATCGATCACATAAAAGCGCAAAGTCATAAGCGCATTAGTTTACGCGCATAACAGTCGATGGGTCAAACCTGGGGCCCGTTGCATGGATGAGGTTGAGCTTTAGAACCTAAGGAGCCGACTTGTTGGTGGCACGTTGCAACGGCGGCGTCAAGCATCGTTGGAACGCGGCGAAATCATCCAAGTCGATATCTCCGTCATCATCGCTGTCCATCTCCGCGCATTCGTTGGGCAACGGATCGGCCACCTCGGCACAAGAAATAGAGGGCGCGTCAGCAGGGCAGGTTTCTCCGCTCACTGGTATAATTATGAAGGCGGCACTGTCGAACAAAAAAGACAATCCATTAAGCCGATTGACCAGACAAACAGAGGTGGCCGCGTTTCCGATGGGGATGAAGTTCATGCATGCCATCACCGCTGGTCCCGTGCTGCCCGGCGCCAGTAACGGAACCGAAACATCAAACTGAACACGTCCGGCCGATTCATCAACCACTGGCGCTCCGAGCAGAGAGAATGGAGACGAGGCATCGCACGCAGCGCCCGGTAGAGCGGAGCTGAAGGTCAGCGCCTCGGGATCATATTCGAGGGTGAATTGTCCTCCGACGATTTCCGTATCGCCCTCGCCCAGTTGGATACGGAACTCAGTCGGCAGCCCGATAATGGGGACACCTTGCTCAACGATCACACACAGGGTGGGCGTCGCGGCGCGGGCGGGAGTGCCAGGTCCAAGCGCACCCATCGACACGAAAACAGTGCCGAAAGCCAAGGCTCGATAACACATTTGTTGTCCCCCCTTATGGTCTCGCCCAAGCGAACGCGAACGCTTGTCGAATGCGAGCCTGATGATGACCCCATTGTATCGAGATCCGGCCCGCATTTCAACCAAACGCATCAATGCCCCATCGTTCGTGACAGGCCGATTGAGAAGTCGGTCCAGCGGGGATGATCCCTGGGGGATGCTAAGGGGGTTTGAGGGGAGTTGTCCGCGCCACGTGAGTGCTGGACGCTCTAGATACGAGGAAAGCCACGTTGCGCACCATCCCCTCAGCCTAACCAACGCGGGGTTGGGTAAGTTCTAACTTGGGCGAACAATCCACTCAATCCTCCCTTGGTAAGGGGGGAGGAATGGAAACCAACCTTGAGCGTAGCGGCACTAGATCACCATTTGGTACGGATAGAGCGCGCGCCTGCGCTCATCGGAACCTGAACCGAGTGAATAACGGTACGGGGTTTTAGTTTTTAGTCCGGCCGACTTCGCCGCGCGGTTTGCGGCGTCGAGCGTGGCTTGATCGATGTTATCGCTCTGATACGCGACGAGGTAGCCGCCGGGTTCGACGAACAACGCCGACTGTTCCATGACATTGGGAAGCGTGGCCAGTGCCCGGCAGACCACTAAATCAAAGCTCACGGCTGACGGCTGATCACTCTTCGTGGTGTCGGTCCAATGGCATGAATGAGTATGGATGCAGTGCAGGTTGTCAACTCCGATTGTCCTCGCGGTTCGTCGGACGAAATCGACTTTCTTGCCGGCGCCGTCGATGGCCGTGATCGACCAGTCGGGCCGCGTGATGGCCAGGGGTATGGCCGGGAAACCGCCGCCGGTTCCGATGTCGAGGACCGATCGTACACTAATCCGCCGCTCATCGATCCACAGTAACAGTGCCAGAGAATCGGCGTAGTGCTTTGTAGCAGCCTCCTTGGGGTCGGTGATGCGCGTGAGGTTCATGACGCGATTGGTTTCGACCACGGCGTCGAAATGCGCGCGCATTTGGGCTAACTGATCGCTGGTGATGGGCATACCCCAGCGCGAAAGAGCTTCCGTCAAAGCGGTTTCGAATGATCCCGACTCGTTGGTCATGCGTCCGTCTTGCCGTGCACCGGCATAAAACCACAAGCTCTCGTTCATTCGTTCATGTCCGATAAGCAATGAAACAGCAGGCGCTGTTTCTCGGACCGGTTGACGCCATTGTGGCCACGAGCGACCGAGTCTCGCTTACCATCGCCAAATAGTCAATCTTCAATTCATTCAATGTAGTTACCTACATTGCCGCAATCGGTCCACTTGTATTCGCGCAAAGACAAGTCGAACAACGTGTCGCGTTGCTCAAATTGCAATTGCCCCACGAATCATCAGGTGCCCGCGCTAGAGGTTTTGAGATTTAATGACGACGTCCACGTACGTGTTATTCGCTGCACCCGATGCGCAACCGATACTTCTTGTTCTGGGCGTGCCGACTACAAAAGCCCTCTAGCGGACGCCACCCTGGGTGATGAGATCAGATACTAGGCATGAACCCTGTAGGGGTTCCAGAAACCGAGTGCCCTGTTGTGCGACCCCTACAGGGTCGCTATCGGAATGGCTCCGGCAACCCCGGGTGGCGCTCGCGGCTACGCCGCTGCGCTTACCCTGGGCTATGTTCTTGAGCCCCTCCGGGGCACGGCCAAACGAACCGAAGGGGCGGCGAACCAGGGTGCGTGACCGGCTCGACGTTGGGCCAGTCAGAGCACCGGGCGCAAGCCCGGTGACAGGCTGACGCAGTAGGTCCGCAGGCCGGCGCCTGTGGCTCTGATTCGGAGTATTCGTCATGAGTGCCCAGGGCATCGCCCTGGGCTGGGTCTTTGGCGTCCCTTCAGGACTGTTCGATGCTCCTGTGGATTAGACAAACGACCGCACACACCTGTCATCCGAATTTGTCACGGAACCATCTGCAATCGCATCGTGATGCTGTCAATGATGTGTATCACTGTGACGGTGTTGCCCTAGAGCATTTTCCGTTTCTGTGTTCCGAGCCGCAGGCTTCAGCCTGCGCGATTTCTCGGAGTAGATGATGTCACGAAGAGCGAACGACACGGCATACTAAATCGGGAACTGCTTTAGTGCTGTGTCAACGCTCAATTTGTGGGTTAGCGGTGTTCTTTTCCGAGCCGCGAGCGTGAGGAAGCGGTTTCTCCCGGGCGAGCGGGGCTCTCGAACATCCGCTCCCTCACGGGCGCGTTGCGGA
>Ga0214472_10000961_pt1 | contig 33841 bp, 34 predicted proteins | sample RVTome_6_FD_207662 | JGI IMG/M metagenome (GOLD analysis project Ga0214472, IMG submission 207662) | Soil microbial communities from uranium-contaminated site in the Upper Colorado River Basin, Wyoming, United States - RVT140D175 | ecosystem: Environmental > Terrestrial > Soil > Contaminated >...
AAATCCCGTCGTCCCCGCAAACAATCCACCAGGGCAGCAGAGCTGCCCTCGAGGTCAGGTAGCTCAGCTGGCAGAGCGCCGGTCTGAAAAACCGGAGGTCGGCGGTTCGACCCCGCCCCTGACCACCCCAAAATCCCAGTCGCTGACAGGGTATTCTTGTCTTTGGGCCGCGTCGTGCGATGTCCATCTTTGACCACCTTTCACCAGCTCTGTGTGTCACGCGTGTGTCACGAATGAAATCCATCCTGCCAGGCCATCGTGCCCAAGCGGTCCCCCAGCGCATTCGCTTCTCGACTCCGACCGAGTGAACATCCGTGGGTCTCGGACCGGTCCCCCTCGAGCAGATCTCCGTCTGCCGAGTCCACGTTCGCAAGCTGAGATGAGGTAGGAAGAGTCCGAGGTATTCTCCCCATCGATCCGAGACCCTCACGCTCCTGGCTGCGGACCATGTCGTCAGCCTATTGGGGCACCTCGGCGGGTTCCCTCCTGAAGTACCTGGCCATCGCAGTCGCGACCCGGCCCGCCGCGAGTCCTGGATCTCGGCGGATGGACGACGCACGCTGGAGACTGTGACCGAGCAGCATGTGGGTATCGACGGTTTGCCATCGCTCGATCAAGCTTGGGACACTCCATCCGGCCGACTCCAGATCGATCAGCCAGTCGAACTCCTCAACGCCGCAGACGTAGGGTGGCGCCTCGCCCAGAACGAGGCTCGCGACACGGGGTGTGAACACAAGCGGATCGTTGAGGACCAAGACTGGGTAAGCGGATCGGAGGCGTGACAGTCCGAATAGTCGACCGGCCGCTGAAAGGTCGTTCACGATCGTGCTGGCCTGAGCAAGCTTTTTCCGGTACAGGCTCAACGTGTCAACGTGTGCCCCTTCACGGCCCGTGACCGCTTCAAGATCGAGTCTGCTCGCCGATGCTTCTACGACCACCGCGTCAGGGCCGTGGGCAATGACGAAGTCCGGCTTTCGCCCGTCGATGGCTACGCCCATGTGGTCGTCGTGTATCCATCGATGCCGGTTGGAGTCGAGAGCGGACAGTCTTTCCTCGAGGTAGCCCTCAAAGAGACGACCGATGTCCCCTCCAACTCTTCGTCGATCATGGCCCGCCTCATGAAGGATCTCGCGAGGTAGATCGATCACGGCGGCAGCGAACACGCTCAAGCTCCAGGGCGTCAGCCGTTCCCGAGTCTGGATCAGCGGGCTACTCAGGAGCGCCATCGAGGGCGTGTGAGGGAGCGAGCCCCATCGGCGCGTCGAGCCTCGATGCTCGTCGCGGAGCGCCTTCTGGAGAGTCGTGGGTGTGGCAGCAAGGCGCTGGCTGAGCACACTGAGGAAACGCACTGCGTTCTCACGATGTGGTGACGGATCCAGGAGTCCGCTGAGGCTTTGACCGAGTTCTTCGTGACCGAGCAGCGTTGCTCTTGATGTGGCGCACAGGTGCGCACCGTGGATCATCAGCGTCTCCGGCGGGATACCCGCGATTCGGGCGAAGTCGGCTCGAAGCGTGGATGGAGGTGCACTCATGTGCGCAGCACATCTGGCTTCGTCCGAAACGAGCCACATCGTGAACGCTCGGATCAGCCGATCCATGGGTTGGCCGATCCCGGACCGTTGGAAGGCGAGAGCAGACATTGTGTCGAGGATCCATGCGGGCTTTGGTGACGAGCCAGGTTCACCGACGAGAAAACCCTCTTGCGCCAGCAGGACTGCACGGCAGAGCTCGGCCTCGGTTGGCTCCGCTCCCACATCAAGGGAAGGGATGAAGAGTGACTGCAGCTGACGACCAGCGGCGTCGAGCGGTGGGGTACCGAATGGAGCGGGGGGCGCGTGGAGCGCTTCGGCGAGTAGCCACCAGATGCAGGCGGTCTGGAGGAGTGTCCGCCGGGAGGTGAGTTCAGCGTGAAGCCGCGCATCGACTTCAAGCGGGAGCCGCATCGCTTCGATGAACCCGAACTCAAACTCTCGGTCCATCTCCCGCGCTTCGGAAATCAACGCGAGATCGGTCAGCCATTCAACGAGACGCTCACGGTTTCGAACCGCACCGAACGCCCGGAGAGCGACCGCCGTGCTGGTCTCCGGCTTGAAAGGTAGGCCGATCACCGTAGGGCTCAGATGCACACCGAGCCCTGGCCAGGACAGCAGCGAGTGGACCTCGGTCAGAGCAGCGGCGGATAGAAGGAGTGGCAATGTCGGGTGCTGGCGCCATGGCCCAAGAAGCCTGCCAGTGCTTCCGGACGGGAGTAGCTCGGGAGCAGCCTGTTCTGACATCGGAAGATAGGCGAGCTTCTGGACGAGGTCCCTCTCGGGGTTGGGATGACTCGCAGCCGGTATGTCGAGTTGGATGAGTTCGACGGACTTACGCCGCGTGTTGACTGGCGGCGGCGTGCGACCGATGAACATGGCGTAGGGCGGGGTATCCGGCATTCTCACTCGTACGAACCCACCTACCACGGTGCCGCCCTCCGGCCCACAACCGACGACAGCGAAACTATCCGAAGCGAGGTGGCTTCGTTCACGAAAGGCCGCGCGACCAGCAGAGCGAGTTCAACTGCGGTCGCTTCCATCTGGAGCCCAGTGGCAAATGGATCAGTGACGTCGGCGTGGACGGGTCCCGACCCATGTTCTTCGGCAACCAGTTGAAAGCCAGAGTCGTCCTTTCTCGCACGGCGTAGACAGGGACGGATGCCCCCTCGACTGAGCCCGTCCTCTCGTGTTTGAGTTGTCAAGACGCAAGCAGCGCGGCAGCAGCGACGATTCCCACCGAAAGCTTCCTTGCCTGGATCGCCGTCCGTCACGATCTCTCCTTCACCAGAGCGCCTCATCAGTGTGCAGTGTCGGTGTGACAGAACGAGCGTTGATCTCGGGCGGCTCGCCCAATCCCCGGCTCGCCTGCGGCGATGCGTCTTCGTCCCACGAACACGCCCGGCTCCAAACTCGCAGTTCAATGACGCCGCTCACAGGGTTCTGACGACGTTCATGTTCAAAGGAGAGCCTCTCAGCAGTGAGCGGATTCCACCCCGTCTCGACAGTGCGAGTTTTTCGGATGCCGCCCGCAAGGCGCCCGACGCGGACCTTCACCATGGGGATCGCCTCCAGCACCGCTTGGGTTCTGGTTGGCCGCCACAACAAGTGGGTTCTGTCGGAAAGTCCGACGACACAAGGGAACAACGAGGAGGACCCACATGGGACCACGACGACGAGTACAGATGAAGGGCAGCGAAGTGCTGGCCACCTTGGCCGGCCTGACCGGGACTCACGCTGACTTCTACCTAGCGCTGGCCACCGGGCATGCGCTGCTGGATGAGGCGGAATCCGGGATCCCCGGAGCCCGCGTGAAGTGGGTGACCCCCCATCTGCGCTTCGCCGAGTCGGACTTGGAGACGATGATCGGCCTGCTGGCGGATCTCGAAGCAGTACGACTGAACCGGCCTAGCCACCGGCTCGTCCGGAGGCTCAAGGCAACGACCCCGGACATGGTGCACTCGCTGGCGGACCTTGAGGTCCGAGCCGATCGGCTTGAACACCTGGATAGCGGTAGCCCAACCTGACGACCCCGAGGGCCCGCCGAACTTGCGTTCGGCGGGCTCCTCGTTGTCGTTCGGAGATCTTCTCGCTGCGGTCGCAAACTCGTTGGCCCCAGACTGGCCAAGCAGATCCCGTACGCCTCCGTCGGATTGGCGGGGCGCGGTTTGTGCATCACATGGGACAGCGCTAACCCGTATAGCCTTTGCCCTGTGATTTGGAAGTTGCCGCTCGGTGCCATGGTGTTGTATGCGATCGAGGACGGCAGCTACTTCGCCGACCCGACCCAGGTATTTCCGGGTTCTGATCCGAAAGCGTGGGATGACACCGGCAGGGAACCGGACGGGAAGCTTCGGTTCAGCATCGGTTGCTTTCTCCTCACCAACGGCGACCGAGTGGTGATGGTCGACACCGGCATGGGCAGATGGCCCGACGCGCCGCCCGCCGTGCACGCTCAGGTAGGTGCAATGCCTCAAGCGCTTCGGACTTTGGGCATGTCGCCCGGTGATGTAGACCTGGTGATCCACACTCATCTCCATCCTGATCACTTCGGAGGTGACGTCACCGACGAGGGCGTGCCGTTCTTCCCTCATGCTCGGATCGTGGCCCACCAAGCGGATTTTGATCACTTCCGACACGCCGAGGGGTGGCTGGCCGATCGGGTGAGAGGAGAGTTCGTGCCGCTGGTCGAAGCCGGTCCTGTCGAGCTGATCGATGGTCCGCGTACGGTGACGCCGGGTGTCAGCGTCGAGGAGGCTCCCGGCCACACGCCAGGTCATCTCTTGGTTCGCATCAGGTCGGAAGACTCTGCGGCGCTCATCATCGGAGACATCACCCACCATCCCCTCCAGGTGTCACGTCCCGACTGGAACTCCGCAGGCGACCACAACCCTGGACTCGCCGCCACGACCCGACGCAAAGTCCTCGACCGGGCAGCAGGGACCGACACCGTGGTCACCGCGAACCACCATCCCAAACCCGGATTCGGGACCGTAGAGGTTGAAGGGGAACGCCACCTTTTTACTTCCGTCGCCGTGGAGCATCTGTAGGGACAGGACAAGTTCGCCATTGCTCAGACGCTCGCTGAGCAGACCGAAGCAGCTGTCGACGTTCTCCAGTGGCCGCCAACCACAGGGTCAACAAATCGGACCACCGGTTTGCCTGCTCACCGACACCTCCGGACTGCGTCAGCCGGCCGGGTTCATGCCACTACTTCAGGCACCCCTATCACACCTATTTGCCGAACTCAGGTGACGGGCAGTTCGGCAAATAGAGGAGATTCGGGGTGCCTGAACCGGGTGCACAAGGGACCACCCTCGACCTGACACCTCCTGGTGTTGGCGGCGACCTGTCCAGGTTTATGCCTCTACTCCAGGCACCCCCATCACACCCATTTGCCGAACTGTGGTGACGGTGACCTGGGGCTCGGCTGAGGCGTTCTCAGCGCGGTCATAGATCTGGTCGGCGAGACGTTCCATGGCGGCGGGCTCGCCGAACTCGCCGTATGTGAGCTGGGCGATGTCGTCGAATGCTCCTGTGAGAGCGCCGTCCATCCACCGTGTCACCAACTCGACTCCCATCACCGGTGTTTCGGTGGTCGCGTGTCGGGTGTGGTCCCGTCGACGTCGGATCGGCACGCACCCAGGCCGACCACCGAAAACGCCGCCACCACGGGAGCCGCTCCGCGACGTACGAAATCACGCATCGACCGTGAGCGATCATTCAGCTTGCCGCCGATCGAGGACCACCGACGGCTGGGCTCGGCGCAAGGTCGGTGTGTTCGTGTTCGGTCCGGTCACAGCGCCGATGTTGTGGCCCGCTCACGGGGTGCGTCCCGTCCAGCGGTAGAGCACCCGGTCTTCGCCCTCTTGGGTCACCACGTGGCCACCGGCTGCTGGAACCGCGAATACGCCGTTGAATCCTGTTCTCGGCGATAGTTCGAGCATCACGGGTTCGGCGTCGATTGCTGCCAGGTACTCGAACGTGCCTTCCTCACGTATGACCAGTCCGTCTGCCCATTCGAACATTGGCAGTCCGAGGGAGGCGGAAGACGTGAACCGGGTCGGAAGGGTGATCTGCTCGAACCCGACCGGGTCGACTTCCAGCCGGAAGGTCCGGGCCGGCGTCTCCCCGGTGAAGACGATGATCTCGCCTCCGATCCGGAACACCGCCCACGGCTCGACGTCGACGGGCGTCCAGTCGATGCCGCCGTCCAGAGACACGCTCATCCCATTCGGTGGCCAGACGAATGTCCCGGACTCTCCTCTCACCACGACTCCTTCGCCCAACGGCCAGATGGCCACAGGTTTCCCCGACACCGGTGTCTCGGTGATCGGCCCGTCGCGCCCGATCGGGATCACGTAGCGGGTGGTGGCGTCGAGAAGGCGGATGAACACGATGATCGAGTCGTCGGAGCTGTCGAGGGCCATCAGTCGCCCTTCGAACTCTGCGACCACCTCGAACCCGTCGGCCTCGATTCTTCCGACCACAACGGTCGAGGTTCGGATGCCGACGACGACGTAGTTGCCGCTCACTTCTTGTATTTCGGCGAAGCTGAGTCCGGTCGGGCCTCCCATTACGGCGAGGCTGAGTCCGGTCGGGAACTCTTGTTCCTCCCACTCGAGGCCATCCCGGCTGATCAGCAAGCTCGATGTCGTTGGCGATTGCGGCCCGGAGGCGACCACGACGATGTCCTCACCCGCGAACGTCACGAACTGACTGTCGGCAGGAAGTGTCGCCACTCGTTCCCACAGCCGATCGGCGTCGGCAGGTGTCGGCGCCAGGACGGTTTCCCCGCTGGCTCCCGAACGCCACATCGCCGGCTGGCCGGACACGCTGCCCACCACCGTCGCGCCGTCGGCTGCCGTGAACAACGTGTGGCCCACCCGCTCGGGCGCGGCAGGCACCGCCATGCGCACAGCCGACCAACGACCGCCATCGCCGTGCTGCCACAACTGGGGCTCGCCGGCGTCGGGTCCAAACTGGGCACTTCCGACGAGTTCGCCGCCGATGCCGGCGATCCACGAGATGCCGCGTCGCCAAGGCTCCCCGGCGGGACTCCACGATCCGATGTAGCGAAACAACAGTTGGGTGGGGGGACCGGCGTCGGTGATGAGGGCGACCGCATACGCCTCCGCGCCAACAACGGCGACATCGGTGAGCACCGACGGACCGTCGAGGGGAGGCGGGCGATCCGACCACGAAGTGCCTCGATCCATCGAATGCCAGGCCATCGCTTCGCCGGCTCGGCCACCGACCGCGATCCACTCCCCATCGCGCGAGATGATCTCGGTCACGATCTCGGCGTCCGGTGGCGTGATGTCCGTCCAATCGCCGGGCTCGCCGACCAGCACAACGGGCGGACCGAGGGGAAGCAACAGTCCGTCCCTGCGCTCGATCGGTCGGCCAAGGAGGACGGTCTCGGTGTCCAAACGACGGATCGCATGCAGGTGACCGGTTTGGGAGAACGGCTGGTCGACGATCCTGAAGGGACCAGTGGCCGGCCCGGCCCACAGTGCAGACGTCGGTGAGGATTCACCGACGCTCCCGGCGATCAGGACCTCGCCGCCGACCATCGCGACCGACGAGACGGCGGCCAGTTCCGCCGCTTCGAGCTCGACGGTATGCCAGGACGAGTCGGCAGCATCGAAACTCCAGACCGCCGAACCGACGGATGCGGGCGTCAGGTCCGTTCCCGTTCTCGCCAGTGCGACTGTCGCATCGGGATGGTCCACAACGTCGACGAAGGTCCCCGCACCCGGAAAGTAGATCAGCTCCCACTCGTGCATCGGCCGGGCCGGCTCACGGGCGGGAGGTACATCCTGGCCGGTGGGTCCTTCGGGATCGGGTGAGGCGTCCTCGGACGCCGAGAACGTGCCGACTGCGCCAACGACCGCTCCGAGTGTGACGGCTGCGGCCACAACGAGGAGTAGCCACTTCGGAGGACGCCGGACCGGCGGTGATGGTTCCGGCGGCGACCGGTCGGAAGTCGGAACCTGAACATTCATTCCTACCGGATCGTACGCGGCGCAGGATGGCGGACAACAAGTGGGCTCATGCGAGTAGGCGAGCCGGCGGAGAGGCTCACGGCCTCATCTTCCAGCCGCTCGAAACTCCGTGGCCCGGAACACAGGTCAGCGCCTGCCCAAAACGAGTCATGACGCGAGTCGCCCGATTTCCGCCGAGAACCCGATGGAGGCGACCTCGTCCAGATGAGCACAGTACCGGTCGGCTACGAGACACCTACGCCGCCGAATCTTCGTGCAAGTACGCCCGGCATGTTGCCTGGTACTCGGTGACCCCGGTGTCCGGGTTGACCCGGCTGATGACGTTGCCGGGGACGCCGCGCCGCAGGATCGCCTTCCGGACTGAGCCAGCGTTGGCGCTCAGGCGCACTGCGATTGCGTCGGATGCCCACCAGGTTGAGACGTAGGTCTCGAGGATGTCAACGACGGCCTCGTGCAGCGGGTACGGGTCGAACGGGCGCTGGGTTTGCTTGTGTCTCATCCCGCTCAAGGTGCCGGCCACCGCCGGTCGCGGCACACGCGGCCAAATCGGGCGTCAGTCGTAGGCGGCAACCCAGGCTGTTAGTTCCGGGCAGGGGTCCACTGGGCCTCGCGCCCAGTTGCGGCCGGGATGCACGCGATCGAACGGTGACGTGCGCTGGCCACTGCGTTTGGCACCCGGGAATCGATTTCCGAAGCCGCCCAGTTTGTGTTGATTCCAGACGGGGCGGAAATGCTCGATGAGAAGCTGCTCGTACAGGGCCGAAATCGCTCGGCTCCCGGTGGCGATCGCGATTACGCCAAAGGCGTCGGGCTCAAGGTCATGGGTCGCCTGCAGGGTTCGACGGTGCGTGCGGATTCGCTGTCGTAGCGACGTTGATCGCCCGATGTAGACGGGTCGTGCTCCGAAGCGGCGGTAGAGAGGATGAGCACCGGTGTGCCGGAGCAGATATACACCAGGCCCGGTAGGGAGTAGGTCGTCTCGATCCATCCGGGCAGGCTCGACGTCACATGCGGCTATCAGGCGCTCTCGAATAGGAACCACGTCAAACTGGACGGATATCACTGCCTCTCCTCAATGGTCGTTCTCGTATCAAGGTACGGGGGCGAGGGGACAGCGAGCAGAGGGTTGCCGTGCGATAGGCGGCCGCCGAGCAGGTCTACCTGCGTTGTGTGCTTGCGCAACATAGACTCCACGACATGAGCGGAACTGAACCCGTAGGGATTCGAATCAAGCGTGAGCGTCTCGCTCGCGAAATGACTCAGCGACAGTTGGCAGATCGGATTGGGGTTGGCGTTCCGCACGTCTCGAAGGTGGAAGCGGGTCGTGAGAGTCCTTCCGACGAGCTACTGGTGAAGATCGCTGAGGTGCTCGAGATCGACCCAGGTGAGCTGCTGTTGGCTGCGAAGCGGGTGCCCGAGGATCTGTTGGAGCAACTCGCAGCTGATCCTGCTGGAGGTATTGAGTTCCTACGCAGATGGCAGTCGGAGAGGTAGGTCGTCCGAATGGCTCGCCAGACTTTCCCGAGATCGAGAGATCTGCACGAGCGGAAAGCCGCAGAGGTGCTGCGGCGACATGTGCGCCGGACCGGTCGACGCATCGAGATGCCTGTGCCAGTGGAGTTGATCGTCGAACAGACCTTCGACTTGTCGGTCGAGTACGGGACCATCAAAGAGGATCCGGGTGTCATGATCCTCGGAGCGTTGGTTCCAGCGGACAAGCGGATCCTTCTCAACGACCGACATGCCGAACTGTTCGAAGAGGTGATCGGACCTGAACGGTTCACCCTCGCACACGAGCTCGGACACTGGGTGTACGACGCCGACGACCCTGACCAGCTTGCGCTCGACCTCGACATGGCTGACACCGAGTCCGTGTTCTGTTACCACCGGGAGACCCCAGGGATCGATGAACAGTTGCGCATACGCGAGATCAATGCCAACGGATTCGCGTCGTCCCTGTTGATGCCGGCCGAGCTCGTCTTACAAACACCCATCCCAGACTTGGCACCAGATCGGCGACGGCTCGCCAGACAGTGGGGCGTGTCCTACCAGGCGTTGGAGATTCGGCTCGAGACTTTGGGATACTCCAAGACGAATCCAGGTAACTAGGGGTAGTTGCGCATAGGCGCAACTACCGATAGAGTGTGCTCATAGCAGCGAGTGTTAGGAGCACGCTATGGCAGTTCGACGAGTGACCAGGTCCGGCAAGGACGATGACGGCGACATCATCCGACTGTGTGGACCTGCATGGGGATCCGCCTCCAAGCAACAGGCAATCTCCGACATCGACTACAAGGTCCACTCGTACTACGTGGAGGATGCGCGTGGCCGCCGGGCCGACGTTCACGTCGTGAATGGACCGACGGGCAAGTACCTGCGCACAGATCCGAACTCGACATGTTCGGACAACCTCGACAGCCTCCCGGACTGCTGAGAGCGCAGACATGTGGATACGTGACCTATATGCCGGTCCCGGAGGCGGGCGATACGCCGGTCCCAGAGGCGGCATGTAGGCGGGCCCGGGTGGAGGCGTACTGCAAGCAAAGCAGGGTAAGGCGCGAGAAGACCCTCGACGTTCGTCAGGCTGGATCCGCCGGTGGCGGTCCGTCGGCTTGATAGGCCACGCCTAACTGTCGGGCGTGGCCGGCGGCGTGCAATCGTCGCCCGTCACGCAACGGTGGTCGGGTAGTTTTCGGGCGATGGACTTCGCTGCTGTGACCGATGAGGTGTACCGGCTGTACCGGGAGGGCCGGTATCAGGAGGGAGCTGATCTGGTTGCCCGGGCACGGCCTCATTTGCCTGAGCGGGATAGTCGGCTGACGTTCTGGGAGGCGTGTTTCCAGTCGATGGCAGGGGATCCCACCCGTGCGGTCGAAATACTGCTGGCGGGGACGGCCCGGGGCTCGTGGTGGCCGGAAGGGATGCTCGCCGACCGCGACCTCGACGCCGCCCGGATCCTGGATGGCTGGTCGGAGGTTGTGGCCGCCTCGGAAGCTCACGAACAGGCCCGGATGGATGCCCGGCCAGCGATGCGGGTTCGACGGGTACAGGGCGGTGGAACGGTGATCGCATTACACGGTGCGCACGCCGATCCCGTCGAGTTCGCTGATCGATGGGAGGCGGATGTGCCAGCAGAGTGGGGTGTGGTGACACCGGTCGGTTCGCTGCCGGTTCCCGAAGGGGGTTGGAGCTGGAGTCACGACACCTCACCCCGGGTCGACGACGTCATGCAGCAGCTGTCGGGCATCGAGATGGTTGCGCCGGTCATCGCGGCCGGCTTCTCGGCCGGTGCGGTGCTCGGGATCGAACTCGTCGCGGGCGGGTTCGTCGAGGCTGACTGTCTGATACTGCTGTCACCGTACGTCCCCGAACCCGATGACATGGTGGCGGTGCTCAGCTCACTGAGTTGTCCGGCGGTGCTGGTGTACGGGGCCGAAGATCGAGAATCGGATACCTACGAGTCGCTGTCGGGCGCCGTCTCAGAAGTGGTCGTCGTTCCCGGGATCGGCCACCGGCTACCACAAGACCTGACCGCGATCTTCGAAAATGCGCAGCGATTCTCAGCTGCCCACGGGGCATCGAGATCTACCCCAGCTCATCCGCCACCAGGGTCGGTGCCAGCGTCGGGAGCAATGTGACTTGGCGTGACGGATGAGCCGAGTCGACATGGCCTACTGGGACCAGCGATGGACAGAGGTCGGTCCGGCTCCGGTCACAAGCTTGGCACCCGATCCTCCGCACTTGGTTGACCTTCTCGATTGGTTCCCGACGACCGGGCGGGCGCTCGACATCGCCTGTGGGCGGGGGCGAGGTACCGCCTGGCTGGCACAACGCGGTCTCAGCGTGACGGCCGTCGATGTCTCACCGGTCGCGATCGACATGGCACAGCGTTACGTGTCCGCGATGGGCCTCGAAGGCTTCTGCACGTTCGCAGTCGCCGACCTCGACCTCGGGATCCCGCTGGATGAGCGCTTCGACCTCGTCTTCTCCTACCTGTATTGGCAACCACATCTCACACAACCACTCGTCGACCTCACCACCAAGGGCGGGTTGGTCGCCGTCTGTCATGTGAGTGAGGCTGATGTCGGACCGGGTGAATGGCGGATACCGGCGGGTGAACTCCACCGTGCCTTCACAGTCGCACAGGACTTCGACGTGCTCGATGCACGCGAGGAGGACGGCGTGGCACGGTTACTCGGTCGCAGAATGGGATAGACGGAGGTAGCCGTGGCGGCACTACGCCGTGCGGCCGGAAGACCATTCGGTATGGTTTGAGATCATGGATACCAGCCGAGTCCGCAGTGCCGTTGTCCTGACCCTGCTCTTCATGGGCGGACTCCTTGTCTTGGTCGCCGAAACGAAGTGTGGGTCTGTGTTTGCACCGGACCTGACGCTTGCGCTCGATGCGACACCGAGGGGCCAGTTCATCGTCGACTGTCACAACCAGCTGGCATGGCGACAGGCGATCGGATGGGTTTCGCTCGTGGCTGCTGGCATCGTCGCGATTCAGATGCGTCGGCGACGGAGCGACCCCCTCGCAGAAGCCGAGCCCCGGACGAGCGACGTTTCGGCGAATAGGATGGGAGGGTGACTCGCAACGACCGTCTGAGAGAGCGGGGCCCAATGGAGCGAGGGCTCGCCGTGGGCATTGCACGGTCGGTCCCTATCGGGGTCGGTCTGTTTCTGATCTTGGATTTCCTGTCATTGCCGACGGTGATGATTCTCGCCATCCTCGGCAGCCTGCTCGCAGTTGGAGGCTTCTATTTCCACCTGCTGGCGCAGGCTCGTATCGCGGACGCAGTGTCACAAACGGACGCAGACCGGAACCAATCACGTCACCAGGCGTGATGTGGATTTGTCGGCCTACGCGAATCGGGTGATCGGTCGTGGCAAGTGAGTAGCGACCGCGACTACGTGCTGAATCGCGATGGCACCTCCCGCCGGTACCCGGCTATGCGATTTGCGTGCCAGGGCGGTCTCGCGTCATAGCTGGTGCCACCCCCACTACACCCGCCACTCCAATCAGAGCGGTGCGCAGCCCAGAACTGGTCGATCGCTCGTAACAACCAAACCTCCTGCCGGATGATCGGCGGGTTTCGGGAGCGAACTTGAGCGCCCCGTAGCGAACGGCGCTCTACCGGGTCGAGTCCGGGCGTAGAGTCTCAGGTGGTAGGAGGCCGACTGAGTGGGCGATCTGACACCCCTGCAAGCTCTCGCACTTGTCGATGAGACAGAGCGAGCCGTCGAACTCACAGATCTTGGGATCAGAGCCCTTTGGTCCCTCGATGCCACGAGTGACCGTTACCACCTGCCGCTCCAACTCCTTGCCCAGGGAATCGAGCGTCTTCTGAAGCTCACCTACGTCCTCGGCGTCCTCGAAGCGACGAGCCAGATGCCGAACTCGAAGGAGCTCAAGGACGGCTTTCGGCACGACCTCACGAAGATGTTGGACGCCGTAGTCGCGCTGGCAGAAGCGGACGTGGACTTCACCTCGCGGCCGGCTGTCGTCGAGGATTTGGCTTTCGTTCGGACGGATGAGGACTTGCGGTCGATGCTTGAGATCCTTTCGGACTTCGGACAGCAGGGTCGGTACCACAATCTCGAGACCTTGTTGAACCAGAGTTCCCGTGATCGAAGACCGAGCCCGGAGGAGGCGTGGCAGCGTCTGGAAGCCGAGTTTCTGCGCAGACACCCAGAGTGGGTCAACCGGATCGGAACACCAGAGTTCACGTCGGGCTGGTATCAGGCCCTGGCGGGCGATGTAACGGAGATCCTTCAACGATTCCTTCGTGCCATCTGCCGGATGTGGACGCTCGGACCCCTCGGTGATGAGGGACGACGGTTGACGGGAACGATCAACCGGTTTCTGTTTCTGACCGACGACCGGCTCAGGATTCCGCGACATCCAACGCGTGATCCGTAGCCTGGCGGAGGCTTCTACACCGGACCAGGAGGAGGTCTCTACTCAGGTCCATGTACCAGTCCCTACAGGAGCAACTGGCCCCCACGCGATGATCTCCTTCGCGCCCTCACTTCCGCAGGCATGCGGCACATCGCCAAGATGCTCCTCCGCTCCGGGTTCTAAGACAAACCACGCTCGGTTTGGCATCGGCGATCAACGCCGTCGGCCGTTCGGCGAGGGCGGGGTTGTCGCGAAGTTCTACTGTTCACGACCCGGTGTGTCGGAATCGGAGGGGGGAGATGGGTCGGCTGGCTGAGAATGGGCCGCCGGCAAGCCGCGCGCACTTGAGTCGAGTCGAATCCCTTGATGGGGTCAGATGGTGGCCGACAGGGAAGACCGAAGGCCGACGCCCATGCGCCGGGCACGCGATTCGCTAGGGAGGGCTCCCGTGTACAAAGTCCGCTCACTTGTTGCGGATCTTGCTACCGCCATCGAAATCGAACGACACGTGGCACAGATCGCACCCACCGATCTTGACTCCCAGCGGGCCTGCGCCCGCGCCGTCCGTTTGCTACGCGCCGAAGTAGCGGAGGGCAGGCAAGAAGCGTTGGCCTCGACGCTCAGAATCGCCACACCTCAACGTTCTTCTACTCGTGTCGGCGATTGACGACAGAGCGGCGACATGAGTCCTGGCCTTCCGGAAGTGTGGCGTCGTCTCTAGGCCGCTGTTTGCTCTTCCTCGGGCCGATCGGCGTCCGACTGGGCATGTAAAGGACGGGTTGTGGATCTACTGCGCGTGCCGTCGGTCTGGAGGTCGTTCTTGCGCCACATCGCGAAGTAGACATCGGGGAAGCGGATGTCTGCGTATTCGGGCTGTGGTGCCCGTCGGCAATGCCGGCACAGGAGACCGACCGGGTTTTCGGGCACGAACAGCACGTGATCTATCAGTTGGCCAACCTTGCCGTCGCGGCCTGGGCAGTCATGGTGAGGGCATTCGTACAGGAACATCCGCTTTCCCTCCCCTGGCGTGTCGGTCCGGTCCCAGTTCCGCCACACGATGGGTGGGTGGTCTCGGGTTGGCCGGGAGGTGAATCGTCCGATCTCGGGTGCGTATGAGAGACGTGTCATCACATCTGAATGGATGGGGGCCTGTTCGAGCAGCCAGTCGAGTCGGGCACCGGACCGTGGTTCGGGAAGTGCGCCGATCAGACGCATGACCTCGCGTTCAATCTTCCATGTGGAAGCCGCCCACGATTCACCCCACGCGTACTCGGAGTCGCTGTATGTGGCGACGACGAGGGCAACCCAAGCCGAGTCGAGATGCGCGACCACGTCTGGTTCGTTCTCTTTCCACGCCCAGATCGTCTGGCGGAGCTCGAGCGGACCGTCGAGGATCGCTCTGCGGGCTGCCTCGGTCGGTATCACCCGCCCATCGACGCTCGATGTCCGGAGATAGCGCTTGAGGGTCTGGGGTATCAGCGAGTTCGTCTTGCCGCATCCATCGACGTGAAACTCAGCTCCGATTTGCTGATAGGTCCAACCTTCCGCGAGATGGAGGCGCGCTGCTCGTTCGGGATTGCCGTGCAAGGAGACTTCCATGCGGCTGTTCTTGATTCGCCCGGAGAGGGTACGTACGGCGGTGCGCTGGTCTGCGAGCGGGATGTGACACGTGACGGTCCAGTCGATGTGGGTGCCGAATCGGCCTGACACCTGGGCGCGTAGCGAGCTACGAAACAGGGCGCGGCAGGCAGCAGCGAGCTCTGGTGGGAGGGTGCCGAGGCCGTCGAGTTTGACGTTCGGGTCCTTCCATACCGTCTGCAGGCCGGCTGCCACGAGTTCGAGCCGGGACACGTCGACGAGGGTGTGCTCATCGTCTGCTGCGGGTGGGGTGACGAGTTGGGACCGGAGACGGGTCGCCTTGTTCTGCATTTCGACGGTGTCGGCTTTGAAGGCTCTGATGTCCTTTTCAGCAGCGATCTGGCCTTCTTCGTCGTCGGTGGCGACACACCGGTACAGGACCTTCCTTGCGCCATCGATCAGGATCTGATGGCCGGTGATCTCCGCTTCGATCGCTTCGAGTTCCTTCTGGGACTTGCGGGTTTGGCTGAGTGTCTGTCCGGTGTCCGACGCAACGTGAAGGGTGCCGAGCTGCTCAGAGTCTGAGAGTTCCTCGAGCAGTGCCTGGAGTTCCACGCCGACCGAGCAGTGAAGCTCACTGGCTTGGAGGGCACCGATCACTGTGACGTGGGATTCGGGGTTGCGCCATCCAAGGGGCTGGCCGGTCGGCCCGTACGCCTCCGAAGCCGGACGCCACCCCAAGTCGTACCTGCCGGTGTTCGCCGTGACCCGGTATTGGGTGTCGCTGTCGTCGGTCAGCCAGATGTCGGACACGAACGGCAGCCCCCAGCCCGACGGTGGTCGTCCAGCACGGTCACCCGAAGGCCGCACCAGTGCTTTGAGACGATCCCACTCATCGTCGCTGATATCCCAGCCGCCCGCAGGCTGCGGACACGGCACCCAGCCCCGGACAAGCACCCGCCCTGATTGGTCCCGTTCGAGTTCCTCGAGCTGTTCGGTGAGGCCCGGAATCTCACATTCGGTCCAAGTTGTCCACTCGAGCAGGCCGGTCCTCCATACGTCGATCATGCGTTCACTCAAATGCCGTCTCAACGAACCACCCGGGTCAGCGAGCTGGCTGAGCAGGACTGAAGGAGAGTCCGGGTCCTGTCGTAGCCGACTGGTCAGACCCAGCGTGACGCTCGCCCACACGGCCACGTCATCCCAGGGAAAGTTCGTGCGCCCCTCCGCCCGGATCCGGTCATCCTCAGACAGGACGTGCCGCACGAGCTGGCGAAGGACCGCAACCTGGTCAGGGCGGACCGATACGAGGGTCGGGTCAAGCTTTTCAAACTTCTGGCCAGTCCGAAGGTCAGTCCGTTGCTCCTGGTGCGGACCGTGCGTGAAGGGAACATGCCACATCACGTATTCCGGCAGCCTCCCGGCGATGAGCGCCGCCATCTTCCCTTTGGTTAGCCGGTATACCGCGGCGTCGCGATCGCCAGCAGCCTGTCCGAGAAGCATGCCCAGGATCACCCCGTGCTGGGAGGAGGTGGTGTCCCACTGCGTGCCCCGTGTAAAGAGGTTCACCCGATAGTGCTTCAGCGTTCGGAGAAGATCGGCAGCGTGTTCGGCGCTGCGTGCCATCCGCGACTCTTCGGTGAAGTGCACCTCCAACCGAAAGGCCGGATCGTGCGCCTTACCCAACTCGCTGAGTTGGCGGACCAGTTCACGCTGGATCTGGATCAGCGAGTTGTGTTCGTCTTCCGGAACGTCAGCCTCGACGTCTCGCGCATGAGCTGAACCAGAGAGCAGCACAAACAACGTGCTTCCCAGCCGAACCGCAAAGCCGACTCGAGCTTTACTCTCCGAACCGGGCACAAGATTCTTGCGGAGCACGAGCACGCCATGCTCCAGGCGAGCGTCCGCGCCCTCCTGTGTCTTTTCGACGATGAGCGGGCAGACCTCCTTTCCTCGGACGACGTCCGGATCCTTGTGCTCTGCCTGACCGAGACCGGCCACAATATTTTGAATCAGTAGGTAGACGCGTGTCGCCGAGACACGAAAGACACGAACTCGCTTGATCGGTCCACCAGTCTCATTGATCGCCGCTGTCACCTGGCTCCGTATCCATGCGATCAGTATGTCTTTCACTTTGCACCTCCATCGTCGCTTCGACGTAGAAGGTGCCGCTGAGAAAACTCGGCGCATTCCACGCCAGGAGTCCTCCTAGCGGGGATTCCGCCGGACCTTCGAGGGTCAGCATCCAGCCCATCGGAACCGACGGTTTCTGAGACCAGGCGAACGGTCACAAGGAGCGGTTCGGGTTCGCTGAGGGCGGAAAGCAGCGACTGAGGCTGGTCCTTCCACCGGGCGATCCGGGTAGCCATGCGGGATTGGGTTGGGGGTGCGGTTGGTTGTTGCATGGCCTTGACCGTCCGGTCCATCCCCGCACGTGCAACCAGGTCAGCGCGGCGATGTGAAGTTTTCAGGCTCTCCTGCCCGATCCGTGGGTCGTATCTGACCGGGTGAAGTAGCGCACGCCGCTTCCTGCTTGGCTTTCCAGCTGTTCAACGGCAGGTCAGCCAAGAGAGGAGAACGGCGTGCAATCCAGAAGACTATGGGCGCGGGCGATCGGAGTCGATCGGCGGGTGGTGGTCGAGGCCGTCGACATTGACGATGTGGATGAGTCGATTGTGGTGTCGTGCCGGCTTCGGAAGAACGCGAAGCTCCGGTGTGGGATCTGTGAACGACGCTCGAGCCGCTACGACCACGGTGAAGGGTCACGTCGCTGGCGAGCGTTGGATGCGGGGGCGATGAAGGTGTTCATCGAGGCCGACGCCCCGCGCGTGAACTGCCGCCACCACGGCGTGACCGTGGCGTGGGTGCCGTGGGCCCGCCACGGCGCCGGTCACACCAGGGCCTTCGACGACCAGGTCGCCTGGCTCGTCACCCACACTTCCAAGACCGCAGTGGTCGAGTTGATGCGCATCGCCTGGCGCACTGTCGGCGCGATCGCCGCCCGGGTCGTCGCCGACGCCCGGGAGGTCGCGGATCCCTTCGACGGGCTGGAGCGGATCGGGATCGACGAGATCTCCTACCGACGCGGCCACAAGTACCTGATGGTCGTTGTTGATCACGACACCGGCCGCCTCGTGTGGGCCAAAGCAGGCCACGACAAGGCGACCTTGCAGTCCTTCTTCGATCTCCTCGGACCCGAACGGGCCGCCAAGATCCGCCTGATCTCTGCCGATGCGGCCGAGTGGATCGGCGAGATCGCCACCACCGCCTGTGAGAACGCGGTGCTCTGCCTGGATCCGTTCCGCATCGTCCGCTGGGCCACCCAAGCCCTCGACGTGGTGCGCCGCTGGGTGTGGAACATACTGCGCCGCATGGGCCTCGGTGACCGGGCCAAGCAGTTGAAGAACTGTCGCTACGCGCTCTGGAAGAACCCCGAGGACCTCACCGACCGGCAAGCCAACAAGCTCGCTTGGATCGCGAAGCACAACAACCGCCTCTACCGCGCTTACCTGCTCAAAGAACAGCTCCGGCTGGTGTTCCAGCACCGCGGGAACGACGCGGTCGCCATGTTGGACGCCTGGCTGCAGTGGGCCCGTCGCTGCCAGATCCCCGCGTTCGTCGAGCTCTACCACCGAATCAAGAAGAACCGGACCGGGATCATCGCCACCCTCACCCACGGGCTCTCCAACGGACTCACCGAGAGCGTGAACACCAAGCTCCGGCTCCTCACCCGCATGGCCTACGGATTCCGCTCCACCGACAACCTCATCGCCCTCTGCCTCCTCGACCGCGGCGGGCACTGCCCACCCCTACCCGGTCGGACATGACCCACGGATCCGCTCCGAGAGCCAGTTTTCAGTGGCGGGTCAGCTGGCGCCTGACTCCGAAGCCGACCGGTGGCAAGTCCTCAGGCTGCTGGCGTCATCTGACCCGGGCGTTCAGCCTTCGCACTGCACTCCTCACTTGGCTTTGGATCCCGTGGAGTGACATGTACGTCGCGGGTGCCATGTTGTCCAGTCCGACCAGCCGTGTGTTCATCCAGGCGCACAAGTCTGAGTCTGTGAGAAACCCGTCGTGAGGCAGCTCGCGCCACAGCTCAGCGACCTCTTCCCGAACTGTGAGGTGACTGTCAGCACGCTCGAAAGACCATTCGGGGAATGCCCACTGTCCGTCCGTCGTCAGGAACCCGACGAGTTGTCTCTCGGCGGCGGCATGCAGTACCGAGGCGGCGTCGCCCAGTCCGGAATGCCGCAACCAGGAAACCAGGTCGTCAACCGTGTAGACCGACCCGATCCGCAGTGCGATAGGCGAAGGACTGGCGGGGGCCGCAGGATCGGACGGCATCGCAGTCCCTCTCACCGTCAACGTTCGAGCTTGGAGACAGGCGCCCGATTCAAGGTGCCCTGCCCCGATGTGCCGGGCTGATCGCCGATTTGAGATACTGAACCGCGCAGAACATGGCACCGACTGCCCCTACAAACGACTGACCTGCGCGCCGCAGCTACACGATCGCTCGGCTCCTTTGGGTCAGGTGGCATCGATCCCACCGCCGAGCGTGTTGTAGAGGGTCTTGAGTTCAGAGCTGGTGGTGACGGCTTTGACGGCGGTGCGGGTGGCGGGGTCTTGGATGTCGAGCCGGCGGAGTCCGTTGCCGGTGTCGGCGATGAGCCAGATGCGGCCGTAGAGGTGGCCGTGGTCTTCGGCGTAGCGGGCGAGCCCGGCCGCTTTGGGGGCGGCGTCGTCCCGGCCGGGGTCGTGCGGGTCATAAAGGTCGACGAGGATCCGACCGTCTGCCCGGCGGAGGACCAACAGGTCGGGGTAGAGCGGGCGGACGTCCCCTTTGATGTTGTAGGGGATGCACAGTGCCCATGGCTTGCGGGGGGTGTTCCGGAGCCAGCCGGCCGCCTCGTCGGAGACGGCGTCGAGGGTGGCGGTTTCCCACCCGTTGAGTTTCACCTCGAACTCGCCCGCCTCGTCGACGTAGAGGTGGTCATCCCAGTTGGCAGCACCATCAACATGTTTCCATTCGAGGATGTCGGGGAGCCGCATCGGCTGATGTTCGGGGGCGGGGGCCATCGCCGCGATCTCCCGATAGACCTCACGCCGCTTGTCGGAAAGGTCATCGATCTGAGCGTGGTAGAGACCCCTCTTTTCGGATACCAGGGTCTCCGCGAGTTGGTCGAGGCCCTGACGGACGTCGGAGTAGGAGCAGAGGACAGCGATTTCAATCTTGGCCCGCCGCATCGCGTCGGGGTGGCCGCTGCTGGCGGTGAGCGAATCGAGCAAGTCGACGTTGAGGCCGTCACCGAGGACCCTGCCGGCCGTCTGATACAGGTGGTCGATGTTCTCGTGGGAGGTGGCGAGGGTGCCGCTGTCGCCACGGTCGGTCTGTCCGGTTCGGACGTCGTATGTGCGCAGTCCGAACGACACCGTCTGCTTACCGGCCACTGCATCCACGAACCTCGGATCGTTTCGTTTGGTGTCCAACTCGTCGAGGAGGTGCTTGACGAGTGTTTGGCGGGCGTTGCGGACGGCGTTGTCCTCGAGGCTGTCGTCTGACAGGGCACGGGCCAGTTTGAGGAGCCGCCGGGTCTGACGGATCCGCCGGGCGCGGGGAATCGTGTAAGTAGGGATCGTCTCCACCGCGTCGAACAACTCTTCTGTGCCCGGAGCACGGACGAGTTCTATGGTGTCGGTGCCGACTTCGACATCGACGGGTGGCACCCAGTCGTGATCTGGGTCGGAAAGACGGGCAATCACTGTGTCCAACGATTTGGCGTCGTAATGGGGCAGGAAAAGCGAGACGTCGTTCAATGTCTCGTCGGATTCGACCCGCCGGGCGAGCGGGGTACGGACCATCCGCCCGATCAGTTGCGCGATGAATGTGGCGTCTTTGGCAGTCCGGAACGACATCATGACCTCCGCCCTGGGACAGTCCCAGCCGGTGGACAGTGCGGTCTTGAAAAACACCACCCGCACATCCCGGTCATGCACGATCCTCGATGGGGCGAGATAGCGGACCGGACGGCTGTCAGCGTCGAACGCCACCCCGGTGTCGAACGAGTGCGCGAACCCGACCGAGGGGATCGGGGCAGGGAGGACGTCGTTGATGGCGTCGCCCGCTGCTGCCAGGTCGTCACCTTTGATCTTGTCCGCCACCTGGACGATCAGGATCGGCTGGACCGGTTCTTCGTTCTGGCTGGTCGTGTAGGCGGCCCACCGCTCCTGATACTTGACCCAGTGCCGGGTCGCTTCCCTGAGCAGGGTGAGGTCGGTGGGCTGGTCGTCATCGTTGTGGAACAACAGGATCCGGTCCTTCAACAGACCAGACCCTCTCACCTCGTCCACCGGCACATCCCACTTCTGCACACCACGGTTCGTCCCCTCAAGCAGGTCGTTGAACCGTCTTGGCGTTGCCGAGATCCCGAACACCACTGGCACCGGCCGCAACTCGGTCGAGCCTTTGATGAACTTCTGGATGATCGTCGATGCTTGACCGTTCCCACCCGACCGCATTCCCCGATGCGCCTCGTCGATCACCACATAGAACGACGACCCGTACTCTTCGATGGTCCGTTCGATCGTGTCCCAAATCGAATACGTACGACCGTCACCCCGGGTCACCAGCCGCTTGTCCGTGCCCAGCTTCTGGGTGTTCAAGAAGTACACCCGGCCGGGAGCGAAGGCGGGCTGATCGAAGGTGGCGTCAATGATCTGCAGACGGAGACCGCCCAGGATCTCGGAGGTCGCCGCCATCTTCTCGGCGGTCTGCTGGTTCAACTCCGGCAAATCCGTGATCCACAGGAACGTCGCCTCCGGGTCCGGCTCGGCGATGTCATCGCCGTCGATGATCCGCTCCAAGACCCTGGTAGCGATCACCGTCTTCCCAGCACCCGTCGGCGCGGACAACACCACCGCCTGACGGTTCGTCTCCGATGCCATCGCTGACGCCGACCGCAGTCGCTCCAACACGGCCTCGACCGCGTCGTCCTGGAAGTCTTTCAAAACGATCTTCACGAGAACGTCTCCGCCGTGTTCACCCGGAAGTTCGACAGGTAGTCCCGGTAGAGCATCTGCACCTCGAGACCGTCCGGCAGTTGTGCCCGCATCTCGGCGAAGCTCTGCGAAGAGTTCGTCACCAGCCACACATGACTGATCCGCTCCGACCTCTCCACCATCGTCTTGAACTCTGCGAACCGGTCCTCATCAAACAGGACCGAATAGTTCGACGTCTCCGGCACCGACCACGGCTCATCCCCATCCCGATCCGCCCACCGGCCAACCGACCCCGCCGCTAACCACAACAGGGCTGCGATCGCCGAGTACTGACGTCCCAGACTCACCACATCCGGATCCAGATAGTCCAAACGGAAGAATGCGGCGTTCTCCGTGAACCCGTCTGCCATCGGGAACTCGTCGACGAATCGGTAGTCCCCCTTGACTGGATCACCCTCGGGTGTGCGCCCCGTGAATGCTGCCTCAATCCGTGGGCAGGTCAGGGCCTCGAAGATCCCCTCACTTTCCCAAGCGGTGTCGCCGGGTCCCAGCCCCTCCTTTCGCATTCGTCGCGCTTCTTCGGGGCCTACCTCGTTGTTCGTTATGGAGATCGAAACTCGCTGTCCTCCGTCCTGTCGGTTCAGGCGGGCGACGGCATGTGCGGTAGTTCCAGACCCCGCGAAGTAATCCAGCACCACAGCATCGGGTCGGCTTCCAACGACGACCCGAAGCACTTCTTCAATCGCGTAAAGGGATTTTGGAAAGGGGAATCTGCGTCCGGGGATCAACGCTTGAAGCAGGTTGGTTCCATACCTCTGAGCGTCGTGGGACGGAATCTCCCATTGTGTGGTCGGCATCCTCCGCTTGCCCTCGGGATAGACGGCATCGACGCTTCCGTCCGACCCTCGTCGGCGAACTGTCGCTCGGCCTTCCTCGATATCGGCGATCGGGCCACTTCTCAGATAGGTGATCACGAACTTCTGGGGCTTGTCAGGAGTATGCCTGCCGACGCGAACGTAGCCTTTGGCAGCGCGCCTCTCGAGTTCGTCGCGTGTGAGGCCCCAGTTCATCTCGGTTCCGTCGTCCCGGATCGGCAACACGGTCTCGCACCCGTCCCGATCCGGTGCAGCATCCCGTGGCTGCTCCACAGTTAGGGGATCGCCCGTTCCCACGAACCGTCCAGTATCACGTTCGACGTAGATCGGATAGAACTGCGCCGGGCCTCCCTTGGCCGTGCCTCGTCGGGATGCGAGGTCGCGCCGCCGTAGGGTCTCCCAAGTCACGGGCCGCTCGGTGACCTTTGTGGCCAACATTGGTTCTACGACAGCGTCCCCGAACAACACGATGAAAATGAACTCGTTGGTGCGGGAGAGTTCGTTGTGGCGTCCCGTCCCTGCGGGGTTGATGACTGAGCTGACCATCTGAACCTTCGAACCGCGAAACACTTGCTCAAGAAGGAGACCCAGCCGCAGGTACTCCTTCTCATCCACCGTGACGATGACGGCTGCCGCCAGCGGGTTGAGCAATCGTTTTGCGAGCAGAAGACGGCGCTCCATGAACGCGAGCCACTTGCTGTGCCGATAGGAGTCGTCGGCATCCACGTAGGCGTTGTTGTATTTCCAGTCCCGAGCCCCGGTGTTGTAGGGCGGGTCGATGTAGATGACGTCGACTTTTCCGGCGTGGGTGTAGGTGAGCATTTGGAGGGCGTGGAAGTTCTCGGCGTTGATCACCGCGTGCGCTGGCTTGTCGTCAGGTCCCCGACGGACCTCGCCGACCTGGGTGAGCCCGGGATAGATGGGCTCGCCGAAACGCCGGACGACCATCAGATCACGGACAGCCACGGTGGTGGTCTTGTCCCCGTCTCCAACAGGCCGGATTTGCGCTTCGTCCCCGTCAACCTCGACGACTTCGTACTTGGTGGTGTCGTCGGGTCGTGTGCGGTTCTGGACGATCGATCCTGTGCGGACGGGCAGTCCGGGGAGGGCGACTTCTTCGGGGATATGGTCTTCGAAGACGAGCCCGAAGGTACGGGCGGAGCGCAACTCGTTGACGGCTTGGCGCAGCTCGGACCGGAGCCTGGGGTCCGGTATGTCGTCGAGGAGATCGTCGATCTTGGCCATCGTCTGGGTGATTCCTGTCTGTCCGCCCGGATCAGCTTCAGGAGCGCCGGGTGCGGATTCACCGTACCGGCTGCCCATGACAGTTTCCGGCCGAGCCGGTTGCCGAACTCAACTGCATTGCGGTGGGATACGTACAGTTCGCACTTGGCCCAATGCCGAATCGAGTGCCTCGCCTACCGGCTCGGCGGTCATCTCCTGGTCTGGATGCAACTCTGCCGAAGCGGCCCCACGGCTTCGCTTCCAGCCGGTGACCAACCGACCGGAAGTGTTCGAAGCCTGTCCTCCCTACCACGTACGCGCCAGGAGTGGCTGTCGATACGTTTGCTTCGGAATCATCGTCGCCGGTTCTGCACGTTGAAGCGGGCAGGGCACGCGGACCAGTTACCCCTCTGAGATGTGAATCGGCCGAACCACAACATCTTGTGGTCGACCCCCATTCTCATCCGACGAGGGCGGCCCCGCCAGGGGCCATGGGAACTAACGGGCGAATCACCGGTGGTGAGCCGGGCTCCCGCGGTAAGCGGCAGACCCATCACCGTCCGGAGTTCCTATCTGGGCGCACACAGCCGCGCGGGCACGTCTCAAATCAAAGTTGGCCGACACCTTTGTCTGGGTTCTTCCAACACCTGAGAGGAGCCCGCCTCATCAGGTGACCTGTCGGAAGCCCGGCAGAGACAAGGGAAAATGTGATGGCGGAGCCCGTTCGGGCTCCGCCATCAATCGTCGTCAGCGGATGGCGTGGCGGAACGGGAACGGCCAGGCCGGTTGGCGATCCCTTTCGGTGAGGAGCTGCATCCGGGTGCCAGCCCACTCGGTCTCGGCGATCAGTGTCCTGCGCATCTCGTTGACCGCTTCCATCACATCATCCACCCACTCTTCGCCAGACGCCAGGAACTGTTGGGCTGCCAGCTCAAAGCCGAGGCCGACCGTGAACAGGTACTGCTGAATCGGGATGATCCGATCCCAGTTCTCGTCGCTCGGGTCGGCTTCGAGCTCGGGCATCTGCTTCAGGAGCAGCCAGGTGGCGAAACGGGTTTCAACCCAGTTCTTTCCGAGCCGCTGGACTACGTCCTCGAGCCCTGGCCAGGGCGTCTTCATCGGTGTCATTGTGTCCCCTTGTGTCGTGTGCCGGACTTTCCGGCATCACGCTGACACCTGTTGACGCCACTTGACCTCCCACAAGTCCTTTGATTCGGCTCATGTCCAACGGGCGGAGTTCGGCTCCTGGTCAAGTTGCTCAACGGGGTCCCCACCTCCAGCCGCTCCAGGGGCCGCAGATGAAGGCGTAGGCTGCTGGTCGTGTCTCGATGGGATCAGATCGACGCAAAGGTCCTCCGTGCAATCCATGAGCTTGCGGACGGGCGCTACCTGGACGGGCCCGAGATCGCAGATCGCGCAGGGGTTGATCCTGGGGAGATCTATCGATCGGCGGAGCTACTCGAGGCGGATGGACTGATCGACGCAGAGTTCGCGTTCGGAGGGACCGTGGCGATCCGCCAACTCACTCCCGCCGGTCTCCGAGCCCTCCGCGAGTGGCCGGGCGGTGAGTCCGTCGCCGAAGTGCTCCCCGAGCTCCTCGCTCGCCTCGCCGATCAACTCGAGGCCCAGGGCGATACCGAACGCAGTGGGCTCCTCAAGCGCAGCGCGGACGTGGTCCAGAGCGTCTCTACGGCGGTGGTCGCCGCCCTGCTCAAGGAGACGTTGGGGTTGTGAGGCAAGGGAGAGGCTCATGACCGACGAGCTTGACGTCCGATTCCGATGGGACATTGACGACGTGCCCGGATACGGATCAGTCATGTTCCGCGGTGAAGGCGACACCGGGTTCCCGACACAGACCTGGGTTGATGGTGCGCTACTCGAGCGAGAACCCGGGGGCATTTTTGCGTGGGCAACAGACGACGCCGTGCCTCTGGCTGTCCACCACATGGACCTGGTCGCTGCTCGATGGAAGGAAGACCCCACGACGCTCCAGAGGTCTGGATGGCTGGGGTAATTCGTGCTGACGAAAACCCCAACGAGAGAGCGGCTACCCGGTATAGGTAGCCGCTCTCGTCTTGTCGTGGTGGGCTCTGTTCATCAACACAGATACCCCACGCATCCAGACCCTTCCCCACGAGGGGTCCTTTGCTCGCGGTTCCGACACCGGCCGAGTACTCCGGCTGGCGGATCTACGCCGCAGGCCCCCCTCGGGCTCTTGGCGGAGTTCGTTCGGCGGACTCGCGGTTGGTCCGCTCTGTCCCCTGGTGGTCGCTGCGAATGACGGCGGGCTTGTTGAGTTCCACATCTCTCTCAAGACACCACCCACACACCCCCTCGGGTAAGGCGTTCCGCCGCCAGTTGAGGGTGCCGGTGGGAATGTTGGAAGCTCCTCGCTGATCAAGGAAATGAGCGCTACGCAGTACGTCCTCCGCTGTCTGTTGTCTCGCGAGGCCGCGCGCACCAGGGGCACCACAGCTCACCGCGGCAAGCGCTTGTGACCATCTCAGCGCGTCACCGACCTGCGAGAGGCTGGCTCGGCTCTTCAGGTCGATGGTGTGGACGAGGCCCGCAGTGGTCCAGTCACCGGCGCCTCCCGCGTCGACGACTGGAAACGAGAAGGCCGGTGAGGTCCGCCATCTGCTCTTGCCAACGCGGAAGCGAGCGCCTTCGGCGCCGCACGTCTGGATCCACGTTTGTCCGGGTTGGGGTTCAACACGCTCGAGGTCGGGTCTGCGGTCGTGGGCAAACTTGACCAAGCGTGCGATCGCGAGAAGGCGGCGCTCCAACTCTGGCTTTGCCGGACGTGACGGTTCGTAGACGACTCTTGCTCCACTTTCGTGGAGCTGCTCTGCGAGCCGAATCGTTCCGTGGTTGAGACGGTCGATGAAGCAGACGTCGGGGGGCTTGGCTGTAACGGCGACCCTGTCAGCGCGACTGATCGTGAGAGGTCTACTGGTTGGGAACGACCGCTCGCAAGCGGGGCAACGAAACTCGAAGTAGTGCCCATTGGCCGCGATTCGATGAATGAGCCGGGGAGTGCGAACCCGTGGGTTCAGGAGAAGGTGACTGGTGTCGACGTTTGCCTTCTGGAGGTCGCGGCGCACACGCTGGCCGGCGAGGTCATCGCCGAGCTCGGCGACAACGGATGCCCGTGCGCCAAGAAAACTGAGAATGGCGGCCACATTTCCCGCAGTGCCGCCTGCGGCGTGCCAAACGCGGCCGTTGTAGGACACGATGTCAAGTGGGACGTACCCAGCCGCCATGATCGTGCGGGTGCGTGTAATAGTCATCTGTACGCGTCTCCTGCGAGCCAGAGGCCGGTTGTGGTGCAGCGGTCGGCGAGCTCCGCCAGGTTCACATCTTGGCGTACCCCGTAACGGGAAGGGCTGACGTGCATGACCTCAAGTCCCGCTTCGTAGGCGGCGAGCAATACGCCGATAGACAGCAACTTTGATGAGTGAGTGGACAGGACGAAGCGGGCGGTGCCCAGAGGTCTTAGGGCTTCCTGGTAGCGGTTGCGGAGATCGGTGATGGCGCGGTAGAGGTCGAAAGGGTTCGACTCGGAGGCGTACAGGTAGTTGCGGGGCTCGACGACCAGACGATCGAGCAGGAGTTCCTGGTGCTCGAGGAGTAGGTCGTCTCCTCGTCGAGGGTTCCGGGCTGGAAACGGCAGCACAGGCACGACCTCGTCGGGGCCGATGGCTTCAAGCAGGGCGCTGAGCTGTTGCGACATCCCTTCACCAATCACCGGGACCCATATGGTTGCTGCCGACTCGTCGCTGCTTTTGCCCGCGAACCCGCCCAACGCTCTGGGGTCCTCGGCGCCTTCCTCAATGATGGCGGCATCGATCTCTGCGCTGTCGCTGGCCACCACGTGAACATTGCCGCCCCAGGCGCCATCTGCCGCCATCAACAGCCCTCGAATGAACGGGAAGTAGACCGATCGAGGTAGGCCAGATATGTCGACGACGACCTGGCGCACGTCATCAAGGTGGCCAGCTTCGTGAAAGGCTCGACTCATCGTGATCCCGGCCGAACGACGCGTATGGACCTCAGGAAAGTCCTGCTCGACAACGCAGGCACCAGTGGACTTTGCGATGGCGTCGACGGCCTCCCGGTTGGCCTCGGCAAGTTCCAGCATTCCGGGCTCGGCTTCCTGGCCGCCTTCAATATCGAGTCGAAGGACCCTCGTCGCGGCAGATGCGACCTCTGTAAGCAGAGCCAATGCTCTCGGAACTCGGGGATCGAAGCCTCCGCCGAGGATTACGAGCGTGGGTTCGGATGCAAGTTCGCTCCACAGGTTCCGGAAAGCGTCATCTCCGGTCGTTCTTACGTAACGGGACCAGCGCGTACTCATGGATTGTCGAACAGGGTTGGTACTTCGACACCGCTGAGGTCCCCGACCGTGGGTTCGGCCATCCAGGCACACATCTGTTCGAGGGGCCGCTCTCGGAAGCCGCCGTAGCCGAGTGGGAGTCCGAATCGGGCGCAGAGCATTCGGTTCAGGTAGAGAACGAGCCACTGATTGTTCTTGACTGATCGATTTGGTTCAGCGAACAGGAGATTGTGTCCGATCGCTCCGCTTAGGGCCCGAAACAGCTTGTCTGCTCCATCCACCTTCCTGCGCACGGCGGGGTCGAGGAGCCGGTCAACATCGCGCATGCTCAATGCGGTACCTGTGACTCCGGGAGCGTACGGAGCCTTCTCGCGGTATGTGTCCCGGTGTGCAAGCGTGCCGACCTGCAGTAAAAGGTGTTGGATGTCGCGGCCAAAGGAGCGGCGCTTCGGGATGTTGCGCCAGAACGTGTCGCTGGTAGCTCGAACAATCCGATCTTGAGCGGAGGGGTCGAGCCAGGGGCGTTCTCCTAGCGTGACAAGGGCAAGCATCTCATCGAAGAGCTGGCCGCTGAGTTCGAGGAACTGCTCGACGTTCTGGGATCCAAGTTTTGCCAACTTCGCGCTCCCGAAGTAATAGGGAAGCCGGAACTCTTGGCGCAGGAAGAGCGCAGCTGCATCGCGGATAGATGAGTCGCTCTGGGTTTTGAGATCGTCGGCGGTGAGCGGCAAGTTCAGCAACTCCAACTGAGCGCGATCGCGGTCCCTTGTAACGACAATCTCGATCTCGCGCCAACGCACAGCTGCCGCGTAGCCACGGAGCGGTTCCGCGGTAGCCAGCCAGTCCTCGTACCGACCAACGTCCCCAACGTTGGTCATTACTCGCCGCCTGATGGTCGAACTCGCCACGTCCGAACGCTCATCGAGCCGGCTAGTGTCGTCGCTATCGAGGAACTCGCCGAAGCTTGCCTCGGACTCGTCGGCGTAGTCCTCCAGTGACTTGCGAGCTCGGCGGTCGGCTATGTCGAGCAACATCGCTTCAAAGGCTCGAACCCGACGACCGTTCCGGAGTTGCCCCCCCATTGTGCGGGCCTTCGACTCCAGCGGAACGATGTAGTGAGCACGGCGCGGTTCTCCGTCACCAATGATCTCCTCAGGTGTCAACGCCGAATACCGTTCGGTGTACCACCGTCCGATAGTGAGACTGCGGTCGGTCAACGATCCGAGTAGGGCGTCCCGCTGCTCAGCTGCAAGATCTTGGCCGTCATCGAACATCACGAGCGGTCGCACTTTGATGGCGATCCCGTCGATCGCCATCTCGGAGATACTCAACGCTTTGAGACTATGTAGCGCTCCGTGTCCGGTGACGGTGTCCCAGCGGATCGGGAGCACCGAATCGAGCATGCGAGTGATTTCCTGTTCGGCGGCAACGGCCGCATCCCAGACTCCGCGTCCGGAGTTTCCCCCGAGCCGATCCAGGTCGACCTCGTCGCTGTCGGCGAGCACTGTCAGTGCTTCGAGGTCCTCGGGCCAGGATCGACCGGCGAACGTGATGATGCCACGGCATGCTTCTCGCATGATCTGTGCATCGACGAGGCGGAAGAAGAGTCTCTTGCTGACCTCGGGACTGGCACCCAGGTCCATTAGATCACGAAACCCCTGGGCGAGCGGAACGTGGAGGCCAAGAACAAGCGGTCCTGTGACATCAAGAGCGCCTAGGTCGGACATGCGGCGGTGTAGGTCCTCGTAGTCGTCAGGCCGCGCAATGACCGCCTGGAGTGCGTCGATTGTAAAGACACGCAACAGAGAGGTCTTGCCGCCTCCCGGGGCACTGCGGATGAGGACGGGCCGGTCCCACGGGTCGTCGGGTAAGAGATCCAGTACATCGGCGCCGTAGGTCTTGAGGAATCGGTGCAGACCCTGCTGTTGCATCTGCTCCGAGGTCCGTGCTCGGAATGGATTGCGATAGGACTTCACGGTCTGTCCCGGTGGTGACGCTCGTAGCGCGGGAACAGGGCCTTCCGTCCTGCACCCAGTTCGCCGCTCCCTGTTTCGGCCCACAGCAGGCACACGGAGTTGTTGGGCGTGTTGTGCTCCAGCACCAGCGGTAGGGCGCACTGGCTGTATCCGATCGGCGTTTGCCCCTTGTGGTCGTCTGCGGTGGCAGGGTCGTAGTAGGCGTGACAGAGCTGGACCATTTCTGGGTCAGTGTTGTCGACACGTAGCTCGGGCGCGATCTGCTGTACCACGTCGATTGTCCAGTCCGCCATATCGAACTCAGCCTTGGTATCGCCTACGTGGCTGACGGCTTGCTCGGTGGCTACGTACAAAAGCAGCGCGATTTGGGCGTCTTCTGAAATGAACCCCGCCTTGGTGAGTCGGGGCAGTTCCTTCGCGAACCTGACCAGCTTTCCTTTGCGTTCAGATGCGCTGTCTCGACGGACCAGTGTGCGCCCACTGCCAGAGAAGTCATCGACGAGAACAACTTGGCGGAAGCTGGCCTCGCCGGGTAGGTCCTGTTTAGCGAGCGCCTTGCGTAGCTCCTCCTGGACATTGTCGACTTGCTCATCGTGGATCATGTAGTCCTGCACGAACTGTTCGTGGGAAAGACCCGACGCGCGGCGGAGTCGGTCAAGTCGGGCTCCGTCTGAGAGGCCGAGGAATAGCGTGCGCCGGCGCAACGCTCGGAACTCAAGGGTGCCCGCGATCGCCTGCACGCGGTAACTCGGGTAGCCGAGGTCGGCTGCCGCTCGACGCAAGAGCCGGGGTTCGAGAACATCAGGGTAGGCGACCTCGATGAGGTGGTGCATCTCCACCTCTGAGATGAACACCAGCCGCTGCATGACGAAGTCGAACGCCACGTCTCGTTCATCCTCATCGAACTGCTCCAACCAGCGGGCCAGGTTCTCAGCAAACTTCACACCTGGTCGATAGCCGCCGTACTGGTCGTACTTGAGGGAGGCGAGCATTTGAAGACGGGCGACCTCATGGGCGAAGCGGGGAACATCCCACTTCATGAGCGCCTTCAGCAGGCGTTCGGCGAGATCAGACCTCACGAGTTTCCCGCCACTGAATAGAGAACTCGCCATCCGTCGTCCTCATCGCATCAAGGTAAGCACCCAAGAGGTCGGGCCCGGACCGTCCACCAGCGTCGAGATACCAGCACCGACTGGGATCCGCCGAGCAGCGGTCGACAGTCAGTGTCCACGGCTGGGACGCCAACAGGTCAAAGTCGTTGCCGCCGACGTCGCCTTGGTCGCCAATGGCAGCTGTCATACGACCCCCGCTGGCGGAAATCCGATTGATGACCAGCACTTTCGAACTCGTTCGGGGCACGATGTCGATGGAGTGACCCGAGCCCACGACTTTGACGTCAAGGGCGGGTGGTTCTGCCATAGCGGCTGCGATGACTCCGTTTAGCCGGCCGAGCCTCCTGTACGCGCCGGACCTGAGTGAAACAGTGACTTGCATCATGCGAGGCTCGATGTGTAACGCATCGACGATCGACATCTTCTGCAGCCGCCCCACCACTGCTGTCATCTCCGGCGATGGCACCGAGAGGTCATCGAGGTCCTCCGCGAGAGCCACACAGACACCGCCGTTGTACATTCCGGTGATTACATGCTCCCAGTGACGGCGAGGAATCCATTCTCGTAGGTCGCGGTGCAATGACGGGCCTCGTCCACTTGCGAACCCGAGCCTCACCCCATCATCAAGTAGCCGGGACAGCCGCACTTGCAAATCCGTGTTGGGTAGCTCAAACCGGCGGCCGGTGGAGCAGACGGTGCCGTCGTAATCGAGCACCAGACCACCGAATCTCCGCTCTGAGAAGTCGTGGAACCACGCGCGGAAGGCGTCCTCGTATTGAGCTCGAGTCGCGGCGGCGTCTCGGCTTGCGACCAGCGCGTCCAGCTTTCTTTCGACCGGTCCATCGGGTATCGGAGGCAGTAGTCGACTGAGCCGCAGGTGGTATAGCTTACGGCCGAACGGTGCCGCGCCGGGTCGGGCAGGGTTCACGCCTTGGCGGGCAGCCACTTTCGCCGTCCACTCCATGGAGGCAACGAGCAGCTCAATCACGGCGGCTGGCCCCTCTTGGCTCGCCTCCCACGTCGTAACCGCTATCTCTTTCGGCAGGGCTTCGATAGTTGCGGTGGCTAGTCGCTTCAGAGTTTGGTCAACCAGGGCGAGGACGCTGGTGCGGGCCACGCCGCGAAGGAGTCCGACGTGTCGCCCGTGGGCGAAGTTGCGGTAGTCGGTGACTTGTACAGCCGCCAATCCGAGTTCGTGGCAGCGGGTCTCGATGTCGATAGCGACGGGACTCAGACCTGGAGTGGTTAGGACAAGGAGTCGTTCATTGAGATCGGGGGGCTCGATTGTCGGCCGAGGGAGCGATTCGGGGAGCGCCTCATCTCCGAGATAGCCTCGAATCAGTGCCGTAGTCATGATCAACACGCTCGTAGTGGCCAGAAACCCCTCTCGGAATCCCAGCGGCGGGAGTACCACATATCGGACATCATCGGAAACAAGCCCTGCCACATCAGCGGCGTCGCGAAGGGTGACAACGACAGCCGGTCGGAGCCTGCTGTCGGTAAAACGGTCGAGGGCTGCGAGGGCGTCGGGGTGGCTTAGCCCGGCTGAGAACAGTACGACACCGCTGCGTGTCCGCGGGGGCAGGGTGGCAAGCTCAAGTGGGGTCACCGCCCGGCCGGGCTGCCCACCGATCCGCTCGTGCAAGATGGCCGCCAGGCGAGCGGCGGCAAACGTGCCCCCAGTGCCAACGAACAGGGCCGGTCCTCCCGCGACCTCCATGAGCAAGTTGCGAAGCGGTTCAATCCCCGCCCACCGCACAACGTCATCAAACGACAAGTCGAGCTCTGCGAGCTCTACTTCGTACGGCTTCCTTCGCTGCAAAGAGACCTCGCGATGGTCGAACGGACACGCTAGTTCTTCGACTACTGTACCCGCCAAACGTCGAATGTACGTTCGACGGGTGTTCGAGAGCGCCGTCCTCAGCTAGCGGTGTTGAGTTGGTGGAGGTCTCTGATCTGCGACCCGCTTGTGCATCGATTCGGGCGGGCGAGCGGCAGCAGGGGCCACCGTTCTTCAACACGAAATACCCCAGCCATCCAGACCCTGGAACGTGAGGGGCTTTCATCATTTCTGCCGGAAGATATCGGTATTCTGCCGAGACCCCGTCGTCAGTCAGGGGTGTCGAGCGGGGTCCGGGCGGGCAGGTCGGGAGCTGTCGGTTCGCCTTCATCATCCTCCTTCGGGAGGTAGTGAACGTAGACCTGGCTTGTGATGTGGGTGTTGGCATGTCCGAGCAGCCTGGACACCTTTGAAACGGGTACCCCTTCCATGATCAGGCGGCTCGCAAAATGATGGCGAAGTCGG